>Ga0247740_1000741_pt1 | contig 14703 bp, 16 predicted proteins | sample UWRJL148409B2_FD_180942 | JGI IMG/M metagenome (GOLD analysis project Ga0247740, IMG submission 180942) | Plant litter microbial communities from Arlington Agricultural Research Station in Wisconsin, United States - UWRJ-L148-409B-2 | ecosystem: Environmental > Terrestrial > Plant litter >...
GGCCACCTCCATCGTCGGGGTGAGCACTTCGACCACCTCGCCGTCGGCCAGCAGCAGGAGCGGCTCGCTGTTGCGGGTCACCACCACCGTGGCGGCGCCCTGCCCGTGCATCGTCCTCATCGCCGCGACGATGTGGTGCGTGTCGTTCCGGGTGATGCGCCCGTCGGCCAGGAGCTCCTCGTCACTTACCTTCACCAGGTGCACCCCGCCCGCAAGCGCGGCAGTGAGGCGATCGCCAGCGAGGTCGACGATCACGCGCCGTCCGCCCGTGCGGAGGTCGGCGGAGAGCCGTCGGTAGACGTCCGCGGGGAGCGCGTGGTCGCTGGCCGGCCCGCTCAGGATGATGAGGTCGGCGGTCAGCCCCTCACCGAGCATCAGGCCGTAGAGCTCGTCGAGGTCGTGACGGGAGATCGGCTCGCCCCCGGTCTCCACGATCCGCACGCGCTCGCCGCCGCGGCGGTCGTGCACGTAGGCAGCGCCCCGACCCGTGCGGTCGACGGCGACCACGCGGATGCCCTCGTCCGCGAGCATGTGGCGGAGCATCCGGCCGCTCTCGCCCGTGAGCACGCACACCATGGCGACGTCGACCCCGAGCCGCAGCAGCATGCGCGCCTGCCAGACCCCCTGGCCACCGGCGTGCAGGTGCACTTCGGGCCCGTCGGGGTGGTCCTCGACGGTGACCGTGAGCACTGGAGAGGGGGCGAAGATCACGACCTCGGTCATGCTCTTCACCCTACGAACTGCGGGGCGCGCAGCCAAGCCCCCGCCGGGTAGCATCCGTTCATGCCCTCTCACGATCGCAACGACCTCGGTAAAGGCAAGCTCAGCGACTACCGGGGTGTGCTGGTGCCCGCGAACAAGCGGGTGCGGGTGCGGCTCGCGGGCAGCAATCCGTTCCAGGACGAACTCAAGGCGATCGTGGAGAGCGGGGCGAGCCCGCTCGAGACGGCGACCGGCAAACGCACCCAGCAGCAGGAGGGTCAGGACGCGGAGATCGAGGTGCGGCTCTTCACCGGCGCGCGGGTGAGCGGCGTGGTGGGCTGGGTGCCGCGGGGGCTCGAGTCGGTGTACGACGAGGCTCTCTCGCGGTTGGACATCGCGGGCCGCAAGCTGCGCATCCCGGTGGAGGTGGTCCGCAAGGGCGGTCTGTACCGGGTCGAGCTCCTCATCGGTGAGACCAAGTAGCCTCTAGCCATGAAGACCCTGGTCCCGGTCATCGGCGTGATCCTCGCCATCGTCATCGCGTGGTGGCTGGTGACCGTGGTGTTCAGCGTCGTGTGGTTCATCGCCAAACTCCTCATCGTCGGGGTCGTCGCCGTGCTCGTGTACTTCGCACTGCGCGGTCTGCTGGCACGCGGCGCATGAAGCGGCGGTTCGTCGGTGCAGCACTCGCGCTCGCCGTCGCGACGCTGCTCTCGGGTTGTGTGCTGGATGCGGAGCGGCGCGAGGCTGGCGAGATCGCCGACGAGCTGACGGACGCCGAGTTCTACACGCTCACCGGCGATCTGCCTGCCGGGCAGCCCGGCGATGTCATCCGGTCGAAGGTGATCGACAGCGCTCCCGCCGGCACCCGCGCGTGGCGGGTGCTCTACCACTCCACCGACATGGCGGGCGCAGACATCGCCGTCTCGGGACTGGTCATCGTGCCAGACCTGCCCGCTCCGAAGGAGGGACGCACCGTAGTGTCGTGGGCGCACCCGACGACGGGGTCGGCCGCCAAGTGCGGGCCGTCGCTCACCATGGATCCCTTCGACCTCATCGAGGGACTCGACAACCTGCTCGCTGCGGGTTACGCGGTCGTCGCTACCGACTACCAGGGCATGTCGTTGCCGGGCCCATCGTCGTACTTGCTCGGCGTGACCGAGGGCAACAACGTGCTCGACGCCGTGCGCGCCGGTCGCAACATCAAAGGCTCCGGGCTGGGGACCGACGTGCTGCTGTGGGGCCACTCGCAGGGAGGCCAAGCCGCCCTGTTCGCCGCGCAGCAGGCCGCGCATTACTCGCCCGAGTTGACGGTCGAGGCCGTCGCGGTCGCAGCACCGGCCGCGACGCTCACCACTCTCCTCAGCGACGACATCATCGACGTGTCGGGGGTGACGATCGCTTCGTACGCGATCCCGGCGATGATGGCCGCGTACGCCGGGACGTACACGCAGGAGGAGATGGGGGCCATCCTCACCCCCGCCGGACTCGAAGCGGCGCCCAAGATCGCAGCGATGTGCCTGCTGAGCGAGAACGCGGAGATCCACGCGATCGCCGATCCGCTCATCGGCGGTTACATCACCAGCGACCCGGCCAGCACGGAACCGTGGAAGACGATCCTCACGGAGAACAGTGCCGGCGGCTCGCCGCTCGGAGTGCCGGTGTTCGTCGCGCAGGGGCTGGACGACAAGCTCGTCATCCCCGCCGTGACCGAGGCGTACGTGAAGGGGCTCTGCGACGCGGGGGAGAAGGTGCAGTTCGATCGGCTGCCCGGCATCACCCACGCGCTCGTCGCCCTCACCGCGCTGCCCGCGGTGCTGGACTTCTTCGCGGCGGTCGAAAAGGATGCCGCGCCCTCGAACTGCGCGTGAGCTCGATGGGACTCCGGCGCGGGTAAGCGGCGCCGGAGTCCCATCACCCCGAGTTTTCCTCTACATCAGGTACTTTCGGCACCGACGGGATGCCGGTTTGTCACCAGTTCGGGGGTCGGGAATACTCCACGGACATCCGCCGTTGTGTACGATAATCAATGCAAACGCATGGACATAGAATTCCAGCACAACCCCGGGAGCACACAATGCAGTTCGGTATCTTCACCGTCAGCGATGTCACCACTGACCCGACGGACGACACGACCCCCACTGAGGGCGAGCGCATCAAGGCGCTCGTGACCATCGCCAAGAAGGCGGAAGAGGTGGGCCTCGACGTCTTCGCTCTGGGCGAGCACCACAACCCGCCGTTCGTCTCCTCCAGCCCCACGACGATGCTCGGCTATATCGCTGCGCAGACGACCGACCTCATCCTGTCGACGAGCACCACGCTCATCACCACGAACGACCCGGTGAAGATCGCCGAGGACTACGCGATGCTCCAGCACCTCGCCGATGGCCGCGTCGACGTGATGATGGGCCGCGGCAACACCGGCCCCGTGTATCCGTGGTTCGGCAAGGACATCCGGGACGGCATCCCGCTCGCCATCGAGAACTACGCGCTGCTGCACCGCTTGTGGCGCGAGGACTTCGTCGACTGGCAGGGTCAGTACCGCACGCCGCTGCAGGGCTTCCAGTCCACGCCGCGCCCGCTCGACGGTGTTCCTCCCTTCGTCTGGCACGGCAGCATCCGCAGCCCCGAGATCGCGGAGCAGGCCGCGTACTACGGTGACGGCTTCTTCGCGAACAACATCTTCTGGCCGAAGGAGCACTACATGCGCCTGATCAGCTACTACCGTCAGCGCTTCGAGCACTACGGCCACGGCACCGCGGCCCAGGCGATCGTAGGTCTCGGCGGCCAGGCCTTCATGCGCGCCAAGTCGCAGGACGCCGTCAACGAGTTCCGTCCGTACTTCGACAACGCCCCGGTCTACGGCCACGGCCCGTCGATGGAGGACTTCACCGCGCAGACCCCGCTCACCGTGGGCAGCCCGCAGGAGGTCATCGACAAGTACGCCGGCATGCGCGAGCACTTCGGCGACTACCAGCGCCAGCTGTTCCTGATGGACCACGCCGGTCTGCCGCTGAAGACCGTGCTCGAGCAGCTCGACATCCTCGGCGAGGAGGTCGTGCCCGTGCTCCGCAAGGAGTTCGCGGTCAACCGCCCCGCTGACGTGCCCGAGGGGCCGACGCACACGGCGCTCGTCGCCAAGCGTGACGCGGCCGCCGTTTCGTTGGCGGAGTCCTCCCTGGTCGAGCCTGCCGAGACCGCAGAGGTGACAGCATGACCGCCCGCAAGCTCGCGGTCGTCACCGCCGGCCTGAGCCAGCCCTCGTCCACCCGCCTACTCGCCGATCGCCTCACCGAGGCGACCGTGCGGGCGCTCGACGGGGTCGAGGTCGAGATCACCGTCGTCGAGCTCCGTGATGTCGCGCAGGATGTCACCAACAACCTGCTCACCGGCTTCGCGAGCCCCAGGCTCGACGCCGCCATCCAGGCCGTGACCGGCGCGGACGGCCTCATCGCCGTCACGCCGATCTTCACGACCAGCTACAGCGGACTCTTCAAGTCGTTCGTCGACGTGCTCGATCCGCAGGCGCTCACGGGGATGCCCGTGCTCCTCGGTGCCACCGGCGGAACCGAACGGCACTCCCTGGCGATCGACTACGCGATGCGGCCGCTGTTCAGCTACCTGCACGCGGTCGCGCTGCCGACCGGTGTGTACGCGGCATCCAGCGATTGGGGCTCGGCAGACGGGCTCTCCGACCGCATCGAACGCGCCGCCTCCGAGCTGGCCGCCCAGGTCCGCACGAGCGACCGGGCGCAGAACATCCGCGACCCGTTCGCCCTGCCGGAGGGCTTCAGCCCGGTAGGCGCGTTCGGGGCACAGTAGCGGGGTACAGTAACACGCCCCGCGGGGTCGGCAGAAGGGGGGACACAGCCCCTCGACAGTCCGACCCCGCGGGGCTATTTTTCACAAGGTGACCACCCATCACGAATTCGCGGGCTACGTCGCCCCCGAGATCGCGCACCGCGAGTGGCTGCTCGGGCAGCCGCGGCCGACTGCGCCCGTCGAGGTCGCCGCGACCGTGGCCGCCGCGGAGACGGCTCGCCCACGGTGGTCGTTCGTGCTGTTCAGCAGCGCAACGGCGGTCCTCCTCGTCGCGGGTGCGGCCTACGGCGTGAGCACCTCGCTGGTGCCACCCCCCAGCAGCGCCCCGATCGCTACGAGTCCCGCGCCCCCGCGGGCCTTCGGCCGGGAGCTCCCAACCCTCCCACTGCCAGCACCCTCCACCACCCCGCCAGGAGTGCCCACGGTCGAGGACGATCCGAACGGCGACACGGATGACCGCCCGCCCGCTCCCGAACAGCCCGCCGCGCCCGCACCGGTAGTGCCCGATCCGCAGCCTCCCGCGCCGGAGCCATCCCCGTCGGAGACGTCGCCGGAGCCGGAACCCGAACCATCGCCCTCCGAGACCGAGCCACCCCCTGAGGAGCCCACCCTGTGCTGGATCCTCGGCGACCTGCTTCCCTGTGCGGAGCCCTGAGTCCGGTTCGTTGTGCGTGCTGCCATCCTGCCGCAGGATGGCGTTATGGCTTTCCGATTCGCCGGGCCCGTGCTCGCGGCATCCGTGCTGCTGCTCGTGGGGTGTGCGCCCGCCTTCGAAGCGCCACCGCCGATCACGTACGCGGAGGCGAAGAAGCTCGTCCACGAGCAGAATCTGGAGTGGTGGACCTCGATGTTCCCCGACGAGCCGATGCCGCTGGTGGAGCCGGTCGAGTTCCTCGACCCGGGGTCATCGACCGGCGAGGAGGTCACCGAGTGTCTCAGGGCGGCGGAGCTCGAGGGTATCTCCATTGCGAGCGACGGCTCCTGGTCGTCCACGGGTTCGTCGACCGAGCAGGTGCAGGCCATGAACCGCGCGCAGTTCGTCTGCAGCATGCGGTACCCGTACGACATGCGGGACCCGGAGGAGATGGGCTACCTGAGCGACGAGCAGACGGCCTGGATCTGGTCGTACAACCGCGAACGGCTCGTGCCGTGCCTGCAGTTGATGGGGTACTCGGTCACCAACCGCACCTCCGACTACGTGCCCGGCAGCAACGAGTACTGGAGCCCGTACTTCGAGATCTGGCAGCAGCTGAAGAAGTCGGACTGGGATCTCATGGATGCCCGCTGCCCGCAGTCCCCGGTCGGACCCGACTGGCGTCCGTACGCTCCGTGAAAGCCCCGGCGAGCCGCTCCTAGGCCCTTTACATGCGCTACTGGTAGCCTGTATGAGGTTGTCCACGGGAATCCGCGGAACAACAACCGGAGCAGGCTGGCAAGAAGCTGGTCACCGGTGGTGAATTTCGGAGCCTGAGCAAGTCAGAAGCGCCGAGACTTTCTACTGTTGGCCAGAGCAGCACTCGCACTCGAGTGCATTGCCAAAGCGATCCTATGGATGCGCCCCTTTCTGCCCGCTCCTGCTCCTGCTGAGTGTCGCCGACCACACGGGTCGACGACCTAAAACAAAGGAGAAAACCCCTTGGAGGGTCCAGAAATCAAGTTCGCCGAAGCCGTTCTCGACAACGGCAAGTTCGGCAAGCGCACCGTCCGGTTCGAGACCGGCCGCCTCGCGCAGCAGGCACAGGGCGCGGTTGCCGCGTACCTCGACGAAGAAACCATGATCCTTTCGGCCACCTCGGCCGGAAAGCACCCCCGCGACGGCTTCGACTTCTTCCCCCTCACGGTGGACGTCGAGGAGCGCTCGTACGCCGCAGGCAAGATCCCCGGCTCGTTCTTCCGTCGCGAGGGTCGTCCCTCGACGGAGGCCATCCTCGTGTGCCGCCTCATCGACCGGCCCCTGCGCCCCACCTTCGTCGAAGGCCTGCGCAACGAGGTCCAGATCGTCATCACCGTACTGAGCATCGCTCCTGACGAGTTCTACGACGCGCTCGCCATCAACGCGGCGTCGCTGTCCACCCAGATCTCGGGCCTCCCGTTCTACGGCCCGGTCGGCGGCATCCGCCTCGCCCTCATCGGCGACCAGTGGATCGCGTTCCCCAAGTTCAGCCAGCTGGCTGACGCCGTGTTCGACCTCACCGTCGCCGGCCGCCTCGTCACCGACGAGAACGGCAACGAGGATGTCGCGATCATGATGGTCGAGGCCGAGGCCACCGAGGGTAGCTGGGAGCTCATCAAGGCGGGTGCGACCAAGCCCGACGAGGCCGTCGTCGCCCAGGGCCTCGAGGCGTCCAAGCCGTTCCTCAAGCAGCTCATCAAGGCCCAGCTGGAGCTCGCCGCGCAGTCGGCCAAGCCCATCCAGGACTTCCCGCTGTTCCCGCCGTACTCGCAGGAGACCTACGACGCTGTCGCCGGCCTCTCCTACGACGAGCTCAAGGACGTCTACCAGATCGCCGACAAGACGGCTCGCCAGGACGCGGATGACGCGCTCAAGGCCCGCGTCAAGGACGCCATCGCGTCCAAGGTCGACGCCGACGAGCTGCCGATCTCGGCCCTCGCCGAGCTGAGCGCCGCGTACAAGTCGGTCAGCAAGAAGATCATGCGCAACCGCGTCCTCACCGAGGGCATCCGCATCGACGGCCGTGGCCTGAGCGACATCCGCGCCCTCGACGCCGAGGTGCAGGTCATCCCGCGCGTTCACGGTTCCGCGATCTTCCAGCGCGGCGAGACCCAGATCCTGGGTGTCACCACGTTGAACATGCTCAAGATGGAGCAGCAGATCGACTCGCTGAACCCCGTCACGAAGAAGCGCTACCTGCACCACTACAACTTCCCGCCCTACTCGACCGGTGAGACCGGCCGGGTCGGTTCGCCGAAGCGCCGCGAGATCGGGCACGGCTTCCTCGCCGAGCGCGCCCTCGTTCCCGTGCTCCCGCCCCGCGAGGAGTTCCCCTACGCGATCCGCCAGGTGTCCGAGGCTCTCGGCTCCAACGGCTCGACGTCGATGGGTTCCGTCTGCGCCTCGACCCTGTCGCTGCTCAACGCCGGTGTGCCGCTGCGCGCCCCGGTCGCGGGTATCGCCATGGGCCTCATCTCGGACGAGGTGGACGGTGTGACGCGCTACGCGGCACTCACCGACATCCTCGGCGCCGAGGACGCCCTCGGTGACATGGACTTCAAGGTCGCCGGTACGTCCGAGTTCGTCACGGCCATCCAGCTGGACACGAAGCTCGCGGGTCTACCGTCCTCCGTGCTCGACGGTGCTCTCAAGCAGGCCAAGGAGGCTCGCACCGCGATCCTCGCCGTGATCAACGCCGCGATCGACGCTCCTGACGAGATGGCGCCCACCGCGCCCCGCGTCATCAGCGTGCAGATCCCGGTCGACAAGATCGGCGAGCTGATCGGCCCGAAGGGCAAGACGATCAACCAGATCCAGGACGACACCGGCGCCGACATCTCCATTGAGGATGACGGAACCGTGTACATCGGTGCGGTTGACGGCCCCTCGGCCGAGGCGGCCCGCGCGGCGGTCAACGCCATCGCGAACCCGCTCAACCCCGAGGTCGGCGAGCGGTTCCTCGGAACCGTCGTCAAGCTCGCGACGTTCGGTGCGTTCGTCTCGCTCACCCCCGGCAAGGACGGCCTGCTCCACGTGAGCGAGGTTCGCAAGCTCGCCGGTGGCAAGCGCGTGGAGAACGTCGAGGACGTCCTCTCCGTCGGCCAGAAGATCCAGGTCGAGATCACCAAGATCGACGACCGCGGAAAGCTCTCGCTGGCTCCGGTCAGCGACGACGCGGACTCCGCGGACACCGACAGCTCCGCTGCCGCGTCCGAGGGCCCCGAGGCTCCGGCCGAGGGCTAGTCCCCGTCGCACAGGTCTGCTCGGGCCTCTCGCCAGGCGCCGAGTAAGACGGAAGGCCCCACTCCTCGGAGTGGGGCCTTTTGCGTCCTGTCTGTCTGCCCCCCAAGTGGGGGCGTCAGCCTCGCGGATCGCTCAATAGATTGGGCGCATGGCACGGATCCGCTCACCGTTCGACGCGTTCATGTCCGACTTCTCAGCGTGGATGAACGACGCGTGGGTACTGGTGATCGGCATCCTCGTCCTGACCACCCTCATGATCGTGATTGCGAGCGTGACGAGGATGCGCGCGCGCGAGAAGGAGAAGGCTCCGCACTACCGCCGGCACGAGTCCGGTGGGGCGGAGGGTTAGTGAGTCTCCGAGTTGCCCGTCAGCTGCGCTCGAGCGACGACATGGGTGCGCATCATGAAGCCCAGGGTCGGGGGCAGGCTGTCCGCATCGAGCTCCAGACGCTCGACGTCGAGGGCGCTGACGGTGAAGACGTAGCGGTGCTCGCCGTGGCCGGAGGGCGGGGCTGCGCCGAGGAACCGGGCGAGGCCGGCGTCATTGCGCAGCGTGATCGCCCCGGCGGGCAGGAGGCCGGCCTCGGGGTTGCCCGCGTCCTGCGAGAGCGACGTTACCTTGGCTGGAATGTTGTAGACGGCCCAGTGCCAGAACCCGCTGCCGGTCGGCGCGTCCGGGTCGAAGACGCTGAGCACGAAGCTCTTCGTACCCGACGGTGCCCCCTCCCAGTGCAGTGTGGGGGAGCGGTCCTCCCCACCGGCGCCCTGGATGCCCGATCGCGCCCATTGAGGCAGAGTGTCGCCCTCCTCGAAATCGGGGCTCACGAGGGTGAAGCCGGGAACGTCGGGCAGGCGCCAGTTCGGATCGTTGGTCATGTCCTCATTATGGCTAGTCGATGATCACCGGAGGCTGGTAGGCGTCCCAGATTCCGGTTTGCGACAGCGCCACCACCGCGGAGGCGAGCACGACGACCACCACGATGCCGACGGAGAGCAGGATGAGGGCGGTGCGCGAGTTCGTCCGCGTGAAGAAGAGCACGACCTGAGCCGCCAGGAGCGCGATCACCAGTCCGATGCCCACCAGTGGGACCCATCGTGGCTCTTCGGCACCGCACCCGGGCGGGGCCGGGTAGATCATGATGCAGACCTGTCCGACCTGTTGCAGCGACCAGAGCACGGCGATGCCCAGAGCTGCCAGGGCGACTCCGATGCCGAGCCACAGCTTGGGCCTACTACTGGGGGTGCGGTCCAACGTCACAATTCCTCCGGTGTGTGGTCTTAATGAGTAAGACCCGGTGTGTGGTCTTAATGAGTAAGACGAAGAGCGGCACCGGAACGTTGGGCTAGTCGATCGGCCACGGACTCGTAACGATTGGGCATTCCTCACACTCGGTGGGGCAATGGGCCAATAGATTGACAATCAGACCTCGGGGGAGGATCGACGTGACGCAGGTGGATGTGACTCGCATGGCAGTACCGACGACGGGAGAGACCGCCGCGATCGTCGGCACGCGCACCGTGCGACCGCGCACCATCGGCGGTTCCGACCTCGCCGTGTACCCCCTCGCGATGAGCGGGAACGTGTTCGGGTGGACGGCCGACGACGGCGCCACCAACGACATCCTCGACACCTTCGCCGCCCAGGGCGGCAACTTCATCGACACCGCCGATTCCTACGCCGCGGGTCGAAGCGAGACGATGATCGGCAACTGGATGCGCGCCCGCCGCAACCGCGACCGCATGGTGATCGCGACCAAGGTCGGCAAGAGCGCCGATCACCCGGGTCTGCGAGCGCGCGTGCTCACTCGCGCCGTGGAATCGTCGCTCGAGCGCCTCGGCGTCGGGTACATCGACCTCCTCTACCTGCACATCGACGACAAGGATGTTTCGTTCGACGAGACGCTCCTCGCCGTCGACGAGCTCATCCGGGCGGGCAAGGTGCGCTACTTCGGCGGGTCCGACCACACCGGCAACCGTCTGATCGAGGCACGCATCGCCTCCGCCCAACTGGGCGTCGCGCCCATGGTCGCGCTGCAGAACCACTACAACCTCATGCACCGCACCGAGTACGAGGGCGACCTCGCCCACGTCGCCGCCCGACAGGGCCTCGGAGTCATGCCGAGGTTCGCCCTCGCGAGCGGCTTCCTCACCGGTAAGTACCGGCAGCGCGCCGACCTCGCGAAGAACGAACGTGGCGGCGAGGTCGCCAAACTCCTGAACCGGCGCGGCCTGAGGATCCTCGCGTGCCTCGACTCGATCGCGCAGGCTCACGACACCACCGTGGCATCCGTGGCAGTGGCCTGGTTGCTCACCAAACCGAACGTGGTCGCGCCGGTCGTCTCGGCCAGCCGCGCCGACCAGGTCCTCGACCTCACCGCGGCCGCCCATCTGCAGCTCACCCGCCACCAGGTCGCCGACCTGGATCGCGTCTCCGCCTAGCTCCAGCGGGGGCTCGCCCGGTTCCACGCAAGCCGAAGGCCGCGCCCCCCCAGGGAAACGCGGCCTTGGACTGCCAGTCCCGGGTTAGTTGAGCCCGGGGATCTGGAAGATGTTGAACGCGACGATCAGCACGATCGTGTTGAGCACGAGGGCGATGATCGTGATGGCCGCGCCGCCGCGACGGGTGGAGCCGCGGATGACCAGCTGGAGCACGAGCACCACCTCGAGGATGATCGAGAGGATACCTACGCCGAGCGCGGTGGTCAGGATGCCGAACAGGGCCAGCAGCATGAGTGCCGCTGCAACGATCTCCACGATCGCGAGGATCGAGTTGCCGCGCTTGCCACGGAGTCGCACGATTCCGTCGTAGAGCGCGAATCCCGCGGCAAGGACGGTGATGATGAGGAGCAGGCTGACTGTCATGGTCACACCATACTGACGGCCGGCGAAGTGCCGCCGCACCTAGCGCTGAGGCCGGGCTTCCGCTAGGACGCGGTCCGCGATGCGCGCGAGAGCTGCCGAGGCGGCGATCGAGTCGCCCGCGTAGCCGCCCGACAGAGCGCCGTCGCGCGCGAGCAGCAGCTCGTCGGCGGCGTCACCGGGAACGGGGTGGCCCATCTCCTTGAGCAGATCGGCCAGAGTCTCGACGTACCACTCGCGGTGGGTCGTGACGACCCTGCGGACGGGATGCTCGGAATCGGGGAATTCCGCGGCAGCGTTGATGAACGGGCATCCGCGGAAACCGGGGCTGTCGATCTCGGCGATGATCGCCGATACGAAGGCCCGCAGCACGGACTCGGCGTTCGGGGAGGTGCGGATCATCTCCTCCACGTTCGCGCGGACGGTCTCATGCCGGCTGGAGATGTACTCCACGATGAGGTTGTCCTTGGCGCGGTAGTGCTTGTAGAAGGTCGCCTTGGTGACGGAGGACACGCTGATGATGCGGTCGACCCCGACGTTGCGGATGCCGTCCTCGTAGAACAGCACATTGGCAGTCTCGAGGATGCGGCCCTTGGCTGGAGCGCGCTGGATGGTCGGAGGATTCTCAACGACCATCACAGCGCGACTCCAATCGGGAGATGGCGGTTGGGGGGATGCCATCTGTCTTGCAAGTGCCCGTGGCCGCTCGGGTAGCGACTTCGGGGCGAGGCTCGGGTGCCTACAAGAACGACAGTAGCACAGGAGGACAGACAGACCAGTCTGTTTGTCCGCACTGCACGACCCCAATTCGGGGGTCGTGCACAGCCCAGCCCCCACCGGCCGCCCGGTGACGTAGGCTCGGGAAGTGATGAACGGCGCCGTATCCCTCCCGCTCGATCTGTCCGAACTCTCGTTCACCGCTTCCGGTGATGCGCTCGTGCGACGCACGGTGCTCCCGAGCGGTGTGCGCATCCTGAGCGAGTCGGTGCCGGGCTCCCGCAGCTCGACGATCGGTTACTGGGTCGCGGTCGGCTCGCGCGACGAGCATCCCTTCACCTACGGGTCGACCCACTTCCTCGAGCACCTGCTGTTCAAGGGCACTCCCACGCGCAGCGCGCTCGACATCGCCGTCGCCTTCGACGCGGTCGGCGGCGAGCACAATGCGATGACCGCCAAGGAGTACACCTGCTACTACGCCAAGGTGCAGGATCGCGACCTGCCGATGGCCGTCGACGTGCTCGCCGACATGTTCACGTCGTCGACGCTCGAGCCCGACGAGTTCGAGACCGAGCGCGGGGTCATCCTCGAGGAGCTCGCGATGGCCGACGACGACCCCTCGGATGTGACGAGCGAGCGGTTCTTCGAGGCCGTGCTGGGCGAGCATCCCCTGGGGCGACCCATCGGCGGCAGCCCCGAGACGATTCGCGCAGTGACGCGCGAGGCGGTGTGGGAGCACTACCGCGCGAACTACCGCGCCCAGGACCTCGTGATCACGGTGGCCGGTGCTGTGGACCACGACGAGCTCGTGCTGGGCGTTGCCGCGGCCCTCACCCGCGCGGGCTGGGACCTGTCCGCGGAGGCCGCACCCGTTGCCCGCCGCGACGGCATCCACGAGGTCATCGAGCGCGGCAGCCCGCTCGTCACGGTCAAGCGGCCTATCGAGCAGGCCAACATCATCGCCGGTGTTCCCGGCATCGCCGCGGCCGACGAACGCCGCGCGACGCTCAGCGTTCTCAATTCGATCCTCGGCGGCGGAATGTCGAGCCGGCTGTTCCAGGAGATCCGCGAGAAGCGGGGCCTGGCCTACTCGGTCTACTCGTTCTCGCCCAGCTACTCCGACGCGGGTCTCTTCGGCATCTATGCGGGCTGCTCGCCGGCCAAGGCCGCGCAGGTCACCGAGCTCATGCTCGCTGAGTTCGCCCGGATGGGCTCCGGCGGAGTCACCTCTGAAGAACTCGGTCGAGCCGTCGGCCAGCTGAGCGGGGCATCCGCTCTCGCCCTCGAAGACTCGGACACCCGCATGTCGCGTCTCGGACGCAGCGAGCTGACCCTCGGCGAGTTCGTCGATCTCGACGAGTCGCTCCGTCGCCTCAGCCTGGTCACCGCCGAGGGTGTGCGGGAACTGGCGGAGGAGCTCGTCTCCCGACCGGTCTCCATCGCGGCCGTCGGCACCGTCGACGAGAAGGCTTTCGCGGGGCTTGCAACGACGCCCGCCTCCGCATGACCCCCGGAAACGCAGGAACTCACATGGCACATTACGTCTACCTGGTACGTCACGGCGAGCAGCAGGACGCCGAGTACGGTCTTCCCGACGGCCCCCTCTCGCCCAAGGGCAAGCGACAGGCAACCGCGATCGCCGAGCGTCTGAGCGGGGTGCCCTTCAACAGTGCCTGGCACTCGCCGCTCCAGCGCGCCGAGGAGACCGCGAAGATCATGACGCAGAGGATGCCCGCGCTCGAGTCGCAGCCCAGCGCCCTGCTCATGGACTGCATCCCCAGCGGCCCGACCAACGACATGCCCCACGCGTTCGAGTCGTTCTTCGGTGCCGTGACTCCCGCGCAGATCGAGGCCGGGGAGGCCCAGATGGCGGACGCCGTCGCGGAGTTCCTGTCGCCGGCCCCGTCCCGTGAGGATCGGCACGACCTCCTCATCACGCACAACTTCGTCATCGCGTGGTTCGTGCGGGAGGTCTTCGGTGCCCCCACCTGGCGCTGGCTCGGCCTGAACCAGGCCAATTGCGGGCTCACGATCATCCGTGTGCGCAGCGCGAAGCCGCCCGTGCTCGTCACCCACAACGACCTCGGTCACCTGCCCGTCGAGCTGCGCACGGGGATGCCCGACCTGCAGCCGTTCTAACGCAGCGTCTTGCGGTACCAGTTCGTCGCGTTCGGGTTGTCATTGTACGGCTCGATGTCGACGTAGCCGCTCGACCGGTAGAGTCCGCCCGCGGCCTCGAGGCTCGCATTGGTGTCGAGCAGGAGCTCGGTCGCGCCGAGCAGCAGCGCCCGGCGCTCGAGCTCGGCGAGCAGCGCGCGACCGAGACCGCGACCCTGCACCCGAGGCTGGAGCCAGAGGTGCTTGACCTCGAAGCGACCGGAACCGAGCGAACGGATGCCCCCGCACCCCACACTCGCACCGTCGAGTTCGACGACCACGAAATCTCCCACAGGCGGCACGAACAGGGCGGGGTCGGGGAACGTGGTGACGTAGCCCGCCGCACTCGGGAACGTCTTCTCCCGGTACGCGAAGTACTCGGCCAGGAGGGCGTGCGCCGTAGCATCCGTCACCGGGGTCTGGACGTAGGTGGGCACGACCCCAGCGTAGAACAACGGTAGATTTGGCGGATGACAACGAAGGTCGCCGTCGTGGGCGCTACGGGCAAGATGGGCCAGCTGGTCTCGCAG
>Ga0247740_1000744_pt1 | contig 14674 bp, 14 predicted proteins | sample UWRJL148409B2_FD_180942 | JGI IMG/M metagenome (GOLD analysis project Ga0247740, IMG submission 180942) | Plant litter microbial communities from Arlington Agricultural Research Station in Wisconsin, United States - UWRJ-L148-409B-2 | ecosystem: Environmental > Terrestrial > Plant litter >...
AAAAGATGACCTGAGAGCCTTTTCAATACGAATAGGCGTGGCAAGGGCAACGCTTCAAAAAATGGAAAAGGGTGACTTGAGTGTTTCCATGTCACGTTATCGTGAAGCGGCAGAGGTTTTGAGATTAGAGGACGGCTTTAATTCTTTATTTAAATATGAAGAGAGTATGTTCGATGACTAGACCAGGTACGACGTCTGACACGGTTGAAAAGCTCAAGCGGATGGTTGGCTTGTAGGAAATATCGCACAAATTAACGCGCCATTGTCGCCTAGTGTAACTAAGCGAACGTGGGATATGATGGCTGTTCTGGAGCAACTAACTTAAGGAGAAGGCAATGGGAAATTTAAATATTGGTGGCAACGCGGTGGATATCAAAGATGTAGTTAGGCATGTTGAAAAAAACATTGCTGAACTGCAGCGTAAGAAGGAAAGCATCCAGGGATATGCAGCACCAGCGATAATCCAATTCTACGAAGAGAAGCTTGCCATACAACACGCGACGCTTTCTTGGCTAACGCGAGCGTTATAGCCTCAGTTAGCACCAGCCCATGAATCAACAATTAGTAGATAACCCGAAGTGCCGCAACAGCGATTAAACGTTAAATACTCGCGCTATGCTCCGAGGGTCAATCTAACCGTGGAATCATCGTGTCAAAGTCACTGTAACTACGGCAGAATACATTTTTATTATTCGACTCAATCGCTGGTCGCTGTTGTAAACCGGTTGACATGTTGTACTTGGCTTTAATTCTCTTCCACTAAAGCGTTTAAGGGAGATGGCGGTGATTATCGTAAGAAAATTTAGCGCTTCCTAGGAATCACCACTTAACCATGTAAACGCTATCCGCTGTCATGATATTAAATGAACAGGATGGAATGCGCACGACCCATATTTAAATTTACGGTACGGGCCAAGTCTACAAAGTCGAACTCAGGTGCTTATTTTTTTGACGTTATCGGGACTCAAACGTGCAAAAGTGGATCACCCAGATAATGGCCTAAGTTGAAAAAATTTCTTTCAGTGAAAAGTGCCGCGATTTTCATAGACCTTGCATCGGATCTAGGCAAAAATATGGCCTTCATTTGGTTAAACGGACGCGGCAAATAATTTGATAAAAATGTCGCGCCACATTTTTGCATGGCTTCACGAAACTCCAACATCCGCGTTCGCCGCCAAAATATTACTGATGAATTTCTCCTCAATAGTCACTTTTCTTCGATGGTTTAACCAATTTGGGTTTTCTCTTTTCCGGCGCATATTCTTCAGCTTCGCCTGGAAACGCCCACAGGACATCTTATATTCGAGCCCTGATATTGTGTTGGCGGCTGCTAAATTTGAAGAGTCCTGAAATATATGAGTACTTCAACGGTGGCTTAGTGTCTGAATCATTTAGACCAGGTGAATACTCGATTGAACTCATTATCCCTTTTCGCTTGAAGAGCAGACAATTCTTGAAGAAGCAATCGTCGCTCCTTCGTTAGGTGCAATGACCTATCTAGCCCCAAAACTTCAGCAACGTTGCCGGTTGAAATCAGATAGTTATTTCTACTTAGATATTGAGCTGCTGAATTAATTTCCTGAATATTCGTCCAATAAATTTTTTTGTTCAAAAAATTGCTAAAGATTTTATCAACCCAATACGGAGGCTTGGCATCTGTTTTATAAAATGTAGTGAGTGTAATCCCATAATGTGTGCAGAATTCGATTAAATTTTTTGGCCACTCTTCGACAAGCCAAGAGAGAACAAAGTAAATATTAAATCGAGACAGAATTGGCACTCTATTAATACGAACAGGCCAAAATAGTTTTGGCTGAAATGTAGAAAACGGCAGTCCGGTGTATTCGCGAAACGCCTCGTACAGCGATTCTGATCTTTTCTTTGAAAACCATGGCCGAGATAAAAACCGAAGGCCCTCTAAAAAAAGTGGCGTTCGAACGACTTCACAATCAGATAGTACGTACCACCCAGTTTCAATGGACTCTTCAAGCTTTTGCTGAAACCTAACAATGGGAAAATTTGACTCCAAGCTAATTTCTACTTGCCTGTAAAGAGACTTTCCGCAGCGAAAGCAGTACGCTGCGCTGCGATGAAACCAAGTGAGACGATGACAATTGATAGGTGCGTAGCAATGTCTGCATTGATCAGAGAGTATCGTCAAATGTTTTGTGCATATTGTAAATGCGGTCAAACGCCACTGTTTTCGATAATAGGGTTCAACATCTGACTCTAGACACAATGAACAAAATTGTTGTGCATTCCATCTTCTAGCAAGTCCTCTCGTCCCAGCGGAGAGAATTTCCCTGTCATGTCCGTTTATGCTGACATTTTCGATATAATTTCCTATGAAAGAATTTATCAAGGTTGACCGGATGCATTCTTCTGAAATACCAAGCTTTTCTTTTAACGTGTGTATCCACGCCTCTGACAACTGCAAATCACAATCCTGTCCAAACAAACTGGTGCTCTTAATTAAATGATGAGCGAATCGATTAGCATCATTTGCGTTACCTTTTGCCAATCGAAAAAACCATGACGAAAAAATTTCATTCGGGAGAGGCCTGCAAATGTAAGGGAAATTCCTCACCCAGTGATTCGCCGCTTAGTCGGACTCATCCAATCAATCTTGTCCAAAACTTCTTTGGAAATATGTTCTATATCCTTTTGTATTGCATACTCGGCCGCGCGAGCTAAATAAGCGTGTACCTCCCCGATCCATCCCTCCGTCTCCGAGTAGATTCGCATGGCTATGTCAGGATCTTCCAAATGAGAAGGCAACTTTAATGGAATAAGTTTTTCAAAAGACACAATTAATTGCTGAAACTCTTCATTCGCTTGCCATTGAGGCAATGAATAGGGTTCAAAACGATTCGCTAACTGTCCGTCAGAAAGTAGCAACACATGTGCTTCCACCGTTCCCGCACCAACAATCGGCACTCGAGTCTCGTTAGACAAATACTTCAACGTGTCCAAAAGCTGCATCTTGACGAGTTTCGTCGTATTCGCGATGACGTGAAGCTCGTCAAAGCAAAACATTTTTACCGAGAAATCTTTGATTCCATCTTTTATCATCTCGAACTTCAGTGTCTTTGAGTAGGATTGCCTGAATGGAAGTTTTAACTTTTTCAAAATGCCCTCGTAGATTGCATCCGGAGTCGGCCCAGCAGGAATTTCCATATTTAAAACCGGCATAACCAATCTGTCCTCGAAAGGATCATCCATGATGGGATGCAACTCAGCAAACCTGTTCAGTATCGATGACTTTCCATTATTGGTTGCTGCCTTGATAATAAGGTTAGGCATCCGATGGGTATCTGGATGTTTTAGTAAATCCTCCATCTTCAGTATTAATTTCTTTGCTGTGCCATAACCAATCCAGCGATCTTGTTTGAGATACGCAATACGTTCTGCTTTCGGTAAATCAATATGCTGAATGGTGGATTTCTCCAGATGTTCGTACATCAATCACTCCAATTCGCTAAAAGGTTTAATCGGGCCTGAGGAGAAACCACCGATCGATTTTTCTGGCGCTTTGTCAACTTCAGAATTTGGTGACATATGGGCGGTAGCGCGTACTGATTCTTTTTTTCTCTGTTGATTTCGACGGTGCGCTTTTGTTTTTTCTGCGGAGGCTGCCTCGATGGCTTTGAGCTCCGCATGTGCCTGCATTATCGCTTCCTCATCAATCAGCTCCTTGCCCTGATCTTGCAATTTTCGCTTGGCCAACCGCCATTCATACCGGGTCATATTTGACGCGCTACGCCTTACCCTTGGAATCTCCAGATACTCGTTCGCTTCTGGATCGTAAAAATAAATAAAATTAACCTGATGGTCTTCATATTTGAAAAGATGCTTGCCTGAGGTGCTATTTTTTGCTGGTGACTTAACACCAATCCACCTCGCGATAGATGTATGGAAATAGCGAATTGAATCCAGTTCTACGCCGTATTTTTGAACAGTTCGCTCTGTGTAGGGTAGGAAGTCGAGGTACAAACGGTGTTCATTTGATACGGGATCTGGCAGCCCTTTTGGCGGAGCATCATCGCTTCCGTAGAGTAAGCCTCCTCATACTTTTTAATGGGCGGCCTGCCAATACCCGTGTGTGGTCGAGCGTGATAATATTTTGTGATATACACAACTAGCCAGCGTTCGAACTCCGAGAACGTGAAAATCGCATTTCCTTCAGAGTCATATTCGCCCCGATCCTCAGGGTTGCTGAAGGTAGTACCGCGCAGATTTGCGAGATCGGTTTTCACCGTCTTCATAAGCCTTTCTACGTGGCCACCGTACTCTGTTTTCAGTAGTGGTCTCCACTTTAAACGAATGTGGTATTCCTGACAGGCGCGGCTGACCGATTTACTTCTGAAGTCTGGTCCATTGTCAGCATGGACTCGATCCATTAGCCCCCAAATAGGCCACTCCGTCTCGATATCACGATTTGCAAGCCATTGTTCTTTGCGACATATCGCATGGGACAAACATAACCCCACCGCCGTTGCGCTCGGTGGTGCCAGTGAAAGGTGGAATCCTGGAATGACCCTGCTTGAGATATCAATTGCAAACGTAACCCAGGGCCGGCCAATGGGCTTCCTATACTCGTCATCCACGAGAATTACGTTCGGTTGGGTATGGTCAATCTGAATAGTTTGTAGAGGAAAAATACCTCCCTCGTAATGTCCGGTTGCAGGATCAAATTGCTCACGCGCCGTCTTTGGGCCTCGTCGCTTGAGTGCTAATTCACGCGGTGCTATCGCCTCGATGCGACGCGCGTAGGTTGACTTTGAACATGGCTTTACTGAGGCAGCTTTGCACCTTTTTTTGTAATCCATATAGCCTTCTTCAATCGTCGGACGCTCCCCCCGCAGAAACTCTTCTTGGATATTCAACCGCAATATTTTTTCAGACACATCAACGATTCTGGGCTTTCCTTTATCGGATCGACGGCGTGTGATCAATGCAGATAACGCATTTGTGCGCTCAAAAGCTGCGATCCAGCGATAGAGGGTTGCCACAGAAATTTTTGACTGAGCAGAAAGAGCTTCAACATGGTTTCGAGTCCTGACAAACTCGGTTGATAACAAAGGCTCAATTATTTTGTAGCGTTCTTCGGCCTCTTTGAGTTCCTCCTCACTCAGATCGGTAAGATCGACTCTAGGTTCATCCTCATCAGGAGCGCTATCTAACTTTGCCGGTCTAGCTTCGCTCACTGGAACATTCAGTAATTCGCCTGTTTCGAGATTTTGTGCAAGAAAATTAAAGATGCTAACAACTTTAGCGATTCTGAAATTGTCGCCCCTCCACGTGATAAGGTTGCCTGGAGTAAAGATACTATTTCCCACGCTCATATCCTCCGGAGCCTAATTTCACTGGTCATGTGAAGCCGCAGAGCCATGTTCACTTCAATCGATCCGTCATAGATCATTCTCCACAACACCGGCAGAGCTTCAGCCCTTTTTATTTGAGTGTTGAACAACGTTGAGAGAAGTTCTTCAGGAGTCGAGAAATCGACAGAGCTGAGGGCCTTGAAAATAGCGCTACGCATGGGAGCTTCGACCGGCGAACTTGTTCTGGAAAAATGAAACAGAAATTCAATATTTTTCAGCGCGGTTGTACGAATTTCTTTTTCAGTCACGATCTTAAATTTCCAGCCTTCAGTTTTGCAGGCAGCGATTGCGGCTTTAAATTTCGGTTTTAATTCAGACCATGACTTCTTGAGGTCGCTTCTAAACTTTACCTCGTACAATGTCGGCTTTTTTCCAGATTCGGCCTTGTAGCGAACTAACACATCTGGGGTATACGTCCGCTCACGTTCTTCACCCAGTAGCCGATAGGTAATTTTCACAGGTTGAGCGTCGTACCACTCAACCGTAGGGTCTTGATCAACGGAGAAAAGAAAATCTGCTTCTAGAGTAGACTCGGCCTGAACCTCCATATCCGTCTTGCTGTTTCTGAAGCTTGAGGTAGTGTTGAACCGACCAGGTTTTATCTTTCTAACAGGCATTTAAGGATAGTCTCAAAGAATTTGGGATATTATAGGGGAGTCTCAAAAAACAGGAATATGAGTATCAGCTAATTAGAGACAAAATCCGTCCTAACGCAACAAAATCGTTAACTTAGTATCATACAACGTGGGGTTTGTCAGAATTTCACAGGCAAGTGTTAGAAGTTTTGCGTGAACCTTTGGAAAGTGGCGAGGTAAGAATTTCACGCGCAAAAACACAGGCAACTTTTCCCGCGCGCTTTCAATTAATCGCTGCAATGAATCCATGCCCCTGCGGGTACCATGGAAATAATGATGATCGCTGCCGCTGTAAACACCACGCATATTTGAGAATAAACATGAATAAACGAGAACATATATGTTTATATGGGAATCTCTAACAATGCCAATGGCCAGTTGAATAACACCACGCACCCAGCATCGAAAATTTTGTTTTTACCCTTTCTTAGCCGCGCTTACACCTCGTTATAATCAAATTCGAGCTCAGACAGCTCTTGTGTCGGGACATTCTGATTTCGACCCCTCTCAGAAATCAAATGAAGATTCTTCCTGGCTCTTGAGGCTAATACATACAAGATCTTTTTAGCGCTTTCGCGCTTTTTCGGCTCACTGAAATGAGGAATTATGTCCTCAAGTGCAGCAAAAGCTAAAACAGTATCAAATTCGGCACCTTTCACGCCATGAATAGAAGACACTGTTATGCCTGTTCGCGTCGCGAACGCCCTGAAAAAAGTTTCTGTATCACCAGCATATTCCAGGCCGTCATTCTTAATCCTTCCAATGCGATTATTTGAGCTTTCAAAAAAAGCCTGCCTATGTTCTGCCAACTGAGGGTACAGAGAATATGGAATACTCAGACTTTGAAAAAGCACGTCAAAAACATGTGCAAGGTAGATAAGCCCATCTGGTTCATTGGACTTTATTTCATTCAGTCGTTTTAAAAAAAGCCGGGGAGTTAATTCGGAAATATTGATGCCGTTATCCGATAGCAATTCAATAATCTCGGAGCTCCAACGTAACCGACGAGATAGTGTCTCAGGCGAGGGGCGAGTAAGTGTTTGCCGGGTGAAGGGATTATCGTTATTCTCTGGAGAATTACGGTCATGTTTCATATAGCCACACGTCACGATGAAATAGAAATCTAATCATCGAGACCTCGCTTGAGACTATACGCTTGTCGACATCTCATTAGAAATGGCCTTAACCTACGCTGTAGAGGCAAAGCGATTCCTCAGTCCGTTTTCTATTTTGCTTCACTGATCAACACAGGCGAGTACTTGCAAAGAGCGACCAAAAATCGGTTAGCGCAACTTTTTTCATAATGCCTCCCGTGAATCTGATTCCCTAGAGTGCGCGTTCTAACCATTCCAGAATCACTTTTTGCGACTCAATTTTCCTTTCATAGAAGTCCTTGAGCTGCCAGGATAAATTGCCTTCAACATTCTCTATCATTAACTTTTGCTGCAGATAAAAAATATTGCGGTTTACCTGTCTCATCGCATCTTTCAAGTTGATTGCATCCGTGCCCATAAATAAATTACCCATTTTTCACTCCCTGAAAGTTTTTCAAGACATCATTTTAATGTGAGACTAAATATAATTCCATACGACATTCAACCGAACTATCCTGAGCCGTTTCCTACACGAACATTTATGGGAACGATAGACCTACCTAATCCCTTACCTAATCCCTTATTGTTTCCAATAATGATTGAGGCATGATGCCCCTGAGAACGCCATTGTTGTAATAGAAAATTTTCAATCTATCCCGCCTGACATACGCGATTACACGATATTTTTTAAGTTCTTTCGATAGCACGCTCAATGACTTTCTGAACCCATTTTTTTTGAAAAAGCCGTCAACGACGTATAAGATTTTTCCTTCATGATACTCATAAGGTCTTAATTTATGTGAGGGATTGGCAGCGATTAATCGAAGGGTATACTTAGAAATTTTAGCGAACCCAAGGCTTGCCAAGGGTTCGCCGTTCTCCGTGTTCGCCAATATTATTTGGCGATGCTTACTGGCTTCGAACAAGCGCTCCAGGTGAGAGGCATCGACGCCAGACTCGTTCATCACACGCAAAGCTAAAGCCTGATTTAATAAATCTGCGCCGCGCTGCTCAACAATATACATTTTTCACTCCGTTGAAACTGTTCATCGCATCCCCGTCCAGGAGAGAAGCAAGGCATTTTAAATAAGGGTAGAAATCGTATCTCTGGACGGTAAAGTTATCTTTGTTTGTATCAATGATTTCTCTCAAGATGCTAATGTCGCCAACACGAGTCTCAAGCTTCTGCAAATTCTGATATTTAAATTCGTCAGCTACACAATCGTACTGAATGGATATCTCGTTACCTGAAAAAAGGGTGCTGTGTTCGGACAATGTGTTCTCATAAAGCCAAATAGCGATATGGTCGTTTTCAGTGATGATTTCTGCCGTATTATCCGTACGACCGGACGCGTAATACTCGTCGACCGTGCGGCCTATGTAAGTGATGAAAAAATAGCTGCTTAGGATCGCTCTCTTTACCGTTTGAATCGTAATTGCTTTGTAAAAACTTCGTTCATTTTGTCCGTGCCAGCCTAACGACGATGCGAGCATAATGATCAATGAACTCAAATCTTCTGAGAACTCAACCAAAAATTTGCTATTCGACTTAACCTTGCGATTATTCAGGACAGAAAATAAACTGGCTGTTAAAATGTCATTGATAAAATCAACTGCATTCACGGTCGGGAGCGTGCTATTTTTTATAGGCGAACCGATCGACAATAATGATAAAAAACGAGTCGATACCTTCCCCCACTCCACAGTTCCAGAAAGCTTGGTGGACATTTCTCGGTCAATCCCGAACACAAATCCCATATTAATGCAGGCGTATTGGTAGAGCTTTTGTTCATAGAGCTGCAGAAAGTGGGCTTCAATGGGTTTTTCTAACAGAAATTTATTAATGAGGTAAAACCATTCTTTTACAGTCACAACTGGCATTAATGGCTCTTCGAAGTAGCTTGTTACTTGTCCGTAATTGGTGCCGGACACGATAAAACTACATAACGCTGTATCCAGCACACGACCATCAATAGAAATGTTTGATGGGCTCAATGCATTATGTGATAAACGCGCAACCTGAAAAAATGATAATTGATCAGCACACCGCTCTAAGAAATGTTGCGTTAGTGCATAAAACTCTGAGAGCAGCGCCTGCTTGCCAATAGCTTTATAGATCCCCAATATTCGAGAGAAATCCGAGGGTATAAGGTTAGATTTTCCGTTTTTTTGCTTAAAGTTGATACACGGTAAAAAGTGCGCCGGTCTGGTCACCCGTTCTCTTACTAAAAGCACACTCGGAGCGTTTTCGCCATTATGTCGTGCTGATGTTTCGTCCAGCAGAATCAAGCCATAAATACCTTGCACACCGACGGGAGATATCCTGCTCAATAACCGCGAATAAATAATTTCCTTCACGGCCCCCTGTATGTCTAATCCACCGTAGGAATGTGAACTTGGCGCGCCATTTCCGGCTAAAACATTTGGGCCAACCCCCTTTATTTGTACCTTCTCATCGCCGACGACCCTTGCACCACCACCGTTGACGCCCAAGCCAAAACCGCCGTAACGCTCGGCGAACATCGTCTGTTTACCGACTGACTGAAGCCTGCTCTGGTCACTAAATAATTCATTACTCATCACCAATGAGTATTTTTCTAGGAACTCGCTATCCGTTATACCTTCAGTTTCAAAAGACCGATCTCGCCATAACAACGTCGTGCCAGAAATTTTGCTAATTTCTACTGAAAGATGATTAAAGGCCTCCGCCAACTCAATTAACATTTTTAAAATCCTTATTCTTACAATGACAGAAGAAATTTTACTGAAGATTCGGTCTCATCTTTGGTGAGGGTTTGATATTCTCTTACTTTTTCCTTAATGCTCTCTGATGACATCACATCAATAACAACACTTGCAATCTGATCCACTGAATCATTTAAAAAATCAATGGCATTGCTAATACCTAATTGCCAAAGCAGAAAAGCGTTATCAGGTTGATCAAAGGTGTAGGGAGAAATAATTTGTGGTACGCCAGAGGCCAACGCCTGAGCGCAAGTACCTATGCCTCCGTGATGTATGACAAGCGCTGAGCGAGCAAACAAATAACTGAAGGGAACTGATGGTAAAGTTAAAACAGGAAACTCACCATTCTCGATAAATTTTTCACTTTGTGAGTGAGCAATAAATACCCCAGGTTTACCAACAACGCGACAAAGATGCCTGATTTTGTTGATCAACAAATTAGTAACAGGGATTCCCGTACCAAAGGTGAAGGCAAGAGGAGAGCCATGCCGGTTAATGAATTCATCCAGTTGTGAGGCGTTATAATTAGCCTGGGTATCTCCCAAAATAAAACCGGTATTAACCAATTGTTTCGGCCAATCGCCGGGATTAGGCTTAAACCACTCAGGAAACAATGCCAATATTGAAGGGCTGGATTCCATGTCAGGCAAATCTGTAAGCGACCATTGCGATAGCCCCAACTCTTTACGGGCTGGATTTATTAATGGCCTGACCAGTCCGTTGAAAGTATCTTTCTTTGCTTTCTCTCTTATTTTGGGGAATATTTCACTCCACAGCCGCTCCTCGATCTGCCTGCACATTGGGTAAGATGGTTTTAACATTGAGCCAATCCCTTGAGGGGCAAGCACTATCTGACACGACTTTAGGCCAAATTCCTCCGCAGCCATTCTCGCTCCTGACAAAGCATCCTGATAAATGATTATGGGTTTATTTCCCTGTTGAACCACTTTTTGAATGGCCTTGAAAGTGGGTTTGATGGCAGGAAAATGGAATTCGTTGTAATGGTTTTGTGCGTGATTGCGCGACCAAGTCAATGGATTGTTATAGGTGTTCTCATAGGCAGCCCTGGGTGAAACCGAAAAAAATTCAATGCCCATCGAACCCGCCAAGGGCGCAAACTTTTCATTTCCAATGAAAGCCGCCTTCACTCCTTGTGCGCAAAGTGAGGCTGCCAGTTTGATGAACGGAAGAGCGTCACCTGTCGTTCCGAGTGAATAGATTAAATAATCCCAATGATCCTTTACCAATTATATAAATCCTGCAAAAAATAATTTAAAGTTTTCGCCTAATGCTGGCGCACTCCAAAAGGAAATTCGCAATCTGAATACATCTCAAAGTATCCCGGTTGCGTGACGGGAAGTCACAACAACCAGTAGTTTTTAACGATGTCCGTACCTTTCCCGCCCTTTGAATTAACCAACTTTATCAAAGTTCATCTTATAGAAATGCCATACTGCGAGAACAAATAGAGCTAAAAAAATTATAAAACCACCGCCCGCGAGAGCGATCTTCATCCAGCTTGACCCATTCTTTGATGCATCGAGTAGGGTATTGAAAGATATAGCTAAAAATATAAATACTATTACGGAGCTGATAGTAAATGAACTCATAAAATCACCTCATCAATTGATTGCATATTTTCCAAATCATGCTGCGCCAATTGGCGCAGCATGACCGAGGATTAAGTTAACTAAAGCAAAAGGTGGCAGCGCCAGTCATACCACCACCAATCGCTCCAGCCAAGGCACCAGCACCAGCACCCCAAGGGCCACCTATAGCGAAGCCAATACCTGCTCCACCCAAACCACCAGTGATTAAGCCCCCCCCAGTCCCGAGGATACACTGCAGAATAGGATTGTCAGCACCTGAACCGCCAGATATAAGCATCAAATCATCAACAGTAATTTCTTCAAAATTAAACTGCTGATAATTTTTATCTAAAGCAAAAGTACTCATAAAAAATCTCCATTTAATTGTCCATAAAGGGACCTAAAGTTTAAAGTTAAATTGCAATCTGCCTCCCTGCAGATTCGACCGTTTCCGGTCTGTGTGCCACCAGCACCCGAGTTACGGCAAGTTGCTTAATATGGTTATTTACCATACTCTCATTTGCCACATCCAGATGACTAGTGGCTTCATCCATAAAAAGGATACGCGGCGCGCGGTAAAGTGCGCGCGCCAACACAATTCTTTGCTTTTGGCCTCCGCTGAGGCTATTGCCCATATCACCCACTAGAGTGTTGTACTGCATAGGCATTCTGATGATTTCATCATGAATACAAGCCATTTGGGCGCAGTATGTAACATGCTCAAAATCGATTTGCGGTTCAAAGCAGGCAATATTGTCAGCGATGGTACCCGCCATAAGCTGGTCATCTTGCATCACGCCAGCAACTTGGCGACGATAATCAACGACCTGAGTGAGTGGTCGATCGTCGATTAAAATTTCACCCTCCGTAGGTTTCAGCAAACCCATGAGGCACTTGAGGAGCGTTGTTTTTCCGCAGCCACTAGGGCCGGTAATCGCAACGGTTTCGCCAGCCTCTATAGTGAAATTCAAGTTTCGAAAAGTAGGGCCTTCGGTTTCACCGTATTGAAACCCTAAATTTCGCACCTCAATTTTCCCTGAGAGGGGCAGCGAAGATGGCTGGCTTGGCAGGAGCTCATCAAGGTCTTCTGCGTCGGTAAAAACGATATCGGACAATCGATCCAGATGGAGGCCGAGCATTTTGAGCTCTATCGACGTTGCGATTAACGTATCCATCGCGCCCACAAAACGATTTTTGTAACTGATAAAGGCAAAGAGCATACCGACCGAAAATATGTTTCCCATAACGGCCGTAGCAGCAAAATAGATTACGAGTAAGTTTTCAAAACCAAACAACAACCGGTTTATGGTGTTGTAGCCAATGCTCCAGCGCGCAATTTGGATACCTTGGTTAATGACATCAGCTAAGCGATTTTGCCATTGCCCTTGTCGATCATTCTCACGTTGGAAAAGTTTGATGGTTTGGATAGCGCGCACGGATTCCATAAAATAGGAATCGTGCTTTGCTTGAGCGATAATTTTCACCTCTGTTAAAAGGCGTAATGGTCTATAGAGTGCGAAGCGTAAGGCAGCATAGAGAAGTACCACGACTAAAACTAGCAAGGTAAGTTTGACGCTGTAAAAAAACATCACAGTTAAGGTGATTATCGCCATAACGCCGTCAACGACGGACGCCACCAAACTAGTGGTTAGTAGTTCGCGGACGTTTTCCAACGAACCAAAGCGTGATACCACGTCGCCCATATGGCGTGTGGAAAAGTAATTCATTGGTAGACGAATTAAGTGGCGGAACAAGTTGGCCGCCATCTGAATATTCAATCGACTTGATAGATAAAGTACAACCCACTGGCGTAATACGTGAGCCCCCGTTTCTATAAGCAGCAACAATCCGAATCCTATAGCCAGAACCACCAATAAGTTACGATCATTTCTCAAGATAACGTCATCGACCACCGTTTGCATGTAAAACGGGCTGACGATGGCAAACACTTGAAGCAGAAGCGAAAGCAATATGATTTGAACCAAGCTGCGCTTTAACCCACTAACACGTGACCAAAAATGCCTTAGACCTAAGTGCTTTCTTGTATCGACGACCTCGAATTTGCTAGTAGGAGTTAGCTCCAGAGCGATTCCAGTGAAATGCTTATCAAATTCCTCTTTTGTTAGTACTCGCTCGCCACTCGCTGGATCATGAATAATTGCCTTACGGCTTTTTACCGACTTAAGAACCACAAAGTGGCTTAAATCCCAATGTAAAATGCAGGGTAACTGGAGCCCCCCTACGGAATCAGAGTCTAACTTGAGTGGTCGCGCAGCCAAATGCAATCTGGCAGCCATATCGATGAGGCTCTTCAGATTCGTGCCGTGATTTGATACTTGAATCCGTTGCCGAAGATGAGCCAAGTCGGTTTCATAGCCATGAAAACTAGCGATCATAGCCAGGCAGGCTAACCCACATTCCGCGCTTTCGGTTTGATATATCACCGGCAGGCGATGAGTTCCGCTGAAATTTAGTAATCCCTCGGGCCGAGTGCTTTCCTGCTTCGTCCGATGTTTAGTTGATGAATGCATTACAAGCGTCCTTTCAAGCTATAAACGGGCTCTAATAACCATTGCCACAAGCGACGCTCAGCCAACTCTACATCGGCCGACAGAGTCATTCCTGACTTTAAAGGAATTGCCTGACCGTAGGCTCTCACTTTTTGGTCTTTTAGGCGTACCTCAACCCGGTAAACCGACTCTTGCACCGGAACGGGGGCGTCTAGCAGCTCACCGGGAAGCAGAGGTATCCTTGCCACGTGTGTGATTTCACCGTCATAAATTCCGAATTTTTGGTAAGGAAACGCCTCGTAGCGGATGAAAATACGTTGGCCCGCCGCCATGAAACCTGCAGCCCGAACCGGCACTAGCAAATGGGCTACTAAATCGCTGGAACTGTCAGACAGAGTGAGCAAAGGAATCGAGTTTGTAGTTGAAACAAACTGCCCCTCACGAGCTTGAATATTATTCACAACCCCAGCGCGTGTTGCGGTAACCACGTGGGAGCGTTGCCCTTGAGACTGGGCGGCCTGTTGGTCCAACTCACTTACTCGCGATTGAAGCTGGTCAAGATCGTCAGCACTTTCTTGGGGAAGTAATTGAAGATCAGTGCGCCTCTGCGACAACAAGTCCCTCTGGTCACCAATTTGGCGTAACAGCGACTGTCTGTCGCTACGCACAGAAAGTTCTTGTGATAGCACTTGATCAAACTCCATTCGAGTAATAAAT
>Ga0247740_1000746_pt1 | contig 14635 bp, 12 predicted proteins | sample UWRJL148409B2_FD_180942 | JGI IMG/M metagenome (GOLD analysis project Ga0247740, IMG submission 180942) | Plant litter microbial communities from Arlington Agricultural Research Station in Wisconsin, United States - UWRJ-L148-409B-2 | ecosystem: Environmental > Terrestrial > Plant litter >...
TCATCCCAGCACCACCTGCTACGACGCCCACAAAAGTCACATCATTCTGCATCGGCAGGCTTCGCCTCCCAATCCAAGTTTCCATCAGGGAGTTCACTTTGCCCGGTTCCCTATGCGAATTTGGAGTGAAAGTGGTTTGTGTCGTGACGCCATCTCTAGTGAAGCTCTCCTTGATTATTGTCCCGTCCCTTTTGGCACGCATGCGCATGTACTCATCCGTTAGCTTATGTAGTGACAGCGTTTCGTTGTTTGTCGATAGACTCAAATTATACACGCAACCGCCGCTCTCGACCACGACAAAGTAGGAATCTTCTTCATAAGGATTCAGCGCTGCAAAAACTACCCAGCCGTTCCTGTTTGACAGGTGGTTTGAGCTTGCCAGTGTGTCGTACGCATGTCGTAGGTTCCAATTGCGTTGGCCGTTCGACCAAAGCACGATCCATGCACCCTTAATCCCGAGTGCGACATGAACCGGTGAATGTCGATCTTTCCCTTTTTCTAGAATCGACTGCAAGTCTTTTGGGAGGGCGTGCGATATCCATGATGTACCGCAACGGGCGAAGTAGCCTCCCTTGGGTCCAATGGTGACTGATACATCCCTAATCTTTTCGACATCGGTACCGCAGTGATCACAGATCCAGTCGTGGAGCTTGGCATATGCGTCGCGAGACTTAACGACTAGACCGGGAGGTTAGTGCTGCTTCAACGATGGACTTGTTGCACCTACAGGCATCGACTTCCGACGCCTTGACCACTAATGAACATGGTCAGTGACCGGATGCCAAGATTAGGAAGTCGATTTTGCTCACTGTAGCCATCGTTGTACGAATGAACGGTCCGTCCGGCTCCATCTTCGTCATCGCCACCAATCAAGAACCCGGTCGTATGCTTGAAGGCAACCCACAACGCATCGTCAATTCCTACATTCGACCAATCGCTGAGGTTTGACCGCACGCTACACAGTACCTTTAGCCTTTGTTTCGTTGCAATCCAAGATACTGGTGAGACTCACAACCTCCATTTTCCTTCGCATCGCACAAAATGCCAATTTTGTGGTCCAAATGCGAAATGCACGTCTGACTTTTGCAACGTACGCGCTGACTTGGACTCTACATCTCCGCTATCCGGTGTGATAGGCGACTCTTCGTCCCCAGATTTCCCTTCGTCCCTAGGTTTCCCTTCATCCCTAGACTTCTCTTCATCGCTAGACTTCTCTTCATCGTTAGACATGGTTAACAAGATCTAGAAAAGTGTGAAGCGAGGATCCGGTGCCAACGGGTTGTTTGTCGTGTGTTGTAGTGTTACGTGACGTGCAATCATTAGGTTGCCACTACGTCATAGCTGCACCTGTCGGTGGGGGCCAAGATGCGCATGATGGCAGCCTCGAATCAACCGCGACAAATCTCTCCGTCAGGATTTAGAGGGGTCTTGCTTCCATGGTAGACTCGGTCGAGTTCAACGTGGAGAAGGTAGTCGCGCTTGCAGGTCAATGCGCTAGAAACGAAATAGCATGGACCATGGCCAGAACTTGGAGTAGTCGGAGCCATCAACTCAACAGATACTTCACCTATGTTGCATGCGGGCATCCTTTTTCTGCGCCGCGCCTTCAACACTCTAGCCACTCACTCATCAGCTTCTACCCCGCACATCCTGCAATGGTCGTTGCGCATTTACTGGTAGCCAATCCTTACGCATCGCCAGGCGTCTCATGACCGACACCGTACATTGATTCCTGCAGCAAAGTTTCCGCACAAAACGCACGATGACGCCAGGAACAGCTCACAGCTTGTTTGTCTGCGTTGAATGTTTGTTTTAAAGGCCAACGGGTCAATTCAACGCGAACGATACCAAGCCATCAAGCGCCCGTCCCACAGGCAGCAAAACAAGCTTTGGGGTTTGTCAGTGGTCCCTAACATTATGGCGCCAATCGATATCGCAATGTTAGAAAACCTCCAAACAACCTAAAATCCTTGATCTAAACGTGGAATAGCGCAACTACGCACCTTCTCCTTCGCCGCGCATTAGTTTCTGTCGACGGCCGCCGCAAAAGGAGGAAGAACTGGACCAAGATTCGCATCGGCATCGTCGTCGGGGTGATTGCCTTCCTGTTCCTACTCACGGTAGCCACGTATTTATGGTACAAACGTCGAAATACCGACAAAAGGATCAATGTCAGAGCTTGGGCTGGATGGAACCATTTGAAGTTCTGGCGCGGAACGCAACCACAGCACAACTCGGATACGGGGGCAAAGAATGAGCCAACGAAGGAGAGAATTCAGGCGGTTGATTTAGAGCCAAGCAAGGTACCCGATGATCGTTACAATGCGGCGGTGCAGGCTGGTATGAAATCAGTTACACATGTCTGAGCAGTAATTAGCACCCCATTCTTAGCGAGGCAGCCGCTAGGGGGCATGTAGCCTAGTTCGACCGCCAGAAAGTAGCCCGCAGCATTTCGACTCATATCGACTCAACTCACAGCATTCGATCCCAATTTGGTCGTTCCAAATACAAAAGGGCCTGCCGGGCTCGAACTATTGCTTTCGTCGTTGTATGCTTTCGCTTTTGCACTCTCCGAACCCGGCAATCATCAATCGCACCAGTATGAGCGAACATCTAGACAACCACGCTCTCGTCATCGGCGCATCCGGTCTCATTGGCTGGTCCGCCGTCAATCAGCTTCTACAACCATATCCAGCACCGTCCCCATTTGCCAAAGTCACTGCGCTCGTGAACAGACCCCTAGAATTTGATGACGCTTTCTGGCCCCAGCACTCATCCGGGCAGCCTCAGCTGTCGCTTACCTCCGGCGTCAATCTGCTTTGCGATGATGAAGAGTTCGAAGGAATTTTGAAAGAGAAGGTGCCGGACGTTGACTCAATCAGTCATGTGTACTACTTCGGTAAGTGGACTGCGGAGCAATGTGATATTAACCCAGAACTGATTTCGAGAAGCATTCAAAGAAGTCAAAGACACAGAAAAGGAAGTCGAGGTCAATGTGGGTATGATGCGACGCGTCGTTCGCGCAGTGAAGAAGCTCTCACCCTCGTTCAAATTCTTGGTCTACCCCGGTGGTACAAGGGTGAGCTTACCTCCGACCACATTCAACAGCTATGGTTAATGGAGGCAGGGCTACGGTATTTACCGTCCAGAAGGCATATTCAGCGCACCTTTAGTCGAAGAGCTGGCCGACCAACTTCCTCCAGATTACGCCAAAACAGTCTCCTATCCCCACTATCGCGCCATGCTCGCCAAAGAAGCGGCGGGCGAGCCGTGGACATGGTGCGAGCTGTGTCCGGACGCTATCGTCGGCTTTACACCGAATGGATCAGGATATTCACTAGCAGGCCACTGGGCTGTATATCTCTACGCGTACAAGCTCGTTCACGGCGAAGGCGCCGAGGTCCCTTTCCCAGGCGTGCAAGCTGGGTACGATGCCATGTACTCCGAAACGGATGCGACAACGCTAGCTCGAGCAGGCATCTTTGCATCGCTGCATCCCGAGCAGTTCCGAGAAAAGATATTTAATGTTGCCGACAGTGCGACTCCAAGCACCATGCGCGAGCGCTGGCCGCAGATCGCAAGCTGGTTCGGCCTGAAGGGAATCCCGCCCCCGCATTCAGCGAGCGTCAGCGATCCTAAACCAAGCGACTTCATCAAAGAGCATCGAGAAAGGCTGATGGAGGCTGGGGTCAAGGGCGTGGATATTTGGAACGCTGGACAGCTGGACAGCTATGGATATTGGCTGACTTTTGACCGGCAGTTGAGTCTGAAGCGATTGAGAGACGCTGGATTCGACGAAGAGCGAGGACCGCAGGAGGGGTGGTGGGAGGCATTCGAATTATTCAAGAAGGCGGGGATGATTCGATGAAGTGATTATGGCGTTAATATTGTTGATATGACATTCTACAGCTAAGCATACTTTTCGACGTTCCCCCAACCCATCCCATCTCCCTCCCACTATGACGGCACCGTCACAGTCCAATCCGTTCCAATAACAACCATCTTCGGGCTCCCTTCCGCCATAAACTTCAGCTCATCCTCATGAATCGCCTTCGCAGCATCTGGCGCCCTCAATACCCTATTGAAAGTAGAAGCATGCGTCTCATCCCGGAAGGTAAGCACAGCCATCGAGTCCCAATCCATAGGTGCCGAAATCGCGACGAGAGTCTTATTACCGCCGTAATAGTAGCGCGTGTGTGAAAGTGGCCATGTGTCACCAGCGATAGATTGTGCGAGCGGGACGTGCGTGTTTTCATAGTGGTCTTTGTATTGCGCGTGGGTAAGGTTGGTAGCGCGGATGCCGAAGATGAGGATGTTGAAGAGCATGGTTTGATTGGTGGAGGGTGTGAGGAATTGAAGCAGTGGAAGCTTGGTTTGCGTAGGGTGATGAGACTGGAACTGAGATTTTGAACGGAGAAGCTGCTTTAATAGTAGTTAGGGGGCATACTGGGGCTGGACATACATGGCGTTCACGCTACACTTGTACGGATACGGTCATCTCGCTTCGCTACACGTCTCGCCATACATGCCCAATGCGGTTAAAGCTCCAGAACTTTAGCAGGCTAACACGTTTATCAGCTAGAACCAACATCTTACTCAGTTTATGCCCAAATTTGTAGCTATCATGGTTAAGAGTGACCTGTGAGGACATTGTATACTCGCCGTAGAATGGGGGCAATGCGTCCCTCTTCTCTAAGCCTTGTTTTGCGGCATAGTTTTCTCAGATCCAGTCACGCCGCTCATTGACACAGGCCTAATCCTTCTCATTTAATTTCCACTATCTCTTGATATAGCAACTTGAACAACTTTTACTAAGTAAATTGAGTCGCTAGCGAGTCTATGGCAAGAACCGAGGCACCAGTCATTGTATCCAGTCACAAAACGTTTCAGTTGCTGAGCCACCTCAAAAAGCGTGTAATCTCTCTAATGTGCAGCGCAATCCTCCGAGGTGGGAGAAAGAATAGGGAATCTCCGTGGACCATCGGAAATGAGTCCCGGCTACAGAGCCTAGAGAAGTTGTTCGCGAAAGGCGGTGGCGTCATCTGTCACGTCCGATGGCAGTAACAAAAAGGTCGAAACAATGCTTCGTTCTGCGACTTTGGTTGATTATTCCTCGCAATTGAAATATTGGTGCGTCTTTGGTATTTATTTGCGCATGCTCTACTCTCCGGTCCGATCTGATCTTTTGCAGGAGGGTCGAGTACGTATTTAGCGATGTCGAGATATTCATATGCGTAGTAGAATGCTGGCACGATGTTCACCGATTATCATTCAATAAACACTGCGACGATAGTCAGTTTCTATACAAATGCCAATATGTGTGTATCTTGTGTAGGTCTAGGTGGAAGGTACACATTTGGCTGCATGTTTGTTTTGCGCAGGTGTCCTAGATCACGTTTCTTTGTCACTGCAAGATGGTATGCAAAATGAAAAGACGGCATATTGAAAGATTTTGTTCATTAAGCGCTTAACATAATAGTCATGATTCCGCAATTACTTCTTTCGCAGCTCACATCTTGGTCGGGTGTCTTCAGCTCATATCAACTCCTCTACAAGGGACAAGACGCGAACTTAATAACCCGACACTGTGGACGTCAACACTGTGGTTGCTGGATAGATAGGCGAGGGGAATTCTTGAACCGCCGACGAAGTGAGCGGAACAAAGGAGTTTGTGTGCGTCGCATTCGCCGGACCTGACGAGGTGAGGTTGGCGATGACCACCTCTTCGCCAGTTGCAATGTCATAGTGGTACAGCGTGCGATTGAAGTAGGCCAATGCAGCAATAGCTAGTGTATTCTCGTCAGCTAAAGATTCTTCAAACAGACTCGACAATCGAGCGGGATGGGATATGGGAAAAGGGTACCCAAGTGGAACATCACTCACGTTGGTAGTACGGAATCTCATGCCCGGACTCGTAGATACGCGCGAAACTGAAGTTGCCGTATTGGCGCACTTCGCCGTACTCGGTACCATCGACGACCATGGCGTCGTATCCCGCAGCACGGAACTCTTCACTATGCGCATAGTTGACTGCGAGACTGATGGCTTGGCCTCCAAACCAATTACCTGGGTCTATTAGCGCGATTTTGGGAGAGGACCAAGATCGAAGGCTTACAGATGTAGTCGGCATCGCCGTATGCGAGACTGATGCGCACATCCTGGTTCAGAAGATACTCCAGGTCGAGTCTGTAATTCGGGTAGATGAAGTCTCCAGAATTCTGGAACTGGTAGTAAATGCCATTGTTTCCCGAGTAGTTGAGGGTAACACCAAGCGCCTGCTGTACCTCTGGCAGGTTGAGATAATCGGGATACGGGCTTCCTGGAGTCGGGTCTGCGGTAGGATGGCGGATATCATAAGTACCGCGTCCAGAGTAAAAGTAGTACGGAGATTCGACGTTGTCTCGGCACATGTCGGCGGCCTCGTTGCAAACCTGCAAATTGCCTGGAGTCAATTCGGCCTGGGTGATGGGTGCATCTGCGTGGTAGTAGGTAGTGTTGCCTTCGGCAGAGGCCCGACAGAGGGCAATCTGGTAGAGACAGCCGTTGAGCATGTTATTTGCAAACTTGGCGTACGAATAGACTGTATCGTTGTATGCCTTGATGCCGTAGGTATTGTTAACAGCGAACTCGGGGTATGATTCAGCTTGTACGGTCTCGTCGATGATGCCGTTGATTATACCGAGAGAGTTGAAGTTGAGCGGGTATCCGGGCATGCTTCCATTCTGAATCTTTAGGTTTTGCTTGTAGAAGTAGCTGTAGAAAGCAGGTCCGTAATGGCCACCATACGACTCGGTAAACAGGTTGAAATCCCTCGCTGGGCTTAAGGCTCCGAGTTTCGCATCGAACTTGGGAATCGTAGCGAGCAGCGCTTGGAACACATGCCAAGTTGCCACAGCGGCAAGGTCAGTGGTGTCGATCGTGCCAATGTTGAGCGGGTCCAGAAGAGGGTATCGACCGGTTGCAGGCCATTCAGTGGAGTTGTAGTGAAAGTCTTCAGACCACGAGTTGAAGCTGCCAACACCTTGCTTCTGGTAACTAAAGCCTGTGCCGACGGGTTGGGAGATGTACAACATGTTGGAGATGTTATTCCAGCTGTACGGGTTGTAAACCGTTGTCAGATTCTCGTCAATACTGCAAGGTCCATTTTCTTCGAAGAGCCCGATCAAAGAATCAGAACCTGGTCCACCATTGAGCCAGAGCGTAAAGGGGTCTTTGGCAGGATCGTTGCGCGATTCGAAAAACCAATAGAATACGTGGACCTGTATTGCTTAGACTCACCTGGTATGGGCGTAGGAACTGGTACTCACGTTTGGAGCGAGGTCTACATATCCCGAATAGCTGTCTACACCTGGGGTGGTCTCGCAAATACCAGGGTTCTTGTACCTGATGGTAACATTGTTCGGGGCCGTAGCGGTCTTGTAGTCGTTGATTTCCTTTGGCAAGTACACATGCTCAGCTCGCTTGCTCCATTGCTTCTTGGAGACAGCATTGACATGCAGCGTCAAAGAAGAGAGCGCCAATAGAGGTGTGGCCAGCGACTTGGCGAACATGGTGATAAGTTGGGACGCCGGTGAAGGGTGGGAGAGAGGTCAGAATGAAACGACATCACAGGCATATTTAAACAGGCGACCGTCGCTCGACTCCTAGAGTGGTATCACTATCTCAAGCTTCAGCGGCGTCGTCGGTCGAAGCTTGGTTCGCTGATCGACTAGGGTCTGCTCCTGCCTCATGTAGACTAGACGCTCTTCCCGTTCTCTCCACAAGTGCTGATTCCGCGTAACAGCGTCATCACCTAGCTACATGCAGCAGTTCAATATGCTAGATTCGTGTTGCGGTCGAGGGCATGACGCAATTGCGGATAAATTGATAGGAAAAGCCCCTTCGATAGAGTTTCAAGCTTCGCTGGTGGAGCCCCAAGCTTTGTCCGCAAGGCTTCAAGCTTTCCCGAGACGCGATGCTAGCTGAAGCCGACAAAGCTTGTTGCACGAGAAGCTTCCCGATGCCTTGGCAATTGGCTTGGGTCAGAGTAAGAGGCAGCGATTTTTCAGTCAGAGGGGTGGCGGATGTTGCCATTGCATATCTTGTGCTCTATATGTAAGCACGGGAATAAAGTCCACGAGTACGAACATCGTTACTCGGAACAGGTGCCATTGGCCGAAACTCAAGCTACCGCCAGATATCGAATGCAAGCGACCACTTTGAGAGAACGATCCCACATCTCAGTGCTAACGGCATGCAGGCAAAAGGCAGCAGCACGCGATGCGTCCATGTCCTTGTCATCAACCGCGCCTACTTCGCACCTTGCTCCTTCTCCCACCTCACAACGTCAAACACAATTCGTTTAACACTCTCGTAGACATCCGTCCACTGCGTTCCAAACGCCGCATTCGATTTAGACAAATCAATTTTGCACAGCTTCTCCTTCGCCGCCACGACACCGGCATCTTCGGGCAAATCCGGCAGCCTGTCAGCAAGCTCTGGATGCTCCTTGCGCAAGCGTGCCGCAATAGCCCTCAGGTTTAGAGGTTCGGCACGAGTCACGAGGTAGCGCTGGTTGCCGGTGACCTTGTTGCGGTCGAGGGAGAGGATGTGTCTGTTGGCGACGTCGTCGGTGTCGCTGGGATGGCTTGTTAACACTTGTTTTTGCTAATGAAAAGGCGGGCGAGTGCTGTTGACTTACACGACAAAAGGAAAGCCTCCATCGACGGCTGCTGCGGTCTTGCTGACCAGAAGCGCGTTGGCGGTCTGTGGAATACCCCCAGGTCCACCTCCGCTAGGATTGTAGGTTACTTGGGGACTGCGTCCTGTGATGGAAGATGGAAGTAACATGACAACGTCGAAGCCTATGCTATGCCCATTCTGCTGCACCCACGCCCATGTCTTCTTCTCAGCATCTGTCTTGGCATATGGGTACGCATAGATAAAAGGTCCCTCCTTCGCTTGTTCGAAAGTCGTTGAGTTCCACGACTCTTCACTGATTACCAGGTCCGACTGGGCTAACTCCGGTAATCCCAACGTCTGCAGAATAGTCCCGCAGATGACGACTCGCTTTACGCTTCCGCTTTTCTTTGCGGCTTCGAGGACGTGTCGGTCGATATCCCATGTAGGCTTTATCATTTCCTCGACCCAGTTGTCGGTGGCTATGGGGGTGGCAATGTGGACGATTGCTGTGGAAGATGCAGCTGCGGTGTCGAAGGCGCCTGGGGTGGTCATGTCGGGGATGATAGTAAAGGAGAGACGCTTGTTGGCGACTTCATCTGGGTACTTTTTTTCGAGTAGCGGGATATAAGTGGCTTTGCGGAGAATGGCGTTGACGGTGTGGGAGGTGGTGGTGAGGAGTTGGTCAAGAGTCACAGCGCCGACATTGCCGGTTGCGCCGGTCAGAAGGATGCTTTCTTGGGCCATGATGAGAGGTTGCGGGTGTTGTGCCGTTGGAATGGATCAAACGGGCAGTATTCCGGTCCTCTTTATACTCTCCAACCCCACACGCTGGTAATTCTTTCGGTGTCTTCGCCTGTCCGAACTTGGTAAGCCGGTACAATATGTACCGGTATGAATTTTCCAACCTTTGGACACTAAATATGTAATCGTGAGGAAGCATGCCAACCTAACAGTGGTTGACCGAATGGCCGAGCATAGTTGCCCTCCACAATGTTTACTAAGCGTGATTAGTTAGGGTACGGCATGCTGGAGGTGGGGCACTTTGTGCCACCAACGTCCAATTGGAGGTGACTTTGGTGCCATGCATTGCAACCAAAGGGGAAGACCGCAAACACAATAACATCGTATTTAGCTAAGTGGAAATTCGTGATCAGATCGTGCGAGCGGCGAACGACGTTGTTGGGGTTGATTAGCTTTAGTTGTGTTGGACGAGCCTCAGCTTGGCAGTAACAAATGCGTCGTAATAGCAAGAGGGTCCACTATGAGATAATACGTGCTGAGAGCTTGTTGGACAGAATTTTGCGGACTCTGAGCTTGTACCACCCGCTACTTTTGGCGAGATCTTCTCCTGGTGATGGTCTCCGTGAATTTAGCGTGAAATGGAATGTGGCTACGTTAGTGCTGTGCTGATCAGTAATTGGGTCAAGTGGGCGAAGGTGAGCTGGGCACGGACTAGTCAACTCGATACGAAAACTGGGAGACCTAGCGGTCATGATGTAGCAATGTTGTTCGATAGCTAGTAAACCTTAGTCTTCGAGCACATTTCCCACTCTTTCCCACCTTTACTCACCCTGTACCCGACTACCCGGTTCGCGTCCACCTCCTTTCCCCCGTCACTTATGTTTACCTATACTGGGGTAGACTATACCGCGGGGTTTCTCGCATGACGATAACAGTCACCGACCTCATTTCCCAAGTGTCATGAAAAGGCGATCTCCAATATCGCCCAACCCCGGCTTAATCATTCCCTTGTCATCAACCTCCTTATCACATCCACCTACCCAGACCTCCACTCCCTCGGCCCATTCCTCACACGCCTGCCTCAAGCCCTCCTCAGTCGCCAATACGGCGCAAACAATGATCCTCTTGACCCCCCAGTCCTTCAGCGAGTCAATGGCCGCGCAAGCCGTAGCCCCCGTCGCAATGACCGGGTCTACGATGATGGCGAGCTCTGCCGGCCCGCCTGCGTTGGGGTTGGTTGGCGTCGGCCCGTGGTACGGCAAATTGTTGTAGTATTCCACGGGCTGCAGTGTCGACTTTTCGCGGTAGAGGCCGAGGTGGTGGACTGCGACGGGGGAAGGGAGCAGCGAGGTCAGCGCTGGGACCATGGAGAGTCCTGAGCGGAGAATGGGGACGAGAGAGATGGATGAGGGGGCCGGGGAGGTGGTGCTGGTCGTGTAGTCGTAGCCGAGCGGGGACTTGTCCTATAGAAATATATTAGTCGGTTTATGAGACGGGCATAGCATGAGTTGTATCGATGCTGTGCATGGTAGGAGAGCGGCGTATAGCGGGGTACATGACAATTGCGGGGAGGTCTATCATCCGGACCTCTGGAAGCCATGGAAGTCGACTCGATTTGGGATACGAACGTACCGTGCCGATATCCTTCGTCTTCAGACCCGAGGCAAGCGCCTCGTATCCAACCATGAGGGCAATCTCGTGCACCAGCGTCTGCACATCGCGCGAGCTCGTGCCCACGGAGCGCAGCAGCGAGAGCTTGGCCTTTAGACACGGATGTGTAGAGACGTGGGCGTTGTTGGGTAAAGTCGACATGATTGTGATATGGGGGAGTCACACTCAGAGTGCGTCGGAGAGTGCGATATAGCCGGTTGAGTAGGGAATTAGGGAACGGGGAGGGCTCATCGGTGGGGCCGTTGAGGCTCCATGTTCATGCAGGGCGATGCGGCGCTGTGATAAGAGCTCTCGGCTAAGTTTGGTTTGCGGAGCTGTCACTGCAGCAGCTAGTGCCTGGCACGGGTTCTTGCATGGTGTATGCCTGCTTGCATGGCCTATGGCCGTTCGTTATCGCTGGACTGTGATCGTGTGAAGGTGTTGGAGATGACCAACCGATGGAACTGCAGCGCAGCGTCGTCGGCGTTCAGACGACTGCACAGAGGACAAGCACGACCGGGCATCCCCTGCGCCGATCCGACAGCAACGACAGGGGTTCTTCCACCCTGCCAGCATATTTTGCTTGTTACACCATGGATAGCCCAGCTCATCACACGGCGAGGCGCCTTATGCGGCGCCGTCCAAGCTCCCTACGCTCCTCCATGCGTCCACAAACGCCCGATATATAGCGGTTCGTCGCGCTGTGCGTGCTCGTTCCCGCTGGTGTTGCGCAGAGCGCTAGATGGACACCATGGCGAACAGCGATGACGGATCCCGCAGTCGCCGCAGCTCGCACTTCAACCAGCAGCGCTCCTCGTTGCGCTCCGAACCTTCCGTCCGAACTCCTTCGAGACCACAGTCAGGACCCGACCCACACGCGAGACCGCTGTCGCGCACCCCGAGCTCGCAATTGCTGCATGGAGTCGACGACTTTACGCTGCTCGATGCCAGCGACGTTCCACCTGCGCCCAAATTCGCGCCCGAGCCGGCCAGTCCATCGCCGTCGCAGCAGCCACTAGACGAAGAGCAAGCACCGTGGCCCTCCGTCCCGCGCATACCACAACGAAAAGGCAGTCTCGACAAGGGGAAGAGGAAGAGCGGCGGGAGCGGGACTGCAAGTCGCCATGGCAGTCGGGCTAGCATTGCGCGTACCGGGTCGAGAGGGAGGAATATAGACGAGCTGCTCATGCCGGACGCGTGGGGGAATCACACCGAGGTGAGCGGCCCGCCGGCTGTCCAGAACCCCTACGAACGCTCGCGATATCACCACCACACTCTCGAGGAGGAACGCACAGAATCCCGCGGCTCAAGATGGCAGCGCTCGCGCTCCTCGCACCAGAACAGTATGCTCGGAGGGAGAGGTACACCAGCCACAGACTTCGATGTTACCGCTTTGCCCGACATCGCAGATGACCGCTACCGTCGCGAGGAGGGAACCTCATGTTCGCCTGTCATAACAGAGCTCTACGCAATCTCCTATCTCATCCTCTTTTCTATCCTCGGCACGCTGGCACGTCTCGGGCTCCAATGGCTGACGCTGTATCCCGGCGCGCCGCTTACCTTCTCGGAGCTCTGGGCCAACGTAGGCGGGACATTCGTCATGGGCTTCCTATCCGAGGACCGGCGCCTCTTCCGCGAGGAATGGGGACACCACCGCGCTATCACACCACAGCGGACCGCTCGTAAAGGTGGTGAACTCGCTTCAGCAGACCACGACCCGGCCGCCAGAGCGCAACACGCCAAAGTCAAGAAGACAATCCCACTCTACATTGGCCTAGCCACGGGCTTCTGCGGCTCCTTCACCAGCTTCTCAAGCTTCATGCGCGACACCTTCCTAGCCTTCCTCAACGACCTCCCCGACCCCGTCCCAAATAACCCCCAAATCGCCCGAAATGGAGGCTACTCCTTCATGGCGGGTCTGGCCGTCATCATACTCACCCTCGCAAGCTGCTACGCCGCCCTAAAAGCAGGCGCCCACCTCGCCCTCTTCCTCGATCCCGTCACGCCTACCCTCCCCTTCCACTTCACGCGCCGCTTCCTCGACCCCTTCGTCGTCTTCCTCGCCTGGAGTGCCTGGCTCGGCGCAGTGTTCATGGCCATCTGGCCTCCGGACCGGCCCACCGGCCCCTCCAGCAAAGGCCCCTGGGCAAACGAAACATGGCGCGGACAAGCCGTTTTCGCCTGCGTCTTTGCACCGTTTGGCTGCCTCATCCGCTTCTACGCCTCCCTCTTTCTGAACCCACTCACAGCGTCCTTCCCCCTGGGAACCTTCTCAGTGAACATCTTCGGCACCGCCGTGCTGGCCATGGCGTACGATATCCAACATGTCGCTATTGGGTCCGCCGGGGTAGGCGGAGGACGCGTTGGGTGTCAGGTTTTGCAAGGGTTGATGGACGGGCTCTGTGGCGCGTTGACGACGGTGAGCACGTGGGTCGCAGAGCTTGAGGGGCTGAAGAGGGGACATGCGTATGTCTATGGGGTGGTGAGTGTAGGGGTGGGGACGGCGATTTGTGTAGGGGTCATGGGGAGCGTGAGGTGGAGTGTTGGGTGGATGGGGGTTGCTTGTATTATATAGCGGCTGGTGTGTGCGATTATTGTTTTATTTGGATTGGGTGCGGATGGGTTGGATGGATGCGATGTATGCAATTCGGTGTATGGGTATGTATATTATGTATAGCTAGCTATGTATGGAGGACAACTGGATGGGAAAAAAGGGTATTTGTGAAGATGGGCTTGGGACTGTACAGGTAGATTGAGGCTTCAAGGACGAAGATTGAATATCTGATATGTGGTATCGGACGCGGGGTCATTGTGTACTGTTTGATGAGAAACTATCAAGCAATAATTGGAGAGCATTTGTTCCTCAACATAACACTGTCGTTGAGCCCCAAAAGTCCTGCAACATGATTCGTCCAGCGAAAGAGCCTTGACCGTACACATTCTCCTTCGTACACTTCTATTCTTTCACTCTACCAAGCGATCAAGGGGGTATACAAATACGCTTTCTATCCGCAATGCGCCGAAGGCTCCACTCCACGCTGTAACGAGCGACCAAAGCCAAAAGCTCAGCAAGCGACATGGAAATGCAAGGACGCAGACTCCAACTGTATGTTCGCCCAACCCCGTATAGCAATGCTCCGCTAGCTTCGCTTGCACATGAACAAACGCAAAAGCATCCGACTGGCTAATCAGCTACCCGGATAAGACTCACGAATGCCGGAACCCTATACCCATCTCCACAAAGAAATAATGCCAAAGCCAGCAGGCCACCCTACTCTCTACAAGGCACGCCAGACCTTAACGCGCCTTAGTAGCAATAAAGTACTCGACACTTTCCCCCGCCCAGCTCACACTGTTAGTGCCCGAGTCATAGCGCTCCTCGTCGAAAATATTAGCAATGCTATTTTCATTCCTCACTCCCTGTTTGCCAGCGCCGCCGCCAAAGCTCTCCAAACTGACAACCTTGCAACCCTCTTTCAGGTCCAGAAACTTGTCGAGAAGAGCGCCATTCAACTTCTGCGGAAAGACTTTGTTATTGACCAACACAATGTCAGCGCGCCGGAGCAGCGCATCTACAACTGGA
>Ga0247740_1000747_pt1 | contig 14634 bp, 6 predicted proteins | sample UWRJL148409B2_FD_180942 | JGI IMG/M metagenome (GOLD analysis project Ga0247740, IMG submission 180942) | Plant litter microbial communities from Arlington Agricultural Research Station in Wisconsin, United States - UWRJ-L148-409B-2 | ecosystem: Environmental > Terrestrial > Plant litter >...
TGACCGCGAGTTGAGGAAAATGCGGGCCTTCATTGTCGATTAAGCCCCCCCAAAGCTCCGGGTGCTCCTGTGCCGCGATCCGCGCGAACCCATGTAGTGGTGCTTGAGCAAGTGCGGTTGGGGAGTCGGACTTGTGAACCCCGTTTGTAATGACGAAGAACTTTACCGGAGTGTCAAGGACAGAAAGGGTGTTGAGGATGCTGACTGCTTCCCATGTGAAGGCGTGTGCCTTTTCCGGAATGTCTTCCGCCTTATGAACCGAGTCAGGAAGGTAGACGACCACAGAGGGCTGGCTGTTAAGGTTGTGCAGAAAGTCGCCTCCAATAGCTTTGGCAGTGGAAATGTGCTCAAGCGTACGCTTGGGCTCCTTCAAGTCATCCATGTACAGCTGCGCAAGCTGTGCATCCTCGGCAATCAGAAGGACATTACTCAACGACAGAGGTTCCTCAGAGAACGTCGGGGCCACCCAGGCCAAGCGATGCACAAGAGCGTCGACGCCCGTCGTCCGATCGGGGACAGTTTCGACATCGGAAAACCTCATGGCCTGGAGCTTGGCCAGCAGGTGTCCTTCCTCGTCGAGAACGCTGATATCCGCCGCCAGGCTCTTGTCGTCATTTGCTTTCTGGATGTACAAATATCCGAGTTTTGGTGGAGCCTTTTCTGAGATGAATTGCACTTGATCGATGCCGGAAACGATGCGCATCTTTGGATCTGCGAAGAAGATGGACGATCCCACCGAAGTGGCCGCATCGAGGAACGGCGCCCACGACCGGGAGTCCCAGGTCAAGCTGGCACGATCAGGATCCATGTCCATCCTCACGATCATTTCCTCTTCGTTTCCATGATGCTCCAAGACAGCCCATGGGAATGCGATACCGGAGACACCAATTTTCTGCAGGAAGTCCCACGCAAAACCATTCGGCAGAACGTTTCCGATGCGACTTTTGATGTTGCCAATGTCGAACGTCCTCTCGAAGACGGACATGTCTTGATTGCTCCATGTACACGAGCTGTGATCGATCCATGCATGCTGCAGGTCATCTACAGCCGCTGATGACGACTTGAGACGTGAGGAGAGCCAAGCTCTATTGTCTTGTACGGCGATTTGGACCTCGCGTTGATCTACCGTCATGGTCGTAGGGACACGGAGTTGCAACCCATTCAAGACAGTCGCACCGGTTGCATGATGAAATGTGTTGCAGTAGACAGCCGCCGGTATGATCTCAGTCCCGTCCAACGGATGTATCAAGGGATACGGCTTCGTGTTGTCGTCCAGCATCGTCGAATAGACCCGCATGTCAGCGCCGGCAATACTGATGCATTGCCCGAGAATTGTGTGCTTGTCGGCATCGTGCTGTTGCGCAGAAAGCGTGCAACCAGTCTCGACCTGCTTCCAATAAGGTTTCTGTACCCACGGTGTCCCAGGAACGGTCGTTGCCCAGTCGCTGGTACCCAGCTGCGTCTTGAAGTCCACATCAGCACCTAGTGTATGCAGATGAGATATCGCATGTAAGATGCTCCTTTCAGAAGACGCGTCTCGGTTCATGATACCAAGAGCCGCCGAATCGTCGAGTCCTTGCGCTGCGAGTGTTTCGGAGATTGAGTGTGTGACAATGGGATGGGTAGATACTTCGAGAAAGATGCGGTAGCCATCATGGAGAGCAGCTTCCACAGCATCCTTGAGCCAGACCGGGTCAACCATGTTACGTACCCAGTACTCGCTACTACGTAGTTTGTCGTAACGTGGATCCAGCGAAGAAGTCGAGTAGATCGGAATGGTAGCCGGACGAGGTTCAAGTGATCCAGAGAGCGCATCAACAAAAGGTTCCACGAGCCTCTCAAGCATCGGTGAGTGGAAAGGAATATCGGTCTTCACACGAAAGATCCTAATGCCGCGCTCGTGAAGAGTGGAAACATATTGCTCTAGCGCCGCAACTTCCCCGCTGATGACGCAAGATGAAGGTGAAGAGTTGATGGCAGCGACAATATCGCGTCGTGGGCCAAGCTCATCGGCGACTTGTGAGAAGGGCAGATGTACGAGGACCATTCCACCCTGGCCCTTGACCTGCGCGTAGAGCCTCGCTCGTCGTAAGACCACAATTGCCCCCTCTTCGGGAGTGAGGCAACCCGCCGCCACCGATGCAGCGATCTCGCCAACAGAGTGACCGATGATGGCCTGCGGCTCAACACCTTTTGACTTGAGCACGGCAGTCAACCCAACCTGAGCCAGGTAGGTGAGAATCTGGATCCGATCCGACTCGCCAATGTCACCATTCTTGAATGCAGAAAGCGCGGAGAATTCGGCTTCTTCCACGACGATCCGGTCCAAGTCGGCGATCGCGTGATAAAACACGCGGTTTTTCAACAGTTGCTTGCCCATATTTGCCCAATGTGCACCGTGCCCTGAGAAGACCCAAACGACGTCTTTCTTCATGTTGCTGCCTAGGATGCGGTTGCTAATAGACCATTGGCTCAAAGACCCATCGGCGAAGTCGCGTAAGGCCTTGATAGCTTCATCGTGGGTCGAGGCGACGAAGGCAACTCTGTAATCCTGTGCCGCACGCCGCCTGGCAAGCGTACTAGCAATTGCCTGTAGTCTTACATGCCTACCCGCGGTATCCAGCCAACCGGCGAGAGAAGTAGCTTGGCTGGGCAGTCGCTTCTCCTGGAACGATGACAGGACCAATGCTACGGTACTGTCGCCGTCATCAATGACGTCTCGGCTCTTGAATGATCGCGCAGCTTCGTACGCCGGAGGTGCTTGCTCGATAATCGCATGCGACACGCTTCCTCCGTAGCCATACGAACAGACTGCCGCTCGGCGAAGAGTCGATGTTTCGGGCCATGTCGAATGCTCTCGAACCACTTGAAGTCCCGATGTCTCCCACGCGATGCGCGTGTTGAGTTTCTTCAAAAGCGTCTGCGGGGCAAGCTCACCCTTGTTCACAGCAAGCACAGCCTTCACGAAGCCGATCGCACCGGCAGCGGCTTCCAGATGGCCAACATTGGGCTTGATCGAACCGACGGCACATGGAGCGTCTTTGGGACGCCCGGCGCCGTAGACTTGAGCTATTGCGGCCATCTCAGTCGGGTCGCCCAGAGTTGTTGAAGTTGCGTGAGCTTCGACGTAGCCGATTGTCAGAGGGTCGATGTCGCCAGCTCGTCGCAAGGCTTGCCGGGCGACCATTTCCTGAGCCTTTGAGTTCGGTGCCATGATGCCGTTAGTCTTGCCGTCCTGGGCCGAGGCACTACCCTTGAGAACAGCTAAGATATTGTCGTCGTCCGCAATAGCGTTGAATAGCCTCTTGAGTACGATTATGGCACCTCCTTCACCTCTTGCGTAGCCGTGAGCATTGTCATCGAAGGACAAGCAAACGCCATCCGGCGAAAGTGCACCGGCCTTATCTAGCATGTGCGTGAGACCAGGTGCACATAGAACATTAACTCCACCGCACAGAGCAACGGTGGATTCTCCTGTGACAATCGCCTGGCGGGCAAGATGTATCGCAACTAAAGAAGATGCACATGCAGCGTCGACGGCAGTACTTGGCCCCATGAGATCGAGGTGATATGAAACCCTGTTGGGAATACCATGGTATGCAGTGCCAATACCTGACCAAGCTTCGACGTTGGGTAGATCTTCCATGATAAGCCTAGATGAAGAGGCACAAGTTAGTAAAGCAGATAAGCGTAGTGTAAATTTCAGTAAGTCTCAGCCAGAGAGCGGGCTTCGTAGAGATGAAGTATAATCTCGTTACCCACCTTGAGTAGTCGTCTGAGTCGACGCCCATAAATACAGCTGTGTCAGAACCAGCAAGTCCTTTGGGATCAATACCGGAATCCTCGAGAGCCTCCCAAGCAAGCTCAAGCGCGAGTCGCTGATGAGGATCCATGAGCTCAGCCTCCTTGGGTGAGATGCCAAAGAAAGCAGCGTCAAAATTCTCCAAGTCGTTGATAAAGTAGCCTTTGTGGTTCGTTTTCTCGAGCACCTTTGCATTTCGGGGATCGCGTCGGAGCCATGGTTCCCATCGCATGCTAGGCACTTCACCGGAGCCATTTTTCTTCTCCAAAAGAAACTGCCAGAGTCTCTCAGGGTTGTTGTTACCGCCAGCCGTGCGGCATGACATGCCCACGATGGCTACATCGTCGGTATGTGACTGGAGAGATGTTAGGACGTCGGTGAAGGTCTTGATGACATGGACCTACCGAGCTGGGCGACTCGACACGCAAGAGCGATTCGAAGGACGCCGAATTGCTGCAGGGCGTTGGGGGGTATTCGAATTTGCTCATGATAGTAATAGAAGTTTCCGATGGCGTTGGCTGAAAGCTTACTTCCTATCCTCGGCGAGAGAAGCGGCTCCTTTTCACCTTCAGTATCGACCGAGACTCGGAGGACTTATCCTGCCAATTAATACTGCGCCGCTGGGTGCAAATCTTCAATAAGAATGCCGAGCAACTGCCTACTTCGCACTGGGAAGACGTGAACCACTGCCGCATCACGCCGGCTTGCATGACTGCTGCATGGCGTCTTTGAGTGGTGACCGGCGCAAGGATTTGCTCGAGGACAATGGGGAGCATGCATGAACTGCAGTGAGGCGTTCAGCCAGAAGCTGCTATAGGGCCGTAAATGGAAGCGTGCATAAGCGATCCCTCTGGAAGCTGTGAAGCAGATTGTTGGAGGCGCGATTGCCGTCCGACCGCAGGTACCCTCCAGCGTGTTGGTACCGAGTCCGTGGAATTCGGCAGGGCTAAATGACTTGCTGAAAAGGCGCATGAATGGCGGACATCCTGCAGTAGGTGGAAGAGTGAGTGGCTGAGAAAATATGGCAAAGGAAGATGGGCCATGGAAAAGCCATGATAGGACACGTCCGACTATCGTAAGTATGTGCTCTGTGTAACGCAGTCAGTGGCGGACACCCATGCCTGTCACTTAGCTGTCATTTCGTAAAGGTCAATTGACACGACCTGTCAATGTGTGTCTTTGGTGCAACCCATGCGCGTTTGTTTCACGTGTAGATTTCGACACTCTTCTCTTTTGTTCGCTACGGACGATTACGCGTTTGTTTCACATGTAGATTTCGGCACTTTTCTCCTTTGTTCGCTACGGACGAGTAGTATTGCTTCTGCTCCGTTCGATCGGCGTGCCGTAGTTCGTCACCTTGACCGCAGTTGAAAGGAATTCGTATCGCGATGACTAGAAGTAAGCACGATGGTGTGCCGTGCGAGATCTTTACATTGGACCCAACGCGATAAACTTTAGGAACAAAGAAGCGCTCTCCAACCTGTCGCTGTCAATTTACGGGACAAAGAAACAGACCGGGACACGACCACGAACAGAGGAAGTCGCAGTCGGCAATCACCGGCGAACTCCTGGTTGATCCGCGGAACCGCTTAGCTGTGTGTTCAGTCCAACCGAACGTCGTGTAACAGTTCCTTGTCACAGATCGCATGCCGACGAGATCTGGGACGTCCTCGTGGTAAGTGACGCTTCGACGAACTAACACATCCCAGCAGCGCAATCGTACCGTCGCATTCTCGCTTCACTTTGCTGTATAACGCAGGGCGTGATGGATATCACAGACCGATGAGAACCTTGAAGGGCACTTGTCCAGGATCCTCATCCTATTGCTCGCTACCAACTGCCAGTCAAGGCCTAGATGCTCGTCGAAGCAAGCCTGAACGGCCGGGATTGCACAAGTGCACGCAGCAGCTGAATTGTCCCGTGTTCTGATTCAGCGGGGCGCATGAAAGAACGCTCCGTAGATCCTGCCGCTAAATCTTCATCCGACACGATCAGGGATGTCTGCACATCCAGCAACCGGGGAACATGCTTTGACCGCCACTGGGGACGAATACGAATGCGGGTAAGTAGTTGATAGGTCGTTGCGCCACCAACGTGCCCGCCATGGGTCGCTCGAGGACACGATACTGGATTCGTCAATGGAGGCTGGAATCTGCTGGTAGCTTTTTATTGGGTAAATCGGAAGCCTGGCCGCTTTTGTGTGGCCGTCAGCTCTCTGGTAGCGATCACGTTTTCTGCTGCCTATACACTAAGTGTGGTTGAGGTACGCCAACGTACCAGCAAACCCCCACCCCATGCCAACACGTCTCCGGCACCGTCAATTCAGGCGTACGCTTTATTGCTAGCTTGAGAGGATAATTCTTTTACATGGAACAGCTTCTCAGCTGCGAGAGAAAGAACCTCGGGACTGAGTATATCGGGGAGACGTGGCGCGCGGCGGCCGTGATTCCGTCTCGTAGACTTCGCGGTGGTTCCAAACGTCTCGACTAACAGCAGCCATTACGGTTGATACAGCTGTGGCAGCAAAAGAGGACTCGTTTTGAAAGAGCCGCTTCGTGTTATTTATTACGAAACGGGATGGTTGGCGTATTGGAGCTTGAGTGGCGGCCGGCCCGCGAAGCTCGGAGGCTCGATCGCCCCAAGCACGGACGTGTCACGTAATCACGTGCAATGCTCCTTTTCGACATCTGGAGCTCCAAGAAAGATATTGGACAGTGTTGCTATCGCGACACACTGCTTATTCCTTGGTTGTTCTCAATAGTTGCTATCCTTCTCCTTTGCAGTCCATTACAGCATGATCATCAGGCTCCCTAGGCCCATCGCCAACACCACACTGCCCACAACACCCGTTTCCAACCCCCAAACCTTCCAATGCTGACCGGTAAGCCTTCCACTCACTGCCGCCGCACTTGATGGAGGCGCCTCGCTGCCACTTTCTGTCGGACTAGGCCCGGACGACGGCGTTGGCGTTCCGGTGCCTGATGGCGCTGTCCCATTGCTCGTCCCGTTCCCAGTGCCATTCGCAAGATCCGGGAATAGCGACGTAGTGTTCGCATCAACGACAATCCAGTTCTTCACCAATGCTGTCCCATCTTCCACGCTCTGCCACTGCTCTGCAGTGCACTGATCCTTATCGAGAACGTAGCACTGGCTTCCTGGATCAGTGATACCCTCATTCGTGATATCGGACACGTCTGCGGCCCCGCCGGTGGCGTATTCGGGGTACTCTGTTGTAGAAATATTTCCAGTGGCGATGTCGAAGTTGAAGAGAGCGCGCATGAAGATCCTGTACGCCGTTTCGGGCTGGTAAGCGGGGACCTCATGGCCCGCTTCATAGACACGGGTGAACGACAAGTTTCCGTACTGACGCACTTGGCCGCCGGTGTATGAATCGTTTACATGTACCGGCGAGTAGCCTGCGTCCTTGAAGTTCTCACTGTCCGTGTGGTTGATGGCCAAGGAAAGGAGCTCGCCACCATACCAATTGCACGCATAGTCTCGGTCGCCGTACACCAACGTTACTTTGATACCTTCTTCCAAGAGGTATGCAAGGTCTTCTTTCCATCCTGGACGTGGGTAGTCGCCAATGCCCCGAAAGGCTTGAGAAACAGCCGAGTTGGATTGGGTCCAGTTGAGCGGTACACCGAGACTCTGCTGCACATGGGGTTGGTTCAGGAAACCTCCATACCACGGCGGTGGGAAGGATGCAGCAGCGGGAGACGAAATGTCGTAGTAGTTAACATCCGAGTCAAAGTACGGGTCGCGAATGCTCTCCGTGCAGAACGTTTCAGCCGCCTTGCAGACATCGTTCACGGAAGAATTGAAGCCTTGATTCGTCGGGTCGAAGGCCAGACTGAGCTCTCGGCATTGTTCAATTTGCGCGAGACAACCATCGTCGGCGTACAGCGCATCCATGACCTCTTCGTATCGCGATTCGTTGTAGGCCTTGATGTCGTAGGTGTTATTGTACGCCATTTTTGGATAGCCTGGCCACTGCACAAGACGGTCAACGCAGCCGTTGATGATGAACAGAGTGTCAAGATGCAAAATGTGCGTCTGTCCCGCTTCGTCCCATGTTCCGTTTTCGATCCTCTCGTTTTGCTCTTGAAAGTACGCAGCGAATGCAGGTCCCTAGATGCGGAGGTACGGTTAGCAATTGTCTCAGAAGCGGTATTCGTACCCTAGTGATGCTCACATAGCGGCCCCCATATGATTCGGTAGCAATAGAGATGCGGTTGTCGTTCGGCTTGTAGCCTGGAAATTCTTGGAACCAGACTTGAGCAAAGTGCCAAAGCGCTCGTGCCGAGTTCTCTGTCCCTTGCGTAGTGAAGTTCTTGTTCTGGCTGCCGTAGGTTCCGACGTAGAAGGTGTTGTTCTGTTCTGGGACGTTGTCATTGCTGAAGTCGGCTACTTCTACTCCCTCGGAGCCTGTCAAGGAGGAGACGGTCACATTTGTCAAAGTGTCGTAGGAAAGGCCAACTTGCACGGGCTGATCGAGATAGAGCATGTTGACTAGCAAAGTTAGCACTGTTAGACCATGGTTCGTCTCAAGCGCCGCACCCTCATTGTTCCACGACCACTCGTTCAAGTAGGTCGAGTTGGAGTCGGAGTTGACAAAGCAGGGTCCATTCTCGCGCAACAATCCCAGCATCGAACTACTTCCTGGACCGCCATTCATCCAAATGGAAAGTGGCGCATTTTGTGGATCCTTCCTTGACTCGAAGAACCAAAAGAAAGTGTTAATCTCGTAAGTTTGGTTCTGTACACCCAGATCGGCTAGAGACCCGGCAGGAAGATGGACGTAGCCCGAGTAGCTTCGGACGCCTTCGGTCGTTTCGCAGATATCGTTCTGCGAAGCGTAAGTTGACGCGAAATTACGAAAGCTCGTATTCAATGCGAGTATACCTCTTTGTATGAGATCCGAATGCCGTCTTCAATCCGCGATTCGAGCACAGACACGCCAGTAGGTGTGGGGGGAAACTGAGCCATCACAACTCCGCTCAGCGACCCAATGGCCGCAGCCAGCTTCAGGCTTGAGAAACTCATTATTATGCTTACAGGAAGCAGTTGCAATACTTGGAGTGAGCTTGAGTATCAACATGGCGGATGATTTCCCGCTACTTATACATGCAGCAAGCAGGCACGCAAAGTTCTGTCCCAAGCTATACTACCCCTCACGGTCACAGGAGTGCACATCGTAAGACTCAGCATATTGAGCTTCCTTGTTCAGCCATAGTGTGATGTGCTGCAGGAACACCAGCGTATATTAGCCACGGGAATGACGTCGCAAAGCGCTAAGATAACGGGGTGGGGAAGCTTGGCGAGGAGCTTGGCAGTCAAGCTTTGCGGCAAAGATACAAGCTTCGGAGGCACAGAGGATTCAGAGAAGGATTTAGAGACCAGCTTTCGATAAGAATCACGTGGTGGGAACGGGAATATATGCTGGTCAGAACGAGCATAGGTGTGGGATGCCTTTGTGTTCCTGCACGGACCCTACACTACCGAGGAAACGACCTGCCCACGTGCTGCCTTCTACACCGGCCCTTTGCATCTCACGTAGTAACCGTGTTTGCTTTCCCTAAAAGTTCCCGTCACTTCATTGACCTAGTACCACGCCCATCGCCCACGAGCATCCTGCCGCCACTGACCTGGACGCCCAGTACTTCGAGGGGCGAAAGCCTGTTGCCGCGTCCTTTCATCATCATACCCCCGACAACGCTGACACCAATGGCTGATGATAGCCCCAGGGTATGATAACACGAAATCACACCTTCGAGAATAACCGAGGCGATTACACACAGTCCCACTCAGGCCGGAGGGGCCCGGACAGCCGCAACTGTAGGTGGAGGTTTGGTATATATTGCACATGGAAGGCTGCGGTCGAAAGATATTTTACTATGGTGGCAATAGCTGATGGAAACAAGATTACGCTTCAAGCAAAACGCTACTGAACATACGCGGCTCCCGAATGTGGAAGAGTATCTGGGATTCTCTTCTTTGAGCTAATTGGAGCATATATACTACCTGGAAAAGCTGGCAGTTCTCTAAGCCTGTGACGGTTCCTACTCGAGGTGTACACTCTTCTATGTCGCCTTTCTTCTTGACGTTTGGAAAGCACGCACTTACATCATCTGTAGCCCGCGATGTGTTTCAAATGTAAAGCTTTCGTTAAGCGAAGCAGTGTCGAACATCTTACTGTTTGGCCCACAGAAAACGCACTCCATTTGTGATTCCCTTTAGTCACCACTCTCTGACAAGAACTGTCGGTGATCTTATCAATAATCGTGAGTCAACAGCTATTCAATATTTTGGAGACGCAAAATGGACAACGATCTGCCTGGAGCGTCCGAATCATTTAATGCATCGTAAGGAGTTTGTGAGCTTTCACAGTAGCAAACAGCCATCACAGCAGATTCATGGGGTGACCTTATGATAATGCCAGCTCGGCTTCAAGGACGACCACGCTGCGAAGCAAATATTGATCGAAAGAAGTGGCGATGCGATAGATCGCGCTAAGCCGTTTTCGCCAGTGTTAGCTGAACCATCGCCTCTGACACGATCCCTCCCAAATCTTTGATACACTCAGCAAGCGATTAACTCCGCCATATCCGCACCCGCACGATTACAAGATTAGTTCAGCGCCCCGCATGCCTTTCAGGACGTACGGTTGCGTCGGCTCCCTCGTTAGGCATACGGAGTGCAAAAGTTGTTGCCTGACGTCTTTAGTAAGCCGGGACGCAAAGAGCACTATTTACTTGGGCGTCTCCCAAATCTACACATACGACTCTTGTCTCCCTTGCCGCGCCTTTACCATCTTCAGCAAAAGAAGCATGGCGGCTTCGACACTTCCTCAGCTACCGGTTGAGCTGATTGGCGAGATCGTTTCCTATCTCGTGGATCACGACGCCTACGCCTACTCCCGCGAATTGTACGGAGTCTACGGTTTGCGTCTTACATGCCGCGCACTCTACGAAAAAACCCTATTCGACTTCACCAAGTTCGCCTTTTCTACCCTTCAGGTCGACTTCTCTCTTCAGAGCCTGGACCGACTGTATGCCATCAGCCAGCACGAGGAGCTCCAAAAGGCTGTGAAGTGCATCTACTTTGGGCACCATGCTAAACATCCTATTTACCTTGGGAAAATTGAGAGAGAGGTCAATACGTCACTCGCAGATATGGTGCATTATATTCTTGAAAAAGGGCTGAGATGCATCTTCGCCGGCCTATCGAATCTCACCAAGGTCGTCGTCACTACACCTTTTGTCGCAACATTTCGATCCATCTGCGAGACCGACAAACTATCTGGCCCTTCCATCTTTTACACTGGCTTGGATGATCAAAACGAGATGGCCACTTCCAGCCTACAGGGGGAGATGTACACCGTAAGACTCGGTTTGGTCTACCGATTGCTGTTTGACGCAGCCAATCGCGCGGGGTCTCGCCTAGCCAGTTTGGAAGTGCAGGCAAATGGGGGTGAAGGTGTATGTCTGCATTCGCTCCTAGAACGACAGAACAACGTCCTGCGCCATCTACGTCAGCTTCGCTTGTCGCTCGAGCCCGAAGAAGAATACTGTGGTTGTGAGTCTACAAACCCACCACAATTGGAACGCAGGAGAAAGTCTGAGGAAGCTCTATACCTAATGCTGCGTAATACACCTCAACTCACCTTGTTGAGAATCAGTTTCACCAGTTGGCCGTATAGGGACAATCCACGAAGAGCCCGAATCATTCACAGACTCGCTTCTTTGCATCTTCCCCACCTAACGGCTGTTGGTTTGCTCAATTTACCTACTGAGGAGAAGCCTCTAGCCAGGTTTTTGTCGACACACCGAGATCAACTTCGAACGATCTACTTCCGTAGCGTCAAGCTGATTGGCGAGGGTCACTGGCAGTCGTTATTAACGCAATTGCTTAATCACCATACTCACAAGCTGAACGAACTGGAGATTGAATACCTTTACGAAAGAGATCGGATGCTGCGAATACCCCTCCAAAGTGATCTTTTTCACCAGTTCCACCACATCTTCTGGAGTCCAAGAGTTGCTCATGGCCTACGTCAGGCTTTATATGTCATGCACTAGAAATTTCGAAAGGACTGGCCTCGGTATGCCGATTACGTATTACATGTCACGGATAATACACGAATTCACTCTCTCATTGGATCAACAACCCAATGAACACCATGGGACACTTCAATGCGTAATCTTGATGGTCTTTACAACTCGGGGTTCCAGGCGAAACGATTGCGAAGAGGAACCAATGTCCCGGCAAGCAACACCTGGATCGAGTCTTGCGTACGTACGCCGACCAGAGAAGAACTTTGCCATTCGGAAGCATAGCCGCCGCTGCGACGACGAGTGACAGGTTGATTCTTTCCGTCCACAGGCCTTTGATCGCCGCAATAGGGGTGAACGGCACCCATCTGCTCTCACCCGAAAGATTGATTTCCGCAGTTATCCTCCACTGCCGTGGTTTCCAATCTTGGCGTATGGTCCAACTTGAAGGACCGTGGGCTTTTGCTGAAAGATGCTGATTTTCGTCTGGAGTGTCAGGTCATAGACCAGCTGATACTTGCGTCTGCTTCACTATATTATCGTTCGCTCATGTTCCCTACGCGACTCGATCTTCCCAGTTCATTCCGTCGACACTGAATTTGATTCTGCAGCTGTCGATGCGGCCGCTTGGTCTATCCTGGCTGGGTGTGTATTCTATGGTGTGGATGTTGTGTGTTACATTCATGTCGATTGGGGTTCGATTCAAAGACATACCAAGCGTGGGGCCGTAGCCTGAGTGCGAGAGTGTGTCGAAACTGTCATTCGGGGCGTTTCCGATCTGGTGGGAGTCTGCTGTCGCAATCCACGCCGCGCGATCGATAGATGCGATGGCAAGTACAGTTCTCTTACGGGGAGGAGGCGCACAAGAAGGAAAGACGAAAGCATTACCGTCCTGAAATCAAGCTTCGCTGCGGATCGTCAGGCACGCAGATGCAGATGTGCGAGCCAGGGACCACAAGAGTTTATGTATCAGTATGAACCACCCACCAGTCTTCACTGTTGTCGCAATTCTTACAATAGAACCTCGCCTCATGACTTTTTTCCAGATTGATTCCACCCAAAAGAAACTGTATCTGGAGACACACTCGGATGGAACACAGTGCTCATACGCCCCAACGACTCGTCACGATGAGCCGTACCACCAGAACTTTACGCGGCCGAAAATCCTGATTTCCCCATGTCGTCGATCAATCGATTACGATGCTCTGACCACCACACTCGCCTCACTCCGCCCTATCGCTTCGCACCTAAGCAGAATTTCCGCCTTCCCCCATCCGATGCAGCCCCTGCAGACAATTGTGTACATCCGCGGGGAGAGCAACGCATGCTATGTTCAACGGTGTATTGAGGTATGCAGCGAACTGTACACAACTAGGTGCTTTCGGCGGCATTAGATATAGGTGCTTTGACTACCGCTGCAAAGCAATGTAGCTGATCTTGGAGTTAGGGTACGCCTGTGTTGCGTTGCGAAGACTATGAATAGGCCGTCTCACCTATAATCGGATATTATGTATCCCTCTTGATGGCTGCCCACCTTTTCGTCGCATTGCCCTTCGCGTACCGCACACATACAACCCAAGCACGCTCCAACGCTTGCGAACATGTCTAATCTACCCCATCCACCAGCAATTCCATCTCGTCATCTGTACTGTCGCTTATGTCTTCCAGCGGCGGAAGGTCCTCATCATCGCTATCTCCATCCTCGTCCTCGTACTCTTCACCATCCGAGGAAAAGCTCTCATTCTCAGAGTCTGTCTCGGGATCCAGAGAGTACAGCAATGTCAAGCTCGTCTCCTCCCCATCAGCTATGTTGCTTACGTAGCTGTTGATGCCATCGGCTTCCAGAGTTACCCATAAAGAACTGACGCGCTGGGAAAACCCAATCTTTGGTTTGTTGAGGCCGTTGCGGCACTGCAAGCACAGGGTTTCAAAGTCGGGAAGGTTGGCAGCTGTGTCGGTGAAGCGTTTGGCCCATGCATAAATATCATAGTCTGGGGCGACAATGTCGACGCGCTGGATAGTTCGAGGAAGATCAACGGGGAAAATGCCGGTATCATTCAGGAACAGGAAGTCCTGCGGAATCTTCAGTCGTCGCAGCGCCGGGAACTTTTCGAGCGATTCTATAGGCTTCGCTATTTGGCTGAGGAACCAAATCCACTCTTCGCCGTCTTCGTGGGGGTCGAGATCGATCTCAAGTGTACGTAAGGTTGATGACACCAGTTCGAGCTGACTCAGGAAGTAGTTGACGCGAAAGTCACGTTCCGCACCCAGCGAGTAGGCATCGTTACCAGCATAATGTCTAGACGCGCGAGCTTCTTGCATCCAAGCGCGGCGAAGACATCGCCTAAGCACACCTGCATATCGCGTAGATAGTCTTCGTCTAAGAACTGAATTGAAACGCCGAGTGACAAATCCTCTAGCTGGGTCGCGCCGCGTAGGGTGTTCGGCCCATTCAGTCGCAGCACGGTACCGATATCGATGCGCTTGAGATCCATAACCTTCAAGTTTTTGAAAGACATGTCTCGCAGAAATGACAGGTCCGCAGCGATGAAGTTCCGCACCTTGGCCAAAGCCTTTACCGTCGCGGCAGGCGGAGCAGACGTGCCAAAGAAGGCCGAGGTGGGCTCCACAGTCGGGAAACCTCGGTGATGGTCTTTTGCAGCGAAGTCCAGCTTCTCGAGATTCGGGAGGATGGAGAGCAAGATGCCGCCGTAAGCCGATTCCAAATGGTTCTGCAGGGCGGCCCACCAGGGGTGCCCCGCATCGTAATCGAGTTTG
>Ga0247740_1000750_pt1 | contig 14578 bp, 11 predicted proteins | sample UWRJL148409B2_FD_180942 | JGI IMG/M metagenome (GOLD analysis project Ga0247740, IMG submission 180942) | Plant litter microbial communities from Arlington Agricultural Research Station in Wisconsin, United States - UWRJ-L148-409B-2 | ecosystem: Environmental > Terrestrial > Plant litter >...
CCACTACAAGTGTCGTCCGATTCACACTGAAGAACACCGTTGTCGCTTGGATAGCAATACGGATGTGTGGAATCACACACATAGGGTAAGGTGCCGTCGATCACAATGCGTTGGCAGCAAACTTCATTCTTGGCCATGCACATGGCGTCTCCGTCGATGGCGGAGCATATATACGGATAGAAGGCGTCGCAGAATTGTCGCTTTTCGAGAAAAGAGTTCGCGCTTTGACTGGTGTCGATGTGGATTTCCGCGGCAGAACGTTGTACGGCAGGGATGACGTCGGCTGCGACGGTCATCGTGAAGATTAGCCAGAAGATATATATTAGCCCTAAGGTCCGCATCTTGATAGGTGGGTTTGTTCGCGGTGGTCAAGGAAGAGTTTTTTGTCCAGTGGTGTTTCGCCATGAGGTGTGATGGTATCGGAGCGACAGTTGGCTTTCAACGAGCTTTGGATCGTTTTGATGTCGTGTATTTGTGAGGAATCATGCCAGAATATATACCATCGCTATCTCAATCTCGGAAAAGAGCTGGACTTCCGGTGAAACGTGAAAGGAGCAGTTGAAGTATCTTTCTCGGTTCGCATGAGGTTGTCGAATGTGTGCTGCTAACCATAAAGTGTGGCTTTGTTGGTGGCTCCCGATCAGATTCAGCCTCGCTAGGCTCTGCCTTCATACTCGTACCGTTACGGAGTATACACCACCCTGGTTTCGCGTTAAGGCCAGAACCCAGATGAAAGTGCCACAGCTGAAGAAATCTCGGTTACATTTTCTAGATTAGTCGAAGTCGGATACTCAGCCTCTCCGAGCGTCTCACGAACAGTAGCTTCGCGGCGGTGCAACTTTGTCCACAGAGATTGGTGGGCCAGACGTTGTGGAGTCTTGGCAGCATAGGTGGCTGCAGCATACGGTTTTGTCCGGATGCGGTCCGGGACGCTATTTAAGCATCAGGTACCACCTCTTGTCATATCTTCGCACGGGCTGAATTTTAGGCAACACCATCAGTAGATGCTAGCAGAGGATGTTGCAGAGGGCATTGAACTCACTTCAACGTCACGAGGGCTCGAGTGACATTCGAACAGTACCATTGGGCGTGAATAACCCCAATATTGTTGTAAATATCCAACGGTCGTATAGGGAAACTAGAGGTAAAACAATGCCCATCCTGCGACGTCATATCACCTGATGTTGCATGCTAATAGCCGAACTGTATTGGAATCTCAACACGGTTCGTGCCTTGCGAATGAAAGGTGCAATTAGCTTACGATGCGAGCAGCAAGGGAGGGGTGGGGATGAGCTGATGCTTGAGTGCGCGAGTCGATAACAGTGTTCGCGTATAGAGCCGGTTCGTGGTCCTACGCAAGCTACTCAAGGCCCCCGTCACTTCGGTATCCGGCAGTAACCCTACTCGCTCAATCCAGGCAACTCATTCATCCATCCCTCGGCATCCTCATGCACTCGGCTAACTACTTTACACGAGTTCCCTGCATCCGGCTGCTGCGTTATCAATTTTCCACAATTGGCGCCCATGCAGCCCTTCGCATCGTCCATAGCCTTCTGGAGCGAGTCGTCCTTCCATCCAAATACGTAGTCACCGTGTTGTCCGAAGCTATCGCTTGAATTAGTACACAGGAAAAGCATGTTTCATGCTCAATACATACCCGGTGTTATCTCCCGTGCTGAGAACAAAAGGCTGCTTCTTCGAATCCGTGGGCCACTCAGCCTTGTTGTTGAATTGTGTCGTGTCCCAGACAATTTCGAGCATGATTTGCGGAATCTTCACTGGGTGGGTAGAGGGGCAGTCGCCGCCGACGCTGGATCCGGTAAAGAGAGCTGGCCCGTTCTTGGGATACGCGACGTGAGACTTGTGGTCCGGGCTGTCGAGGTTTACGCCGTCCCAGCACGTCGGGTAAAGTATGTTAGAGCGGATACCACCAGGACATGGGCTCGTAGGGAAGCCCTCAGTGTCCAACCTATCCAAATTAGTCGTGGAATGGAAAAGAGAACTGTGCACTCACTTAGCATCCTGGCAAGGAGCGGCATTGTCACCCCCGAAGTTCTTCGCAGTGTAGCACCGGAAACAGGTCTGCGACTTCAAGCCTTTGGCCTCACGGTTCATTGCATCGCCGAAGAGCATTCTGAAACCCTAGGCTTCTGTGAGATGGTTTCGTTACGTTTGAAGATTGAAACGTACGGGCTTGAAAGCGGTAACCTTGCCCTTGCCGGGAGAGACGTAGTAAACGACAAAACCGCCCTTTGTCTTTCCGGTGTACTTATCGTTGAAGAGATCTCTTGGGAAACGGTCAGAAGACGCATCATGATGTGCAAACAAAGGTGAGTTTACTGACCTGTTTGGGACCTGCGGCACGCGCTTGTAGGTTCCATTGCGCGCCTTGAAGTAAAGGTTGGCGGTCCAGTAATTTGAGAGCTTGAGAAGACATCAGCACAAGTTCATTCCAGGTAGCTTACACGACGCTAAGTGTAGCAGCTTCGCTCGCAATTGAAGTGACATACATCTTCCGAGTAGCCGCAAGTGGTGCAGTCCGCTTGTTTGGCAATATCGGTACTCGCCATGGTAACATTGAAGGCGTTCTATATTTGATATCTTAGCGGAAAGACAAGGCATAATAATGCCTCTTACTTACGCCTCCGACGACTGTTCTCATGCCCGATTAGCATTTGACCATTAACTATTCGTCATGAGATCGCGTACCTTGATGCATATGGGGTGATGGTGCAATACCAGGGTTGACGAGAGGATCAATGCGGTCAATGACAACCTGAGAGCAGCCGAATCGCAGCATGGTGGACTGGCCTCCTTGACGCTTCTCGAGCCATTGTCCGCCCACTGAAGGCAGCGCCTCGACGAGGGCCGTGAAGAAAAAAGCCGATAGGATCATCATGGCTTCAGGGATCAAAAGCTGAGTAGCCACAGGTAAGCTGTCGCACAGTAGTCAACGAGACGAGATGTGCGTTTTGCTTTCATACAAGAGCCATGGTGGTACTCAGTGCATGTATTAGTACTTGGCATTGCACACTTTGCGCTGAGTATGTGCCAAGCAGTACACTGAAAATGACAGATCGAATATCGGTATATTGCGCGGGGGAGTCTGGATGTCGGCAGTTGCGCAGTGTAACTACACCGTTCGTGGGGCCGTTTCGGCTAAAGGCTTGAGGATATCACATGCTAGTCGAATTCCACTTGTGTACCACTCGACCGTCCCTGTAGCAAAGTTCTGTTGGGTGCGAGGTGGTTCGCAGAGCGCTTGCCTCACAGCATTGTCCGGTCAAAGGTGTCGTTGTGAGGACCAGATCGGGAAGGGAGTTTTAAGGAGCCCATGGGTAGTGACTATCTCCTAGGTCTTGGGACTTCGTTCAATACATCATGCAAAGAGGCGCAATGAAGGCTGACTGGATCTCGTGAGTAAGTGACCAGTTTGGAGTGAGCCAGCATGTTGGTTCAGTCCCCTCTGTCGCGATCCTGACGTTACAATATATACTGAAAGTCGGTAACATCAGTTCTAGTCTCTTCTACAGCCGCACAGTAAGGATGGTGGTGGAGCATGCTGCAACAGACTGTTGAAAGCTGATGATGCTCTATCCAAGGCAGCAAACCTCAAGACTCACAGTTGACATCGCGAGCTGAGATCTGAGGTGACTGGGTGCGTCAGCCCGGTATTTGAGGGGGAGTAGCAATACTTTGACACGCAGCCACAGTCAGCTTCCAACGTGTTTTGTTATGTTAGACTTAGATTTTCGGGGACAAGACTGGCGCACTGTCTCGTCTTCGAATCTTGAATTCGGTGGCTGGTGTGGGGCTCGGTGGTCTTCGCGACCTTATCCGGTACAGTCTAGCAGGAACTCAGTGGGTTGGGGTGTTGAGTCGGAATTATTCCCGCCTTGAAGCTGACCAAAACAGAAACGATCGATGACACATATGGCAACGGCATCTGAAGTAGGAGCCTCGTTGAAACTCGTTATGCAAGGAACAAGAAGAGGATGCTCATCGATTGCAGTGGTATGCGCATGTCAACAACGTTTTGTGATTGGTGAAGGTGAGTTGTTGAGGGTGCGGAGGTTCAAGGTTTCCACACAGTACGTTGTACTTCAATGTCGCCTGAATCCAACCTTTCTTGATTGGGGATAGGCTTGATCACGAGATCTGTTTAGCTGCGAGGCTTTGTACTTAAACTCTTGACCACTTGTTGTTACGCAGAAGGTGGCGGCGATTCATAGGAGTGCTCTGATGGCTGTTGTGGTGAAAGCATCTCCAGTCCATACCAGGTCGCATGAGTACTCTACTTGTACGTGCAGTTCTTAGATTGCAGCTACCATGTCTATTAGACAACTCTTACACCTTCTTTGTAGGGCATGATGAACACCATCGGAGTGGACTGTGCTCGCGATAGGCTTAAAGGGTTGCGTCTTTCTGCTATCACAGTAAGACTTTGCAAGCAGGTGCGTTGGTGACTTGCCAGCTTTGGAACTTGTCCTGACTCCAAGTTATTAGCACTATTGACGGTTGTCACTATGTGGTCTTCTTTCCGTCAAATGCGCGCACTGTGAATACAAATATGATCCATACATTGATAGCATGATTTTAGAGCCATAGTCGAACAATTATCCTACCATTTACATTCACCAGCCACGTCTACCGGAAGCGATTTTGCCAAATGCACGAACATACATCGAAGGATACACTACCATGCCAAAAGCGGGCTGGAATCGGGCTTGACACCCTCCCACAAACCATCTAGTTCACGCACCAATTCCTCTGGCAGTGGCCCCGCACTATACGCATCAGCATACGCCAGCAGCATTGCGTAATTGTGGCCCCCTAAAATGACCCCATCACCCTTCTCATCGAAGATACGGCCGCCCACCAATCTTGAATGATAGAACATCCACCTCACCGCCGCATCGAACGGCTGAAGACCGTGGCCCTTGCAAAGCTTGTCCATGGTTCGCACTGCATCATGCATGGACGGTTTGTCGTAGCATGCAATGTAGGCATGTCCAAATACATTCGAAGGACTTCGTTCCCAGCGGGTGTCTTTCAGCTCTGACGGATCGGTGGCGAAGGTTACCTTGCCAGTGAGAAAGCCGCCGGCGATGGGAGTGTGGGCGAAGAACCTGATGCCGTGTTTCCGCAGTAGAGGGAAGTGCGATTCTTCGTACGAGCGACATAGTAGGTTGTATTGGCCCTGGAAGACGCCGGGTTTGACGTAGCCATGCTCTTCGCAGATCTGGAGCCAATTCTCGAGCAACGGGATGGAGAAGTTGGACACACCAAACAAGGTGAATTTCCCGGCGCGATACTCTTTGTCAATGGCAGCAGCTTGTTGGGCGATTGGTGTTTGGTAGTCCGGACGATCACAATAGAAGACATTGAGCTACAGATCACATCAACCGCGGATCAAACGGGCTAGAAGCTGATCAGACGCGACTCATAGATGCTTACCTTTTTGATACCCAAGTTCGACAAGGTCCTATTTAGCGACTTCGAAATGGCGTTTGCAGTCATGGTTCCATCGCCATTGCCCTTGCACTCCACTCGAGAGTCCAACAAGAAGTTAGGACCCAAGTATGGTACCATCGTTCCAATCATAGGTTCAAGTACTCCGGGCACCTGGAGCGGCCATGCGGGCCCTAGATCTGCTTCTCTCACCCCAAGCTCCCTCAAGGTAGGGACGAGTCGATCTTGATCCTCTTTGGAAAGTGGTTTGCCAAACGTGATGTTGCCGAGGATAAACTTGGGCGGTGGCATGACGGTGGCGGTGAGGTTGGCCTCGGAGTGTCGTGATTCAGGTACAGAGCTTTGCTGATGCTAAATCCAAGGCGGGGCGTGCGGCGTCACAACACTCGGGGTTCAAAAGGTGTGGCTGCCGGGATGTTCGCCTAATTCCGCCTTCCTCGTTAGGGAAAGCTCTCGGCCCGCCCGATCGGTTGCGGGTTCCTGAGTGCGTGGGGTTCTCGGTCTCCCACGAACCGCTTCCGAGCCGCTATGATGTGATTTGATTAAAATCTGGTAGCAAAGACCCAAAGCCTTGGGTACTGACAGGAAAAGGTCCGGTTTCTTTGTTAACACAGATCAAGAGACTATCCAGACCGCAGCTCTTTAAGAGATCAATTATTTATGAGCCTGACTCTGGACGTGGTGCATTTAAGGTGGTAAACGCCGCGACTGCGTCTAAAGAATTGACCAGATATAAAAAGAGGCTGCCTTTCACGGCCTTTCCAATTGTCGGGGTTCTTTGACGTGCCGAGTAGCTTCCAAGTTGAATCTGCAATATATTAGCCCCAAACCATGTGCATATTGTTCACGGCCTCCGAGGTATGTCAACAAGACACTTACTTCTATGCGTACTTCAAGACGATCCACTCACGGAGGCTCACGGAGTCATTGTCCGTGCCCACCAACAATGATTGCCTTAGTGGAGATGGCAGAAGCTGAATGCATGGCTAGATGACGAGGGAAGCCTGCGATACACGCCCAAGCCAGCCAAGATGTGCTTGAAAAGTCTATGGGAGGGACGCAAACGCGTTGCCCCGTTTCAATATGTAATACCTGCGGACGGGTTCTTCTCCCGATCCCGCTCGTTGACGGCAGGCTGGTCGACTATTGCTCTTCTAAGCGAGACAATACTTTACGAGAGAGTCGCGGCACTTAAGTCTTCGAAGGAAACACCGCGTTGCAGCGAGACTGACAACAACCGGCACTCGGTGGCGTGCGAGTGAGCTGCCTCGGTGTGCTAAAGTCGCCGCAGCGACAGCAAGCCGTTTGGTGGCTAGACGCCAGAGCAGCACATTTCTATCGCGCAGGTAAACTGTAAATGATAGTACGGCTCAGTGATAAGGTGCCGTCGCTCTTCGGGTATGGTTAGGCCTCAGTCGAGCCTTTACGTACGAGTCTTTCGGTCGAGTATAGGCGGGTAATGTGCTCCTGCATCTAGATCCCACGAACGCCATGAGCTTGGGAGGTGCAGGGCACCAGGTCTTATCATGTCCCGCCGATGACAACACAACTTTTTTAGTGCTGGGCTGCAGTGTGTACATGTTCCTCGGTGTTTGCGTGAGCGAGCCTCTTTCACGCCCACGCTTGATTTCCGAGCCGAGCTGGGTTGGGTCAGTTGCTGCGAGCAGCGCGCGTTTGCGTCTATTATGCAACATGCACGAAGCGCACGCTGCATGTGCAATCCTGTGCACAAGAGCGGTGAAGACGTGCGTCGTTGGCCCGCACATTCTGCGGGTCAAGGACCCCTTTCGACTGCCTGCATGCAGTATGCAGTATGCACCAATCCGCAGGGATACGCCTCTACTCGTGTTTGCCACGGGAGTATTCTGGTCACGACCTGACATTTTGCAAAGCAAGCTCGGAAGAGATGGAGAGTGGACAGTAGAGCGGCTGAGGCGACTCGAGGACCAGTCCGTTTGCATTGCATGCGGGTTCAAAGGTGCGGTTAAGGTTGGCAGCGGGCAAATGACTCGTTACAGTTGGGACGGCCCGCTTCCACGAGTGTTGGTACCACCACGCTACCCCCTCCCGTCCTAGTCATGCCCCATGTCGTACCAAACCACCACGAACTAAATGACGACTTCCACCAGACATCACGCTATTTAATCACGCTGCGGTAGGACGAACTTGGAAGCCTTGAGGTCCTTCCTAGCGTCTTTCGATCCATGCCACCACCGCCGACTCCACCATGGTTTCGGTGCCAGGGTGGTTTGAGCATGCAGGTGACGACGCTACATTAGTGATGAAGCTAGCAATAATACTCGATTTGTGCATGTTCGGAATTCAGAACATGCCCAACACTTTCCCGCGCTTGATGCGCCTCGATTTACAGCCGCGAGCTCAACCGCGCGCAGCACGTGCCATCTCAACACCGCCCGCACTTGTCACAGGCCACTCTCCTTTTCCGGATCATCAGTTTCGCGAACGGATTCAGAAAAGCGAACTCGTCCGCGTGGAAAATGTTTGGCCTTCCTTTCCCCGGGGGAAACTTGAACTCAAACTCATCTAACAGCTTGACCATCATCATCTTGACTTCTCCGATAGCAAAGAACCGACCCGGACATGCCTGCCGGCCATAGCCGAAGTGCTGGTACTCCTTCTCTAGCATGCCAGCTAGGTGCTTGTTGAGTTCACCGGTCTCATATCTCTTGCGGTAGGAACGCATGGGATCGAAGATCCTGAATTCGGCTGGATTGTTGTACACGACATCGGCCTTGGCGCATGCGATGCGGGTTCCGGCGGGAATATGTGTGCCGTCTTTGAGAGTGATCGGAACCAAAACTTGTCGTTGGTTGCCAACTGTTCGCATGTCAGCCGGTGATACATCGCACACAAAAGAGAACAACGTACGTAATAGCGGCGGGCTGAGTCTCAGACTTTCTATCAGGGCACTATCCAGCTTTTCCAGGCGAGGCAGCCATTGCTCTGCGCCAATTCCCGGCCTCTCCCCCAGCTTGCCCAGGTCCCTCTCGATTACGGCAATTTCTTCCCTCAGCACGGGAAACCATTGGGGGTTTGCGCAAAGGTCAAATAGGAGGTTCGAAACGGCCATCGAGGTTGTGTGGATGCTGGCAAGCGTGAGTATGGTTTGCCGAGATGCCATCTGTTCAAGTCTATTCTCCTCTTCTGTGCCATTGTCCATCATCCAGTTGAGCAGTGTGTCTTCTTCTTCAACCTTCTCACCAGCAATCCTTCTTTGCACACAATCTCTGTGTCTCTCCATCAAAGGGCCAACGATGACCCTCGACCTCTCCAAAGTGGACGCAACCCTCCAACGCAGGGGAAACAACGGGGCCACCATTGGGTGCAGGAATTTTGGCACTTTGCGGAGTATGAAGGCACAGGCGAAGAGTTCAATGCTGAAGTTGATGGATAGTTTGAGCCACTCGCGGTTGCGACATGCTGGCTCACCGAGGAACAGCTTAGCTGTCATGCGCGCTACGCACATTCGCAAAGCTTCCTGGATGTCGAATTTGGTCCAATCTATTGTTTAATATTAGCCTACACCACTGGCGATATGTTCGTCCAGGCCTGTACGAACCTTCAGGCTGCGGCATGTCGAGAGCCCAGCCGTACTCGAGCTCTTTCCTTGTAATGTCCAAGAACTTGGGCAACTCGGGAGTAACTTTGTTTAGCAAGACACGGAAGTGAACGTTTGATTGCATCATCAACTCGCTATATGTCCATTTCGGAACGAGATTCTAGGGTCGTCAGCAAAACCGGAAGGGTTGCCAGCGCCAGTCATACCGTGATATGTGCGACCACGCCACTTATCTTCGTCGCTGGGTAAAAGCGTAATTCTTCCATGTACTTGTTGGGGAAGACCGTCATGTCAAGGTCCCAGCGCCGCAACACAAAAGGCCTGTTTTTCCACTGATCTTGGGTCAAACTAGCCTCGTACGAGTTGCAGCTGGACGAACCTTCAGGCTGCCGCTCGCAATGAGTGCCTTGGAATTAAAGATGAACCTTGCTCGTACAAAGAACGTGGGCTCGATCCATGACCTGTATCCGTGATATACGGCGTTGGTCACAGCTGGAGGCTTCTTTACGAGGGGACCTAGGGCCCAAGCAATGCACAAGATCAAGATAATAATCTGTGCAGGCGACATGCCGAAGGGCAAGCTGGGAACGACATCTCTGATCGGTGGAATCTGTTCAAGAAAACCGTGTTGTTTAGAGAAGATGGCGCTGTGTTGGTTGATGTTAAAGGAACGACCAAAGCCGGGAAGATGGGCCAAGATGGAGGTGTTGAAGCCGTTACTCCTACGTAGTTGACCGAATGTCTCCATTTTCCGATTCGACGTCAGTAAGATGAGTAGCCTCTGCACGAAGGTGTTCGCGGAAGTGCAAGCCAGGAGGTGTTACCCCGCTATATCCTCAGAGGCTTCACTGGAAACGTCGGACAATCAGTGGAGGCCAGCCTCGTACGTCGGCACCGCGCTTGCTAATACAAAAAACGACCTTTCGTCCAATTGCATATGCAGATCCATTCCGCGGGAGCCGCCAATTTACTCGTATGCGGCGCAAGAGCTGCACAAATTCGGCCGGACGTGAAGGATGAATCTGCACGCTGATGCAGTACAGTGGAGATCCCGATGCCGCTTAAGCGCTTATTTGTTGTGAACGCGGCACTCCCTCCCAATGTGTAAGGCCTGTTGAAAATGAATTGCGCAATCCAGTAAAAGGCCTCGGCTACCAACACCTGCTCGGAACCCATCGGAGAGACATTGCCGGCCTTATCGAGGGCGCATCGTTATTGTTGTGAGCGAATGAATTCGGTGGTCCCACTGAGTCGCATTCGCAAGAAAGGATCCGATTCAGGGTAGAGATCAAAAACGTTCTAAGACTCTCTACGCGAGCTTTGCGGACTTCTTCCTCTAATCTCAAGCAGAGTGAGGTTCACAATGAGCCGAAACCTGAGTTGCGCACCTTGGCTTCCATGGGTCCGTAGCTGCAGAGATTCTGCATGCGAGCCGTCGGACACCGTTGCACTTTGCCCAGCTTCTAGTCTTACCATTTTTAGCCGCGGCATACGCAGCCGACTCGTAGATCATCCTTCCTTTCCCGCCCAAACGCGGTATCCACCGCTCTCACAGTACGACGTGGCAATCGGAACCCGCTCGTGGTATCCCATCCGGCCTCCATTGGCGAGTAGAAAGAGGTGGAACGCACAATCACTGCCGGCTGAGCGCAGTCGACGCAGCATGCTGACCGGGCATTGCCGCGGAGGAACTATCTCTATCAGTACTGGTAGGACCTAGATGGTTCAATAGCACGTCACATTTCAGTGACATATATGGAGCCTACCTTGTGCATTCGTAGCATGCGTGCCCGTTTTTTAGCCGCCGCACTTCTCATACTCTAGTTCATCTCCATAAATCTTGCGACGTTTGTTCAATTCTAGCCAACTCTTCACTCTGACATTGTTCCCTCTCTAGCGACCATTCTCTTTGACCAGCACATGATGTATCAGTCGATCGCGGAAGAAGCATGGGGGCTAGTGCATTCGTTGGCATCTCAATGCATTTCTCCACATGGCTTTGGATCCATGTCGCCGGCGGCTTACGACACAGCCTGGGTGGCTATGACCGAGAAGAAGGACAAGGACGGGAATTTGAGGCCGCTGTTTCTAGAAGCCTATAGCTACCTCAAAAAGACACAATCAGAAGACGGCTCCTGGGCAGCCGAGACGTCTGATACAGATGGAATCGTGAATACGCTCGCTGCGTTGCTGGCATTGAAGAAGCAGGAGCGTCGACGAAAAGATGAGCTAGCAGACGACCAAAGGCGATGTTTAGCAGCAGAGGCATCGCTGCGTCGCATGCTGAACAGATGGGATATCGAGGCATCGGATAGGGTAGGGATGGAAGTTTTGGTGCCAAATCTTCTCAGATTGTTAGAGGGCGAGGGAATTGCGTTCGACTTTCCCTCTCGAGAATCGCTGATGGCATTGAACTCCGCAAAATTGGCACGCCTCGGACCTGCGCTCACGAGTCCGAAACAAACGACACTCATCCATACGCTGGAAGCCTTCATTGGTACGCTAGACTTTGACAGAGTAAAGCAGCACAAAATGCCGAACGGTTCCATGCTAGCTTCGCCATCATCCACTGCGGCGTATCTGATGAACGCAACTGAGTGGGACGATGAGGCAGAGGCGTATCTCCGGATGGTTTACCAGAAACAGTCGGAAATGGGTCATGAAGGCGGGTTTCCTTCGGCGTTTCCAAGCACAATCTTCGAAACTTCCTGGGTGAGTAGGACGATGTCTTTAGATACGCCGATGCAGGCGCAGGCGCTAAGGCGGTCAGGTGTTGGACACTCTTCTCGAATCTGGATTCAATCAGGACGACTTCTTGATGGCCGACATGCGAAGTTTGACGACTTTGCTAGAGTCGAACCTTAAGCAGGGGCAAGGGACTGTAGGGTGGGGTGAGTAGAACCTTGGTACCTTTGAATACAAGGAGTTGACTTTTTCTAGCGCCGTCTTGCCTTGCGGATGCCGACGATACAGCAAAGACAATATCTGTGCTGAGCTTGCTGGGATGGGAAAAGGAATTAGAGTCAATGCTCAGAGCCTTTGAGACAGACGCGTACTTCATGTACGTTTGTGTTCAGCCGAAGCACGTTAACTTGAGCTAACCGAGTAGTACTTACCAAGGGGAGAGAAATCCGTCTACCAGCGCAAATTGTAATATCCTCTCATGCCTTCTTCGGGCAAGCGAGCCTACCAAATACACCAAGCAGATTGTAAAGTGCGCCAGCTTTCTCGCAGAGACTTGGATGCACAACAACGGGCCTGATAAATGGGTAAGGTCTCAGTGAAGACTACACTGTCGTCAGAGCGTGCTGACAGTCTCCTAGCATACTTCCGTGCAGTATCCAATGATGCTTACTGCGCAAGCGTTCTTACTCCTGCTTAGGCGGTGGGCGAGGAATGAGCTAGATTTAGAGGCCGTTCCCAAAAGCCTCATGTACCAGGCAGTTCCGCGGACGCTATTGGACATCTTGGGACGAACGATGAGATCTCAACAAGATGACGGCTCGTGGGAGTCAAAACGGGAGGTCACTGCGTACGCAGTCTTGACCCTTGCACCGTTATTGAGCCTACCATGGGTAGACTTCCTGAAGCCAGAGGGAATCGCCTGCATGTACCGCGGCAAAGCGTACCTGGAAAACAACCGACATCAGTGGCGCGTGGCTGAGCGTGTCTGGGTCGAGAAAACTGTATACGGCTCGCCGAATTTATCTCAAGCCTACTGCTTGGCGGCTTTGAAGATTGTGGTCCCGACAATGTTCGTTTCCGCGAGGATATCCGACATGTTCCCTTCCCAGGTGGCGAAGAAAATAGCCAAGATGTCAGGATTCTTCGCGCAGGTCATTCCCTTCTCTTGCGCACCGAAGTGGAAGCTGCACTTGTCGCTTTTCCAAAGCGCAGGTTACGCAGTGGCTTTGAAAGCTTGTCGCTACGACATATTTCCACCGATCGAAAAAGCCAGCGACGAAAAGTATCAGGAATACATCCCGTTCACCTGGATCGGGTGCAGAGACTCTTTGTCAACGCCGATTCCTTCGCAGACACTTTGGGAGATGATGTTGGTCTCGATGTCCAACTTCCAGATCGATGCGTACATGGAAACTGTGGTCTTCGAGCGCTATAGTGGCAGGCTCCCCAAACTGAAGGATTTGATCCGTTCCTTGTGTGGTGACAGACCCCAGAAACGGAAGAGAGCGGAAGAAGACGAATCTGGGGCGTTTTCGGAAAACCCGGCAAACGGGAGCGTGGCCAACGGGTGGGAAAGAACAGCGACTAATGGTGCGCTGAAATGTCAGAAACAAGAGCACTCGAACGGGCATCATATCCACGCAAATGGGAACCAAGTCCACGCAAATGGGAACCAAGTCCACGCAAATGGGAACCAAGTCCGCGCAAATGGGAACCAGGTCCACGCAAACGGGAATCAAGTCCACGCAAATGGGAATCAAGTCCACGCAAATGGGAATCAATTCCGCGCAAATGGAAATCAGGTCCACACGAACGACAAGGACATCCAACTGGATAGCAAAGATGTACAAATGAACGGGAAAGGCGTCCACACAAATGGCAAAGACATCCACCAGAACAGAGAAACCAGATCTAAAAACCCTGCGCTTTCTGACATCCCTGTAGACACCTTCAGCACAGAAGGCTCCAACACTACTTCGGACGAGAAGGATAAGAACGTGGAGGAGGTACTCACTAGGTTCGTCAACTTCGCTTTGCAGCATCCCAAGGTCCTGGCAAGTCCAGCACCGTTGCGTAGATGGCTGGCACACGAGCTGCAAACGTTCCTCCTTGCTCACATTACACACATGGAGGACTGTGAAGCGCTAGCACAATCGGCGACCTTCACGAACGGATCCGTCACATGGGGGAAGCCGCGCACGACCTTCTTCAGTTGGGTTCGCACAACATCCGCCGATCATACTAGCTGTCCCTACTCGTTTGTCTTCTTCCTCTGTTTGATCGGAGAGGATGGTGGCGCGATGAAGATGAATGTGCATCAGCGATATGCACTTGAGGATGCGTGCCGCCATCTGGCCACCATGTGCAGACAGTACAACGATCTAGGCTCCGTGGCTCGCGATCAGGAAGAGAAGAATCTTAACAGTGTTAATTTTCCCGAGTTCGACGTGGAAGGCACGAATGCGACGGCCACATTGGAAGAGCGGACAAACCGGAAGAAGCGAGATCTCTTGGCAATCGCGGAGTACGAGAGGCGTTGCTTAGACCGCGTGATAGCAGAGTTGGAGCCGAGTCTAGATGCTAGGGTAATGGAGAAGCTGAGGTTGTTTATCCAGGTGACGGACCTCTACGGCCAGATCTACGTGGTCCGCGATATCGGGATCCGGCGGGTCGAGGGTGATGGCGCGATGTTGAAGGCTTGATTTAGGTTCCGAGGCGTTGTTCCGAGGCGTTTGGGTCGCGTTTGGATGTTTTGTGCTCTCCTTTCGTAGCTTCTCGATAGTAATGATCAGATGCATTGTTCAGGTATCGCAAGCCGGGGTATATTGGCATTGAAGAGGG
>Ga0247740_1000751_pt1 | contig 14574 bp, 9 predicted proteins | sample UWRJL148409B2_FD_180942 | JGI IMG/M metagenome (GOLD analysis project Ga0247740, IMG submission 180942) | Plant litter microbial communities from Arlington Agricultural Research Station in Wisconsin, United States - UWRJ-L148-409B-2 | ecosystem: Environmental > Terrestrial > Plant litter >...
CCTCGGCTCGCTCTACGGCTCTCACTACGCCGCGCTGGACACCGCCCTCGGGCCGCTCGACGAGCTACTGCTCGCGACAGGCATGTCGGCTGCTCGTCAGAATGCTTGGAACAACGCCGTCCTGCTTACCGCTTCGACCCCGTGGACGCGCTGGTTGGTGGTCGGCGGAATCGACGCGGCGGCCGTTTACAGCGCCAACCTGACCCTGGGCTTCACCTTGTCTCCCACGTTGCGGAACACCCTGCGCGCGTTGGAAGGCTCGAACCCCGGGTCGAGTTTTTGCCAGCACTTTCCGTGCAGCAATTAGCGTCACCGAAAAAAAGTTCGCCGCGCTTACCAGCCTCGAAGCCGTAAACGCGCCGTTAGCGAAGCTCCGAGGCCACGGCAGTTTGCTCGGCGACGCGTTTGCGGGGGTTTGCCGCAAGCAGTTCAGTCTGCGCTGCCTGCATCTGGTCCCCCAGCGTCTCGAGTTCGTGCGTGTCGAGTAGCTTTTTTACCTTGGGGAACAAGTGCTCTTCCTCTTCCTTGTGGTGATGCTCGGCCTGCTCTTTGAGCACGTGTAGCTTCGGCTCGAAGTGTGGGTCGTCGCACGAGAGCGCCACGAGGTCAGCCAATACCCGCTTCAACGACAAGTGCTCCTCGAGTGACTCGAGCAGTATGTCTTCGGTCTTCTTCGCCCGTACCGCGGGGTAAAAGTGCTGCTCCTCGATCAAGATATGCGACATCAGGGTGTCGGCTGCTCGTTCGAAGAGGTTGCTCCTGCCCTCAGGCTTCTCAGCCATCAGGGCTTTGAAGGCAGCCTCCATTTCACGATGTTGGCGCGTGAGCATAGCTATGGCATCCATGTCTCCTTCAAAGCAATTATCGCGCCGCAGGCGGGCGGACCGCTGCTGACCAAGCTTGGCGCTAAATCGTGTGGGGCGTGTTTGCGGCAAGCTCCAATCGTGGTCGTGCCGTGCGGTGCTGGCGTGTTGCCACGCGGTCAGCGAGACGAATCGGCGCGAGCGTGTCGCGATGCCGCGAGTGATGACTCGTGACGGGCAAATCAAGGTAAACGCTAAAAACGGTTGGCTACGCCCGTGAACTCTTGGCTCACCGCGTTCAGAGGAGCCGTGCTGAGCTCGAGGTCGCGGGGTTCGACGGTTAAGTCGCTGGCCTGTACAGCGACCGGGGCATTCGAGATCAGGGTGTCGTCGGGCAGGGAACCGTCTCTCGCCAAGACCTTCATACCCACCAGCTCGCCCAAGCTATCGCCCTCCGGACCGGCGGTAGCGGTGATCAGCACGCCACCATCGTCGGTCAGTCGCGCGCTCGGCCAGCCGAAAGCGCGCCGGCCGCTCTTACCCTTCATGAAGTATTCGCGACCCCACGCGGTTCGTCCGTTGCCATCGAGACCGAGCAAGATGATGTCAGTCGGATTGTCACCTTCGCCGCTGACGGTCGAGGCCAGCACGAGACCGGTAGTCGGTAGCTCCACCACCGAGTTGGGTGAGAAGCCGCTCTGAATGCCGCCGCCCAGGTTGGGAAAGCGCACGAAGCCGAGCGCCCCATTGGGTTTGACGCGCGCCACGAAGCCTAGGCCTGCTGCATCGCCGACCAGCGTGACGCTCCCTGCTGCAGAGGGGATGGCCGCGCTTGGATAGAACGAAAGCCGTTCGGGGCAAGCGTAAGCCGCCGCCGTACCGGTTCGGAGATCCTTGGCAATGCGCAGCGTGAAACCGAGGGCGCCTGCCGGCTCGTCGGTGCGGGTGAGCTGGCCTGCGACTAGCCAGCCGTCATCTTGCGCGGTCAGCGCGGACGGCGTGAAGCGTGTAGTGGTCGAATCGCGATCCGTCACCTCGCGAGCGTCGACGATGTTCAACTCCGAATCGAGCCGTACCAGCCAGGTAGAATGGCTGAACTGGCACTCGCCGATGACCAGCGCTCCGCCGTTGACGTCGCTGGCCATGGCCGGCGAGCTTGCCCCGCATGCGTCGGGTAAGCCAACCCCGACGGCGCGTACGAGGGCCCCCGATTGGCTCTGTTTCGCCATCACGAAAGCATCGCTGCTGCCGGAAGCGTATAGGGTGAGCAAGCTCGCATCGCCGGCTGCGACCGAGCCGAGTGAGGCGAGGGCGCGACCGTTGCGGTCGACCAGTTCGCTTTGCCACGTGGTCGCGCCATCGAGATCCAGCTTGAGCAAGCCCCGGGCGCCGCCACCACTGGCCACGTAGCGACCATCGACGCTCGGCGTCAGCGACGGAAAGCCGGTGGGAAATGCCAGCACCGACGCTAGATCCGAGCCGTCTGCCGCCAAACCAAGCCACTTGGCCCAGGGCGTGAATGTCGGCTTCTGCAACGTGACCGCGGAGGGCCCGCCACCGGGCGGCGGGCTTGCGCCTTCGGGCGTCAAAGAGCAGGAGCCTTGCGCGACACTGGTGTCGTACAGCGAGACCGCGCCCGTGTTCCAATCCAAAAAGGTGTACGAGCCGATCACGGGCAAAGTGGGCGTCTTGATCAGGACGCCGAACAACGCTTCGAGGCCGACGTGAAAATCCCAGCAAGGATCTTGCACGGGGTTGGCGAGCAACGTCGCGGCTGCTTGCAACTGCGCGTACGGGCCCACGACTCCATACAGCGTCAAGCTGAAACGGACTCCCGCCTTCGCGCTGGCCTCGGCATACAGGTCCACCTCGGGAGTCTCCGCATCGGCGTCCACCGATTTCAGCGCAAACGGCAGGAACTCGGAGTTGCCGGACTTCGACGAGAGCTTCACCTTCGTGGTGGCCTCGATATTGGCGTGGGCATTGGCGGAAAAGCGCGCGGAAGCTTTGCCCGCGACGGTTGCTACGATGTCGACCGCGGGCTCGAACACGAGCGGACCGAGCGTGATGGGTGGGAGCGTGATCGCGCCGATGTCGAAGCTCTTCGCGAAACCCACGCTCGCCGAGCCACTCACATCGAGCGCTGTTTGTAGATAGGGGTCGACCTGAAAGCTCAGAATCAGCTCCGGCATCAAGTTCTCGACCAAGCAGGCGGTGGGCCCTTTGACGAGGTTGGCGGGGTCGGTCACGCACTTCGTTACCGCTTCCGGCACCCGATCCACCGCGCCCCAGTCTACGTCGATGCCGAGCATGAAACGCAAACCGCCGCCGAGTTTCGCGTCGATCACGACTTGGTCGCTCGTGGTGTCGGTGTTGCCATCGCCATCGAAGACCACGACCCGGTAGTCTTCGTGATCGCCCAGATCACCCCCCACACTGAATTGCGGCTGCCGCGCTGGCGCGGATAGCGGCGTGCGGTCAGTGCTCTGGTACGCGTTTTGGCGCTGAAAAGGCGCGGTTTGGTCCGCGACCTGGGCATGCAGTTTGCGGAACGCGAGCTGCAACGGCGCGGCCGCCGTGCGCAAAAGCAAGCCGTCATCCTCCGACTCTTCGACCGCGAGCACCACGCGTAGCAGCCCGTGCGGCGTGACCGGCGAGATGCCGGTGAGTATCACGTCACCAACGGCTAGCTCGGCGAGCTCTCACGGCAGCTGCGTAAAACGCAGCGTGCCGTCTTCTGCCACGTCCGAGATCAGAGCCGCACTGCTCGGTGAGAGCTGATGCGTGCTCGGGAACAACTCGTAGTCGATGGCCCGCACCGCGCTCGGTTCGGTCGAATCCGAAGCGCCGCAGCTCACGCAAGCCCAAACCAGCGGCCCGAGCAGCGCCGCGCGCAGCCGTCGCCATGTGCAGTTCGCCATGCGTGACCCTAACCCGAGCGCTTTCTCGGACCGCGCTATTTAGCGCGCACACTGAACGCATGCCCACAGCCCTTCAGCCCTGCGCAGCAGAGCCGTATATCCAGGCAAGATCACCATGCTCTCCATGTACCCCGTCGATGCGCCCGTCCCGCCTGCAGGCTGCGTCGAGTGCCGCAGAGCGCCGGGGGTCGACTTCGATTTCACGTTCGCGTATCAGCCCATCGTCGATCTCGCGAACCAGCGAATTTTTGCCCACGAGGCACTGGTGCGCGGGCCCAACGGTGAATCGGCGTACTCCGTGCTGTCGCAGGTGACGAACGAGACCCGGTACTCCTTCGACCAAGCATGCCGAGTGGAGGCCATTCGCGGCGCCGCCGAACTGGGCATGACCGAATCACTGTCGATAAACTTCCTGCCCAATGCCGTTTACCGACCCGAAGCGTGCATCCGCAGCACGATGGAAGCGGCGCGCACGCATCGCTTCCCCACCGAGCAGATTATTTTCGAGGTCACGGAGGGCGAGCGAGTTCGTGATCGAGCTCACCTCGTCAACATCTTCCGCGAGTACAGTCGTATGGGCTTGCGCACGGCCATCGACGACTTCGGGGCCGGCTACGCCGGGCTCACGCTACTCGCCGAGTACCAGCCCGATATCGTGAAGATAGATATGGAGCTCGTGCGTGACGTCGATCATCACAAGCCCAAACAGGCGATCGTCAACGGCATCGTGTCCGTTTGCTCCGCGCTCGGTATTCGCGTCCTGGCCGAAGGCATCGAGACCGCAAGCGAACGTGACTTCTTGCGCGACGCGGGCATCTCGTTGATGCAAGGCTATCTGTTCTGCAAGCCGGCATTCCAAGCGCTGGGCAAGATCGACCCGTCTGCTTGGGGTTAATCTCCGCGTGAAGGCCTGGCGCTGCGATCAGGCCGTGCTTGCCGTTCGTTTCTTTCGTTGATGGTCACGCGCTACGACGAGGCCGGCCGAGCCTTCGGCGGCGCGGACGGCTGCGAGAGAATCACGCGCACTGCGAGCTGCTTTGCGGCGCTGCGAGCGCCCCCCTCTCCATTCTCGAGCCGGTCAGAACACTCCTTGCGCGCCGAACGCGTTGTCTAACGCTCGACGCTCGACGGTGTGCGTGCGTGCGCTATCGCTCTCGCCTCGGGCGTCACCCGCGCGCGAATCCGCCATTGGCCGCAGCATGACGGGGGGCGCCATGTTCCACTGCCCGACGTGCCAGGTGCATCCGCTCGTTGCAGCTGAATGACCACGCGGGGTGGCGCTAGTCGCCGGCCGGTATCGATCGCGCGGCTATCTGCCTTCTGCACCGACGTCAACGCACTCCGAGGGACGCGTTGAGAATCGAGCAAGAACCTTCAAGTGTACGTTCGAGGCGCGACTCGACTCGAACCGCGACAGCAAACTCAGCCGAGCGCTAGTTGCTGACATCGATGTCGAATAAAGCAACGCCATTCAATGTGTGCAGTTCGAATTCATGACTCAATCCGATGAAGCTGGGCTTAGCGGTTGCGCGTTGGGCGCCGTGAGCCGTTCACTCGACGGAGTCTCACCGATGTTCTCATTCAAATATTGGCGTTCATCCACGCGCTTCGCGGCACTCGCGACCCTCATGGTCGCGGCTTGCTCTGCTGTCGATGACAAGCCAAGCAATGGTGATGCGCAAGCCGGCTCGAGCGGCAGTGGCATGAGCGGGGACGCAGGCAAAGGGGGTGCGGTCGCCAACGCGGGAACTTCTGGAGGCAGCGAGGCGGACTCGGGCGCGGCCGGGGCGGCCGCGGGGGACGCAGGAGCCGCAGGCACATCCGAGGGCGACGCGGGAGCCGCGGGAGCCGCTGAGCCCAGCACTGCGGGCACCAGTGGTGCCACTACGGGTGGTGCGGGTGGCATTGGCGGTACCGCGGGCACGAGTGGCGCGGCCACTGGCGGCACGAGTGGCGCGGCCACTGGCGGCGCGGGAACAGGGGGAGGGGGAACCGGCGGTGTGCCTAGCTTCATCGCTGACGAAGGGCACCTCTCGACCGGGCCCCTGGTCTTTCAAGTGACGACTGCGCAAACGCCGGCCATTCCGGGACAGGCGTTGCTGTACACGATCACCGTGGGCAACACCGCGGCGACCGCCGTGGCCGGTGTGAACGTGCTCTTCCGAGTGCCCGAAGGGCTTTCATTTTATTACACGACGGATGCCGACCCGAGCTCCAGCGCCTGCGGCAACGGCACCTGCAGCGCGGGTGAAGAAGCCAGCTGGAGCCTCGGCACGATTGGCCCCGGCATGACTCAGACCATTCAGGTGAGCGCCACTGTCTTGGGAACGGTAGGCACGGGCAGCAACCTCGCTTCGTTCTTTCGGCTGAGTGCGACCGACATCAACCCCGTGACGCTGACCAAGAACACCGATGTCCGGGTCCTGCCCGCCGCGGAGCTCACGTTCGGCGCTAGTGCGGACCCGGTGATTGCCGGCCAAAGCGTCGAGCTCACGCTCGACGTCGGGCAAATCGGGGACATGCCGTTGAGCGGTGCTCTGCTCAAGCTGTATCTCCCGTCGAGCATGCAGCCGGGGACCCTCAGCGACGGCGGTACTTTGGACACCAGCGGGGCCATCGTTTGGCCTATCGGTGACCTGGATGTCGGTTCCACGCTGCGCCGAACGGTCACCGCTACGGTGGCGGGTGGCGTCGTGTCCGGTGACATCATGAACCCGCGTGCCACCCTGGAATACGCGGGCGGTTCGAGCGTCGACCACGTGGCTCAAGTTCCGATCAGCGTCGTGGGCGCAGCTCCGCCGCTCACGCTAACCGTGAGCGCAGCGAACTCGCCTGCGGTCCCGGGTGGCCGAGTGCTCTACTACGCGACGGTGGCGAACCGGTCGCTGCGAGCCATCGACGGAGTGAGCCTGGCATTTCGCGTGCCACGTGAGTTGTCCTTTTACTACACTACGGATGCCACGCCCAACTCGAGCGCCTGCGGCAATGGCACCTGTGACGCAGACGAGCTTGCAGAATGGAACTTGGGCTCGCTGGCCGCCGGTACTAGCCAAACGGTCGAGATCGATCCTTCGGTAGTGTTGGCCAATGCCGGTGACGGATCCTTGGTCAGCGGCCCGTTCTTGGTGCGCGCGACCGGCGTAAACCCTTTGAATACGTTCAAAACGCTGCCGACTCGCGCCAAGCCGGCCGCACAGCTCGCGCTCGGCACCGCGGTCGATCCCATCGTTGCCGGTCAAGCGTTCAGCTACGAGGTCGACGTCGGGCAGATTGGCACGCAGTCGCTCTCGTCGGCGACGCTCAAGCTCGTGCTGCCGGGCGGCGTTACTCCCGGCACGGCGAGCGATGGTGGGACGGTCGCCGGAAACGTGGTCACTTGGAGCGTGGGCACTTTGGCCGTCGCGGGCGCCGTGCATCGCAGTGTCCAAGTGACGGCGAGCTCGGCGCTCAAGGCGGGCGTCGTGCTCGGGGCGCGAGCCACGCTCACGTATGATGGCGGCCAAGAGCTCGATGCGCAGAGCGAGCATGCTCTGACCGTGATTGGTGCGCCGCTTCCGCTAACGTCCACGACCACGGCGAGCGTGAGCCCCGTCGTCCTGGGGGGCCGAGTGCTATACACCACGACCATCAAGAACGTCTCCGAGCGCGCGGTCAATGCGGTAACGTTCAGCGTGCGCGTCCCGACTGGGCTTTCGTTTTACTACACGACCGATGCCGATCCGGATTCGAGCGCCTGCGGTAACGGCACCTGCTCGGCCGGCGAAGAAGCGGTGTGGAACCTAGGGACGATCGCCCCGGGGGCGATCAAGATTGTCACTTACAATCCCCTGTCCGACGCCGCGCTCACCGGCGGCAGCCTACTGCACACCCCGCTGCGTCTAAGCGCGACCGACTTAGGCGGCACGATGCAGTGGAAGAGCACGTTGCCCACGAAAAAGAATTGAGCGTGCCAGGGCGCGCGGGCCGCGCTGTCTAAGTTGACGTGGACGCGGCGGTTACTATACCGAGTGCAGAAATGCGCGAGCCCGCCGCCAGTACCGCGTTCGACGTGCTGGTGATCGGCGCGGGTTTTGGCGGTTTAGGCGCGGCGCTTTCGCTTTCTGAACGAGGCGCGCGCGTCTGTTTGTGCGAATCGCTTCGCTATCCGGGTGGCTGTGCGAGCACCTTCCAGCGCGGCGGGTTTCGCTTCGACGCGGGTGCCACCTTGCTCAGCGGGCTCGGACCCAACCAACTCTTTGGTTCGTGGCTCGAGCGCTACGCTCCGCGCACTCGGGTCGACTGGATGGATCCGCTGGTCGAGCTGCGTTCGGCGGGGTTTCAGTTGCGAGTGGGGCGCGACCGCGCGGCGCTGATCGATCAATTTTGCGCCATGCCTGGCGCGCCCGTCGCAGCGATTCGCGCTTTCTTCGCCCGGCAGCAAGCCGTAGCCGCGGTGCTCTGGTCGGTGTTCGACGACGTGGAGTTGCTGCCGCCCTTTGGCGTGAAGAACCTTGCCCGTCATTCGACCCGGCTGCTCGGCTATGCGGCGCTCGCGCCTCTCTTGGGTCGCTCGCTCGCGTCCGTGCTGGCCTCGCACGGATTGTCCGAGTTTGCACCGCTGCGCGTGTACGTCGATGCCCTGTGTCAGATCACCGTGCAGTGTCCGGCCGCCGACGCCGAAGCGCTGTTTGCACTGGCCGCCATGGACTACTACTACCGAGGTACCGCGCACGTGCGCGGGGGAGTCGGTACGCTCGCTGATGTGCTGCTCGCGGCTGCCGCGCAGGCGGGCGCGGAGGTGCGCTTGCCGGCACGAGTCTCCGGGTTGCGGCGGGCTCCCGATGGCTCTTGGCTCGCAAGCACACGCCGCGGCCCGGTTCGCGCGCGTGCGGTAGTCGCAAACCTGGTTCCGGAAGCGCTCGAAGCGCTGCTGGCGGAAGAGCCTCGTCACCTTCACGGCCGCGCAGAACTGCGCGCTCGCTCGGCTGCCTTCGATGATTCCTGGGGAGCCGCGATGCTGTACGCCGTGGCGCGGGCGCCGGAGGGCAGTGCCGAAGACGCCCATCACCTGCAGCTCATCGCCGAGCCCGACCAGCCGCTATCGGAGGGTAACCACATCTTCCTCTCTGCAAGCAGTGCGCTCGAAACGGAGCGTGCCCCGCACGGGCGTCGTGTGCTCACCATCTCGACGCATTTGCCGCTCGCCAAGCTTCGCGCCGCGGGCCAAGGCGCGGGAACGTACGTGCACGCAATTCAACAGCGCATGCGTCGGACGCTGGAGGCGCGCGCGCCCGAGTGGTCCGCGGGTATCGAGTTCGAGTTGAGCGCTTCGCCGCGCACCTTCGCTCGTTTCGTGGGTCGACCGAGCGGCACGGTTGGCGGCTTGCCCCGCCGCGTGGGCGCCGCGAGCTACGCGGGCATTGGTCCCAGCCAGGTGCTCGATGGCATTTGGATGGTTGGGGACTCGGTTTTCCCTGGGCAGAGCGCGCTCGCCACCGCTATCGGCGGAGTACGCACTGCAGTCGCGGTGGGCCGTTCCTTGGGCGCTTGACCGCCGAGCCAGGAGGACGTTCATTCGGCGCGGCTCCTCTAGGGAGCGGCTGACTCGCTCGGCTAGAAGGAGCGCTGATAGCGCAAGCCGGTGAGCGCGCCCGTGGTGACCATGATCTGGTCACGGTCATCACGGCTAGCAATGAATAGCAGGGCCGAAGCCGCCACGGCCGAGCAGGAGAAAACGCTCAGACCGAGCGCCCATGAGTCCCGTTTGCGGATCGAGTTCTCTTCGGCGAGCAGCGCATCGAGGCGGCTCGCGGCGTTTGGGTCTTCCGGCAGGGTGCGCACCGTCTGGCGACTCTCCTCCTGCCATGCGGCATAACGGTTGTGATTGTCCAAGTACAAAATCGCCGCGAGCGCGCCGCTGAGCACGCCTGCTCCAGCGCTGACATAGGAGGCCAGGCGCAGTCGTTTCCGCGCCTGCGCCTGCGCGCGCGAGAGCACGTCGGAAGCGCGCTCGGGCAGCACCGTGAGCTTGGCCACTTGGCGCGGGGAGAGCGCGAATTGTCGCAGCTCGGTGACGTATCCCGAACCCGACACGCGGAGCTCATGAGCTCCCGGAGGCACTAGGCCGCCCACGAAGGTGTTCGAGTCGAGCGACAGCGACGTGCCTTGCGGGTGTACCACCGTGAGCCGCGCCTGCTGCGGGGACTTGGGATCGACTGCGAGTCGACAGTAAACGGCGAGCGTCTCGCCCGGGGACAGCTCCACGGTCTGCTCATCGGGGAGGTATCCATCCCGCTCGAGGCGGATGCGATGCGTACCGGATTCGAGCACGATGTTCCGCGCGTTGGCAGCAAGGCCCCGCACGCCCCCGTCTACGGACACGCGCACGTCTCGCAACGAACAGACCAGTAGCAATTGAGCGGGCTCCGGTCGAGGCTCGAGCGTGAGTGTCAGCTCGCGATTTTCATGTGCGATGACGTCGACGCGCGCGTGCTTCGGCTCGAAGTGCGGCGCACTCAACCAGATGCCGTGCGGGCCCGGGTCGAGCGTGAGCGAGTGCGAACCCGGGTCGAGCGTTCGCCCATCCACCGTGAGCACGGCGTGGACGGGCTCGACCGTTACCGTGACTTTTGCGACGCGCGCAGCGTGGTACTCGAGAACTGAGCTCACTTGGCGGATTCGGGCGTCGCCCGCCGCCGAACCCACCACCCTCAAGTATTGCTGCAGCGTCTCGATGGCGTCACTCGAGCGACCCGCTGCCGCGTACGCTTGACCCAAGTTGTAGAGCACCGTCGGGTTTGGGCTCGCGGCGTACGCTTGCTCGAACTCGCGAATCGCGGCGTCCGGATTGCCGCTCTCGGCTAGTGTGTAGCCTCGCGCAAAGTGTTCCCGCGCCGAGCTCGCATCATCCGCCAGCGCCGGCGCGCTCCAACACAGGAGCAAGCTTGCTGCTGCGGCGTAGAAGAGCCAATCGAACCTACGGCGCATAGGGGTTGTGCGGGTCGAAGCTGGAGACGGGGGCTGCGCTCCTCGTCCCAGGCGGGCCGCCCGGTGTCACCGTCTTCACCCGCTTGGTGGGCGCACGCGCTGCTGAGTCGGGCAGCGCGGACGGTGGGGGCGACGCGGCCTCGGCTCGACCGCGTGACTCGGCGTCGTTGTTGGGGGGACTCGGCTTGCTCGCGGGCGCGGCGCCCGTATTGGGCGGCGGCTGACTGCCGCTCGGCGCGGAGCCCTTGCTCGGTTCTGGACGGAGCATCCGCGTGGCCACCAGCGTACCCAGCGCCAAGCCGAAGGCGACGCTCGGTAGCGCCACGCGCACGGCCCGCGAGGATTGCCGAGCCGTGGCAATGCGCGCTGCGGACAGCGCGTCAGGGTCGAGCGCCCGCGGCGTAGGATCGGCCGCGGCCACGCTGGGGCCGTCGCCCTCGGCCACTCGCAGCTGCCACGGAGAACCGAGCGCGCGTGGCTCCTCACCGCCGGCATAGGTCAACAATGCTTCGGCGAAGGCCAGCGCGCTATCGGGCCGCTGCTCCGGCAGCTTCGACAGCGCCCGTGAGATCAGCGCCGAGAGGCCCTCTGGGACCTCGGGGCGGAGGGTGCGCAACGGCGGCTCTTGCACGGACATGATCTTGAACAGCACGCGCTCCACCGTGTCACCCTCGAATGGATTGCGACCTGCCAAGCACTCGTACAAAATCACGGCCAGCGCAAACAAGTCGGTCTGGGGGCTCACGGGCAGAGCCAGTCCGAGTTGCTCGGGTGCCATGTAACGTGTCGTGCCGAGCAGTGCACCCGGCTGCGTCGTGTTGTCTTGGCCCGACTTGACGATGCCGAAGTCCAGCAGCTTGCACAAATCGCGGCCGTCATCTCGGGTGGTGACGAATAGATTTTCGGGCTTCAGATCCCGGTGCACGAGGTTCGCGCGATGCGCGCACGCTAGCCCGCGACACGCATCTACCCCCATGTGCACGACGCGCGCGATCGGTAGCACACCTTGGCGAAGCAAAAGTCGTCTCAGGTCCGAGCCATAGAGACGCTCCATCACGAAGTAAGGCGTGCCGTCTTCGAACTCGCCGCAATCGACGATACTGACGACGTGCTCGCTCACGAGTCTCGCCACGGCGCGCGGCTCGCGGTGAAAGCGGGTTCTGGTCTCTGCGTCTTCCCGGAGCTCGGTGCGCAGCACCTTCATTGCGAAGCTGCGACCGAGCTCCTCGTGCTCCACTTCGTAGACGTCGCCCATCCCCCCGCTACCCAAGTGCGCCGTGATTCGGTAAGCCCCGCAGCGTTTGCCGATCAGCGGTGTTCGATTGCCGCCTTCGGCCGCGAATGGCTCAGGCCGAGGGCTCATGCGGCTCGTCTGGAAACTCGTTCAGGAATTCCGTCACCGATCGCTGGCCCAGCAAGCGATAGGCGCGCTGCCGCGAGATGCTCGCGGCCGCGGCTGCGGGCGCTACTTTGCCCCCATTGCGCTTCAATTCCCGTGCGAACGCGCGCTCGTCGTGTTGACGGCGATCGGGCGCGGTCGGCGCTGGCGTCAGCGAGCCCTGCTCGACCAGGGCTTTCGGTTTCGCGCTGAATCCGGCCGGTAAGTGACTCGAACGCAGGGTCTTTTCTTGCGAATGCAAGACCAGCAGCTGACGGGTGAGCAGCTCCAGCTCACGCACGTTGCCCGGCCAGTCATGGAGCAGCAGGGCTTCGAGCAACTCGGGCTCCACGGCCGGCGGGCGGCCTCCGGAATAGCTGCTCAGGAACAAGCCCAGAAGCCAGGACACATCGACTCGTCGCGAGCGCAGAGGCGGTATTTCGATCTGCACGCCGTTCAAGCGCGCCGCGAGATCGGGCCGCAACCGCTTTCCCTCTACCAACTCCGGCAACGGCGATTGGCATGCCGTCACGACGCGCACGTCGATCGGAACAGGGCGCGTTTCACCCAGTGGAATCACGCTCTTCTCTTGCAGCACGCGCAGCAGCTTCGCTTGCAAAGTCAGCGGCAGATCGGCGAGCTCGTCCAAGAGCAACGTGCCCTCGTGCGCAGCACGCACGTGTCCTAGGCCCGGCTGCTCGGCGCCCGTGAATGCACCGCGGCGGTGCCCGAACAGCTCGGCCTCGGCCAAGGACAGAGGCAGCGCGGCGCAATTCACTCCGTGGAAGGGCCCCTGCCGGCCGCTCATGTGATGGAGCGCGAGGGCGAGCCGTTCCTTACCCACGCCCGTCTCTCCCCAAAGAACGACAGGCAGATCGCTCGTTGCGACGTTTCGAAGCTTCTCGAGCTCATGATGCAGGCCGGGTCCGAACCATACGCCCGGCGCGACCTCGCGCACTTCCTCGAGCGCCAGCGAGCCGAGGGGCAGGCGCGTGACCAATCCGACCATTGCGCCGAAGCGCAGTACGTCGTTTTCCGACAGGCCTTGGTGCTCGACGCGGTTTCCGTTGACGAAGCTACCGTTGGTGCTGTGCAGATCATGGACCGCGTAGATAGGCCCTTGCCTTCGCAGGCGCGCGTGCTCGCGCGAAACCCCGGATGCGTCCAGTCGCAGGTCGACGTCCGCGCCTCTGCCCAGCAAGAGCTCGTTGCGGTCGAGCACACTGACGGGCTGTGCGGCTCCCGGCGAAAGCCAACGAATTCCGAGCGGCCCGAGCCGCTGGCGTTCCTCTTCTCGATCTCCCAATCGAGTTGTCGTGTGATGTGCCCGCACTCCGAACGGCCGATTATCATGGCTGTGCAGGCGCGTCGACAACAAGCGGTGGCGCGCCGGGGCTGCGGTCCGCCGCGGCGTCCAACAGATGGTGGCTATATTGAACCGCTTGTGCGCAGCGCGAGCTATTGCCGTCAGGGGCTCGTCGGGCTACGAGCTTGGCCGTGGCGAGGACGGGGTCGAGTACTGCGCGAAAAAATTGCTGGCCATCCATTCTGTTGCTCGCGCTCGTCATCGACGCAGCGGCCTGTAGCGATCCCAACGCGGCGTGCGCCGACGGTGCATGTGGCGGCGTGGGAGGCGAAGCCAGTGCTGGTTCTGCAGGCCAAATGTCCGAGAACAGCGCGGGAGCGAGCCCGGCTGATGGCGGCAACGCGGGTAGTGATCCGGGTGATGCCACTGAAGCGGGTCAAGCCGGCGCGACGCGATGCACCTCCGACCTCGACTGCACAGACTCACTCGCATGCAATGGGAAGGAGCGCTGCCGTGCCGGTCAATGTGAGCCAGGCACCACGGTAGAGTGCGGGCCGAGCCTGCATTGCGCAGAGGACGGCTCGAGTGGCTCGCGCTGCGAGTACTCGACTCCTGGCCGATGGCTCGCTTTTATCGGCAGTTACACGGGGCTATTTCCGTTCGAGCTCCGGGCCTTACGGCTGGAGGGAGACGAGCACGGGCCCTCCCTCTCGTTGAGCGCGGGCGTGGCCGACGACTATCAATTGGCGGGCGTCGACACCTGGTCGCCGGACGGCCGGCACTTGATCATGACCAAGCACAAGGACCTCGAACACTTCGAGACGAATCGCCTGTTCGTGGTCGACTTTGGCAATGGCTTGCCGAGCGAGCCGCGCCCATTGCCGGGCATTCCGGTTGGGAGCTTCGTCATGAGCGGACCCTGGTCTGCGGATTCTAGCGCGGTCATCGTGCGAAACCTCGCCGCCGTGGAGGAAACCTACCTCGTGCGTTTTTTGCCGACGGGCATGGAAACGCAGCTCCTGTTCAGCGACGAGCCAGAGAACTCGTCGTCCGCGAGTTTCTGTCCAAATTCGCGCTGGGTGCATCGAACGATCGGCGGTGCAACGACGCTCGTGGACACCGAGGACCCGACTCACACGGAGCCATTGTGGCAGGGGTCGAGTGACAATTCGCCGGACGGGCATTGGCTGTTGGGTGGGG
>Ga0247740_1000752_pt1 | contig 14559 bp, 18 predicted proteins | sample UWRJL148409B2_FD_180942 | JGI IMG/M metagenome (GOLD analysis project Ga0247740, IMG submission 180942) | Plant litter microbial communities from Arlington Agricultural Research Station in Wisconsin, United States - UWRJ-L148-409B-2 | ecosystem: Environmental > Terrestrial > Plant litter >...
TCGTCTAGATGGCAACTATGGACTTCGAGCTGGCGTCGGTCATCTTTGGTCAATTACGACTTCCTTTTAGCCACAACAGTGTTGTTGTCAGATCTCGACAAAGATCTTGCTTCTCCCATGCCCCCAACCCCAAGCGATATTCCTCGCGTCCGGTTCAAGAGCGGCCAGCCAACCCGGGCTGAGATCGTTGAAGCCTTAAGAGGCACATATGCTATATGGACTGTAGCATGCGACAATTCTAGCGAAGCTATCAGAGTAGTGACGGCTATTAAGCTTATGCTTCGCAAGGTCGACGCAATCGATGTTCAATCAGGAAGTAAGTTGCTCGCTATCTTAAACACCACTACGCCAGATGCGGACGTTGCTAAGTCCTTGATTACAGCACCTGCGCCAAACGGCTCCCCGATCGAAGCTTTTGCAATGTTTGCGCAGGAACAAGCGTCAGAATTCGCTACGGATGGTGGCGCTAATGCCAAATTCTTCGACCTCGACACCTCACAACTCTCGATGCCGTTCCCTATGGCCGACATCCCTCTAGATTTCGGTGGCTTTGATTGGGTGAGTACGATCTAGATGGTTGCGGTCGTTGCTAATCTCGCATGAAAGGGTACCATTCCTTCCGAATACTCAATGCCGACGTTCGAGTCGGATCTTCAGGCTCCATATTATGGCTAGTCCGGCATCTGATGGTTCAGCACGGTTATATCACGGAATTTTGTAGTGTATCTGTACATTAAGGGGCTCATTCGATACCCAATCTACATAACTTTTACCTGCTCTTTGATCGTCTTTACAGGGCTGACCTCTTTCTGACCCTTGTGGTCTCTGTTGGGTTTTGCGTGATCGAGTCAATGCAGGCACCATCAAATTAGCTTCTGGACAGTCTCAACGATGGACTTGAAAATATTATTGATCAGGCTGTGGATGGTTTGGTAGATGAAGCTGGAATAAAGGGCATCTATACACTATAGCTGGATGGAGTTTGTGAGCGGAAGGAGGACAGTGAGGCGGCTAGTGCTGTAGTAGAGAAGTGCTTAAAGTATTCTGACGCTATTGGTACGTGTCCCTTATCCGCGGTCAAACTTTGCTTTTACTCATATTTGTACAGCACTGTATGGGACAGTCTTGAACTTCCAACCCTTACGCGTGATCGGCCGGACTGATACATCCATTCCCCTCGTCGCCGAGCTAACACAATCGGCCACTTCTCTACTCAGCATTCTCAACACAATCTGCCGCGCCCTCTTGGCCTTCCTCATCGTCTCCCTCATCGGCTCCGGACTCGCTGTCCTCCTCGCCATTCTGTCACTAATCTTCCGCGATTCACACAAACACTAAAAAATAACGATTGTATGTGTACTCTGAATGGGGTGCCGCTAGCCCCTGTTCGGAGGCAGCTCGGCTCAGAGTCTGGCACGCCTTCGTCCCCAGAAAGCGTCCACTCCAGATTTTGCTTCACGCGCTCGTGCTCGCTCCAATCTTCGTACGCCTCGGACTTCAGGGTTTGCTTTGCATCTTTTGTTATAGTCTGTTTGTAATAACAACTTTCCCGTCTACTTAAGTTACTCCGTTGAATCACTCTTCTCGCCCACTGCCAAAGGATTGACACGGTCATCAACTCATAGCTTCGCAAGCACTGTCACGGTCCTCATCCACTACTGGACCTCTGGGACTCTCTGGTAGTCGTCCAGAAAGAACTGCGGGCCCAGCAGCTTCTTCTGGAACTTACCTGTTGTAGATTTTGGCAGCTCCCCGTCCACGATGCGGAGAAGGGTCGGGAGCCTGAAACCCGCAAGCCTACCCCGAAGGTCCTTTCGCACATCCGCCCGGGTCAACATGTATTCAGTGTTGCCATATGTCTCAAGAAAATCATCACTCAGTTCCTCATCATGCAGGAAGATCAGCGCCGCCACCCGTTGGCCAAACTCTTTATCGGCCACCCCAACTACCATGGCCTCAGCAACATATGGCAAGGCCAACAACTCCTTCTCGATATCTAGGGCATATATCTTGTAACCACCCGTCTTGATAATATCAAACGATGCTCGACCAACAATATAGTAGTATCTTCCCTCTCAACGTGCAATGTCACCGGTCCGGAAGTAGTCTTCCTCGTTGTGTGCTCGGATTTTGGCTTACAGGTCATGTAAATATCTCGAGAACGTTTGCTAGTCATCAGTCAGCAGGATCCGCTCTCCGTGGAGATGTAGCCATTACTTACCGGACTCTCAACAAGAATTTCCCATCATCGCCCTCTGACAGCTTGAGGTCTACCCCCGGGATTACTTCGCCGACCGAACCATCGGAAGCCTTCTTGTCATCCAGAGCGACCGCGATGATAGCACTGAACTCCGTGGCGCCATACCTTTGTGCTTTCTGCATGAGCATCTTCCAAAAGTCATTTAAGGGTTTAGCCAGTGCCGATGTCCCACAGAGACAAGCTCAGAACTGCCTCGCCTTCGCAATGTATTTTTCGAGCCCCGGAGGCGGCAACTTGACCAGATTCCGCTGATAATGGCGCCTCATCCGCATATATATGGTTGGGACGCCGGAGAAGAAGGTCAGCCGCCGGCGACCGTTGAACCCGGCCTCTTTCCACCTCTCCCACATCCACTTCTCGTCGAACGCTCCGCTACGGAACTCTATGCAACCCCCCGTTACGAGAATGGGGAACAACTTGATACCAACACCAGTCATATGGTGCACGGGCAGGACGTGCAGCATCACATCGTCCTCACGGAACTGGTAGTGGTCGGCTACAGCCAGAGCGCAATCGAATACGTAACGACCTCCGCAAAACAGCACTCTTCAGCGATCCTGTAGTATCCGAAGTTAAGATGAAAAAGATGGGCGCGTTTTCGTCCAACGCACGATCCGACGAAATAAGAATATCGCTGGGCTTGAGCGTGGGGATAAAGGTACAGGGTCCGATGGGCACGCCGCGGAAGCGCTCGTTAATCGTGGTTGCTACATGCTTCACCGGCCTGCAGCACTGTTCTAGATCGAACGAGCTTACGAGAACCCAGGCCGCTTGCGACTTTGCAACCAAACACGCTGCTTCCTGCACAAGCATTGTAGGTGCTATGGGGACAGCGACTACCCCCAGCGCCAGCACGGCGAGCATAGCGACCATGTACCCGTAACCGCCTGCTACTACGATGTCTTTTTAATCTCTTCTGTCCAGTCCAGCGCTCTAACCTCAATCAGGTTTAGTCTATTCAAGATGGTATCCCGTAGGGCTAACATGTCGGAGAGCAGCTCTAAATGTGTCCGTTGATAATCCGACCGCGCATCATCGATAGCCAACCATGCAAAATTCCGACTTGCAAAGCTAAGCAGACGACTAAAAAAAGGCTGCTACGTATTAATTACTAGACTTGATTATTCCATGGAGTGGATGTGCTTGCCGTGTTGGGCAGGATGTTGCACCCTGCATGTCTCGGTACCATGAATGTGCTGTCTTCTTTGATTGGGTGTACAAGATCAGCAAAAGTTCGATTAGTTCAGGGAAATTGGACACAATGTCTTAGGCGGTGCAAAAGGCTTCCCCAGGACACGTAGTGGCAGCAGATTTCAAGAACCTGCTCCCTTTGAATACGTACCCATTCTATGGTTACACAAACTTTAAGAAAAAAAATACAAGAAGAGCCTCATGCCTCTCCTGTCCTCGTTTTCGGACATTTTTGGGGGACCTGAGGACTTGGTAGTTGAGGTTAATGAGTCACTGGCGCGTGTCATGATATGTCCGGGACTTGTCGGCATCTCGTTAATCTGAGGTACGCCTGCCCCGCAGCAAGAACTGGGAACCTACAACTCTGTTATCGCGTCGAACACACAGGTCGCATGTGCGGGGTACATAAAAAATCTTATTTTCGGACGTCTTCAAGGAGAATTCACTGACACAAAGTAGCAGCATTCGACCTCGATCTCGCTCGAATGCAACATATCAAGACTTGCCCCGCTCAATGATCAACGTGCCACTATCGAGCGGAACCGTTCCTGCCGCACACAGTGCGAATCGAAGACTTTGCAGCGTATTCTTTCAGTTGATGACATCTACGAGACACCAACGCTGATCACGAGCCATAGGATCAAGAAGCCTCTCTAGAAGATTGACTGATTGTTAGCATCTTACAGAGTTGCGAAACTGGTAACATTGGTTATATACAAAAACCTACGGAGAGTCGGCTTCTTCAACATCTGGTATAGAGGCACCTTCAGATCAACGCCATTGCGTAGCCGACCGTGATATCCCCGATTGGCACCATACACTAAGCCTACGGCACGGTCCCAAATTCAGGATCATTGCGCAAAGGTTCACCTCGGTCCTCTTTTGCTTGGTTTCCACATGAGCAAGTAGAGACATGGTCTCGGACACACATCTGTGTATTGGGATACCTACTCCGCGAATTCTGAATGGCCGTTGAGTCTCATGGTGACACATTTTTGGTGGCACCGCATGCCTTAAGCCTGAAATTGCACCTCTCCGCTGAATGAAGTGTCCAATAATAGATGCGGTACAACTAGGTTTGCGGAGATATATCTACATCTGCAGGATCTTGTTGAAGCACCATCTCAACACAGCGACTAGCGAAGAACGTCGGCTTGGGTACTTCGGGCCAAGTTCAACGACGACAAGCGCCTCGGTGCAGGCCATTCAAAGATGGTGAGCCTCCAGGCATCCCTGCTATACCTGCGCGTCACATCGGCGAGAGACGTGAAAACGCATTTGCAATTAAGCGGCACAGTACGAGACATCGTATTCCTAATTTGTGGATTCACTTAGACCGGGGTCACAGGGCCTGCTGCGCTGTCTTGACCTGCATGCTCGCTACGTGTCGCTTTGCCTCACGTGCGTGTTAGAGAGAAGAGCTCTATTTTTTTTTTGAGATCAAATTCCTAGAAGCGCTTACGCACGGCTCTAGGGTGTTTCAGGCCCGCGCATCCAAATACCTGGACAATGGAAGCGCCAGCTCTCTACAACCACTTTACCATGGCCACGCAACATGTCGGCATTGTGCGCACCACACATGAGGATAGCCACGAGGCTAGAAATGGCTTCGTGTTCCAGGGTGCGGTTGCCTTTTGTCTCGAGCAATCATGTTCCGCGCTCTGCGCTCTGTCATGCATAGAGATGGATATAGGCGCAATGTTCGGCTCATCCGGGTTGATCCCAAGGACTGCCGAGAAGCAAACAGGTCCGGACCGCCTCCTTCTCGCAATCCTCCCTTTTCGATAGCACGAGAACCAATCGAATCTCCGTGCCCACGCTGACTCCTGATTCAGGCGCATCGTGTGTTGCTGGCTCTTGCGGCGCAGATGGAACTGGTACATTCCAGGTTGCGGGAAGCCGCTCAATGTCGCCAGGCGACGGCTGCAACCGAAGGCCCATGTGCGCCGACGCTGGTCTCCCGTACCCCCGACGAACGCTACCTTGTTCCTCAAGGGCCTTGCGCGCATGACGGGTGCCACCAAGATGGAAAGCTTGAAGACGGGGAAGCGGGCTGACGTTCCCGCGCCTGTCAGAGTGCAGACGATCTAACCCAATCTTGGGCACCAGCGCCACGGAGCCTGTGCGTCGTCCCTGGACGTGACACAACACAACGGCGATGGCGGTGAAAGGTTGAAAATGACACCTCCTCGTTGTTCAGAGGCTACGGTTTTGCTCACCCGAATCCCTGGTATGTGTGACTGTTCTTGGTTTGGGTACATATAGACCCCTCAAGGGTACCTACAGAGCCCCGCCCCTCCCCTTTCCGAGTATCTTTGCTGCAAGCCTACGACGATTCTCGAACTCGTTGATGATTTACAAAAGCCCCACACCTCGCATGGAGACGAAAACATTGCACCTGTCCATTGTCGATCAACGTACGCCCCGAGTATATACGTACGCAGCCTACAGGCGAGATATCAAATCTTTTGAGGATGTCGGCTTATTTCTATATTCTAGGCAGACGCTACTTATATTTCCTTTCCCCGATGGGAATCAAGCTGAGCACGCTATTCTCGCCCTTACCGATGGTCTTCGCAAGACGCTAAAGAAATTCCCTTTCCTTGCAGGCACCCTGAGCCTTGATGACGATGGATCGGGAAAGTTGACGCTAGCTTATCCAAGCGAGGTCCCAGACTTACAAAAGTCGTGCCTTTTCGGTTCCAAATTCATCCCTTCGGACGAGTTTAGCTACACGTACGAGCAATTGAAGGCAGACGGAATGCCTTCGGACGTTTTCACTCCGGGCTTGTTTCGCCCCGATGATCTTCTCAACTATCGCGGAATTACACCCAACGGCGAGGGGATGGTAGACTTCGAGAGGAGTAGCGCCCCTGTCTTCAGGTCCCAGGCAAGCTTCATTCCTGGTGGACTTGTCCTGTTCATGTGCTTTCACCACACCGTAATGGACTGCTCCGGGATCAGCAACTTTTGGACTTACCTTGCAAAGGAGATTTCAATGGAGTCTTGCGTCGTACGGGATAAAAGAATACCAGTACCAAGTTGGTCTTTTGATCTTCGTTGATTTATGTAATCTCGCTAACTATTAGTTGCAAACATGCCCCCAGATCAGTCGCAATTGCGGCAAGACTTCGACAAGTTCGCACCATGTTCTACACCGGATCAGCGCCCCAATGCAGACGCATACACACTAGAAACGTACATCTATGACAAAACACTCGCCGACGACGCTCCTGTCACAGCAAAGCACCTTGTCATTCCAGCGGCGAAAGTCCGAGCTTACCGCAGCCGTCTGAAGGCACATTTCCCCGAAGACTCACCACCCTCAATCTGCAATGTCATAGCCGCTTTGTTGTGGATTCATGTGACACGAGCGCGAGCTTCGAGGATAGGCGACTGTGGTTGTACTGCAGCAAACGATGGAGATGGCGCGAAATCTGAACCAACAGACTGCAAGCACAAGACGACAAATATAGGTATTGCTACAGACCTGCGCAAGAGACGGAAACCGGAGATGACCTCAGAGTACATGGGCAATGGGGCGTTGTTCTCCAAAGGCACACTGTCCATTGCAGACATCACAGCTGAAGAACGGTGAGTAACATTTCTCTCTCACCTCCAATAGCAATCATTGTTCTTGCTCAGCGCCGAAATTTGTTTGATACCTTCTGCGATGCCTTAGGTTAAGCACGACTAACATACCCCACAGCATTACGGAAAAGACTGTTGTTGCCGTCGTTAGTGAGATCCGGCAAGCTATCCACCGAGCCAACCCTGAATGGGTCAATAATCAACTCGCATTCTTCAAGTCGATCGAGCAAATTGGGGACACTGAATGCGCCCTCGGCTTTCGTTTTGGTCGTGACATCTACGTCACGTCTTGGATGAACTTCTCTGCAGACCTTCAATGGAACATTCCCGGCACCGACCTGAACAAGCACTCTCTAGATGGTCGTGCTGAGTTCATACGAAGGTGGCACAACGCCTCAGATGGCGGCATGATGATCATGCCACGGCGTCGTACTCTCGTTAACGGCAAGGAGGCGCCATACGAGATCTTGATCCGCCTTGCAGCAGTGGACTTGGAGACGTTGAAGAAAGAAGAGGGGGGTCTGTACGATTGGTGCGAGCGTATTGTCTAGACCGTCGGCGGATACGACGGTTGCAACGCCGCCGAAGCGGTCGGAAGGATATGGATATCCCCTGGACTTGCGTGCATACATTTGCCCAGGAATCCCTGGACCATGTACATGAACTAGACCAAGCGCGTATTCTCTTCATGTGGCTACACGACATCCTTGAGCATTATCTAGGTGCACATGCATCTTGTATGGAAATGGGCTTCTTCTGCATTTTGGGCTTGGACATCTGATACTCTGTATAACTATGTCGATGTAAGTCTTTGGTGGATTCCCTTGATTGTTTAATTCAAGATGCTTTCGAGTCACGATAAGGCCACATTCGCACATGTACCTAATGGAGTCTAGCATCTCACGTTGGCCCTTCGTAGACATATATTCTGCGCAGACCATGCTTACCACTGATATCCTTGTTGATTTCCGCCACCATCACCACCCGCCTCTCGCGGACCCTCATACTTTCTCCCCGCGCCGCATCAGCGCATTGCGGTTCCGTTGGCAGTTATCACTCTTCACGGGTAAGTCACTTGTTAGCTCGTCACATCTTGTGATACGCAATGGCTCAGCATGCCGAGAATTACCGGGGTAACGCGGGGTGGTAAATGACGTTAGAGCAGTACCGGTTCAACTAGCAGCAGCGGTAGACTAGACGACTGCATCTACTGAGGCTACCACAGCTTCGCATATGAACCTCTCAATCATGGCTGGGTCTTTGTTATCAAAATGCGAACGATACTACAGCTCACCTAGTCTTTACTTGTTCACATCCTCAATGCGACATGTCAGACTTTGCCGATCACCTCAAGCCCCGGTACGATGGGGCGGCAACGTTACAAGCCGAGCGCAACGGCTCAGGCATCCATGTGAACGAACTATCCAAACACCTATCGTGAGATGACTTCCTAGAGCGCCAAGAGAAGGTATTAAGAGTGTTGCAAAAGGAACTGTTGTTCAACAAGGATCAACAAATGAATCTCTCGCATCCAAAGCGATACCATCTTGGACTTGCGCGCACAAAGGCAATTCAGAGGACTGTCAGACGGGAAGGCTGGGATCATGCGTCCACTATATAATGGCGGAGTATCTCAACGACGAGATGAGCCATTACCATCTACACATGACCATGTTTCGTAAATTCTGCAAGTGGCTTCATTCATCCCTGCATGATGATCGAGGCGCAACGCAGCTGACATGTCTACACTCCTGATTAGTTACTACGATTCTCGAGCAAGGGTCAGAGCAGCAAAAGCAATACTGGATGCCTCAGGTTCTTGACTACGACATCATCGGTTGCTACGCTCAAAGCGAGCTGACACGGTAGCAACGTGCGCGGACTTTAAATGGCTGCCACATGGGATCCGGCGAAGAAAGAATTCGAGATTTACAGCCCTTGTCTGACAGCAAGCAAGTGGTGGATTGGGTCGCTCGGCCGCACGGCAACACATGCCGTACGTCACTTCAGATCACCTCTCCCCTTGGACCAAGCCACGTGTAATGTGCAAACTCAATAAGGCTGAAACGCATAATCTAACTGAGCTGCAGATTGTGGTGGCACAGCTGTTAGTGCCAACACCCGGCAAGCCGAAAGACTCTTCCAAGGCGGAATACGAAAATCGCGGCCCGCAAACCTTTGTTCTACAAATCCGCGATCAGATCACGCACCAGCCGATGCAAGGCATCGCCGTGGGTGATATTGGCGCGAAGATCGGCTATGCGAGTATGGACTAGTTGCTTGTTATTCGATCACTTCCGCGTGCCAAATCTGCGATGCTGTCGAGGTATGCCGAAGTCTCCGACGAAACAGATGCATTCATCCGACGCGGTCGTCCAGCCGTAGTCTACGGCTCTTTGACCTTTGTCCGCGGCTTGATTATCATGCATGCTCGCCTAGTTTAATCTCGCGCCGTTACAGTGTCAGACGGCAGTTCCATGGGCAACAGCAACCCGCCAAGTCGCTAGATACAAAGTCTTCTACGGTAGCAAAGCGGTCAAGATCACGAACAGAGATCGAAGTGTGTCTGTCCACGCGCTTTACTTGACACTCTTCGGTGTCGTAATGCTCGCCTTACCAATCTAAAAACCACGCTCTCTTTCGGAATCCTAACTTACATTTGCTTCATTGCGATGCTGTCAACGTATATGCTCGCCGCCGGGTCCCTGATATACCACCGTCTCTCCAGCACTACTTTCTAGCCAGCACTTTGATCGCTTCAAACCTCCTGTTAAATTGTTCGCCTGTTTCCACTGCAGCTTCATTGCTTTTTGGCGTGCTTTCCGATAAGACTACCATTCACCACGGAGACCGCGAAATGATCGTCCCGAGTCTGGCTTGCGGTTATTGCATTCATCTTTCGTGACGTATAGTACATACGAGAAGGTCAATTATACGCCCAAGGGTGAACTTTCTGATGGGCAATGCTGACGAGCGGGTTTGGACGCTGCGATATGTTCTCTTTGGAGCGTTTGATGTGGTTTTGTGGCTAATGGAGCATTCTTTCCAGTGGAGCGGGTGGCGGTTGTACGATGATATGGACACCGAGTGTACTGTACACAAGGGATGATAGGACGAGACTATTCGTAACGTATCCTTCTCTCACAACACAGAGGTTGCACGAAAGCTGCACCATGCCTAGCCCCTATCATAGCAAGGTCCTGCACATTTGGCGATATGATCAGTAACGTGAGAGAATGTAACGAAAGCTAGTGATTGAGCTTCCAGGGTATCCGCAAGCCTTTTAAATATTGCCACCCGCCAATCACCCTAGCCAAAGAAACTAGGACTCGAGCTCCATCAAAGTGTAACCGCAACCCATTGTTCAGAAATTCCAGTTCGGCGGCTTATCCGGCCGACTATCCACATTAGTCTCCAAACCCATCTGCCCATTTCCCAGCTCCTGATCCATCGGCGCCACATGCGCCGCTACATACGCATCCTTATAATACCCCGCCTTGTCAGAGCCCTGTTTTCTATGCAACGTCTCCCTTGAATTTCCGCCCTCGCTCTTGGTGCTCGGCGTACGCCCCAGACTGCGCGACTGCACGAGCTCGTAGTTGTCGTTGTCATTGTCATCCGTGTCGTCGAGGCGGCGGTGCTCGGTAACGTGCACTTCGTGTGTGACGAAGATGGCGGAGACTGACTTTTCAAGGACGGGCCAGAACACGGGCATTGAGGCGCAGATGATGGCCAGATTAATCTCAAGACAGGAGAGGAGGATTGACATTGGCGCCCACCAGGTGAAGTCGACGTAGGGTTTTGTTGCGGCGCGGGTTGTGACGATAGAGTGGAGGCGCCAGACAGATGTGAATACGACGCTAGTGAGTGTTAGTTGTGTGCTCTGAGTAATGCTTCTCTTCGCTTGATGAGTCGCCGCCAGAGATCAGAAAGTCATAGGATAGCCTTTCAGACGGAACAGAGATTTCCACGGAAGACTAGTGCTCCGGGCCATGACAGAGCATAGAGGACGATAGAAGAAGTACGAAAGAGGAAGTATACTTACACCGCACCAATTACAAATATTCCCGCCATAGCAACAACATTCTTCATCCTCAGGTTCGGCTGGCTGAAAAGCACCATCGGAACCAAAAACACGATGAAATCGAAGACCATGTTCATGGCGGTATGACTTATGAACACGGCGACGAAGCCTTCCAAGTCGGCAAACCCGAAGGCCCAGCACTTCGCGTCCGGATAGTCAAAACGGTCCCAGAAGCGTTGTACTGGATAGCACGGTATCCATGAGAGTAGTGAAAACGCAATGCCCCACATGGAGATGATGGCGAGGAGACCGATGCAGACCCAGCGCATGGTCCCGGCCTTGAATATGCGTAGATATTGCAAAAGAAGAGAGATCTTAATGATGGCAGTTTGGGTGCAGTAAAGGGCGTTTTCCGCGTAGAAATACTGCTAACTGTAAGTTATGGAGGCGATGCATGAGGAAGGAGACATACTTGTTGGTATGTAACCATGTTGGCTCTTCCAATGTAGAGGTAGTGCTGACCTAGTCCGTATTTTATTGCTGCACGTAAGAAGTAAGCAATTGTCTATATCGGTTGGTCACAATACCTACAAATTAGTACTAAGGCGCTCGCAGCAGTGTTCGAACACCCAGCTAATACGACGAAGAAATCATCCCAACCAATGTCTTGCATAACGCGAAAACGAACCCATATTCGCATCCCGATTGCGAACCATGATATGATTAGAAAGGGTACGACTGCGCCATAGATGGTTTCTGGCCGATTTGAGATGGGAAGTGGCTCATTCGGATCGGGTGTGTGGGCGAATATCCGCAAGAACAGCTCAGAAGCTGACATGTTTCCTATGCGCGTCGTAGCCTGCGAGGCTACGTCTTTTTTTTAAATTATCTTGGGGGAGCGAAAAGAGTCACCAACCACATAAGCATAGGGCACGGCGGTCGCTCGTATAAAGCATGATAGCCAACAAAGCGGGAGACTGCAGCCTCTATAGTCGGGCTAGAGAACGTGCGTAGCAGGGGGAGAAACGATGGAGCAACGGACTAGCGATTAGCGAGCGGGCCACACACCTGTTGACAGCGGCCGCCAGGATGTCACAAATGCCGGGTGGGCATTTGGCAGGGGGCTCGCCAGTTCATGAATCGCAAGATAGGTACTGATTGGTGTGACAAGTAGTTTACCGCGTCGCATCGTACGTTTGCGAAGAACGTGCTCGCCTCGGAAGGGCATTTGATGTGCGCCTTTGTGTGGAGAGACCCTCAAGGGTCAGAGATGCATAGCATCACATCCTAAGGAGCATGAAACCTGACCCGCAGAAAATTTATCGCTGGAATTGCTGCCTTGGATCGTTGGGTACTTTTCGTTGGTATCTGCACATCGCAAACGTTGGGTTTCTTCGCGCTGTATTGCTCTATGAAAACACTGCTAGAATTTAACAAATAATTCCAGCCCTTCAGAATCGGTTCGTGGCCGTTAACATGCATCATGGCTTTGTTCAGGGACCACCATGTGGTCAATACTGCCTGATTCATGACAAAACTATGGCGGGCTGTTCTTATTGGCGATCCCGACAAGGCTACCACCTAGTCAGTGTCCACATGCTATCCGGAGCAGAGGCTGGTTTTGGTGTACTAGCGAGAGGGGCGGTAAACCTTATCGGATGAACAAGGTGGTGCAGCCTCGCGCAGAAGGTAATAAACAATCCCATTCATGGTTTTGCGGGGACGAAGGTTGGCGGCCGTATCTCAGGGTGGTGGTGATCTCCGTGCGCCACCTTGATGTGATACAAATAAAAGGAGGGGAAGGATCCGCCGCGCCGTATGAGGGTGATGACAGTTCGTGATGTGCATAACGGGACGTCATCTCCCATGTCAAAGTTTAAAGTTGTGGGTGCGCGTCGAACGCTCCGAACGCCTCGTTTAGGATCTAGTAGCCTTGCGAGTCGTGAACAAATGCAACGCGAAGGATCTGATACAACAGGATCTGTGTGCCGCTGACGACACAAATCCACCGCCGCGCCGGTCGCTATGGGATGCTGAATATTGAGGATTTCTGCCAATTCGGCGGTTGTGAGGCTGTCGTTGATCACTAGGAACAGGCCATTTAGTGAAGCTCCCACGGACTTTCCTGTGCCGCGTGAGCTCGCTGTACCGATCGGCTTCCACAGCCGGATTATTCCATCAACAATACGTGTTAACGCATCTGTACCCGCTGGAGATAATAGCCCTCGAAGCCGTATAACTGATCGATTGGAATACAATACCTGTTGATATGGGGGGTTGTGGTACGGAACCGACAAATAACCAGCAACTCCAAGTCCAACAGTGGTGATGACTTTTACGAAACGACATTGGGTACAGGTTCTGCGCTGGGCAAACGGTTGGTACTGTATTCCTTGAAGATGGCGCTCATGGCGATGTGCGTGTGACACTTTTGCGACTGCATCTAGCATTTAATGATGATGGGATCGAGTTTGGTGAATCGTCTCGTCGAGCTCGTCGGGCGCGTAGTTCCTTCTGCGAAGGTGAAAATACCTTTTGGCCGTTTGTATGAAGACGAGGAAATCACAGTTGATGCTTGCATCTGGACAGGGGACGGAGCTATGACTGTGCAACGTGGCCAACGAGCGCAGGGGTACCAAGAGACCCCTACACTCGATTCCATTTCTACCGTTCAACAAGGCAGGATCAACCAAGACTAAGACTTCGTACCCCATCCCCCGCACTGCCAGTGTTAATGTCATTGTCTTCTATCCGGCAGCTCAACCTCAGCTTGGGATGTAGCTTCAGCAAAGTTGCAAACTGTTTAAATTCGCGTTCGCTGAAGATAGACTTTAGAATTGCTGTTTGCCGATTTCTGAATCATGTAGCGGCTCACCTCTAATATTTCGCTTTGTCCTTCCACATGGCGCCGTGTCAAATCTGTACAATTGTCTAAACTGAATCAATGTGACATCAGCATCTCGATCCCGCCAGATGGATTCTTGGACATGAGTTATGACTCGGCCCATTGCTCAGATCATGAGTTGTGCCGCAGGCGTGAGCCGATTCATCTCGCCGAATCGTTCAGCCTTCCCCAAGTATAACATAGCAATACTCGTTGCAAAAGAATCGTGCTAGTTGGAGAGACATCCAGGTTCTCGAGAAGAACGCAGCCAATTCGGGCTTTCGTCACAAAAGTTCTTTCGTGAAAGAAAACGGCCTTCTCAATAGAGTGTAAATTTGCGCTTTTCGCTCTTTCGATGCGTAGCACCTCTCGCAGGCAAAATTCTGCCTTCACTTGCTTCAAAGTGGTGCGACATAAAAGCTATGTTAAGCATGCGATTGACGTGGCCAGGGTTCCCGGCGCCTCAAACGGGATGGGCTGCGTAGCGTCCACATCGGGACAGGCAAAGATGCAGTCTATGAGCTGTTCCCGTTTAGCATTTGGGCTGCTGCGATTTGAAGATAGCGCTGTAGTCTGATATCAGCATAGACACACAGCTCTTTTGATATC
>Ga0247740_1000753_pt1 | contig 14555 bp, 11 predicted proteins | sample UWRJL148409B2_FD_180942 | JGI IMG/M metagenome (GOLD analysis project Ga0247740, IMG submission 180942) | Plant litter microbial communities from Arlington Agricultural Research Station in Wisconsin, United States - UWRJ-L148-409B-2 | ecosystem: Environmental > Terrestrial > Plant litter >...
CCACTCATCGACTTGCCCGAGCTGCGAAGGAGCATCGCCGTACGCCCAGTGCTCCGTGGTCGGCGTCGATGGTCAACCCTCGATTGCGCGCAGAACCAGGGCAATATCGATCGGCTTGACGAGGTGTCCGTGAAAACCCGCAGCACGCGTCCGCTGGCGGTCGCTCTCTTGGCCGTACCCCGTCAATGCGATGAGCGTCACCGACGGGTAGGCGCTGGCAATCCTCGCTGCGAGCTCGTAGCCATCCATGGCGGGCAAGCCCAGGTCGAGCAAGGCAACGTCGGCCGCGAAGGATTCTAGAATCTTGAGTGCACCGGGGCCATCGAACGCTTCGCGCGTGGTGTGGGCGGAGGCACGCAATGCGATCCCGAGCATCTCCGCCGCGTCTTGGTTGTCGTCGACGACCAGCACGTTGCGGCGGGCGGGCTTCAGCGCCATCACTTCTGGAACGACGGGTACGGGGGCGGAAGCGGGCTCCGGTAAGGAAGGTCGAGCGAGGGGCAGGCGTACCGAAAAGACGCTGCCTTGGCCAGGGCCGGGGCTCCGGGCGCTGACTTGACCGCCGTGCAAGGTGATGACGCTCTTGACGATCGCCAAACCCAAGCCGAGGCCGCCGCGCGCTCGGTCGATTGGCTGCTTCTCTTGCACGAACAGGTCGAAGATCTGCTCCAACATCTCCTTGCGGATGCCCACGCCGTCATCGCTGACCTCGAGCACGATTTCGCCCGCGCTGGGCGCCGCTGCGATCGTCACGTGGCCACCAGCGTCGGTATACCTCGAGGCGTTGGTGAGCAAGTTCGATAGCGCCTGTGTGAGACGAGCCACGTCCCCCTCGATAAACATGCCGTGGCGCGCGACGAGAACCTGCACGTACTGGTTCTTTTGCTCGAACAGCGGGCTCGCGGTCTCGAGCGCGCGCGCGACCACTTCGGACAGCTCGACCTTTTCCTTGACCAGCTCGACTTTGCCACGGCTGATACGGGACACGTCCAAGAGGTCGTCGACCAAGCGGGTGAGGTGCTGCACTTGGCGGGCGATCACGCTCCGTTCACGCTCGGCCCCCATTACCCCACGCAAGTCCATCAAACTCAGGGCGGTCATGATGGGCGCGAGCGGGTTCCTGAGCTCGTGACCGAGCATCGCCAGAAAGTCGTCTTTGGCCCGGTTGGCGTCCTCCGCTTCGCGGCGCGCGGCGTCTAGCGCGCGCCGCGAAAGGACTCGGTCGGTCACTTCGAACGAGACCGACATCACGCGGTCGGTTTCCCCACGCTCGTTTCGCAGGGCAACGTACGAGACATGAAAGAATGCCTCCTCGACCCTGCCCTCTCGTTCGAGCGTCACCGCGAGCTCGTCGAAAGTCAGAGCCTCGCCGGCGAACGCGCGATCGAGGGCTCGACCGATGGCCGTGGCTTCGGGAAAAATCTCAGCGTGCGAGCGGCCCAAAATCTCGGTGCCGCGCCCGCGCGTGCGCAGGAACGTGGGGTTTGCGAATTCCAGTCGGTGATCGCTGCCACCGTAGATGGCAATGGCCATTGGGGCCTGCATGAACAAGAGCAGCATTCGGTCATGCGCGGCCTCGATTTCGCGTCGCATCGCCGTGTTGCCGATGGCTACTCCGGCGCGCCGTCCGAGCTCCTGCGCGAACGCGAGATCGGATTCCTCGTATACCCGCCCGGAGTCCGTTGTCGTCGACAGTGATAGCGCGCCAATGCACGAGCCGCCGGACACGAGCGGGATCATGATCGTAGAGATCAGTCCTTCGTTTCGCAGCAGTGCCAGCTGCTCTTGGTTGCGCGCCGTAGCGTCGATGGCCTGCGGGTCCAGGCGCGGGTAGAAGTGCACTTTTCCTTCGGCAACGACGCGTGCAATCGAGCTCTCGTCACCGAGGCTTGCGGGATTGGCTTCGGCCCGAAGCCGCGCAAGTTCGACTTTGGTGGGGTCTTGGTGCTGAGTGGCGACGCGACGAATCCTGCGGCCTTCGACCAAGTCGACCGCGCACCAGTCTGCCACGTCGGGAACCAGCAAGCCCGCGAGTCGGCGCAGCGCCTCGTCCAAGCTGACGGGTTCGACTAGGATTTCACCGGCCTGCGCCAATAGCTGCAAGCGGCGATTCGAACGACGCTCGGATTCGAGCAACTGTCGCTCTGTCTCCAGCAGGCGCGCACGGTCGAGCGCTTGCGCGCAATGCAAGGCGAGCGCCTCGTAAATGGCGCGGCTCTGAGCGTCGTATACGTGGCCTACCGGGTGCGAGAACATCAGCACGCCTCCGATCCGGCCGTTCATGGTGAGCGCCATGGCCGCGAACGCCGCGAGGCGACCGGAATCCTGCGCTTGCGCGACCAGGGACGGCGCGACGCGTACGTAGTCCTCGAGCGTTTCGACCCAAACGGACTGTGCGCTGCGCAGCACGTGCACCGCGGGGAGGTGCTCCGAGTCCGCTGGGATCTCTCGAAAATGCTGGATGTACTCTTCGGGAATGTTCCAGAAGCCGGACAAGTAAAGAGACCTGTCCTCACGCGCTAGCCAGAGCGCGGCCGAACGGCCCTCCATCAGCTCGGTGCCCAATCGACAAGCGGCGCTCACGACTTCATCAGAGGTGGAAGCGCGAGACAAAGCCGCCGTCACTTCTTGCAGCTTGCCGACCCGAATGCGTGCGCGCCGCTCGGACTCGAACAAGCGTGCGTTGTCGATGGCGGCGGAGGCATAGTTGCCCAACTGCGAGACGAACCAGACGTCACTTTCGTCGAAATTTTGCTCGCACACGAGCAGTGACAGCGCGCCAATGGGTTGGCCGCGTGCGAACATCGGGGCGATCACCGCCGAGCGCATGCGCAACGCGCGGATGACGCGCAAGTCTTCTTCATCACGCGCGACCACAGCAGCAAAATCTGCGCCGATGTCGCGCAACAGCAGGGCGCGACCTTCTTTGAGCGCGCGCGCCACGCCGACCGGTTCGCCCGTGCGAAGTGGGTAGCGGCGCTTCAGGGCTTGGGCAATCTCCGCGCCACCCGCGCGATGATGACCGATGGCAACGCGCTCGAAGGTCTCTCCGTCGTCACTCACGATGTCGACGAAACACCAATCTGCGAACGTGGGCACCGCGAGTTGCGCGAGGCTGGCGATGGTGGCTTCGTAGTCGAGCGAAAGCGCTAGAATACGCGCAGACTCGGTGAGAAATTGTTCCGCAGCAATCCTGCGCTCGGCAAGCATAATTGGGCGCGCAGTGTACTTCGCTTTCTGCGGCTCAACGAGTTAGACAGCCCGGTTCGTGGAGAGTTTCTCAAAATGACGCATCGCGCTCTGCTCAGCGCATCGTGACCAGTTCTTCGGAAGCGGTCGGGTGGATCGCCACCGTACGGTCGAAATCAGCCTTGGTCGCGCGCATTTTCACGGCGACCGCGAAGCCCTGGATCATCTCGTCGGCGCCACGGCCAATCACGTGCACGCCGACCACGCGCTCTTCCGGACCGACGCACACGAGCTTCATGTGCGTGAGCGCTTTGTGCTCGGTGACGGCGTAGAACATGTTGGTGAATCGCGTGCTGTAGATCTTCACGTCTTCGCCGTGGCGCTCGCGGGCGTCAGCCTCGCTCAAACCAACGCTGCCGATCGGCGGGTGGCTGAAAACGACGCTCGGGATGTCTTGATAGTCGAGCTTCGCTTGCGGCTTGCTGCCGAACAAGCGATCCGACAATCGACGCCCCGCGGCGATTGCAACGGGGGTCAAGGTGGCGTGACCAGTAACGTCACCGATGGCGTATACGCCCGGAGTGGTCGTGTTCTGCCACTCGTCCACCACGATGTGCCCTCCTTTATCCGCGCGCACGGAAGCGGATTCGAGCCCGAGCCCGGCCGTGTTCGCATGCCGCCCGATCGTCCAAAACAGCGCCTCCACGGGGGGCAATGCCTGCCCCCCCTCGAGGGTCGCTACGCAGAGGCCGTTTGCATCCTTGGCGACGCTCACGACCGTAGAGCTCAGCCGAACATGCACGCCGCTGTTTTCCAGAGCTTCACGCAGGGCGTCGCCGAGCATGGCGTCGAAGCCGCGCAGCGGTCGATCGTTGCGCAGGGCGATCGTCACGTCGCAGCCGAGGCTGCGCAAGACGCCTGCGAGCTCTACGGCAATGTAACCTGCGCCGACGATCAAGGCGCTGCGGGGTAATTCGGCAAGCGCGAAAAAGCCGTCCGAGCTCGACCCGAGTTCGGCGCCCGGAATGGCGGGTATCGTGGCCACGCTGCCGGTGGCGATCAGCACGTGCTTGGCCGTGAGCACTCGCTCGCCCACCTGCACTCGGTTGGCGCTCGACAGCGACCCCCGGCCCCGGACCACTTCGACCTTGTCTTTGGCCAGGCTCTTTTCGTAGTGCCCCCGCATGCGCTCGATATAAGCCTCGCGGCGACTCCGCAAGCCCGCGAAATCATGACCGCGCAGCTCGACGTCGAAGCCGTAGCCCGCCGCACTACGCAGGGCATCCGCAACTTCGGCCGCGTTCCACATCACTTTCTTCGGCACGCAGCCCACGTTCACGCACGTGCCGCCGAGCGCGCCCGCCTCCACCAAGGCGACCCGGGCGCCGTACTCAGCCGCACGGCGCGCCGACGCGAGGCCGCCGCTGCCACCCCCAATCACTACGTAGTCGAAGCTCTCCATCTGGCTCATGGTCATCGGGCTTCAGGCTCGCTTTTGCAAGTGTAGACCGTTCGACCCTTTGTCGCCGCCGCGCCGATGGTAGTACATGCCTCGTGCCTCGCGCGAACCCGAATAGCCGTAGATTGCTAGGGATTTTATGGCTGGTGCTGGGCATGTTGCTGGCTGGCTGTGGGTTTCGCAGCGATCTCGGCCCGCTCGAGCGCTTGCGTACGCGAATCCAGGACCAGACCGGCAGCAAGGCCAGCGTGAACGTGCGTTCGGCCTACGGCTCGACGACCGTGACCATCCGCTTCGAGCGACTCCCGGCCGGCGACTCCAAGTTGCTCCAGCAGCAGGTCGAAGCGCTGACCCGAGTCGAGTTCCCGAAGACCGATTATGTCGTGGTGTTGACGACGCCATGAGCACGAGCCCACTCCGGATCGCGGTCGTCGGCGTGGGCAGCGTGGGGTCGTCTCACGCCCGCGAGCTCCATCACGGCAAGGTCCGCCGAGCCACACTGAGCGCCGTTTGCGATCCCAGCGCGGAGGCGCTGGCTCGCTTCCCGAGTGTGCCCGGCTTCGCGACGCAAAGTGCGCTGCTCGAGAGCGGGCTCGCCGACGCCGTGCTGATCGCGACGCCCCACTACGCTCACACTCCACTTGCGATCGAAGCGCTGGCGGCTGGCCTGCACGTGTTGGTCGAGAAACCCCTGGCCGTGCACAAGGCAGACGCGTTGCAGATGCTCGCGGCTTACGAGCGGCGCCCAAAGTCGAACCAGCGGTTCGGGGAGATGTTGGTGCTGCGCACCGATCCGCGCTTCATCCACTTGCGCGCGCTCCTGAAAAACGGCGAGCTCGGTACGATTCGCCGCATCCATTGGGTGATCACCGATTGCTTTCGCACCGACGCCTACTATCGGAGTAGCAGTTGGCGCGCGACCTGGGGCGGCGAAGGCGGCGGTGTGCTGCAGAACCAGTGCCCCCACAGCTTGGACTTGTGGCAATGGCTATTTGGCATGCCCGCGCGCGTGCACGCCTTCTGCGGCTTCGGACGGATGCATGAAATCGGCGTCGAGGACCAAGTGACCGCCTACTTGGAGTATGACTCCGGCACGAATGGCGTGTTCGTCGCGTCCACGGGCGAAGCGCCGGGCACTCAGCGGTTGGAAGTAGTCGGCGATTTGGGTCGAGTGGTGGTCGAGGCGGGCGGCCTGCAGGTGACACGCAACGCCACTTCCACGCTCGAACTGCTCCGCACGGGACCCGTACGGGCGCCGAAAGTGAGCGCCCGCACGGAAGCAATTGCGCTCGCACACGGCCCGAGCCCGCTCACCGGGATGATGCAGAACTTCGCAGACGCAATCCTCGAGGGTGAAGCTTTGGTGGCTCCTGCCAGCGAGGGAATTTTCAGCGTCGAGCTGGCGAATGCCATGATTTATTCGGCAATATCCAAGCAGACGGTCGAGCTCCCACTCGACCCTGCAATGTATGCGGCGGAACTCGCCCGACTGATCCAGCAGGAACACCCTTAAACCGCTGGCCCGTGAGCCGTTCATGAGTTCAACGCCCCGAGCGCATGACATGAACAGCCCGCTGGATGTGACGCCCACGCGCCCACGCGCAACCCGCTCCCTGCGTGACGCCCGACTCGATTTCACAGCGGACGAGAGTGATAGCGGTGTCTTCGAACTGTTCGAGTCAGCGGTGCTGGTCGTGGTCAGCTCGCCCGACGCGCTACGACCCGCGTTCTCGGAGCTGGAGGGGGCCGGCTTCTCGCTTGTCTTCGTGTCCGAGCCGATTCAGGTCGAGGAGTTGGCGTTCCTACCCCGCTTCGCGCTGATCGAGACGGCGGTGCCGGGTGCGCTCGACTTACTGCGCCGGATCAATGCGCCCGAACCGGTGATGCAAGTGCTCGCGTTGCTGGGACCGACGGAAGCGGAGGGACCAGCACTGAGCGCCGGAGCAGCGCTGACCCTGCGCGCCCCGCTCGCGCCCGAGAACCTGCTGCTCTGCATGCGGCGCTTCCGCGCGCAGGACGAGCTGCTTCGTCAACCGCGCCATGTCTTCGATCATGACCGCGGCAGCGTGCCCGCTACCATACTCGAGTCGGTATTGGCCACGGTGGGGCACGAGATCCAAAACCCTTTGGCGGCCGCTCTTGCCAGCGTGGAGTGCCTGCGCGAGCCGGAAGTCGCCCGCCGCCTGGCCGCCGACGAACGCGTCGCGGCCGTCGACGACGTAGCGATTGCCCTGCGCCGCATCCGCGACGTAATGAGCGCGGTCACGTCGTTGGTGCGCGGCACGGCACCGGAGCTATCGCGGCTTTCACTGTGGGAGTGCGCGGAGCAGGCCGTAGGTGCCTTGCGCTCGCCGGACGTACGCATCGAACTCGCCGGGGATCAGCACGTGACGGGCTTTGCCAACGCGGCCCTGCTCGAACAAGTGATCGTGAACTTGCTGCAGAACGCGGTGGACGCTACGCGCGACACGCCCAACCCGCAAATCTTGGTTCGCGTTTACCGCGCCGCCTTGGAAGCGCGCATTTCCATTCGCGACAATGGCCCAGGCGTCCCCACGCTACTCCGCCAGCGAATCTTCGAGCCTTTCTTCTCGACCAAGGGCGAGCGTGGCACCGGGCTCGGCTTGGTGCTCGTGCATCACGCCGTTGGCCGCATGGGCGGCGCGGTCACGCTCGGCCCCGCGCAAACCGGCGCGGTCTTTCGCGTGCGGCTGCGTGGGGCTTAGCGCGGCTCCGCCCCAATCGTCCTGGTGCTACTGCGCGAAGACGGAGCGCAGGTTCCGGCCGAAGAGACCACCAGCGCAGCCCGGCCGGGGTCTCCCTGATGGCTAGAGGCCGCGTGCGATCACGATCAGCTGCTCCGAGCGCTGGGTAAAGCGCCGCCCCGAGAAGTCGCCGTAGCGGGCCTCGATCGCGAACCCCGCTCGCTCGAGTAGCTCGGAGATCTCGGCCGGTCGATAGTAGCGCTGTGCGATCGGAATTCGAACCGCAGCACCACCCTCGCGCGGCAAGTACGTGTAGTTCACATCCAAGCGCTGCTGTGCACGCCTCACTCGCGACTGCTCGAAGACGTCCCAAGTGCGCCCCGCATGGTGGACTGTGACGACCGGCTCGATGTCGTCGTGGGCCGCGTCATCTCGAGTGGAGCTCCGCGCGAATGGCTCCGCGTTCCAAACGTCCAGGGCGAAAACCCCGCCGGGGTGCAGCGCCCGACGGGCGGCGCGAAAGCAGGCCAATGCCGCGCGTTTACTGAGCAAGCAATACAGCGCATTGTACGGCAGCAGCACGCGCTCGAAGCGTTGCGGCAAGGCAAAATCGCGCATATCGGCTTGGATTAGCCGCGTTGATTTCCGCTTGCTGGGCGGCAGTGCGCGCAGATTGCGCTTGGCGAGCGCGAGTAGCCCGGGGTCGAGTTCGAGCCCGACGAGCTCGCGCTTTGCGGCGGCGAGCGCCAAGAGCAAGCGCCCAGAGCCGGAGCCGAGTTCGAGCACGCGCTTCGCGCCGCGGCAGAGCCCGCGGTAGAACGCGGCATCTCCGACGTTGCCCCGATGAGTGCGGGCGTAGAGCTCGGCGTTCACTCGGCCCGTTTGAGCTCGAGTTCTTCCCAGCGCAGTGTGAACTTGTCGACGTCCGCTTTGGCTTGCTCGAGCTCGGCCGTGACGCGCGCGATCTCTTTACCGCCCGCGGCGTACGTCTTCGGATCCGAGAGGGTCAGCCCGAGTTCGGCCACGCGCTTCTCTGCCTTCTCGATTGCGTCCGGCAGGCCGCTCAGCTCGCGCTGCTCGGAGTTGCTCAGGCCCTTTTTCTTGTTGCTGCTGCGCGCAGCTTGCGCGGGCGGGGGAGCCGAGGTGGCGGTGGGGGTGGCGGCAGCCGTAGGCGGGCGCGACGCGCGTTCCAGCTGCTGTTGCGCCTTTAGCCGCCGATAAGTTTCGTAGTTACCGGGATAGCGGATGGCTTTCCCGCCCTCTTCGAACGCCAGCACGCTGGTCGCGACGCGGTCCAAGAACCAGCGATCATGGGTGACGACCAAGGCCGTCACTCCGAAGTCGACCAGCATGCTCTCGAGCGCGCCCAGCGTCGCAGTGTCCAAGTCGTTGGTGGGTTCGTCCAAGATTACCAGATTGGCGCTTTGGCGGAGCAGGCGGGCGAGCGCGACCCGCGCACGTTCGCCGCCGGAGAGTGAGCCCACTTGCTGACGCTGCTTGTGCGGGTCGAATGCAAAGCGCTCGAGGTACGAGCGTGGCTCGATGATCTCCCCGCCGAGTTCGATCTTGGATTGGTCGCCGACCACGTTGTCCCAGATCGACTTGCTGTCGTCCAAGCCCGAGCGGCGCTGATCGAAGTAGGCGACCTTGGTGTTCTGCCCGAGGGTCACCGTGCCGCCTGCTGGGGGCAGCTCACCGAGCATGGTCTTGAGCAGGGTCGTCTTGCCGCTGCCGTTCGGACCGACGATGCCCACGCGCTCGCCCTCCGTCAGGAACATGGTCAGCTTGTCGATCAGGACGCGGCCGCCGATTTCGACGCGCAGATCGCGCAGCTCCAGAATGGTCTTCCCGCTGCGCACGATGTCCAGCTCGAGCGCGGCCGTGCGATCGATGCGTGGGCCCGTCACGGCCTTGGCGGCCTCTGCGCGATCGATACGCGCTTTCTGCTTGGTACTGCGCGCTTTGGGCTGACGGCTCAGCCATTCCAGCTCTTTGCGCAAGAAATTTTGACGATTCGATTCGGTGCGCTCGGCGTGCGCCAAGCGCTCGGCCTTTTGCTCCAAGTACAACTGGTAGCCGCCCTCGTAGCTATACACTTCACCGTTGGCGACTTCGACCGTGCGTTGCGCCACGCGGTCGAGCAGGTAGCGATCGTGAGTGATGAGCAAGATCGCGTTCGTGTACTCGTCGATCAAGTACTCTTCGAGCCATTCGATGGTCTCGGCGTCCAAGTGATTGGTGGGCTCATCGAGGATGGCCAAGTCAGGGCTGGAGATCAGCACGCGCGCGAGCGCCACGCGCCGCTGCTCGCCACCGCTCATGCTCGACACCTTGGCGTCGGTGCGTCGAATGCCCAAGTGGTCCAAGAACGCTTCGACCTTGTGCTGGCGGTCCCAACCGCCCAAACGCTCGACGTCGGCCTGGGCCGCGCTCTGCTGTTCGAGCAACAGCTCCAGATTGCCCTCCCCACGGCCGAGGGAAGCGCTCGCCGCCTCGTGCCGAGCGACGGCGTCGGACCAACCGACCAAGCCACTGGTCACCGCTTCGAACGCGGTCGGGTCGCCCTCGAAGTGCGGAACCTGTTCCAGGTAGGCAACGGTTGCGCCACGGCGCCGGGCAACCGTGCCCGAGTCGGCCGGCTCGGTGCCGGCCAAGATGCGCGAGAGCGTACTCTTGCCTGCTCCGTTCAGGCCGACGACGCCAACTCGCTCTCCCGGAGCGATCGACATGTCGGCGGCACGTAAGACGGTGTGATTACCAAAAGATCGGTGAACGTTTTGTGCGGTGACGATAGACACTTGAAGGGCGCGGAGCCTACACCGTGCCCGACGCACGTGGTACAAATCGCGCGTCGATTCACGTCCAGCGACGATAACTCGGCGGGATCGGTGGTGGAAGATGCGGGGCCTGCCGCCCGCGACACCGCTGTCACGGCGATGACCGGGAATTGCAGGTCGCACGCACGAGCATCGAACTTGGCACGTGAAGTGCTACGTGCCGGTCATGAAGATCATGGTGGGGCTGTGGGCGGCTATTGGTGCACTCGGGTGGAGCACGGCGGCGCTCGCTGACGAGGCCCCGACGACTCGACCGAACAAGACGGATTATAGCGTTACATTACTCGGGGGTTACGGCGCGGGGGAGCGGTTCGAGGACGATTCGATGAACAGGTATGGGCTCGCGCTCGGCGCGCGGGCGGGCCTCACGCTCGCGGCGCCGCGACTGTACTTCGGGCTGTCGTTCTTGCACTACACTGGCTACGAGACGTCGCAAAAGCGATACACGAACACGCTCGATGCCGAGTTCGGTTATGAGTTTCATCTGCTGCGAGGGCGTTTGTTAATCCGGCCCCAGCTGGCGCTGGGCGTGGCGCAGGTCGTCACGCTCCAGTCGGACAACGAAGGCTACCCGCTTGGCTTGCATTGGGCCCCGGGCGTTCTCGTCGGCGGGCGCGTTGGCCCCGTGCTCCTCAGCGTGGAGTACCGGCGCGACATGATTCCGAGCGAGTGGCCGAGCTCGAACACGGTGCTGTTTGGGGTAGGGGTGCGGATGTGAGTCGTACGCTCAGGAACGCGCGTGGGGCGCAGTACCAACTTTATCTGCTGGAACGCTCGGTGGGCATTTGCGTATCGGGCGTCGCCCTGCGAGCTTTGCGCCGCACGGCGCGCTCCGCGCCCGCTGACCAAACCCAAACCACCCCATGAGTTGGCTAAGTCCCCTCTTTGAACCGATACAACGCGCCATCACGCTGTCCGCCCGCGTACAGCTCGCCCTGAAAGACAGCCAAGGGCGCCACACAGAAGCTGTCGTCGAGTTCGAAGGGGGAGCGCTTATCACCGAAGCGCGTCAGCACCGTGGGGCCCGCCTCGTCCAAGCGCAGGAGCGCGCGCGAGGTGAGTACGTGCAGGGCGCCGCGAAAGCGCACGAGGTCCGTGGGCACGCCCACGTCGCGAGGGAGCGGGACGACGTCCCAGGTATCACCGTCGGTCGTCACGCGGAGGCCCACGCCGTCGCGATTCCAGGCGATCCAATACAATTTCCCGCTGTCCGCGTACCAGCGCAGGGTTTGGGCAGTGCCTGATTGGGTGACGCGGGCCGCGTGGACGTCGCCTTGTTCGATGAGGGCGCGCTCGCGGGGTGGCGCGAAGTATACGTAGTCGTTCGGATCGCGTTGGTCGTAGTCCTGCAGGCCGGCGTACAGGCGATCGCGGAAGCGGACCATGAACGTCAGCCGCCAGACACCGTTTTGATACGGGCGCGGATAGTCAGCGGCGTATTCGTAGCGGGCACCGAGTTCGGTTTGTACGAGCAACGCGCCGGGAGATGCACCATGCCACGCCCGTTGCCCGGGCGGCACCGCGCCCGTTGCAGCGTACAGATTGCCGCGAAAGCGGATGGCGTCGATCACGTGGTAGGCGCGCGGCAACACGGCGGCTCCCGCCTTGCCGGCAGGATCGGGGGGCCGCGGTGGCAGGTGCCCCGGCATGCGCGCGCGAGCGAACTCGCCTTCCGGTGAGGACACGAAAACGAAGCCCTCCGTGCCTGGTTCCGAGATGCCGAAGCCGTTGTAGGGCGGGTCCGCGTCGGGGACGAAGAGGCGCCCTTCGATCGCGTGCACGCGCAGGAAACCTTGGCCGGCGCCTCCCCCCTTGCTCGGTTCGCCGGCTCGGTTCCAGTCGAAGGCGAGCGAAAACGGGCGTGAGTCCGCGGGCCGATAGCGGGTGATGCTGGCGCCGTCCAGGCCCAGCGGGCGAGTCGCGTGCGCGGCGTAGAGAGCCGTTCCCAGCGAAGTCAGATCGCAAATGCGATGCAGCGCTGCCGGAGCGCGCCCTACCCGCTCGAAGTGGCCCGCTTCGAGCGCGGCGCCGGGCCAATGGCTGTCGGCATCGTCGTCTCCATCGCGATCCAACGGTGCGGGTTCCGCTTCGGGTTCGACGCGTTGCGGGGTGGGCACCGGCTGGGCGCCCGCTCGTATTGGACTCAGCGCGGCAACACTCGGCCCTGCCGACGGCGCGCCGCTCGCGCGCCGGACCTCGGCCTTTTCGCAGCACACAGCTCCGCACACCAACGCGATGGCGGTGACGAATGCCGACGCGCACTGCGCTTTCACTCCGCTCAAAGTAGCAGACAGTCAGGCTGCGACCAGCAGACCGTTGGCGGGTGACGCTGGCTACGCGAGGATGTTAGCGTCCGTGTGACGATGGCTCAGCGCACGTTCGCAATCGGCGATATTCACGGTGAGACCAAGCACCTCTACAAGCTGATGTCCTGCCTGCCCACGCTCGACGCAGAGGACACGATCGTCTTTCTCGGTGATTACATCGACCGCGGGCCGGCCTCCGCGCAGGTGATCGAGTTCGTGCGCACCCTGCATCAAAAAACACCGGCCAAGGTCGTGGCCCTGCGGGGCAACCACGAGGACGCTTGGCTGCGCGTGATCGACCGCGGCTGGGACGAATTCGTGACTCCGCCCGGCAATGGTTGCTTGGCCGCGTACCGCTCGTTCGTCGGCGGCCCCGTGCCGCGTGAAGACGAATTGCCGAAGCACAGTGAGGCGCTGGTCTTCACCTCTGGCGAGTTCTTTCCGCCAGCGGTCGTGGATTGGTTCCGCAGCTTGCCGCACTGGTACGAGGACGAGCACGCTATTTACGTGCACGCGGGCCTGCCGCGCGGACCGGAAGGCTTTCTCCATCCGAGCGCAGCGCCCGATCCTATCGTGCTGCTGTGGCTGCGAGACGATCACTTTTTCCGGAACTACCGCGGGAAACTCGTGGTGTTCGGGCATACTCGTACGGAATATTTGCCGCCCGAGCTCTCGGGCTACACGCCCGAAGATCCCACCGATTTGTGGGCCGGCGAAAACGTGGTCGGCATCGACACGGGCTGCGGCAACGGCGGGTTTCTTACCGCGCTCGAGCTACCCGCGATGAACGTCTACGAATCACGCGATTGATCCGCCGCACGCCATTCGTCCCCCGGGAACGCAGCGCCTGCATCGGGTGCTCGGGCCAGGTAGGCCAATGCTCGCTCGCCGCCTGCGAGCTCGATCTCTTCGCGCATGTAGCCTTCGCCCTCGAATTCGTCGAGGGCGGGCAGGGCGCTCGCGGGGATTCGATACAGCTCTCCGACGATCGCGCATGAGCCAGGCACTAGCGCTGGATAGCCGTCAATCACGCGCAGCGCGAAGTGCGGCGCCGTGCGCGCCGCGGAGACGAACTCGGCCGCGTGCAGCTCGTGGTGATTGGCCCGCCCACGTTTGAGCGAGCCGTACACGAACAGCAGGAACATGCAGTCGCCCGTTACTTCGGGATGATCGGGTCCGGCACGATCGTGCCGCAGTCGACGAAGTTCAGATTGGTGTCAGCGCGGAAGTTCGATTGCGCCGTGTGGCGTTCGTTTTGGAACATGTCGAACGGGTAGACCTCGCCTTTGACCAAGCCGAGCTCGTCCGCGCGCTCGTCGATGTCGATGGCCGCGTTTTCGGCGCCGTGCACGCCACCCAGGTCGATCGCGAGCTTGCCGTTGATGAACACCCAAACGTCGTCGTCACCGGTGAACTTGAAGGACTCGCCACCTGCGTATTTGAAGCGCGTGTGGATCTCGGTGGTGAAGTGGTAGTTGTGCGTGTTGCCCTCGTCACCGAAGCCCATGCCGTCGAGCGGGAAGAAGTCAGTGCTCTGAAAGCTGCTCACGCCGTCGTTCGGACCGAACCAGAGCTCGAGCTTGTACGCTTTGTTGACGCCATCGACCGTGCGGTACCAATTGGCGAACTGCGCGGGGTCCTTGATGGTGAAGGTCGGCTCATCGGACGCGAGCACGGGCTTACGGTCTGCGCCCAGCTCGGGCAGCACCAAGTTGCGGTCGTCCCCGACGTTGCCTTCGAAGTTCATGCCGTCACTCTTGAAGTCGCGAATGACGGCTAAAATGGTGGTGCCGCAGCCGTCCGTGCTTTCGGGCTCGCCGTCGGTCGGGCCCGTCCCGGGCGTGATCGTGTCGCCGACTTTGAAGCCGCCGAACATGTCGGCGGCCGTAAAGTCTACCGGCAGGGTGTCGGGATAAGGCACGCTGGGCGAGCCGCCAACGCTGGGGGCGCCTGCGACGTCCTCCGGACCGGGCACTTGCAACATCACGGTGCCTGCTTGCGCGCCGAAACCGGCGCCGCCGCTCGAGGTACCCGCCGTCCCGAGACCGCCTGCACCGGC
>Ga0247740_1000754_pt1 | contig 14548 bp, 12 predicted proteins | sample UWRJL148409B2_FD_180942 | JGI IMG/M metagenome (GOLD analysis project Ga0247740, IMG submission 180942) | Plant litter microbial communities from Arlington Agricultural Research Station in Wisconsin, United States - UWRJ-L148-409B-2 | ecosystem: Environmental > Terrestrial > Plant litter >...
AATCGCAGCCTCCATCGGTCATCTCAATGAGCTTCTCCTGGATGCTCTGGCTGCCGAGCTTAGTCGGGTTGACAAAGTCGGTCGCGCCGAACTTCTTGCTCCACGCCTCCTTGGAGTCGTTCACGTCGACGACGATGATGCGGCCAGCCTTTTGCTTGGCTGCGCCCTGAATGACGGACAGACCGACGCAGCCGGCGCCGAAGACGGCAATGTTAGAGCCCGCCTCGACGCCGTCCTTGCCCGCCGTGATGACGGCGGCGCCGTATCCGGTCGTGATGCCGCAGCCGAGGAGACATGTGCGGTCCATGGGCGCTTTGTCCGTGATGGCCACGACGGAGATGTCGGCTACGACTGTGTACTGCGAGAAGGTGGATGTGCCCATGAAGTGGAGGAGGTCCTTGCCCTTGCACTTGAAGCGCGAGGTGCCGTCCGGCATGACACCTTTGCCCTGGGTGGCGCGGATCTTGCCGCACAGATTCGTCTTGCCGGACTTGCAGAACTTGCATTCCTTGCACTCCGGTGTGCTGTCTACAGTCAGTGTCTGGATTCATGTGCAGGCACATGATATTTGGTGGTGCAGGGGACTTACTATAGAGCCACAACGTGATCTCCAGGCTTCACATTGGTGACACCCTCGCCAACAGACTCAACGATACCGGCGCCCTCGTGCCCGAGGACGATGGGGAAGGCACCCTCGGGGTCCTTTCCGGAGAGTGTGTATGCATCTAAAAGAAGTTCAATCAGCTACCAATGCTCAGTACTCCCACTGGAGACAGTCGACAACAACATACCGGTATGGCAGACACCCGTGTAGTAAATCTCAATGCGGACCTCGCCCTTCTGCGGCGGCTGGACCTCGATCTCCTCGATGCTCAGGTCCTTGCCAGCCTCCCAGGCAACGGCAGCCTACGCTTGTGTTAGCCGCAAGCCCAGAGCAGAACAGCACATCACAAGCTCTCTTCGTCCCCGTATCCCTGCATCCGCCGCGAGCTTCTTCCGGGTTGCTGCTCCACTATGGTGTAATCGTTGCGCGGGTGCACAACTCGCGGCTCTGCGGATCCGCATTCTGGACCCCGCAGCCGGACTTTTGTCATGCGGGTAACGCAAAGCTCGGGGAAGCTCGCGGACGCGGCTCGGGATGGAGATGGCTGGGAGAAGGCATTCGAACGCACCTTGCACGTAATGGTCTGTCTCTCGTTAGCATTGCTTGTACCATTTTCTCTCCACTGCCCCAGGCGCATCGTACCTTTCCTACAGTATCCGCAGGCATCGTGAGAGCTTCGGAGCTTGAATTCGTGTGTAAAGGTGGGGAATCGTGGATCTGGATTGGGCTACAGAAGAAGCAGAGAAAGGCGAATTGGGAAGAAGGGCAAAGTCAACGGGCACGCGGCTCCTTAAGTCCCCCAATCTTTCGACAGCGAGCTCGGCACATGTGGGGTCTCCCACGGATTATGACGCCGACGTAGCCCAATTGCCCCTCCATACCCCTCCCTCGCCACGGCCGTACCTCGCGCGACGCTCGCCCTCGCCGCGCCAAACTCGGTCCACGCTCGCACGGCCGCATGTCGCGAAGTATGTTGGTATATTTGGAAATGCTCCAGGCCCGTATGCTTGCCATTGGGCGTCCCGGGGAACTTGTCCTAATGTGGGGTTTGGAAAGGTAATGCTTGGCGCCGTGTCTGCGGAAGGCATTACCAGATTGGGATGGCATAAACGAACGGGAGATGTTGGGAATGTTAACCTTTGGACTTTTGTAACGGATAGCGTAGGCTTAGTCTATCTGAGATGCATTCTACTAGTTGCTGAAATAGATATGGTATAAAGAGCTGAAGTGATCAACGCCGAACATGCTCGCAAGTCGCTCAACCTACAATAGGTAGGGAATCGCATAGAAGAAAAGTGCACACCCACATACATGCCGCAACATGCAAGTATCCATCGCGGTGTCGTCTGCCCGTCCACCACGACATCCGCTCCATCCAAATACAACCTACACCGTTGCCGTCCGCGCTTTTGCTGCATCAACCTTTCCCCCACCCTCGCTTTCCTCCCTCAAACTCCCATCCTCACTCCCCAGCTTCGCCCCCTTACTCTTACTGCGGCCTCTTCCCCAAATCTTCCCTTCTTTCACTTCTTTCCCCTCTTTACCCTCCTTCCCCTTCCCCATCTCCTTCGCCATCTTAACACTATGACTCCACCTCTTCCTCACGACGCCTTGCCGTCCCTCTAACCCCAGCACCCCCTTCAGCGCTCCAATCTCCATGTGATCCCTCGTATTTCGCATCCGATGCGCCCACACACACTTGCCATCCTCGAACAGAAACTCGCCCCCAACTTGCTTGAAGTCCCCGCCCTTGAGCGCCTTGTTCCCTGTACTCAGGCCTTGGAAAATAGATTGTACCGAGGTGACGAGGATGTTCGATTGAAAGTACGACGGTTTCTTGCCGAGGTCAAAGGTGCGTGACATGCCCAGCAGCTCGTACAATTTGCGCGTCGGATCCGCATAGATGGGAAACGGACAATTCGTCGTGCTCGTGTACATCTCGATCAAGTCTGGCCGTCCACATCCAATGACCGTGATAAACGTCGGCTCAGGCAGCGCCAACAAGCTCTCGGGACTTATCAGAGCACTCAGCTCACGCAGATACTCCTGGCAATTTCCACAGAAGAAGTGGCGCACGAAGATGATGAGTTGTCGCGGCGCCACGCCCGTGCCCTGGTAGAGCTCTTTGAAGGGTCGGCTTTGGCCCTTCGCGTCGAGCACGAGGAGATCTTCGATGCGCGCGAGGTCCGCTGCGCTGGGTATGTCATCGTTGACGTCGATGTTGCCAGCAAAGTCGAGCTCCGGGTCTGCGACTTTGGGCAGCACGGGGGTGGTGCTTGAGGGCGAGAAGGGGGGCGTTGTGGGAGGGACGGTGGAGGTGGAGACGCGGGGATTCGTGTCGAGATTTGTAGAGGTTCGGGACTCCGCATCGGCGGTCGTAGAAGGCTTCGCGCTGGGCTCGAGACCTGACTGTGAGAGCGGCGGTGAGGGGGGTTTCGTGGGTTGCGCCGTAGGCAGGGTGGTAGGTTGCGTTGCGGGCACCGTCGTCGGCGCCGCTGCGTCGGCCGTCTTCGTGTCTAAGGACTCCATAGTTGCTGGTGGTGTCTGTGTCGATGTGGACTTTGCAGTACAAATAACTTCCGTATACGCAGCGCTAAGAGGCGATCGACAGGTCGGGCGGTGTGGCGCAAGTACCTGGGAGTGAAGTGGCGCAAACAGTGAAGTATGCTCAGGTCGACTCAGCTTCCCGTTAGCACAGGATGATCAGAATAGTTCAGACTCAGAGCGACAGAAGTATACCAAGGAGGATACGAGGCGAGCAAGAGGGCAGAAAGCTTGACCTAGCCAGCAGCTATTAAAGAATCCACCCGCATGCGCACGACAAGTTTCATTCCCGTCTTGAAAGCAGACTCCGGCGGCTACGTCAGTGGCTCGCACGCGCCCTGATTCACAATCCTTCAGCCGCTTGCTTTATGCAGCCTAAGATTAGCGAGCGCCAGGATCTGGCCGCCATGATCACTCAGGATTTGCTGTCGTCAGTTCCAGTTGGTGGCTTGGAGTCATCGCACTGGTGCGATGGCCGCTGACGACGCGGCGCTGGCAAATTGTTATGTCTCGTGTCGGGAAACAGGTGGTCGCATTGCGTTGCGCTACTTCAGCTGGGTTCCAAGCTGCGGCGCTGATGACAAAGCGAAGCGTATCCCAAAAGGACGAGCATTCTCGAGAAACAATTCGACGACGAGCTAGATACGCCTTCAAAAAGGTCCAATCAGCGTTGCTACTCTACATGTTCCTATCGCGTACGCTAGATATGCTCCGAACGCCAGCTTAACCAGCATTCCAAATCCCTATCCCAGCCTAAACAGCACACATTACGCCGCCGCGCCCAAGCCCAAACATGCACCCGCAGCCTCCAACTGCTGAACAACCCTCTCATCATCTCCCTCACTCCCCATCACAACCCTTTCTCTCAATGCCCCCTTTCTTGCCATCCACCCATCAATATCTTCCTTCACATTCTCCTTGTCCCATTCCAGCGGCAGCACATCGCTACCCTGAATGCCTAACTTCGGCCCGGCAGCACGCATGCTGTCCAGGATGGACGAAATGGCGGCCAGGGAGTGTGTTTCTGAGGCGGTGGATAGAGTGATCTTGGTAGCGTACCGGGAGTTTAACGCGTTAGAGGAGCGTTGGAGTTGCTCTGGGAATTGGTTCAGGAACGACGAAATTTCCGCTGCGATTGGTGCTCCGACCGTGAAGAGAAGAGTGAGACAGAGAGGGAGTATACCCTTGGTCCATATTGAATGAAGGCGAGAGGGTGAATCGAACGGTCCCATGCCGCCCGGCCGACGATAGTAATTTATTAGGTTGGCCGTATTGAGCTGGGATAGCACACCCTCGGCTGCCATGCTCTCCGCAAGAGAAGGGAGGTGGGAGAGTGAAAGTATGAAGAGCAGACTAAGCTCGCCATACACGGGATCTGCGACTCCGTTGTTTTCTATGGTGAGCCTATCCGACCAGGAGAAAAGGCTGGTTGCGTAGCGGAGTGTGTTGCTGTTTGCAAAGAGAAGCGCGGCTTGGGTCTGCCACGTCTTCATTTCGGGTATGGCGGTGATGCGTTGGAGGAGCGCGGTGAGGAGGGCGAAGTCGGAAGGTGTGACGGTATCCGGCTCGGCGTGGAGCTGGGTCGCTAGACTGCGGAAGCCTTTGGCGACCGTCTCCGAGAGTATCTCCATCAAACGGTTGGAGATGGGCTCGCTGTAGTCTGTGGTAGACTTGGGTACTGTTCCACGAAAGCTTGACCGGAAAGTCGTCTCTTCCGGATTATTGTTGGCTGACTCATCCACGAGGTGGAACTGAAGGGAGAGATACAAGATCCTCAATAGGGAGCGGTAGTAGGCTACCGAGTCGGACGAGAACACGTTATCAAAATCCGAAGTTGATGCGCGAATAGCCTCCCATATGGGCACGAGTAGCTGCCGTGCTTCTGTGGCTTTGATCTTTGCATCGACTAGCTTCTTCAGCAGCGCAAAAGCTAGATCCGAGCGTGCCATCATCAGCTGTCCGAAGAGTGCCTCTGGAAGGGACGAGCGTGCATTGGCCTCCATGCACTTCTTCACCACTCTGATGAGTATCTGCACGAGCCGCTCATCCTGTGACACCGAGTGACTCAGCTCCACTGCGAATAGTTTCCAGCTCTGTAGAAGCTGCACTTGCGATTCCACCAAGCTGAGGTTCATGTTGGCCCTGGTGATCTCGCCTTGGAAGCCTTGGCCGGCTCTGGGACCAGACCATCTGCTATCGAACCCAAGAAGCTTCTCAGCGAGCTCGAGGTCGTAGAAAAAGCTTGCCCCAAATGAGGCAGGATAAAGTGTCGTGCGCTTCAAATTTGCCACCGTCACCCCTGGATATTTCTGCTCGATGTTCGTCTTCAGATTGGAGTGCAGTGATACGTTGTAAGATGGCAGCTCCAGCGCGTTATTTTCCAGATAGGTTAGACTTGGAACGATGTTTTTGAGCGGTGTGACATCGCCCAGCTGGCGGGTGCTGTGGAGGTACATTGCAAGAATCTCTGCAGTTAGCGAAGCGAACTTGTTCTGATACGAGCGCATGAGGATCCCGTCTTCCGTCTTCGGAACCTGTGGTTGTTTCGCCATCCAGTTCAAGAACGTAAGAAGTTGCTGGATGAAGTCTTTGCGGTTGCGGAGGTCGCCCATTGCCCACGACCAGTTATTCTGCGCAGCTGTAACGAATTCGAGCATAGCTGTAAAAAGCGGCCATGGTCGATTGGCAACCTCTACATCGAGATGAGACAAGCCGTCTAATGCTCGCGAGAGGAGCGCTCTGTTCCTCGACTCTTCCGGGGATCTTGATTTACTCCTCATGGTTTCGCGTGGAGTATTCCCTGTGAGCAGGTAGAGGGCGAACCACTGCTGTTTACTGGTGACGACAGATGCAAGCAAATTCCATACGTTTTTTTGGACATCAACAATTCTCAACGGCTCGTCTAGCTGAGAAAGAACGTGCAGGAAGTTTCTTGCTGTTCTTGAGCCAAGGTGGCCCAGGAGTGAAGGAGGTTCCTTGTGTTCGCTCTTCTTCTTCGTTGGCAGGTCAACTTCCTGGTCGGCAACTCGAACAGCGCCGCTGACCAGAACTTCTAGTAGGAGAACGACAGGAGATTTCCACAAATCACTCGTAGCGTATAGCCGTGCCAAAAGTGGCGTCGCTTTGAAGAGTTGCTGCTCCAAATGTGTCCAAGGCTTGTTGAGAAGCATCGCAACTCGTACAAGCACTTCGGAAAAGACTAGGGTCGAATGCGTCTGATGCTTCCATAGCGCAACCGAGCTGGTCAACAGGGAGCTCTTGATGAGATCTGCTCCTGAAAGGAGAGACGCTAATATCGGATTCGTCGGGAGGTCGTTCTCGGATTTGGTGAGATATAGCTCCGTGATGTATTCTGCGGTTGGGGCGATAAGCTTCGTCAACTTTTGAGAGAGCCTCGGGGAATCGTCAACGCTGTAAGCCAAGCGAAGAATGCTAGTAAATGCCTCGCAGATGCCTATATTGATTTCCAGCCGGTCTTCCACTCGGTTGTACTTCCAGGCCAGGGAACCCTCGTATATGCTTGCGAGTGTGCGTCCAAAAGTGAGTAAAGTAGAGCCCATGATCTTTTCGGACGTTCCGCTCTCGGAGACAGAAGGGGCGTTAAACCGAGTCAATGCTTTGCTGGAGAATTTCCTGGAAACAGATCGGTCGACTGCGTCATCTACCAACGCTTTGAAGATTCGAATGCAGCCGATGAGGAAATCGTACCGACCGAGCACCATTTCAGTGCCGATCAAGATGCTCGCGAGGCTGCCTCCCTGGCCCTCGCTCTCCAACAGTCGGCTTCGGGCCAGCCAGGGCCAGACCCGATTGGGAGCTACGACGATCAAGGCCTGGAGGAACTGTGTACAATTCACTAACAGGTCCAAGGAGCCTTCGTTACTTGGCTCCTGACATAGACGTAGAAGCTCTTCCTCGAAGATGGCCAGGATGAGGCTGACGGTGTCTTGGTTGTGTTCATCGCTGATCTCCAAAGCAAGTAGCACGTCGGGAGAGCAGATGCCGGCGTCTCCCTGAGCAGCCGATGCTTGCAATGATGAATGGATAAGGTCCGCAAAGAGCCCAACAATCTCCGTGGCGTTCTCAAGTGAAGCAGGCTGCTCAGTGGCAACCTCAACCTTGTTGCTCCCTGAAGTATATGTGGAAAGAAGGTGTACCAGATACTCAAGTGCAGAATGATGATAGCGCCAGAGTGCGACAAAGGGCTGTGCTCTGTCGTCAACAATGGCTCCTTTCGTGTCCGCATCAATGACCATGGACTCTTGAGGTGTAGCACGAGCAGTGGAAGCTAAAAGTCTGCGCTGGCTGGGGAAACTCGACTGGAACCCTGACGTGACCGACGTAACAAACTGCGGGAGAGGCACGGAGAGGGCGACCTGATTAGAGTTCTCCTCTTCATTCTCCAAGCGGAAGCCGCCGAAGCCTTGCGGTAGGCGTTGCATCAGCGACCTCATGTGAGTCAGCTCGTGCAAAATGCTCGGCGTTCCATCATGACTTGGCTTCTCGCCTCTGGTGATGGCGCTGAAGAATTTGAGGAATGGTGTAGTCTCGTAGGGATAACGTAGCCGGGCTTCTTCGATGAGTAGTGGTTGCAGAATGGTGCTGTCCTCCTGACAGAATGCCACGATGGGATCAGCGTGGCGGGGCGCGTCTGGAGCGGTCCAGGATCGTGACGTTCTGTCTCCAATCATAATAGTATGTGCTAAAACGATCATATCCGGGCTGTACTCTAGCATTCCAGAGCTGAGCCCTGCACGAATAAGCTGCAAGAACAACAGCCGGAAGCGGTCTCTTGAGATGCGATCGACAAGAGTGCCATATCCAGCCATTGCGACACTCAAGAGCTGTGCAGTCAGGCGGAGGACACCAAAATTTGAACAGGCCGTTGCCAGATCTTGGAAAGGTGTGGAATCCCCCTCGCCTGACCTCGCGAGAGGAAGGATGGATTCTTCGAGCCTCGATGGAGGCGGGAGAGATCCGCCCGAGCCATGGGCGGATTCTAATGTGAGGTGACGCTCGCGTTCCTCATCAAGCAAGGCAGCATGGGCAGCGAGCCGCCATGTGAGGATAGCCCAAACGAAGGCCGGTGGAGTCGCGGGACTGGGGCCTATCTGAGCGGCTGCGAGGAAGCAGTATGTGATGCGCTCGACTAGACCGCCATCGAGAACGTACACGGAGGGGTCCCACGCGGCATACTGTCCAGACTCGATATCATCAATCACGAGATCCACCTTTAGAACAGCGATTGAGATTAGCGAGACAAGGATCTGGATCAGAGGGATGAGGGGTTGCTGGCCAGCGGTCTTTGTAGGAAAGTCGCAGAAGAAGCCCGGCTCGGCAATGGTGGAGAACCAATCCTCAATGGTCGCAGCTGGGAGATAGCCCTTGGCCACGAGGTCGGCATGGACAAGAGCAATGTGCAAGATATGCACCAGCTCGGCGGTCTGGCCGTTCAGCCATTTGGTGTAGGCAGCCTCGTGGACGGACTCGCTCACGTCCCAATTGTACCCTCCGTCAAGGGTTTCTAGCTTTGCTTTGACGGCGCCAATGCATGCATTCAAGGCGATGGGATTCGATGGGGTCGCTGCCTTGGTATTCTGTTTCGCGGCGATGGCCTGGCCGAGCATCTCCAGCCAATCTTCGCACACGCGGTAGTCGCGGCCGTAGGCGGTCTTGGTCCGGAGGTCTCTGGCGCAGCCCCACGCCATGAGCAGCTGACTGATGCGCAGAATGGAGACGCATGTCGAGTGGTAGATGTCGATGATGCGCAGCCGCCGGTGGTCGGACGAATCGAACTGTGTGTCGGACTGCACGCCCAAGACGGACGGGTTCGCGAGGATGGACGAGTTGGGCACGAAGGTGGAGGCGCCCAAGCTCGAGAATCCGGCGGCCTCCTGCACGCTCAGGGCCTCCTCTTCTGTCAGTCCGCTTAGCAGCTGGATGGTTGGCCTGCTCTGCCACTCGTGCACCACCAGGCGCAGCGCCTCATATTCGGAGATGGCCGCCTCTTTCGCCAGCCACAAGCTGTCCGTCTTGATCTCGTCGATGTTGTAGCTCTGCGTCTGGCCCGGGGTGACGCTGATGGGCGCGGTTTTGGCGTCGAACCTGCTCTTCTCCTGCGGCGACGGGCTGGGGAAGGGCTTCCATGGCCGGCTGAGGACCTCGAGGTTCTCTTCTGCAGTCAGGAAGGTTTTCAGCGGGATGCTCTTGGCGGCGGTGTCCGGGTCGCAGAGGGCGTTGTATGCGACATCCCAGGAACTGGCAGCGTTAGCTATCAATGGCTGTCAGAGGTGCTGGGTGGGTAAACACACATGAGCTGCTGCTCGCCCTTGAAGCACTTGCTGAGGTCCAGGTCCAGCTGCGAGGGGGGAGCCATGGCGGCGCTGCAGTGCGCTCGGTATCACACGCTCAACCGGAGGCCATCAAGGAGGACAGGCGCAGGCGGGTGGAAGAGGCCGGATGTTTTGCGGTGAACGGCTCCTCCGTCGCGAAAGTTGAGCTCAGGTCGCGCTTTCGCCGCACGGGCCACGCGACTAGGGCCGCGGGCGCAATAGATTTTTGGTGGGCCAGGAACAGCGGGAGCAGCGCCGACATCGTCCATTGTCCTTAGATAATCCGGTCAATGGAGTTACGTTAGATACAGTGACTCACGTGGAGCCACGGGCACTTCATCCGCTTGTACCACTATGCAGTGAATCATCCCGTCTTTGTTGCACAGGCTACGAACGCTTCTCCCTCACGTCTAATCCGCTGGAACAGTCGTTGACTCTTCCGCACTCACTTCCGAACACCCCATCTGCGGACGCGCTCGCCACCACCAGATCGCGCATTGCCCTGATCGGACCAGGAACACACCCGCATACCACCACCGGCCCTCCCCTCCACCAAGTGCGGCCGCGACTTCCGCCATGCCTTCCCTCCCTCTCATCGACCACTCGCCCCGCCATCCTGACCCCGCGCCATCCGTCTCCACCGCATCGAACCTAATCCTCATAGACAACTACGATTCCTTCACCTGGAATGTGTACCAGTATCTGGCGCTGGAAGGCGCGACCGTCACCGTCTTCCGCAACGATGAGATCACGCTGGACGAGCTCGTCTCCAAGAACCCCACCCAGCTGGTCATAAGTCCGGGCCCCGGCCACCCGGCCAAAAATGCTGGCATCAGCAATGCCGCCGTCAAACACTTCAGTGGGAAGATACCGGTGCTGGGCGTTTGCATGGGAGAGTGAGTTGCTCCGCCAATGGAGAGGATGACGAGCAAGGATGACGAGCACTGCTGACTCGATTAGGCAATGTATCATCTACAGCTTCGGCGGCACTGTCGATGTGACGGGCGAGATCCTTCACGGCAAGACATCTCCTCTTGTACACGATGGCAAAGGTCTGTATGAGAGCGTCTCTCAGGACATACCCGTCACCCGCTACCACTCCCTCGCCGGCACCCAGAACGTACCAGAGTGCCTCGAGGTAACATCCTACATCAAACGTCCGGACGGCGGACAGGGCGTCATCATGGGCGTGCGCCACAAAGAATATGTGATCGAGGGAGTGCAATTCCACCCCGAGAGCATCCTGACGGAGCAAGGCCGCATCATGTTCAAGAACTTCTTGCGCATGCAGGGAGGCACCTGGGCGGAGAACGAGAGACTGTCAAAGGAGTCGCATGCGAAAGCCATTGGGGCTGCCACTAATGGGGCGAACGGAACCCCCAAGGACAAGCAGACATCCATCCTGGAGAAGATTTACGACCATCGCAGGGCTGCTGTAGCTGAACAAAAGAAGATCCCATCGCAGAGGCCTAGCGACCTGCAGGCAGCCTACGAATTGAACCTCGCCCCGCCCCAGCTCGACTTCCCCGAGCGATTGCGCCAGTCTCCGTACCGTCTCTCCCTCATGGCCGAGATCAAGCGTGCATCTCCGTCCAAGGGCATAATTTCTCTTTCCACCTGCGCACCCGCACAAGCACGCAAGTATGCAAAGGCTGGTGCCAGTACCATCTCCGTCCTGACCGAGCCCGAGTGGTTCAAAGGAAGCATCGACGATCTCAGAGCGGTGCGGCAGAGCCTTGAGGGCATGCCGAACCGCCCGGCAGTCCTGCGAAAAGAATTCATATTTGACGAGTATCAAATTCTGGAAGCAAGGCTCGCAGGCGCCGACACGGTGCTGCTGATTGTGAAGATGCTGGATGAAGCGCTTCTGAAGAGGCTGTATGACTACTCGCGCTCGCTCGGGATGGAGCCTCTGGTCGAAGTCAACACGATTGACGAGATGAAGATTGCCGTCAACCTAGGCTCCAAGGTCATCGGAGTGAACAACCGCAACCTCACTAACTTTGAGGTAGACATGGACACCACCAGTCGTTTGATGAGCCTCGTATCCAAGGATACCATCGTCTGTGCTTTGAGTGGCATCAGCAAGCCCGAAGACGTCGAGCCCTATGTCACAAACGGAGTGGGCGCAGTTCTGGTGGGGGAAGCTTTGATGCGGGCTTCGGACACGGTTGCGTTCATCGCACAGCTTTTGGGTGGTACCGCCCCAACCCAGTCAGCAAACACAACCGCTCCTCTTGTCAAGATATGTGGCACTCGGAGTGCGGAAGCTGCCAAAGCTGCCATTGAAGCGGGAGCAGATCTTATTGGAATCATACTAGCTACCGGAACCAAACGTACAGTCTCAGCAGAGACCGCATTGGCCATTGCAGATGTCGTTCGCCAGACGAGAAAACCGCACGCTTCGAAAGCACCGGGAAACCCGTCCACGTCCGCATCTGACTATTTCGAACATGCTTCCTCACGTCTTGTAGTCAATCCGGAACGAGCACTGCTGGTCGGCGTATTCCGCAATCAACCTTTGGACTACGTGCTCGAGCAGCAGCAGCTCTTAAATCTCGACGTAGTACAGCTTCACGGCCGAGAGCCAATAGAGTGGGCAAAACTGGTTTCTGTACCCGTTATCAAGGCGTTCGGCCCCAAGGACAACGGCATTGGGCTTCGCGGGTATCACGCTCTTCCTCTCCTGGATGCTGGATCCGGGGGGTCTGGCCAGCAGCTTGACCTTTCGGAGGTCAAGGAAGCGCTCTCCAAAGATGAGGGGATCAAGGTGATCTTTGCTGGAGGTCTCAACCCTGAAAACGTACAACAAGTTCTAAAGGGGTTGGGTGAATTCAGAGGGCGCATCAAGGCCGTCGATGTAAGTAGTGGGGTCGAGCAAGATGGACAGCAGAGTCTGGAGAAGATACGGGCATTCGTAAAAGCGGCAAAGGCAGCATAGATGCGCGGCGGATACACAGTCGTGTCAATGAAACCAACACTCATATACTCTTCATCACGAAGTCGCTCCCTGCACCTTAGCTTGGTGTTACATCGCTTGACATATTCGATTTCGCCCATGCTCTTATATTCAAGCGTCTCGTCATCGTAAATGTCATTACGGGCTAGACGAATTGCTTCGGCGACCTAATCCTCAGTCACCTTGGCTTTCAGTACTCGTGCCCGTCTTTCCCGTCGAAGCTGCGTCACCTGGTATTTTAAACAAGGGCTGATATCTTCTCTTACTTGTCTGTCCGCAAAAAGATAGTCGAGCCGTCCTCTGCCGCACAACTTTACTTGCTCGTACCCCACGTTCCTCTGGTAAAGCAAACCTGCAAAGCCGCCCGAATCCTGGCCCTAATCCGTTGCTGACCCTATACAACCTTTCCCATCCTCGTCTCCAGCGCCTCTCCTCTCCATCATACACAGAGATTCTTGATCAAACCCCTGCCCCCAAAACCCAACATTCACAAATCATTCGTCCACCATGGGCTGCCTGAAGAACCTCATCATCACCGCTGTCGGCGACCCCGGCCCGGGGAGGGGCAACGAACAACTGAAGCGGTGGGTCGAGGCGAACAGTGGACGGTGGCAACCGCGTGTTACGAAGGGGATCACGCACGTCATCTGCTCGAAAGATGCGTGGAAGAAGAACGTCGAGGCCGGTACGTCATCTCTACCTTTGCGTTGTTATCAATGCGAGTCATTAACATCAGATAGTCCAACAAGCGAAGAAACTCGGCGTCTTCATCGTCACCTACGATTGGCTTGAGGACTCGCTCATGAAGAAACGGAAGCTGGCTGAGACCAAGTACACGTGGGAGGTGCTCCGGACGCAGCGCCGTACTCAGAAGGAGATGAAGCGTTTGGCGCCCAAGAGTGACAGTATGCTGCCCCTTTTCTGTGGGCGAGATCAGGTACTAATGCTGTGTAGCACTCAAGTTTAAGAAGGGCTGCGACCTTGCGCGCGAAGAATTGGGCTCAGGTACGTCTGCGCCCCGCAAGTCTGGCTTCTTCGCGTCGTCGTTGGAGGATATGAAGAAGAGGAGGGAGGCGAGGGAGGCGGCTACGACGACCACGGCGGCGACATCATCAGCGGACCTAGTCAAGGGTCTATCCGGAGATGCTGTAGAAGATCTGGCGGCTCCTTCTGCTCAACCTGCTACCGTGGCGACCATACCTACCACGCCCGCTCCAGCGATCCATCGAAAACCAAAACCACAACCTTGGCCGGCGCTTCCATCACCTCCTCAGCCGGAGTCCCCGCCTCTATCCCCAGATGTCAGCCATCCAACAAGCCGCCCGACTCCAACCGCAACCCCAAAACCGTCTCTCTTCCCGCCCTGCCTCAAATACACGCCTTCTACTTCCTCTCGTCTTCCAGCCGCACAACCGCCTCAGCCCGCCGATGTGCCACCAACGCCTCCCTCCTCCAAGAGGCCCGCAACACCAGCACCCTCCGCCGTACAAGACCCCCCAGTAACTAAGCTCACAGACCTTTACCACACCTATGTCGACGGCACGGGGTTTGAGTACAACATCATGCTGCTTCGTCAGAATCCTTACCTCAACAATCATGCAAAGTACACACTTAGGCTCTACGAATCGCACACTAAGCCGCACGTCTACGCAACGGCGGTCAGGTACACACACCCCGCCGGCAGCAAGAATGCGGGCGGGAATGGTGTTGGGATGCGCAAGCTCGCGGAAGACGACTTTTCGGCGATCCTAGGAATGGGGGCCAAGAACGAGAAGACGAAGGTGTCGACGGCGACTAGCAACGGGCAAGAGTCCAACTCGGCATCAAACCCCACCACCGCCGACACTCCTTCGCCGTCTACCTCATCCGCCGTCACCACCGAAGCCGCCCGCCTAACCGCCCTAATTACCTCCTCGACCCCTTCCCCCTCAACACCCTACAACAAAATCATCACACCCCCCAACACCCCCTTCCCCACCGCCTTTCAAGCCTTCCGCCATATTTTCCGCGACCTCACCCTCCTAACCTGGGAAGAGCGCCTCACCGTAGTCACAACGCCCCTTTCCTCGCCCAACTCGCTTCAACGACTGCGTGCGCAAGCCTTCCAGA
>Ga0247740_1000756_pt1 | contig 14537 bp, 10 predicted proteins | sample UWRJL148409B2_FD_180942 | JGI IMG/M metagenome (GOLD analysis project Ga0247740, IMG submission 180942) | Plant litter microbial communities from Arlington Agricultural Research Station in Wisconsin, United States - UWRJ-L148-409B-2 | ecosystem: Environmental > Terrestrial > Plant litter >...
GCGGCTGCCCTTGTAAGGTGACCGGTGTGAAGCGGCTCTTGCGCAAGCTGTCGAGCACCGCTTGGTCGAGCATCGGCAGTCCCTTGATCACGTTGCAGTTCTGAACATCCCCGCTGGCCGTGATCACGCAGCGCACGAGCAGCTTGCCCTCGACGCGCGCGGCGATGGCTTGAGCCGTGTAGCCGGGTGGTCCGCCCGCGATTTGCCGCGGCCGCGTCATGCCCGCGCCGAACGACAACACGGCGGTTCCCGTTCCGCCGGGCACCCCACCGACGACACCGCCGAGCTTTCCACCAGGCACCCCTCCGACGACCCCACCGGGCACGCCGCCCGGCACACCGCCCGGAACGCCGCCTGCTTCGCCTGACTTTGGGTCTGAAGTCGGCGCGCTTTCCTCCACTGGTCTCTCGACCGTCGGCTCCGCCACCGTGTCTGGCTTTTTCTCGACCGGTTTCTCGATCGGCTTCTTCTCCACGGCCTTGCGCGAGTTTCCTGCCGCGGGCGGTGGGGGTGGGGGCGGCGCAGGTGCAGGCGGCGGGGGAGGCGCAGCCGTGAACAGAGTCACTTCTACCGGTTGTGCGCGCTCGGCCCGCTGGTGCGAAAGCCCGAACAACAAAGCCAGCGCGACCAATGCATACAAGGCGACCGATAGGCCCGCACCGAGCAGCTTCCCTCGGGGGACGGTTCGCGTCGCGAGCACGGAATCGAACATCTGAGTTCAATGTGCGCAATCGATGTCTTTGATGCAAGCATAGACTCGTTGATGCGAGCGCCGATCCATCTGCGGGTAACGTGGAGGGTAGTGAGATCGCGTCGTGCGTCACCGCGCGAACCAAGATCTCGATCGAGGTGATGAACGTTTCCAGGAAGGACGCGTGCTCCATATAGCCTCAAAAATGGCCAAATCCGTCGCCGAGCTTGCCTGATCAGTTTGTGAGATGGTGAGGACTCGATGAGACTCGAGCAATCGCGGTCGACGCGTCGAAACGTTTGCTGTCGCGCGGCTACTACGCAATCGCCACACTCGCGGAATCAACCGCATCTAAAAAAATTGCGCGAGACACAGCGGGTGAGTTCACGGAAACCTTCGCGACGCGAGCGGTCGTTGATCGTGAGTCTACGGTCAGGGCTCCACAAGGTTGAACGAATGACGTTCCTCGTACACCGGCGCACCTCATGAATCCGCAATCTTCGCCGTCTCGGCAAGTCGTGGTCACCGCTCGCTCGAGGGCTTGGCAGCGCTACCTCACGTTGCTCTTGGCGCTGCTCGTTTTCAGCCCGTGTCGCGCAGCCCACGCACAGTTGGGCGTGGGCACGCTGACCGGAAAAGTGACGGACGCGTCGACCAAACGCCCGCTCGTCGAGGTCGTGGTCACCGCCAGCTCACCGGCGTTGCAAGGCGAGCAAACGGTGCTCACCGATAAGTCGGGTGCCTTTCGCATTCCCAACTTGCCACCGGGCGACTACACCCTGCGCTATGAGGCAGACACGTTTCGCCCGTATGCGCGCTCAGGCATCGCGCTGCGCGCGACCATCACCCTGCAGGTTGATGCCGAGCTGCTGCCGGAAACACTGAAAGCCGAAGAAGTAACGGTCATTGCTCGCCCGCCCACGGTCGACGTGGGCTCGGCGCGCACGGGCGTAACGCTCAATTCGGAGTTCTTCAACCGCGTGGCGGTCGCACCGCCCACGGGCAAAGGTGGCGGAATTCGCTCCTTCGAACAACTGGTCGACGTCGCGCCGACCGGTCGCAATGATCTTTACGGCGGTTCGATGGGCGGTACGACCTCGCCGGAAAACTTGTATCTGATCGACGGCATGTCCGTCGGTGACGGCGGCTACGGTTACAACGGCACCCCGCTCAGCCTCGATTTCATCAAAGAGGCGTCGATCGTCACGGGTGGCTATCTGCCGGAGTATGGTCGCGGGGGTGGCGGCGTGCTCGACATCGTCACCAAGAGCGGCTCGAACCAGTTCCATGGTTCCGTGTTCGGCAGCTACACGCCGTGGCAGGGCGATCCCAAGTTTCCGAAGCCGCAAGACACGGTGAGCACCACGCGCCGTTTGCAGTCGCTGCGCGACATTGGGTTCGACCTCGGCGGGCCGATCATCAAAGACAAGCTGTGGTTCTACGTGGGTGCCGACTTGTCGCAGACCAGCTACACGCTGAGCAGTGATCGCAACGCGCTACGCACCGGCGCCGACGGCAAATACATTTACGACAGCGACGGCCTGATCGAATCCGACAAGATCCCCGGCACTCACCGCGTCATGCGCGCCGAAGGCACGCAGTGGCAATACCTCGGCAAGCTCACCTACAGCCCGACGCAGAACGACCGAATCGAGCTGATTCACCGCGGCACACCCGGCCGTAGCGGCGGCAACGGCAACTACTCGATCGATTACGCGACCGGCTTGCCGAACGTGTACGCCAATCCGGATACGGGTACGACCGCTGGCGTGTACAGCGCGCTCGCCTACCGCCAAGTGGCCGAATCCTACGATACCTCGCTGCATTGGTCGCACGCGACCGAAAACAAGAAGCTCACCTTCGACACCACGCTTGCCTGGCATCATCAGCACACCGCTGACCAAGCGTCCGACGGGCGCGGCGTGGGTGAGGGGGGGCTCGCGGGCACCCCGCTGTATGTGTACGAGCGAGCCAGCCCGGCGCCGCATTCGATCACGGACTTCGAGAACATCTCGAACCCAGCACTGTGCATCAATCCGGTTCCGGATGGCGACGCGCGTTGCCCCGCGGCGACTTACTCGGTGGGCGGTCCGCAGATCTTGATGGACCGCAAGATCGACCGTTATGCACTGAAAGAGGTCGCTACGTTCGTGACCGAGGGCCTCGGCCACCACGTCATGAAAGCCGGCGTCGAGGCCGAGTACTTGGGCTTCAATACGGCTCGCGGCTACCCCGGCGGGGTGCTGCTGCAGGAGTACAACACGGGCGCCCTGGTGCGTGATCTACGCCGCTACGGCGGCCTTGCCGGTCCGGATGACCCCTACATCAACGATGTCCTTCGGCACCGGAACAAGTCGCTCAGCTTCGGCGCGTTCGTCCAAGATAGTTGGGCGATCATGGACAAGGTCACGCTGAACGTCGGCTTTCGGTACGACTCGCAGTTCCTGTACAACGACCAGGGCCGCGTTGCGCTGGCGTTGCCGAATCAGTTCGCGCCGCGCATCGGTGTGATCTACGACCTGCTGCACAACGGCCGCTCCAAGCTGTTTGCGAACTACGCCATTTACTACCAGAGCCTACCGCTAGACATCATGGACCGCGCCGGCTCGGGCGAGCCCGCGATTCGCTCTCGGCGCAGTGCCGCGAACTGCGCACCGGGCGGCGCCGACTATCCCGCTTCTTGCGACAACCCGGCGAACCTGGTCAGCGTTGCGGGTTCGTACGACCCCAATCAGAAGTGGGCGTACACCGGCGTCGGCACCACCGCCGTCGATCCAAAACTGAAACCTCAGTCGAGCAGCGAGCTCTCGGCGGGCGGTGAATATGAAATCATCCCCAACGGCCGCGTGGGTCTGACGTACATCCGCCGCTGGATGAACAACGTGATCGAGGACATGAGTCGCGACGAGGCAAACACCTACTTCGTCGGCAACCCAGGTCGGGGCATCGCCGCGGACTTCCCGCAAGCCAAGCGCAATTTCGACGCGGGGATCGTGCATTTCACGAAGACATTTTCCGACCAATGGTTGGCGCAGGCCAGCTACACGCTTTCTTATCTACGCGGCAACTGGGAGGGCTTTTACCGGGCCCAAACCGGTCAGCTCGATCCAGGCATCAATTCGGATTTCGACTTGCGTTCGCTCACCGTGAACCGCACGGGCGCACTCGCCGGCGACCGGCGCCACGAGATCAAGGTATTCGTCGCGCGCGACATCGCCATCGCCCCGCGCCACCATTTGAACATCGGCGGGACCTACATCTCGCGTTCCGGCGGCCCCACGAATTTTCTCGCGAGTCATCCGGTGTATGGCAACGGCGAGGTGTTCATTTTGCCCCGCGGTTCCGGAGAGCGCATGCCCTGGGTTCACGAAGTCGACCTGCACGTGGGCTATTCGTTCTACGAGACCAAGAACCAAACGCTGTCCTTGACCGCCGATATCTTCAATCTGTTCAACTTCCAAGCCGTCACGCGGCGAGGGCAAGACTACACGTACCGCTCGGTCGAGCCGATCACCGGCAGCGCGGCGACGAGCGGTGACAGAAAGAGCATCGATCCCAATGCGATCACTCCGAGTGACGGTGACCCGCGGCCTTTCGATGCGACGGACAGGAATCGTTCTTTCGGCGCCCCACTCGAATATCAACAGCCGATCAGCTTCCGCTTCGGCTTGAAGACCACCTTCTGATGGCAGCTCCCATGCGCATCCCTCACTCGCATCCAAGCCGTTCCTGTTCTTCAGGCCTGAGCCCCAGGAGGATCCCGTGAACGCTGCAGCACGTGTCCTGCGAACGTTGGCAACGGTCCTGGTTACCTTCGTAGTGGCCTCGGGTCTGAGCAACTGCGCGGATCAGCCCAAGCCGTATTGCTTGGCGTCGCCGTACGGTTTCGCGGTCAAGCTAGTCGAAAAGACGCGCGTCGGCGCATGCGACGGCTTCGGCCCGGACGGCTTCAACGCCGACCCGGAAGTGGGACTCTCACCGTACTACCAACCCGGGAAGAATGGGGAATCGGACTACGCGAAAGGCTCGCTCGCGATCCAAACCGCGGAGGTCGGCACGCTGTTCTTCACCGCCCAAGAGGCCGGAATCGAGAGCTCCGCGACGGACGGCAAAGTTTACTCGCTCGGCAACTTCGCCGGTGAAACTCCGGACGACGACGGCTTTTGCTCCGTACCCACGCTTTCGAAGACGCACATCGTGCTCGAAGCCCTGCCCGATACCCCCGACGACCCCGAAACTCCGGACGAAGACGAAAGCGCGCCCGGCCAACCCGCGCAGGACATCACCCTCGAATGGACGAACGTACGCGTGTACGTCACCCCCGCCAACTACGGCACCCAGTTCGAAGCCGACCTCACCGACACGCGTGTTTCCCCCACGGGTGAGGAATGCACCATCACTTATCACGCGCTGGGTTTGTCACCAGTCGTTCAATGCAATGCCTTCGATGACGAAGGCAATCCGGTCATCAAGGATGACGGTAGCTACGAGCTCGATATTTCCGCGTGCGACCCGATCGCGGACGTTGCCGCGGGTAGACCGACGGGCTCCGGCATCACCGTCAACACGGACTACACTTGTGACCCAGTGACGGCGTTCTGCGCCGTCGCTGGCGAGACCTTGCCCGCCGTCAAATGACCCGCACCCTACCAGGAGCTCAATCAATGACGCCAAGCAGCATCGCCCCGAGGAGCGCGAGACGCAGCGCGAGCGTCGCGCTCGCGACGGCGCTGTGTAGCTCGCTCGTGTTCAGTCCGTTGACCGCGTCCGCGCAGCCTCCGCCACCCGTGACAACGCCCGCGCCTGCTGCGGCCCCTACACCCGCGGCGACCGCTCCCACGGAACCCACGGCGGTCGCAGAACCGCCGCCGGCCGCGCCCCCGCCCCCGGTCGAAGCAGCGCCGTTCCCGGAGCCTCCACCCGCGCCGCCCGTCGACGCGGCCGCCGCCCCGCCGCCCATGACCGCGGAGCCACCCGCGGAAGCACCCGCTCCACCTGCAAAACCAAAGCTGCCCGCGTACCTGATGTGGGGCGTGGGCGGTGCAAGCCTGCTCGTGGGCGGCATCTTCGGCATCGTTGCGGTATCGAAAGAAAGCTCGTTCAAAGACGACCCGACCTACGACAAGGCCGACGCCGTCCATACCGATGCATTGGTCTCTGACATCGGCCTGGGGCTTGGCGCGATCTTGCTCGTCAGCGGCACCGTGTTCTACTTCGTCGAAGACAAAGACGACGCGCCCGCTCAGCAGGCGCAACGCCCTCGTCAGCGCAATCCTCTCGCGCGGCTCGGGATTTCTCCCGTGGTTGGGATGAAGACCCAAGGTGCGGCCGTCACGCTGAAATTCTGAGCCCCCAATGATCAAATTGGCGCATGCTAGGGTCACTCTCGTCGCGGTCGTCTCCGCCAGCGCGTGTTCGCTGTTCGTGGACGCCGATCGCAGCTCGGTCAAAGACGACCTGTACCAACCCTCCGTAACCCCAGAGGATGACGCCGGCGACACGGATGCAGACGCGGCGGAACCCGCAGACGCGGCTGAGGCGGCGGCGGCAGAAGCGGGGGCAGCAGGCGCGGCGGGCGAGTTGGGAATGTCCGGGGCTGGAGGCAGTGCCGGCTAGCGACGCCGTTTGCGCTCGAAAACAAACGCAGCCGCAATCGCGCAGCCGCAGTCGCCTTGCAGCCACAGTGGACGGAGGGCATAGTCCGCGGCGTAGATGGGCACGAAATGGCTGCTGATCGCTCTGCCTCTGGTCGTGCTCGGAGTGCTCGCTCAGTCGGTCTTGTGGGTGCCGACCTACGATACGCAGGCTCGCGGGAATCCGGAGCGGCTGCGCACATTTTTGCGCGCGAGTATCTCCGAGCCCAAGGTCTTGAATCCGATCATCTATTCGGACGCGGCTGCGGGCGAGGTGATGTCGAACACCCTATTCGAGGGGTTGATCGACGTTGACGAGCATTTCAAGCTGGTCGGCCGCCTCGCGCACCACTGGGAGATCACGGAGGAAGCCTACGTGGCCGAGCTGCCGGCCCGGACACTGCCCGACGGAAGCCCGGGTACCGCGCCTCACGTCGCGTCGCTGATCGAGGCGGCTTGGAAGAGCGCGCGTTTGGGCGGGGGCGAGTCGAGCATTCTGAGCGTCGAGGTCGTGCCGGCCGAGACGCGCAAGCTCAGCGAGAGCGTGATGATCGACGACGCCAAAGGCAAGAGAACGCCCGTCGATGTCGCGCTGAGCATCGACGTTCCAGCGCGCGTGAAGATCCGGCTATCCAAGGTCGATGCGCAATTGTTCGAGAAGCTCGAGCCGGTGCTCGGAGCGGGCTACTTTCGCGACTATCCGTTCGCTGATCGTTTCAAGCTCGAGAAGCCTGAAATGCTGGGCAAGCTGCGCGATAAGCTGCCGGAGCTACTCGGCATCGGAGAACACAACCCGATCGTCACCTTTTACCTGCAACCCGGCGTTCGTTGGCACGACGGCGTGCCGCTCACGGCGGAGGACGTGAAGTTCACCTACGAAGCGTTGGTCAACCCGCGCAATACCTCTCCGCGCGCTTCGTCTTTCGAAGCGATCCGCTCGGTCGAAATCGTGAACGAGCTGACCGCGCGCGTGACTTACAAACGCCTGTACGCGCCCGCCATCATCGACTGGCAGCTGTGGCTGATCCCGAAGCACCTATTGGATGATGCCGCTCTGCAGCGCGAGATGGACCGGCGCGCGGTCTCGAAGGACGCCCGCGCCACGTTTTCGATTCGATCCTCGGAGTTCAATCGCAATCCGGTGGGGACCGGTCCGTTCCGTTTCGTGGAGTGGCGTCCAGACGAATTCATTCATTTGCAGCGCAATGACGCGTATTGGCGCCCGAAAGCCGAATCGCGAGACGTCTACTTTCGCGTGATCCCGGACTTCCTCACGATGGAGCTCGAGTTTCAGGCCGGCGCCTTGGACAGATATGAAGCTCTGCCGCACCAGGCTCAGCGCTACCGAGAAGACCCCGACTATCACGTGCTGGATCGCCGGCGCGGCTACTACACGTACATCGGTTACAACTCACGGCGCCCGCAATTTCAGGATGTGCGCGTGCGCCGCGCGCTCGGCATGGCGATCGACGTCGACAGCATCATCAAGTTCGTGCTCTCGGGCGAGGGCAAGCGCGCCACGGGCCCGTACTACACGACTACTCCGTTCAACGACCCGGCGGTCAAGCCGCTGCCGTACGACCCGGCCGGTGCGCTGGCCCTGTTCGCAGAGGCCGGGTGGAAGAAGAACGCGCGCGGTCTGTTGGAGAAAGACGGCAAGCCCTTCGAGTTCACGCTCGTCACCAACAATGGTAACCCTCAGCGCAAAGCCATCATGACCATCGCCCAAGAGGCGTGGCGCAAGCTGGGCATCGACTGCAAAATCCAAGTCTTCGAGTGGACGGTTTTTTTGGAGGATTTCGTGCACAAGCTCAACTTCGACGCCATCGTGCTCGGTTGGGTGGGCGCGGACATCAATCCCGACAAGTACCAGCTCTGGCACTCGAGCCAGACCGGTCCCTATCAACTCAACTACGCGGGCTACAAGAATCCACGAGTCGATGCGCTAATCGAACGCATTCGCCTAGAATACGACTTCGATACACAGGTCGAGCTCACGCACCAAGTCCATCGCCTGGTCGCTGAAGACCAACCGTTCACGTTCCTATACGAGCCCGTCGAGCCCGTGGTCATCGACAAGCGCCTGGTTCGCGTGGAGCACGGCGAGGACGGCCGCGAAATCTACCGAAAGATCGAGCCCGCGCCGTCGGGAGCGATCGACCTCTACTTCCCCCAGTGGCGCAAACTCGCGGAGCAGGCCAGCGATGCCCCCTGACGGCGAGCCGGCGCAGCGCGCATTACCACGAGGGACGCACTGATGTGGCGTTTCCTCGCGCGGACGATCGTGCAGCGGCTGCTGCTCTTGATCGTGATTTCGATCGTGTCCCACACCGTGATTCACCTCGCCCCGGGTCAGCCCACCGAGGTCGACCCGATGAATCCGATGATGAAGGCGGAGGACATCGCTAAAATCCGCAAATCCTTCCATCTGGATGACCCCATTTACCTGCAATACGTGCACTGGATGCGCGATCTGTTCACGGGCGAGCTCAAATCGTTCCGTGATGGCTTGCCGGTGTTGTCCAAGATCTGGCCTCGGTTTTTCAATTCCTTACCGCTCTTCTTGTGCACCACGTTGATCGTCTGGACGGCATCTTTCCCAATCGGCATTCAGGCCGCGCTCAAGCGAGGCGGCAAGTTCGATCGCGGGACGACCTTCGTTGCGTACACGCTGATCTCGATACCTGGTTTCTTCCTGTCGTATCTGCTGATCTTGTGGGTCGTGCGCAGCTTTCATTTGCCGGTGATTGGGCTGCGTACGTTCGGCACCGAGAGCGCCACGGGGGTCGTGCGCGTGATGGACCGCATCTGGCACTTGGTGATCCCGTCGCTGATGGCCGCGCTCACGGGCATCACGGGCATAGCCGTGCTCTCGCGTTACGTGCGCGCGCAAATGCTGGACGTGCTGGGCCAAGACTACGTGCGCACGGCGCGCGCCAAGGGTCTCGATGAAAACCGCGTCGTGTACGGTCACGCGCTGCGCAACGCGCTCTTGCCGTTCGTCACCATGTTTGGCCTGCTCTTGCCGGGGCTGATCAGTGGCTCGGTGATTTTCGAGCAGATTTTCGCTTGGCCCGGGCTCGGCTTGCTCAGCTACGAGGCGATTTTGACCCGTGATTTCCCTATGATCTTGACACTGAACTTCATCGCCGCCGCGCTGACCTTGTTCGGTATCTTGCTATCGGACATCCTGTACGCGCTGGTCGATCCGCGCATCCGGTTGGAATGAGCATCCCGGTCGGTCCCACTCCCGTCGTCGAATTGGCGCCGCGTCCGGAAGCCGAAGCGCTGGGTATTGCCGAAACGCCCGCCCAACAGCTGTGGCGGACGTTTCGCAAAGACCGCCTCGCGATGCTCGGCTTGTACGTATTGCTGGCACTGGTGGCGGTGGCGTTGCTCGGCAACCTATTGACGGGTTGGTGGGTGGTGTTCGACCCGACGACCGTACGCTTGCCCGACAAGTTGCTTCCGCCGCTGAGCGCGCCTTCGACCGCGCTGGCACCGGAGTTGCGGCCACCTTTCGGCTCCTATCCGTTCGGCACGGACGAGCTTGGCCGCAGCGTGTTCGCGCGCATGCTGCAAGGGTCCTTCGTGTCGCTTTCGGTGGGCGTGGTCGCGGTTGGAATTTCGCTTTCCATCGGGGTCACGATTGGCGGGCTCGCGGGCTTTTACGGGCAGCGCAAGCTCGGCCCGGTCAGCATCGACACGCTGCTCATGCGCTTCACCGACGTGGTGCTGTGTTTCCCCACGTTTTTTCTGATCCTCACGGTCGTGGCGCTGCTGCCGCCCAGCATTTACAACATCATGATCGTGATCGGCATCACCAGCTGGATGAGCATCGCGCGCTTCGTGCGCGCCGAGTTCCTCGCCCTGCGTGAGCAAGATTTCGTCACCGCGGCCCAGGCGCTCGGTCTGCCCGAATGGCGCATCATTTTCCGACACATGATCCCGAACGCGATGGCGCCCGTGCTGGTATCTTCGACGATCAACGTCGCCCACGCGATCTTGACCGAGTCGGCGCTGTCTTTCTTGGGCTTCGGTGTGCGCCCGCCCTACGCCACGTGGGGCAACATCTTGGCCGATGGTCGGTCATACATCTTCGATGCCCCGTGGTTGTTCCTAATCCCCGGCGCGGCCATCTTGGTCGTGGTGCTCGCATTCAACCTGGTCGGCGAAGGCCTGCGTGACGCGCTGAATCCCAAGCTGCGAAGGCGGGCCAGCTGATGGCCGCCGAAGACTCGGAGCTGCTCGCGATTCGCAATTTGCACGTCGACTTCGAGACGGATGCGGGACTCGTTCCGGCCGTGCGCGGTGTCGATTTGAACATCGCGCCCGGCGAAACGGTGGCTCTGGTCGGTGAGTCCGGTTGCGGCAAGTCAGTCACCGCGATGTCCGTCATGCGGCTGACCGAGGGCCGCATCACCGCCGGCAGCATTCACTTCCAAGGCCGTGATTTGAGCCGCTTGCCCGAGCCCGAGCTACGCCGCATCCGCGGCGGGCAAGTGGGCATGATCTTCCAAGAGCCAATGACCTCGTTGAACCCAGTGTTCACGGTGGGTCGACAGATAGAAGAAGTGCTGACCTTGCATCAGCAGCTGAGTGCGTCGGCAGCGCGCGCGCAGACGCTCGAGTTGCTGAAGCGAGTCGGTATCCCGTCGCCCGAGCGCCGCCGCCTGCAATATCCGCACGAGCTATCGGGCGGCATGAAGCAACGCGTGATGATCGCCATGGCCATCGCTTGCCGCCCGCGGCTGCTGATCGCGGACGAACCGACGACCGCGCTGGATGTGACGATTCAAGCGCAGATCATGGAACTGTTGCGCTCGCTGAAGCAAGAGTTCGGCATGGCCGTATTGCTGATTACGCACGACCTCGGCGTCGTCGCGCACTTTGCGGAGCGCGTACTCGTGATGTACGCCGGCAAAATCGTCGAGCAAGGTTCGGTGCGTGACGTGTTCAAGCGCGCCGCTCATCCTTACACTCAGGCATTGCTCGGCGCCTTGCCCGACCCGCTCGAGCCCACGCTGCGGCTATCGGCGATCCCCGGCCGCGTTCCATCACCGACGATGCTTCCCGCGGGCTGCTCGTTTTGCGCGCGCTGCGCGCACGCCTTCGAGCCGTGCCCGACCGAGCGGCCCGAGCTCTTCGAGGTCAGTGGCGAGCACCGCGCCGCGTGTTTTCTGCGCCGTCCACCGGCTACTTTCGCCCCGACGCCGCGTTGACCGCATCTTCGATGGCGTCCATGAAGTCCTGAGCTAGTGGCGGAGTGGCGACTTTGCCCGCGAGGATCTCGCGCGCGTCGTGGTCTTTGCCGTACAGCGCCCGCGTCGCCGCTTGATCTTGTTCCAGCACCGCGCCGCTCACGACCGCGCCCGCGAACAGGCCGCTCGACCGCGTATAGGTGATGACGGGCGCCCGGAACTTAGTGTCGGTCGAGCGCTGCTGGCCCCCGCCGACCGGTCCCGCCGCGACGGACACGTCGGCGCCGATCTCGAAATGCCCGCGCATCAACGCGCTGCGCCCGGCTTCGGTCGTGATCAACATCAGTACATCCGCCTGTTCCACCCCCAGCTGGAGCCCCGCACTGCCACCCGAAAGAGTGATTGGGGCCGGCGGGCTGACGCCTTCGTCGGTTTCGCAGACCGCGAAGCCGTGCCCGTGGCGCGCGCCCAGGATCAAGCCACCGCGAACCACGCCCGGCAAAATCACCGCGCACACCACCTCACGGGCCACGCCGCCGGGCACTTTTTTGCCGACGTCTTTCAGCAGGCCTGCCGCATCTGCGAGCCGATCTGCGACTTCCTGCTGCTCGGGCGAAGTCGGCTGAGCGTGTTTGGCGGGACGACAGGCGCCTGCGAGCAACGCGCACGTAACCAGGAGTCGGCTGAAATTCATGGTGTCCTCGCTGAGCACACCCGCCACTGCGCCGGGTGCACCTTCAGATGGGGATCGACTGCCGCAAAAACAAGGCCCTTTTTCGACAGTATGCCGCCGAGCACCGGGCTGGGACAAGTGATCGCCGTGCTAGTCTGGCACGGCTGCCCATGCCCCACGCCGCGACAGCCTTGGCCAATCCAGAGCTCGAGCCCCGAGCAGCGTTGCTCGAGGTCAGCGGGCTCCGTAAGTATTTCCCCGTGCGCGGCGGTTTGTTCGGCGGCGTGGTCAACCAAGTCCGCGCGGTGGAAGACGTCACGTTCACGATCGCTCGCGGCGAGACCTTGGGGCTCGTGGGTGAATCGGGCTGCGGCAAGACCACCGTCGGGCGGATGGTGCTGCGTCTGCTCGAGCCCACGGCAGGCAGCGTGCGCTTCGGGGGCCGCGACTTGCTGACGCTGAACCGCACCGAGCTCCGTCACTTGCGACGCCGGATGCAGATCGTATTTCAGGATCCGTACTCGTCTTTGAATCCGAGGCGCAGCGTGGGGGACGCCATCGGCGAGCCGCTGTTCGTGCACGGGTTGGCCAAGGGCGCCGAGATCGATCGCCGGGTAACGCAGTTGCTCGAGCGTGTCGGCTTGCCCGGGAGCTACCGCAGCCGCTACCCCCATGAGTTCTCCGGCGGGCAACGCCAGCGCGTGTGTATCGCGCGCGCGCTCGCGCTCGAGCCCGAATTCATCGTGTGCGACGAAGCCGTGTCCGCGCTCGATATCTCGATTCAAGCGCAAATCCTCAATCTACTGGGCGATTTGCAAGACGAGTTGGGGCTTACTTATCTGTTCATTAGTCACAACCTCAACGTGGTTCGGCACATCGCCGATCGCATCGCGGTCATGTACTTGGGCAACTTGGTCGAAGTCGCCGATGCCGATCGCTTGTTCAGCGCGCCTCAGCACCCATATACACGCGCGTTGCTCTCGGCCAATCCCATCCCGGACCCGGACGTGCCACTCCAGCCGGTCGCGCTCGAGGGCGAGTTACCCTCGCCGCTCGACCCGCCAACGGGTTGTCGCTTCCATACTCGCTGCCCGGAAGCCTTCGAGCCCTGCCGCAGCGTAGTCCCGCAGGCGCGACTCGTGAGTGGCGCGGGAACCCCGCATGAGCACCGCGTCTGGTGCCATCTATACGACGATGCTCAGAAGCCTGCTTAGCGCGTTTTTGGTGTTTGCGGCGGCGCTCTTGGTCGTCGGTTTCACGCTTTCTAGTTCCACGGGGCGCCGCGCCGATTTCCGGTTCACCAACAGCGCCGAACCCAAGACCCTCGATCCACAACTTGCCACGGGCGAGCCGGAACAGCGCATCTTGCGCTCCCTGTTCGAAGGCCTGGCGCGGCTCGATGCGCGCTCGCTCGAACCGGTGCCGGGCGTAGCCGAAGCTTGGGACATCTCCGCGGACGGCAAGACGTACACTTTTCACCTGCGCCCGACCGCGCGCTGGACAGACGGTCATCCGCTCACCGCGCACGACTTCACGTACGCTTGGCGCCGTCTGCAGGAACCGAGCTTGGGCTCGGAGTACGCGTACATCATGCACATGGTGCGCTACGCGCAGGCGTTGAACACCCACGCCGACCAAGCCGCCGCGCTGCAGGGGCCGGTCCAGGTGGCGGTTGCCGAGCTCCTGCAAAAGTATCCGGGCCCAATCCCCGCCGCCGAGTTGCTCGCGCTCTCGGCTAAACAGAATTTGGATGCGACGCTCAAGGGCACGCCCAATGAGCAGCTGCGCAGCTTCTTGCTGCGCCCGGCGGGCGATATGTCGCATGCCGAGCTGAGCGCGCTGCCCGCGCAATTCGCGCTCGAGGGCAAGCGGCGCGCGGCCCTATACGAGGAGGCCAAGCTGCATTTCGGCATCGATGGCGGCGCCTACGCCAAGGACGATCACACGCTGGTCGTCGAGTTGGTCGCGCCCACGCCGTATTTCTTGGAGCTCACGAGCTTCTATCCGTTGTCCCCCATCCCCCGCTGGGCGGTCGAGAAACGCGACGGGCGCAATTGGTTCTTGCCCAAGCGCATCGTCTCGAACGGCCCCTTTCAGCTGACGGATTGGCGCGTGGGCGATCGGATTCGGCTCGAGCGCAGCGAGACGTACTGGGGGCGTAGTGAGGTCAAGCTGCGCGACATGGATGTATTGCCAATCGAGAATGCGACCACGGCGCTGAACCTCTACCTCACGGGTGAGGTCGATTGGCTGCCGCAGCAGAGTGTGCCGCAAGACCTCGCTCCGGATTTGCTCGAGCGCCCAGATTTCTTCTCGGGCCCGGCCTTCATTGCCTATTA
>Ga0247740_1000757_pt1 | contig 14515 bp, 10 predicted proteins | sample UWRJL148409B2_FD_180942 | JGI IMG/M metagenome (GOLD analysis project Ga0247740, IMG submission 180942) | Plant litter microbial communities from Arlington Agricultural Research Station in Wisconsin, United States - UWRJ-L148-409B-2 | ecosystem: Environmental > Terrestrial > Plant litter >...
GAGGCGCGCAGCGCGGCCGCGCGCCAGCGCGAGGCGCTGCGGCGTCGCCACCGCTACGCGGACGTAGTCGATTTGATCTTGGCCGAAACTAGGGGAGAACAGCACCGGCCGACCGTCAACGCTCTGACATTGCCCATCGCACGCGGCTACCGCGCGCCGGCCTACGACGAGGCGCTGCTCAGTGACGGTCAAGCGCGGCCGAGCCACGCGCAGGTGCTGCAAGCACTGTCGAGCTTGAGCACCGAGGAACTTCAGGCTCGCTCCCAGCAGCTCACCCAGAAAACCCGCGCCGCGGGCGTGCTCTTCCGACCCACTGACGCCAAGGAAGCGCTCGCGTTTCCGATCGACATCGTGCCGCGAATTTTGGACGGCGCAGAATGGAGTCGCTTGGAGGGCGGGGCGGCTCAACGCGCCCGCGCGCTCGACGCGTTCTTACGCGATATCTACGGTGAACGCGCGATCGTCAAGGATGGCCTCGTGCCCAGCTGGCTCGTCGATACCGCGCCCGGGCGGCGCGACGCGGGCAGCGCACCGCCGCGGAGCGCGCGCCGCACGCAGGTCTGCGGGTTCGACATCGTGCGGGACGGCGACGGTCGATGGCTCGTCTTGGAGGATAACGTGCGAGTTCCGTCCGGCGTCGCGTACGCGATGCAGAGCCGTCGCTTGCTGCGCGAGGTCTTTCCCGAGTTCGACCCGGGGCAAGCGCTGCTGGACGTGGAGACGGTTCCGACCTTGCTGCGTCGAACTTTGGAGGAGTGCGTGCCCGAGCGCGTGGGCGACGGCTCGCCCAGCCTCACCTTGCTCAGCGAAGGCAGCAACGACTCGGCGTCATTCGAGCACCGAATGCTGGCCGAGGCGATGAACGTGCCACTCTCGGTGCCCGCCGACCTGCTCGTGGAAGGGGACGTGCTCTATCGCATCACGGCGCAAGGTCGACAAAAGCTAGACGTGGTGTATTTGCGCATGGACGACTCGCTCTGGCAGCGGCGAGGCAAGGACGGCCGCATTCTCGGCCCCGAGCTCCTGAGCGCCGTGCGGGCGGGGAACCTCACGCTCGCCAATGCGCTCGGTAACGGCGTGGCTGACGACAAGGCGATCTACGAATACGTGCCCAAGTTCATCCAATACTACTTGGGGGAACACCCGTTAATCGAGCAGGTGCCGACGTTTCACTGCGCGGACCCCGATCAGAAGCAATACGTGCTCGATCACCTCGAGGAACTGGTCGTCAAGCCGGTCGATGGCTACGGAGGCCTCGGGGTGGTCGTTGGCCCGCGCGCATCGGACGCAGAGCTCGCCGAAGCGCGTGAGCTGATCGAACAGCAGCCGAGCCGGTGGATAGCTCAGCAGACCATTTCCCTGTCGACCCACCCCACGTTCAGCGAGGGTCGTTTCGAACCGCGGCACATCGATTTGAGAGTGTTCGTGTACTACGGGAAGGAGCCATTGGTCGTGCCCGCGGCTCTCACTCGCGTCGCGGGATCCGGCAGCTTGATCGTCAACTCATCGCGCGGAGGCGGGGCCAAAGACACCTGGCTCTTGCGCTGACAGTGGCCACGCTAGCGAACGTCAGAGGAGCCTGAAATGTGCGGTTTTGCGGGAGAATTGCGGTTCGACGGACAACCCTGCGACTTGCTTTCGCTGTCGCGCATGAATCAGCGTATGGCCGAGCGCGGACCCGATGGCGCGGGCATCTTTCAGCGCGGGCCCCTGGGTCTCGCGCATCGTCGCCTGACGATCATCGACCTGACGCGGGCTGGTGAGCAGCCGATGGTCGACGCTGAACTCGGCTTGTCGTTGGTGTTCAACGGTTGCATTTACAACTACCGCGAGCTGCGGGCCGAGCTCGAGACACTGGGCTATCGCTTCTTCTCCAACTCCGATACGGAGGTGATTCTGAAGGCCTATCACCGTTGGGGTAAGAACTGCGTCACGCGCTTTCTGGGGATGTTCGCGTTCGTGATTGCAGAGCGAGACTCCGGACGCTTGGTGATGGCGCGAGACCGCCTGGGCATCAAGCCGCTGTACGTGACGCGCACCCCGCAATTTCTGCGTTTTGCCTCGACCTTGCCGGCCTTGCTCGAGGCGGGCGGCATCGATACGGCAATCGATATCGTGGCGCTGCATCACTACATGTCGTTCCACTCGGTGGTGCCAGCGCCGCTCACGATCTTGAAGGCGGTCCGTAAGTTGCCGCCTGCCACCGTGCGCGTGATCGAAGCCGATGGCAGCGAGCAAGATCACGTGTACTGGCGAGCTCACTACACTCGGCCCAGTCAGTCTCGTAGCGTGGCCGAGTGGCAGGAAGCCGTGCTGGACAAGCTCAAGCTCGCGGTCAAGCGGCGCATGGTGGCAGACGTGCCCATCGGAGTGCTGCTCTCCGGCGGGCTCGATTCCAGCTTGATTGTTGGTTTGCTCGCGGAATCGGGGCAAAGCGGGCTGAACACCTTCAGTATCGGCTTCGAGTCCGCGGGAGGCATGGCGGGCGACGAGTTCGAGTACTCCGACCTGATAGCCAAGACGTTCGGCACTCGGCATCACCAGATCCGCATCGACAATCAGCGCTTGGTCCCGGCCGTCGTCCCTGCGGTGCGCGCGATGAGCGAGCCGATGATCAGCCACGACGCGGTGGCGTTTTATCTGCTCTCGAAGGAAGTCGTCGAGCACGTCACCGTGGTTCAATCGGGGCAGGGCGCGGACGAGGTGTTCGCCGGCTACGAGTGGTACCCCCCGCTCGCCCAAGCACCGCGTCATGACGCGCTCTCGGCCTACGCTTCGGTGTTCTTCGATTGGACTCACCGGCAATTGACCGAGATGGTCTCTCCACAGCACCTGGCCCCCGGTGACGTGAGCCGCGCGTTCGCGAGCGAACACCTAGGCGCTCCGGGGGCGGAGACGACGCTCGATGCGGCTCTGCGCCTCGATTCGAACGTGATGCTGGTGGACGACCCGGTAAAACGCGTGGACAACATGACCATGGCTTGGGGCTTGGAGGGCCGCGTTCCGTTCCTCGATCACGAGCTGGTCGAGCTCGCCGCCGGCTGTCCGCCTGAATTGAAGTTGGCCGAAGGGGGCAAAGGGGTGCTCAAGAGCGCGGCGCGCAAGCTGCTGCCAGCGCAGGTGATCGACCGTCCCAAAGGCTATTTCCCGGTTCCGGGCATGCGGCACATCGAAGGCGAGCTTTTGACGATCGTGCGCGAGGCGCTGACCAACAAAGCGGCGCGCGAGCGAGGCCTGTTTCAAGCCGCTTATCTCGATCGGCTCCTGGATCAACCAAACGCGCTGCGCTCGAACTTGGGCTCGAACGCGCTGTGGCAAGCGGGCCTGCTCGAGCTTTGGCTGCAAGAAATGAGGATCGCGTGAACGCCGCTCGCTACGTGTCCGCGATCGGGGCATGGTCGGTATCACTTTCACCCGACGGCCAGCGCCTGGCGTACGTCTCGGACCGCGATGGCACGCCGCAATTGTTCGTGTCCGACGTAGACGGGAACAACGAGCACGCGCTCGACACGGGGCCCGAGCCGGTTCAGGAGGCGCATTGGTCGGTCGTTGGCGGGTGGATTGCGCTCTCGATCGCGCCGGGCGGGTCGCCGCGCACTCAAGTCTGGGCAATTCGCCCGGATGGCACGGGCCTGCGCTGTGTGTCCGGAGCGGCCCAGGGCGCGAGCTACCTCGGCCCTTGGACGCACCGTCAAAGTCTGCTGGCGCTGGCCCGCACCTCCGAGCAGACGGCGGGCGAGACCTTGCTGTACGACCTAGAATTGGGCGTAGAGATCCCGATCGCGGCCGGAGGCCAACCGCTGGTTCTGGATGTGGATCGCGAGCGGCGTACGGCCCTGGTTCGCCGTGGGCCGCGCGGTGTACGCAGCGTGTGGCTGGTCGATCTGCAGAGCGGGCAAGAGCGTGAACTGCGCGTCCACGAAGAGCTCGGTTCGACCGATCTCGGCCGCTTGTCCCCGGATGGCACCACCGCGTATCTGCGCAGCAATGCCGGGCGTGATCGCTTCGCGCTGTTCGCGGTGGGAGTTTCCGATGCCCGGCTTGGACACGTCGAGCTAGTTGCCGAGCACGCTGATGCCGAGCTCGATGACTTGATCTTGACCGCAACGGGCGATAGCGCCGCGCTCCTCTGGAATCGCGCTGGCCGCAGCGAGTGCCAATTGCTCGAGCTGTCGACGGGGCACTCTCGGGAACTGCTGTTGCCCGAGCCGCTCGCGCATGGCGGCGCTTTTTCCAAGGATGGCCAAGTGCTGGCCATGACCCTCGAGGGCCCCACCCATCCCAAGGCCGTACATGTCCTCGACATCGCGCACGGCAATTGGCGCCGCGTCACTCACCAGCCCAGCACCTGGCAAGCACCGGCCGCTACCCCCACTTTGGAGCGGTTCAAGGCGCGTGATGGCCTGGAACTCAGCGGTTGGCTGTACCCCGCCGCGCGCGATCGCGGCGGGCCGCCCGCGGCCGTCATCCACCTGCACGGCGGTCCCGAGTCGCAAGAGCGGCCGAGCTACAATCCCCTCTTCCAGGCGTTGGCCGCGGCGGGGATAGCGGTGTTCGCACCCAACGTCCGTGGCTCTTCGGGCTTCGGGCGCACCTTCATGGAGGCCGACAACCGTGAAAGACGCTGGGGCGCGATTAGCGACGTCGCCGACTGCGCACAGTTCTTGTTCGCCCGCGAGTTGGCAACGCCCCGCACGCTCGGATGCGCGGGGAGGTCCTATGGCGGCTACCTCACGCTGGCGGCTTTGGTATTCCACCCAGAGCTATTCGCGGCGGGGGTGGACATCTGTGGCATGAGTGATTTTGCTACCTTTTACCGCGATACCGAGCCGTGGATCGCGACCCAGGCGTACCCGAAGTATGGTCACCCGGAACATGACTCGGCGTTGCTTCGGGCGTTGTCGCCGATGCATCGACTCGAGCATTTGCGCGCGCCGCTTCTGGTCGTTCACGGGGAAAACGATTCGAACGTACCGCTCGGGGAAGCAACGCAGGTCGTGGCGGCCGCCCGCGCCCGGGGCCTCGCGGCAGAACTCTTGCTCTTCCCGGGCGAGGGACACGAAGTGATGCAGCGCGCGAACCGCGAACATTTCGTGCGCAGCACGTTGTCCTTCCTCACGACCCACTTGCAGGAAGAGTCAGATGCGAACCGCGCGAAGACAACGGCTGCGCGGGAGTGAGCTGCCTACAATGTGCGACTTGTTTTGGGCCAAGCCCTGTCGCAGGGCGCGGATGTTCCGTTAGTCCCTAGAAGTCATGCGTTCGCGTACCTCGCTGCTCGGTCTATCGCTTGCCAATTGTCTTTCGGCCTTGATCTTGTGCTTCGGGTTGGTCGCCTGTGGCGGCTCACCAGAGGTTGTCAGCGGCAGCGACGAGCCGACCGCGACCGGGGGCAGCGGCGGATCGGGTCCCAGCGCAGGTACCGGCGGCATCGGCGCGAATTTGAATTTACCCGGCGAAGCCGGCTCGTCCGACGGCGGCGCGATGGACATTCCCGAAGCAGGGCCAGGCTGCGGGGACGGCGAAGTCAATCAACCGGAAGAGGAGTGTGACGACGGGAACACGCTGCCCGGTGATGGCTGCTCCGGTGCTTGCACCAAAGAGGATTATTCCGTGTGTCCGCCCACGGGTGGCGAATGCATGTCGACCATCGAATGCGGTGACGGCGTGATCGAGGCCGCCGAGTCCTGCGACGACGGCAATACCGAAGACGGTGATGGCTGTTCCTCGGACTGCTTGATCAAAGATCCCCTGTACGACTGCTCCATCCTGAATCAGGCGTGCATCAACACCGTCGTCTGCGGTGATAGCCAAGTGACGGGGGATGAAGTTTGCGACGATGCCAACAAGGTGAGCGGCGACGGTTGCTCTGCCGATTGCCTAACCGTCGAAGCCAACTTCATTTGCGGAAAGCCAGGCAAGAACTCGTGCCGCAAGATCTCGATCCCCGTTTGCGGTGACGGATCGCTCGATGCGGGTGAAGAGTGCGATGACGGCAATACCTCGGCGACCGCCGATGGTTGCAGCGCGACTTGCACGGTCGATGTCTCTTGGACTTGTCCCACGCCCGGGTCCACCTGCTTGCCGCTTGGATGTGGCAATGGGGTTCGCACGCCGGACGAACAGTGCGACGACGGGAACCTCGTCGCCGGCGACGGTTGCAGCCTGAAAGCCAGTGTGTGCAGCGTCGAGGATGGCTTCGTTTGCCCGGAGCAAGGCAAGCCTTGCATGCCCAAGTGCGGCGACTTGGTGATCAAAGGCTACGAGCAGTGCGAAGACGGCAATTCCAAGTCGGGAGACGGTTGCAGCGCGTCGTGCTTACTCGAGCCGGGCTATGTCTGCGCTGGCGGCGTCGGTACCCCATGCACGAAGGCGATTTGCGGAAAAAACGGCAAGGAAGCCGACGAAGGCTGTGACGACGGCAACGTAGTCTACGGTGATGGCTGCAGCGGTGTCTGCCAGAACGAACCTACGTTTGCTTCGGACGGCACGCCCAACGTGGCGTGCGGTGACGGCATCCGCGTCAGCAGCGAGGACTGCGACGACGGAAACAAGAACCCAGGCGACGGCTGTGATGCGTTCTGCAAAGTCGAAACCGGTTTCTTGTGCAGTGATACCGTTTCGACCCCAGACTTCATCGACATCAAGGTCCGCTATCACGACTTCAAAGGCGCGGGGGAGTCTAGCCCACAGTGCAACCAGCCCAATGCGCCGGTCCCTTGCGGCCACCCGGATTTCGAAGACAAGAACGGCGGTTACCTCGGTCTGGTTGGCGCACCGTGCACGAAGTCCAATCAGGCGACCTGCGGCGTGCTCGGGTCCAATGGCAAGCCCGCGCTGGTCATCCTGAACTCCGACAAGGTCAACTCACCCGCGTCCTTCCAGCAATGGTACCAAGACGTGGCGGGGGTGAATAAAGGCGTCGATGGCAGCATCCGCATGATTCGCCAGGGCGTCACGGGTGCTGCCTATGCGTACGACAACAGCTCGTTTTTCCCGCTGGACAACGACCTGAATGGTTTCGGCAACTATGGCGGCACCGGTCACGACTTCCACTTCACGACCGAGCTCGACTATTTCTTCCAGTACAATGGCGGCGAAGAACTAACGTTCCGCGGCGACGACGACGTCTGGGTGTTCATCAACCGCAAGCTCGCCGTCGACATCGGCGGTATTCACAGCGCCCAGACCGGCCGCGTCGTTTTGGGTGATGAAGACAGCAAGTGCTCGGTCCACGGTGGCGGCAGTCTGCCCACCTGCGTACCGACTATCAACAGCGCGGCGGATAGCCGCTTTGGCCTGGTCAAAGGCGGGATCTATCAGATCTCTTTCTTCCAAGCCGAGCGCCACACGAATCTCTCGAATTTCCGCCTCTCCCTACAGAACTTCTTGCCGGCCCACTCGCAGTGCGTTCCCAACTGCGGTGATGGAAAGGTCGTGATTGGCGAGGTTTGTGATGACGGCACGGCCGAGAACACGGGCGCTTACGGTCACTGCAACTCGACCTGCTCGGCCCGCGAGTTCTGCGGCGACGGCGCCAAGAACGGTCCGGAGAAGTGCGACAACGGCGTGAACCTCGCGGGCTACAACGCGAGTAGCGGCTGCGCTCCGGGCTGCGTGCTGCCACCCAAGTGCGGCGACGCCAAGGTCGACTTCACTTTCAAAGAGGAGTGCGACGAGGGCACGGCCAAGAATACGGGGGCATACGGCGGCTGTACCGCGCTTTGTAAAGCTGGCCCGTTCTGCGGTGACAAGACCATCAACACCCCGCAAGAGGTTTGTGACGATGGCTCGGCCAACGGCGGCTACGGAAAAGCGTGTGGCTACGATTGCCAGCCGGGCGCCCGCTGCGGTGACGGCATCAAAAACGGCACCGAGCAGTGCGACTTGGGCGACGGCAAGAACGTGGGCGGCTATGGAGGCTGCAAAGCCTCTTGCACCTTCGACGCGCGCTGCGGTGACAACAAGGTGCAAACTGGTGAAGACTGCGACGACGGCAAGAATCTAGGCGGGTACGGTAAATGTGCCCCCGGGTGCAAGTACGGGCCCCGCTGTGGTGACGGCATCAAGAACGGCAGCGAATTGTGCGACGACGGCGTGAACGACGGCTCGTACGGCAAGTGCAGTAAGGACTGCCAGTTCGGTCCGCGCTGCGGAGACAAGGTCGTCCAGTCGGTCGAGCAGTGCGACCAAGGCTCGCAAAATGGCAAGAGCGATTGCAGCACGAGCTGCACGCTGCAAATCACGAAGTAGCGAGCGGCACGGTCTGACGCAAGTGACGAACGATCGCGTCGAAGCGGGGGGTACCTCGATGTTCGACGCGATACAGCGCGTGAGCTGCAACGGCAGCGAGCTCTGCGGCGAGGCCCAAGCCGGCGATGGCGGTTGCTCGCTCAGCGCTACCGAACGCGCCTCGCTTGCACGCCGCGCCGTCTCTCCCAAGACTCGTCGTTCATGACGGGCGAGGAGATCGTTCTCGACGGCGGGATGACCCGGTTCTGACGGTCCTCCGGGTCGGCGATCCGCTGTTCAGCCGACCCTAGCCCTCGATACGTTTCTGAATGTCGTCCGCGCGTTGGCTGGCTCGGAATTCGATGATTCGAAATTCGGCCAGCCCGTGCTTGTAAAATGGATCCTCCGCGATGATCGCTTCGAGCTCTGGCTTGTCTTTGCCGACGGCTAAAATGATTCCGCCATCACGCGGGATCTTCCGACCCGAGACCAAGAAGTTGCCGGCTGCGTAGTATTTCTTCAAGAAGGCAACGTGTGCCTTCATGTGCGCGTCGATCTCCGACAGGTCCGCTTTGTAGATCAGCTCGATCACGAACATTACGTCACTTTGGCACAGGATCTGCAGAAGGCGCAGCCGGTGCTCTCGTCCTGCGCTTCTCGAGCCCGAGGTTTCAACGGGTTCACTCTGCTCCTGCTTTCACTCGCGTCATCCGCGCTGTTGCTTGGCCGGCCCGCCGCCGCGCAGGTCAACGTCGAGCCATTGCGGCAACAGGTGACAGCTCGCAAATTTGGCGCACGCATCAACGCCTCGACCACGACCTATGCCGGCAATACCCAGGGCGTGGTGTTCGGGGGCACGGCGTTGCTCGGCGGTCGGACCGCGCGAAACTTCGGCTACCTCGACGTCTCGGGCGACTACACACGGCTCGGCGGCGCGGTAAGCGTGGCGAAATGGTTCGCGCACCTGCGCCACAATTTCCAGATCAGTCCGGACTGGTGGTGGGAGGAGTATGCCCAGCTCGAGAGTGATCGCTTCCGGCGCGTGCAATTGCGCGAACTCGTCGGCACTGGGCCCCGCGTCCGGGCACTACACCACCCGATGTTCGAATTGTTCTTCGGCAGCTCTTACATGGTCGAAATCAGCCAGCTCGACAGCGCCGACTCGAACCCGGAGGGGGAGGGCACATTCGAGCGCTGGAGCAATTACTTCGCCGCGACCTTCAACCCAGACGAGCGGATCATGATCAGCACCGTCAACTACATCCAGCCGCGCATTGGCCATTTCTCCGACTACAAAGTGCTCAGCGTGAGCGGGGTCGATTTCAAGATCACCGAGCTCTTGCACAGCCGTGTGGACGCCACCGCCCGCTACGAGAGCCGTTCTCCTTCCGATGTGCGCCACGCGGACTTACAACTCAAGAGCTCGCTCGAGATCGTCTTCTAAGCGGCCAAGCTCTCGGCCAAGCGATCCAAGATGCCGGGTGCGTCGCGGCTCACGATCTTGCCGTGCGAGACGATGATGCGGTTCAAGCCGGGGATGCGCGCCCAACGTTCCAACTGTCCGCGCAACGCGTGCTTGTCCTTGATTTCAGCCATTCTCACGATCGCCGGGATGCGAGGGGCTTGGCCCGTGAAGCCCATCACGTGGAAAAGCCAGCCGCCGAAACCGGGGCGATCCTCCAGATTCCAGATCAGATCGTTTACGACCAGGGTCGTGCCGCTCCAAGTGCGGACGACGAGCGCCGCCTCCCGCTCCTGCGTACCAGGCACGGTCACGAACGAAACTTGCGGGTCGCCGAAAGCGGGCTCGGTGTCGTCGACCGGCACTACTTCTTCCACCTGCTTTCGCACGCCCGCGGGTGCCACGACCCGCATCTGCGGGTAGCGGTCTTTCCAGATCTTGGCGTCCATCCGGTGAATGTCGTTGGGCACGACCAAGAAGCTTGGCTCACCGAACGCTTCCAGCGCCCGCATCTCGACCTCGTGCAGCGCGATCGCGCTGTAGATCACCAGCCGCCCATCGTGCAGGCGCACCACGGTCATGCGGCGCGGAAAGTCACCGACCGCCATGGGCAAGTCTCCCGTGACCGAGAGCAGGCTGTCGTCCAGCCGAGAAAGCTTGCCGTGTGGCAGAACGGTCCACTCAGTGAAAGGCTTGGGCATGGAACTCCTTTCCCTCTCGGCAAAGCAATCCGTGTGCCCGCTCGAGGGTGAGCTACGCGCTTTGCCCGGCCAGCGCGAAATGCCACCCGAGCTGGCGTGACAATTCTCGCAAGATCAGATGGCCGCGCACGCTGCCGCCCTTGTCGTTCAAGCGCGGGCTCGAGACGGCAACCCCGGCAATGCTCGGCACCACGGCGACAATCACCCCGCTGACGCCGCTCTTGGCTGGCATGCCCGTCGCCATCAAGTAATTTCCCGACTCGTTGTACATGCCGCAGGTGGCCATGATCGAGACCACGATGGCCACCGTTTGCTTCGAGAGCACGCGCTCGGTAGTGCCCGGCCGCAGACCGCCGTGGGCCAGAATCGCCGGCAAGAACGCGGACTCTTTGACGCCCCCCGTGAGCGAACAAAGCGCGAAGTAGACATCGAGCGTCTCGTTGACGTCGCCATGCAGCACGCCGCCGTGCTTCAAGAAGTAGGCGATCGCTCGGTTGCGGTCAGCAGACGTGCGCTCATTGGCCAGCACATTTTCATCGATGGGAATTGGCTTGCCGTACAGACGTTCGGCCCAGGTACGAAGCCATGTGATGCGGCGCTCCACCGTCCCGTGCAGCTGGCCGCACAGCGCGATCGCTCCGGAATTGATCAGCGGGTTGGCTGGTTTCGGCCCATGCGTTTCGAGCCGAGCCACCGAGCCGAAGCTGTCCCCCGAAGGCTCGGAACCGACGATGTTGAACACTTCCACCGGGCCGCGTTCTTCCAGCAAGCCGATCAGGGTCAGCAGCTTGGCCGAGCTTTGAAACGTGAACTCGTGGTCGAGCGCGTCGCCGGCGACCAGTGTGTCGCCGTTGCTGAGTGTCACCGCGGCGCTAGTGCGTTCGAGCGGCACCCTCGCCAGGTCGGGGATGTAGCTTGCGGGCTCTCCCTCTCGATTTCGGCGCGACTTTTCCACTGCGAAATTCAGGCTTGCCTGAATGACGGCATGGTCGGGGAGCGGCATTCCCGCGATTCTAACCGGCAGATGAGCGTCCATAAAAGAACTTCACGAAAGTGCACCTTGCTCACGGCCTGGCGACGACTTATGCACAGTCCAGACATGAAAAAGGATCGTTTTCTGGAGCGTGCTGCAGCCTTCGCCCTACCCGGCTTCCGACTGCTGAGCGGTGTGCTGCTCGCCGGAGCGATTGCCAGCTCGACGACCGCTTGCGGCTACAACGACGTCATCGACCGCGACGAGCAAGTAAAGGCAAGTTGGGCGGAGGTGCAAAACCAATACAAGCGTCGCGCCGATCTGGTGCCGAACTTGGTGAGCACGGTCAAAGCTGCAGGCCAATTCGAACAAGACACGTTGACCAAGGTGGTCGAGGCTCGCTCCAAAGTCGCGGGCCTCAAAGTCGACAGCTCCACCATCGACGACCCGGAGAAGTTGAAGAAATTCGAGGCCGCGCAGAACGAACTGTCTGGCTCGCTCTCGCGCTTACTGGTGGTGTCCGAGCAGTATCCTACGTTGAAAGCCACTGATTCGTTCCGTGACCTGCAATCGCAGCTCGAAGGCACGGAGAATCGCATCACCGTAGCCCGCAAGCGCTACATCGAGAACGTCGCCGAGTACAATTCGCTCGTGCAGAAGTTTCCGACGAGCATCGGCGCGTCGATGCGCGGCCGCGCCGTGCGTCCGACCTTCGAGGCCGCACCGGGAGCTGAGAATGCTCCGCAAGTGAAGTTCTGAGCTCTTCCGTCGTGAGTCGCATGACTCGGCCGACTTCGCCGCCGCGCTCGCTCTCTCGGGCGCTGCTGTGGCTGCTCTCTGTGTCCGTCGCCTGGTTCGTCGCGTTGCCGGCAGCGGCGCAGGAGCGCTCGATACCGCCGCTCGTCGCCCACGTGAACGACACGGCGAACCTGCTGTCGCCCACGGCGCGCGCCCAACTCGAACAGAAGCTGAGTGACTACGAGCAGAAGAACGGCCGTCAGTTCGCGCTCTTGACCATCGACTCGCTGGAGGGAGATGCCTTGGAGAGCTTCTCGATCCGCGTGGTCGAGGCGTGGAAGCTCGGCAAAAAAGGCAAAGACGACGGTCTCTTACTGCTCGTCGCCAACAAGGAACACAAGCTACGCATCGAGGTCGGCTATGGCCTCGAGGGCGACATCACCGATGCCTTCTCGGCGCGCGTGATTCGCAACGTGCTGATCCCGGCCATGCGCGCGGGCAACGCTGCGCGCGGTTTCGATCAGGCCTTCGATCTATTGATGCAGAAGGCGGCGGGTGAAGACGTCGCCGCGCCCGAGGGCGCCGCGGATAAACAAGAACGCCGTCGCAGTTCGAGTCCGTTCGGCTGGTTGGTGCTGCTGTTTTTCATCTCGCCGATCCTGATCCCGCTCGTCCTCTCCCGCATGCGCGGCGGTGGTGGCGGGCGGGGCGGCTGGGGCGGAGGCGGCGGCTGGGGTGGTGGAGGTTTCGGCGGCGGTGGGTTTGGTGGTGGCGGCTTCGGCGGTGGTGGCTTCGGTGGAGGTGGCGGTGGCGGCTTTTCCGGCGGTGGCGGCGGAAGCTTTGGCGGCGGCGGCGCTTCCGACTCATGGTGACTTCATTGCTTTCCGACGCTGATGCGCGCGAGGTCGAGGCCGCCGTCACCCGCGTCGAGGGCGGGACCGCCGCCGAATTGGTGGTGGCGGTCGTGCCGCGAAGCGGGGACTATTGGCGCGGTCGGGTCCTGGTGTCGCTGTTTTGGGCAATGGCGGCCGCATTTTGCGTGCTCGAGTTCTTGCCCGGCTGGTCCCCTGCGCTCGCCTTGCTGATCGAGTTGGCGGCCGGTGTGTCCAGTTTCTTGGTGCTCGGTTGGCTGCCGCTACAACGCTTTTTGGTCTCGCCTCGCGAGGCGCAGCAAGCGGCCCACGCCCGTGCTTTTCAGCTGTTTGCCGAACGCGGTTTGTACGGAACCAAGGGACGCACGGCGCTCTTGATTTTCGTGTCGGAGCTTGAGCGACGAGTGGTCTTGCTCGGTGACGCGACCATTCACGCGCAGCTGGGTCAAGCCGGCTGGACCGAAGAAGTGCAGCGCATCATCACCCGCGTGCGGGAGGGACGGTTGAAAGACGGCCTGCTCGAGGTGATCGCCGATCTCGAACCGCGTTTGGCTGCCGCTGCGCCCCGTGAAGCCGACGACACGAACGAGCTACCGGACGCGGTGATTCGCCGCTGAGCGAGCCGCCCGGCCGCCAGTGCGTTGTAGGAGCAAATCCCAAACCGCGCGCACTCGTGGCACCTCGCGCAGCGCGCGCAAGGTGACCAAAAATAGTTCGTCGGTCGGCCAGTTTGCCGCGTCGGCGCGCAGATTCGCCGCGAGCTTCACCGGCACCAGGCCATAGTGCTCGGCGCTCGGCTCGGGGACCAAAGTCACGCCCACGCCGGCGTTGGCAGCTGCAATCTGCACCATCACACTGTCCGAACGCACCACGGGTTCGACTTCGGGCGCGTGCGCGGCGAGCCATTTTGCTGGGCCAATCTGCGCTAACCGCGGGCCGCAGCCCACCCACGGCGCGTCCGCCCAAGAGCGTAGTGTGCCGAGCTCGCGCGAAAGCTCTGCAGAGGCCACGACCACCCAGCGCACTTGGGTCAGCCGGGTGACGATCAGGTCTCCTTGGGCGGGTCGAACCGTGCGCAGCGCCAGATCGGCTTCTCGTCTCGTCAGATCGATTACCGCTTCGCCGGGCGCGATCTCCACCCGCAGCTTGGGGTGAAGCGTGAACAGTTCACGCAAGAGCGGTGCGAGCACCACGTTGGCGACGTCCGGCGGACACGCGATGCGCACCAAGCCGGAGGCTTCCCGCTCCAGGCCGTCGGCGGCGTGAGCGAAGCGCATCATTACCTCCTCCATCTCTTCGGCGACGGGCAGCAGATCTTCAGCGGCTTTCGTGGCCGAGATCCCCTCGTGATTGCGATCGAACAAGGTGGTCGCGAGCGCTTCTTCCAGCGCGGTCAGTCGGCGCGAGACAGTCGACGAGTCGACTCCCAGCCCGCGCCCGGCTTCGCCAACGGTACGAGCGCGGCACAGCGCGAGAAAAAGCCGTACATCGTCCCAGCGGAGGGCCTCGTTCGCGCTCGGTTGGCGTTGCATAGATG
>Ga0247740_1000758_pt1 | contig 14514 bp, 11 predicted proteins | sample UWRJL148409B2_FD_180942 | JGI IMG/M metagenome (GOLD analysis project Ga0247740, IMG submission 180942) | Plant litter microbial communities from Arlington Agricultural Research Station in Wisconsin, United States - UWRJ-L148-409B-2 | ecosystem: Environmental > Terrestrial > Plant litter >...
CAGCCAATAGGCGGGCCACAGACCCTTGCCGGCGGGCAGCGAAACGCGAGCCTCGAAGTAGCCATAGGTGAAGGTGCGGTTGCTGGTGATGCTGCCCGAAGCGTACGGTTGGCCATTGGTGTTGCCCCGTGAGGGTTCGGCAGTGAAAGTCACCGTGCCGTCTTTCAGTGAAACGGCCTCGGGAATGAAGGCCTGCATTTGCTTGGAATCTGCGTACCACTGGACATTCCATGGCGCGCGCGTGTTCCACTTCGCGTTGTCGAGCGTGGCGTCCGAGAATTCATCGGCGAATGCCAAATGGTAGCCCGCGGGCACGAACGCGATTCCCGGGTCGTCCGCACCTGCCACACAGGCGAGCGCCGACTGCGGATGATAGCCGGGATCGCAGAGGCAGTTCGCCTGCTCGGTAAGCAAGCAGCTGCCGTGACCAGAGCAAGACTCGCCTGCGCAAGACGGCCGCGCCTCGATGGACAACGTGAGTGTCACTTGCGCCGAGTGCTCGGACGTCTCACCGGGCACGCCGACCGAAGCATGGACCGTCCAGGTCGCAGGTCCTTTCGCGAGCGCCGAACTGTCGATGGTCAGAGAAAATTGGTCGTTTGCATCGGGGCTCGCTTGCCCGAGGCGAGTGCCGCCTTCGTCCCAGACTTCGACGTGGTTGAAGCCTTCGGCGCGCCCGCTGATCGTCACGTCACCCCGCACCACGGACTGATCGACTGGGCTGGCGACGACGAGCGCGTAGTCCTCGGCCGCCGATTTCGGCGGATCAGCGGCAGGGTCCTTCGCCGGCAGGTCCTTCGCTGGGCCGCCACCAGCGCCCGCAGCGGGTGGCGGGTCGCGGCGCTCGTCACTGGGAGGGGGCGCTTCGACGCCTTCCAGCGCCGATGTTTCGGACACTTTTCCAGAAACGCAGCCGGGCGCGTTGAGTGCGAGCGTCAGCAGCAGTCCGCGGGCTATCGGGACGATGGCTCGAGTTCGAGTGCGCTGAGTGGGTAAACGCTTTACGGGCATGATTCGGGTCAGTGACGACGCGACCGTGCGGAGCACATCTCGCCGCTGTCAACGCGACAGCGCAACGAACGGCTCAGAGATGGTTCTTTTAACCTGTGCGCGAACCATGTGCAAAACGCGCACGCGCTGACGAATTCCGACAGGTGCACGTTGCGGGATGGCGAGCGCCCGCAACGCACTAGTCGGCGGCTCACCCACATGAGTGTCATGCGTGCAGATTCCAAATCAGGGATGACCGCGAATTGCACTCGTCTCGAGTTTCGGAATTCGCGATCGGCTACGTGGAGGTTGCGTCACCGCGGGGGGCCCGGTAATTTCGCACGAAGGTGCGGGATGCGAAGGGCTGATGCGATTCGCGTTCCGAGCACGGTGCACCTCGGGGTATGGCGCGAGCGTTGCATTCGCTCCCGCTCGGGCCTTCATGACCGCGGCGGGAATCATGCAGCAGACGAGCCAGTCGGACTTATTCGCTACGTTGTACGCGGATTCTGCACAGCTGTTGGTCATCGCCAGCCGCAAGCTCGACGACGACCAAGTCGATGCTCGGGCGGTCGCGAGCGAGTTGGCGGTGGTCCTGAGTCGCACGATCGAGGTCTTCAATACCATCGAGCGGCTGAACCAACCCGCCGCGAGCGACGACGACCCGTTCGCTGGGCTAGACGCCGAAACCCGCGTCAGCCTGCGCCTGATCAAGATCGCTCCTCAGAAAATCGAAGACGTGTGTTTCGCCGGAGCTTTGGAGCTCAATCGCGCGCTCCGCGAATTGCAAGCAGCGCGAGATGCGGACGCTTTGCTGACCGCCGCAGAGTCCGCGCAACGAAAACTAGGGCGCTCGATTCGCGCCGTTCTGAGGCTCGCCCGAGCTGACGCCGCGCTCGGCTCCGCCAACCTAGTCGACGAAGGGCCATTGCGCGGCCAGCACGAGCAGGAGCTGCAGACGGCGCTAGCCGTGCGCCGCCTATACGCGGACTTTCGGCGTACCTTGCGGCGCCCCGAGAACGACAGCAGTGAAGCCGTGCTCACCGCGCTGCGTTACGCGGCGGGAGCCGTTGCCATTCTCACCGCCTCACCGCACTACGTCGACTTGCGCGTTGCCGACCGCGCGCTGCTGCGGCGCCTGCGCGACCGGTTGCTCGAGTGGTCGAGGGCCGGCAAAGCGAAAGAGTCGGGAGTGCAGCTCCTGAACGATATTTTCACCTGCGCCGACTTGCTGCGCGACATCAATCGTCGCCAAGAAGTTCACGCCCATGACAGGCAACTCGCAGGCGAGCTAGTGCGTGATTCCGGCCGCGCCCCGGCCGAGTGGTTGAAAGATCTCGAGCGTTTGACTGGCCTGGACGACACGATCGATGCGGTGATCGTGCGCGCGAAAGGCGAGCCCGAGCCGGGGCTCGAGCTCGTCATGGATGCGGTCGTGCGGCTCTCGTACTTGGTCTAGCTCTTGACGCCCAGCCGCCGGCGCAGCGCGGCGGCGCGCTGCTTCAAGGCGTCGGCCTCCCGCGCTACCTCCGGGAAGTCTTCTTCGTGGGCGGCATCGAACAGCGCGCGAGCGTCTTCGGCAATCACGGCCAGCCGTCCGTCGACGTCAGCCAGGACCTCCGCGCGCTCGCCTTCCCCGGTTTGAATGCGTAGCGTCACTTCGGCTGCCGCAGCGCCCAGCGCCGCGAATGCCTGCATGTGCTCTTGCAGGCGTGCGTGCCGACGTTGAATTTCCGTAGCGAACGCCGCCAACGGCTCGAGCGCAGCCTGTTGGCGCGTTTGCATCGTCGCCATGGCTGCGGCCAATGCCTGCAGGCCGGCCGCGAGTCGATCCGGCAGCGTCAGCGCTTGTCCCAGCTCCTTTGCGGCGCGCGCAATGCTCTTCTCGGAAGTGAGCGGGATCTTGCGGGTGGAGCGCGAGATCGCCTCGAGCTCGACGACCTCCGCCTCGAGCGATGCGGCCACTCGGCTCAGGCTGGACGGGTCTTGGGCATTCGGGGGCGAGGCGCTGCGGGACGTCATGAGTCCCGCAGCTTACGGCCCTCGAACGGCCAAGTCATGCGGCGCTGGGCGATCCGCCTGCGGCGTAGCGCGGGTAGGTGTCAGCGCTCTTCGGCCTACTCCGCTTCACTTCGCGTGATAAACGGTCGCCCAGCCGTTGGCAGGCATATCGAACTGGAACTTCGTGCCGCCGAGGGACACGGTGGCCATCTTGGCTGCGCCCGAGTTGTACATGACGACCACGAGTTTGCCGTCGGGATTCTTGAATGCCAAAGCATCCCCACCGCTCGTGCCGATGACCGTCGCTTGTGGCGCAACGAACTGCGACAGGTGACGGAAGACGTAGTACGCCGGGGTCGCGGTCAGCTTTTTCGCGCTGCGGTCGACGACCAATAGCGCGTTCTGGTGCCAAGGTTTCGTCGCGTTCAGGTTCGTCCCCAGCGTGTCGAGCACCATGTTCCAAGCGCTGTACGAGTTCACGCCCGAGCCGATCCAGTCCTTGATGTTTTTCCAGCTCTCGACACCGTAGGCGAAGTCGTTCTGCGGCTTGTTTGGGTCGTAGCTACTTTGCGTCCAGTAGTCGGTCGCAAAGTCGTAGTTGCCGCACTTGTGCTCGGTCTGCATGATCGGCTGATTCGTGCCCTTCAAGGCCGCGATCGACCCCCGCGTGTTCCACTGCAAGCCGAAGCCTTTGACGTAGCTCATCGCCTTCGAGTCCTTGGCGAGGTTCGTCGCGATCGTGCCGTCCGTCTGGTTGGACATGGTTCCGCACCAGATCTGGGCGGGCACGTTGTCTTTCGCGAAGAGCGGGCCGAGGTAGTCCCGGATGAACTTGATGTACAGGGCTTCCGTCCACTTGCAGCTCGGATACGGATTGATGTAGCCGGGCTCGTTTTGCGGATGAATGGCTTCGATCGTCAGGCCTTCGCCCTTGTATGCCAGCACGAACTTTTCGAGATAGAGGGCGAACGCGGACAGGACTTGGGCGTCGTCCTTCATGTTGCCGTTGTCCGTGCTGTTGTTGTCTTTCATCCAAGCGGGCGGGGTCCAAGGACTTGCCCACAGGTGAACGTTGGGCTTGATGGCCAGCGCCGCCTTGATGTACGGAATCAGCAGCTTCTTGTCCTGCTCGATCGAGAAGCTGGTCATCGTGTAGTCATTGGCCGTTTCGGCCAACGTGTAGCGCTTCAGCGCATAGTCGCTGGCGCCGATCGGCAAGCGGCCGTAGGCGAAGTTAGCGCCGTTGGCGGCGTCGAACAGGTAGGTCAACGCCAGCTTTCGGTCGCTCTCGGAGAGCACCGCGAGCGCGTCCCAACCCGCTTCGTTGAACGTGCCGCCGAAGCCGTCCCAGCGCTGTTTCGCGGAGCTGTCGTCCGCGCTGACGTCGACCGTGCCCGCGGTCGATGGCGTCAGGGTGCCGACTTTCCAAAAGGCGCCATTGGCCGAAGTGACGAGTTCGGGGAGAGTGGGCGGAGGCACCGAGCCACCACCCGCCGCGCCAGCGCTACCCGCCTGCGAGCCCGAGCCAGCCGAGCTGCTCGCGCCCGCGTCGGACGTCGGGCCACCGGCCGCGCCGGGGCTGCCGCCAGTGCCGGGCCCCGGATCAGCGCCTGCGCTACCCGCAGAATTATTCGAGCCGGCTGAACCGGTGGCGGGTGCACCACTGGCACCACTGGCGGGTGCGCCGCTCGCGCCAGGGGCGGCGCCTGCGGTTCCCGCCGGTACGTTACCGGAGCCAGCTTGACCCCCAGTGGGTGAGTTCGGAGTCGACGAGCTGCACGCGGCGATCAGAAGCGCGAGCCCCAGCCCGATGGATGCGTCGAGTGATCTATTCATTGATAGTCCCATTTTCTTCTACGAACTCATGACGCCGCGCTGAGTGCAGTTCCGCATCTGGCGAGGCTCCGTCTCGAACTGGTGTTGCACCGTCCGCGGCATCTATGGATGCCCGCGGTCAGCAATAGTGATCTCATTAATCTACAACAGCCATGGGTCTCGCGTCCTCAGATTGCTCGCGCTCATGGCGAGAGTGGCATTCGTCGCTCAGGCGCTCGCTCTCCAGATACACGCGAAGATTCCAAGCCAAGCCGGGCGAAGACGATGTCGTCATCACGCGCGAAATCGCTTGCGCTAGGTCGTAGCAATGACGCTCGCCGTGCATGAAGAAGCAAAGAATTTGCCCATCTCACCGCTGCGGCGCGCTTGGCTCGTCTATGCCGTCGCGCTGTGCGCCAACGTCGCTTGTTCCAGTAGCGAGTCGAATGGCAATGATGCATCGCCGAGCGGCGGTGGGTCGGCCCCGGTCACGGCGGGCGCGGGCGGTTCGGTGGCTGGCGCCGCGACCGTCGGTGCCGGTGGCAGCGCGGCGAGCAGTCCCGGCGCAGGTGGGACCGATAACGCTGGCGCGGCCGGCACGAACGCGAGCTCCGGCGCGGGGGGCAGCAACGCGGGCAGCGCTGGTGCAAGTGCGGGTGGCGCTGGTGCAACGACCGGCAGCGCTGCCGGCTCGGGCGGTGTGACGGCCGGCGGCGGTGCCGCGGGCACGGGTGGAGGCACTGGCGGTGGTGCCACCGGCTTCGACCCTTGCCCTGCCAGTGGAGACTGCAAGGTGCTCCCGCTGGGCGACTCGATCACGTTCGGCACCCCGACGAACAACGGCGGCTACCGCGTGCAACTGTTCACGAAAGCAAGGGCGGACAATTTGCACCTGACGTTCGTCGGCAGCCAATCGAATGGTCCGGCCATGGTGGCGGGGGCAGCGTTCCCGAAAGGCAACGAGGGCTATCCCGGGATCACGACCGCGAACCTGAACTCTCAGCACGTGAAGGGCACTGCCCTCAAGGACATGCCCCAAATCATCTTGCTGCACATCGGGACGAACAACGTGAGCCAAGCCAGCGCCGCCTCGGATCTGGAAAAGATCATCGACGACTTGGTTGCGGCTGCCCCGAACTCACTACTCGCCGTCGCAGCCATCATTCCACTTCCCAATGCTTCTGCGGCGGTCGACAAGTACAACGCCGGTATCCCCGCATTGGTGCAGAGAAAATCCGCGGCGGGCAAACACGTGATCTTCGTCGACCAGTTCGAGGACTTTCCGACCTCCGAGCTGATCGACGGCGTGCACCCGAACGACACCAAGGGTTATCCGCGGATGGGTGACAAATGGTACGCGGCAATCAAGCCGTACCTGCACTGACCCGCGCTCGTCGAGCCGTGAGCAGCAGCTCGGTGGTCAGATTCGTTGTCTGCGCACGGGGCGCGTCGGCTAGTTGCCGAGAGGTAACTGCGAGGTGACAAGTTTGCCATGCCCCGGTTGCGCTTCAAAGGCGTTCTCGCCTCGGCGTTGCATGCAGGAACATTCTGAGCCGAGCGTGCGGCAAAAGGGCTCGGCCAGCGGCGCTGCGCAACGCGGGGCTCACGGCTCAGGCCGATTTTGCGCGAAGTCCAGTAAAATCACGTCGCTTTGCGCGATCACAATTGGTTCCGGCGGGCATCTTGAAGGCATGAAGAAATCTTGGGTATCGGTCACCGGCCTCGGCGTTGCTTTCCTCGTCGCCGCCTGTTCCTCGGACGATAAGGGCAGCAACGGCACCGCAGGCGCCGCCAACGGCACAGCCGGCGCGGCTACCGGAACCGCAGGCGCCGCCAACGGCGCAGCCGGCGCGGCTACCGGAACCGCAGGCGCCGCCAACGGCACAGCCGGCGCGGCTACCGGAACCGCAGGCGCCGCCAACGGCACAGCCGGCGCGGCTACCGGAACCGCAGGCGCCGCCACGGGCACCGGCGGAACGCCGGGCACCGCAGGTACCTCTGGCACCGCTGGCTCCGCTGGCTCCGGCAACACCGCTGGCCAAGATCCGGGCCCCCCCTTGCCTCGCTTGGTGACGTCCTCCACCGGCGGCTATTGGAAGACCGACGGCACGGTGTCCGAGGTGACGACCGGCACGGCCGACGTGACCGTGAGCGACGTCACGGCCCAGACCTGGGAAGGCTGGGGCGGCGCGTTCAATGAGCTCGGCTGGAAGTACCTGATGACGCTCAGCGAGGCCGACCGGACCGCCGCACTCAAGCTGCTCTTCGGCAATGACGGCGCGCGCTTCACCATGGGCCGCATCCCGATGGGAGCCAGCGACTACGCCGTCGAGCGCTACACGCTGAACGAAACGGCCGGCGACAACGACATGGCAAGCTTCTCGATCGATAAGGACAAGACCTACCTCATCCCCTTCGTGAAGGCGGCACAGGGCATCCGACCCGACTTGCATTTCTGGGCCAGCCCTTGGACGCCCCCAACCTGGATGAAGAGCAGCCCCTTTCAGACCGGCAACGTGGTTTCGGCGTTCGACGGCGGGACCATGAAGAGTGACGATGCCACGCTGAGCGCCCACGCCAAGTACTTCGTCAAGTTCGTGCAGGCTTATGGCGAGCAGGGCATCAAGATCGAAACGGTCGCGCCGCAAAACGAGCCTAATTTCGGCCAAAACTACCCGTCTTGCCTGTGGGGAACGGACACGTTCGTCAAGTTCATCGGCCAATTCCTCGGTCCGCAGCTGAAGGCGGCGAGCCCCACCACGAACATCATGCTCGGCACGATGTCCAACGGCGACGCCGGCAAGGACCCTGCGATCGTGAGCGCGGTGTTGGCAGATGCCACGGCCAAGAGCTTCATCAAGATGATCGGCCTGCAGTGGGGAATGTCATCCGCAAGTGCCATCGCCGGCTCCAAGAGCTCGGGCTTTCCGATGTGGCAAACCGAGCACAAGTGCGGCAACTACCCGTGGATGGCGGCCACCTACAAGCCGACCGCGCCGAACGACCAAGCTTACGCCGTCGAAAGCTGGGGCCTAATCCGCGATTGGATCAAAGCCGGCGTTAGCGTGTACAGCGCGTGGAACATGGTCCTCGACCCAGTGGGTAAAGGCAACGACACCACTCGCGACTGGGCACAGAACGCGCTGCTCTTGGTCGACGGAACCAAGCTGGTCATCACGCCCACCTACTACGTGTTCCGCCACCTCTCGCAATACGTCGAGCCAGGAGCGAAATTCGTCACTAGCACCGGCGGCGATGCCTTGGCGTTCAAGAACCCGGACGGCAAGATCGTAACCGTGCTGTACAACTCGGGCGCCGCCAAGACCGCGATCGTCTCCGCGGGCGGCAAGCTGTTCTCGTTCGCGATGCCGGCTGCAGGCTGGGCGACCGTCACCTCGCAGTAATGTGACACTAAAAGCAGCATGCCTTGCTGTGCTCGAGAGCAGCGCAGCGAGGCATGCTTCAGACCCGACGACACCCCGGGACGTCAGAACAGGGACGTCAGAACATCAACCCCACGAGTACCTCGAGCTGACGTTCCTGGGTGAGATCTTCACGCGCGGCATTGAGCCAGCGTGCCCGGGCCCCCAATGTCCAACCGTCAATACTACCGAGCGCCTCGAGACGGTACGAGCCGACCGTCGTCGTGGCCGTGAGGTGGAGCCCCGTGGTTTCACTCGGCCAGAGTTGCAGCCTTCCGAGCAAGATGGCGTAGCCTTGCCCGCCCTCACCGCCGCGAAAGCGCGGCGCGGCTTCGAACCCGCCGCCGATGCCCGCCACCAGGCGACCGCGCAGCACTCGGTTCCAGCGCAATAGGCCATAGGTGAACAGGCCGTCGGCGCGAATGTAATAGGCCGATTTGTCCTGGTTGCTATACGGCGCTGTGACCTCGGGCGCCGGCTGCCCCGGCACCGGCATCATCGCCGGAGCCGGCGGTGAACCGTAAGAGTTCTCGCCTTGATAGCCGAGCGCAAACTGCCCTTCGAGACCAATCAGAGTCTTGAAATAGTCTTCGTCGAAGTAGCCACCGACTCGATACTCGAGCGCGCCACCTTTGCGCGTGTAGTCGACGTCACCCGAGCCACGCCGCGTGCCCGACGCGGCCATCCCGGAAAGATTGAGTAGTGAATAGTGCTCACCGAAGGTGCCCTCTTCGTTCTCGGGGATACTCTCGGCGTGAGCCCGCGCGGCAATGGTGGTTGCCCCGACCAAGATCAGGGCGGTGATAGTGAGCGAAGGCAGCATTCGTGTAGTGATCGGCATCGCTCAGAACCTGACCCCAGCTTCGACGAGCTTGCCGAAGCCGCTCGTGCCGGTGGTGTAACTGATCATGGGACGCGCATAGAAGCGGTCCGTCAAATTGAGGTAGGCGCCCAGACGCAGCGGCGTGCCGTGGCCGCGAGTAGGCTCTTTTTTGGCCAATAAGCCGTACAAGTTCACGTCCGCTTGCGCCAGCACTTCGAAGAAGCTCGTGATCGGCACTTGATAGCGCAGCATCACGCCCACGTTCACGAAGTCGATGTTGGCGCGATGACCGTCGTCGAACAACACGTCGCTCGCGTGGTTGTACGAGTACACGAAGGCGGCATCGAACACGCTCGGGAAATCCCCGATGAACGGACCGGCCCAATTGCCACCCAGGTAGAAGTCCGCACCGCGGACGCGCTCAGCGCGACCGGCACCCGAACCGAAGATGCCGTCGGTGTACAAGATGAACTCGGTGACGTACTCACCGTTGATGGCGCCTTCGACCGTCTGGCGATCGGCTTCGCGCTCACCTTCCGTCTTTTGGCGCGAATAGATCGTCGTCGTGCGGATGTTGCCGACCGTTTCGACCGTGCGCCCCGTCTCGACTCTATCGCCCGACGTGGCCATCGCCGCCAACAGACCGAGCGTGAACTTGGTCAGCAAGCCGTGATGCTCGAGGAAACGCAGGCCCGTTTGCGGGCTCTCGGAAGAACGACCGGCGAAGCCGAGTGTGCCCACATTACCGGCAAAAATGCCGACTTCGTTGTACTGACCCATGCGCCGAAGGGTGCCCGTCCAGCTGGGCAGCCATGCCGAATCGGTGGACTCGGGCTCTTCGCGAGGCGGGGGCGGAGCGCTGGTAGTCGGCGGTGCTGGCGCAGGCGCGGGCAACGGCTCAGCTGCCGCTGGCGGCGGAGTAACGGTGGGTGTGGGCGGTGGATCCGCGGGCGCGCTCGGCGCTGGACTCGGCTCGACCGCTGGCGCGGCGTCGGGCGGCGGGGCCGGCGGTTCAGCCGTAGGCACAGCGCTCGAAATAGGCGCCGCGCTCGGAGTAGGCGCGGCCGCTTGAGCACGCGCCGTTGCACCCCAGCTGACGCCGAGAAGCGCGAGCCCAATGCCGAGCAGTGCGTGCGCATGGCGCCACCGAATCAGAAGCGCGAGACGAGCGAGACGAGCGAGACGAGACAGAGGCGTGCGTCCAGAGGACGGTGAAGCTTGATGCAAAGGATTCTCAGTGCTGAAACGTAAAACCGACCAACGTACATGAACGGCCCGTCATCTTCAATGGCCGAATCGTTCGTCATTCACATTGGCATTGGCGCGCGCTACGTGACGCTCGCTCGACGCAAAACATAAGCGCCAATGCGGCCTTCGGCTTCATAGGCCGGGAACGAGGGCGGACCCGCGTGCTCGAGAGCGGGACCAAGAGCGCCCCCCAACAGCCGCTGCCTCAGGCTGTTTTTGCCGGCCTCAGCGTGCACCTCGCGCAAATTCGAGCGCGCTGATAGCGTGCGCTTGCCGAGAGGACCAAGTCATGAAGCCTTCCCTGAGCCCAGGACTGACGTTCGAATTCAGCTATCTCGTGCCGGAGCAAAAAACGGTACCGCACGTTTATGCGGAGTCCGCCTTGTTCCAAGCCATGCCCCCCGTATTCGCGACGGCCTACTTGGTCGGGTTGATGGAATGGGCGTGCGTCGAAGCGATGCAACCGCACCTCGAACCAGGCGAGCAATCGGTGGGTGTCGACATTCGGATCTCGCATAGCGCCGCGACGCCGCCAGGGTTTACGGTCACGGTATCGGTCGTGCTCGAAGCGGTGGAGGGCAGAAAGTTGTCCTTCCGTGTCAGCGCGCACGACGGCGTCGAGTCGATCGGCGAAGGGACGCACCAACGCGTCGTGATCCTGTCCGAGCGCTTTCTGGACAAAGTCGCCAAGAAGGCCGCGGCCTCCGGCGAAGGCGCGTGACGGCAGTTCGCCGATTCGCGCGCCGTCGCTGGAGCCGCGTTACCACCTCCAAAGCGGTGGTTCAGTAACTCAATCGCTCAGAATGTGCTGAAGTAAGCCCAGCTGTTGTTGCCCGCCGTCGCTTGGAAGCAATAGCCGCCGTTGCGCTTTGCGGGCAGCGTCCAATTCTGCCCGGTGCAAGCCATGGTGGTGCCGTTGATCGTGAGTTTGCGCGGACTCACGAATCCGCCGCAATTGCCGGACACGAGCGCGGTCGAGGTCTCGAAGCATTTGGCGGTGGTGCCCAAGTTCCCACTCGAGAAATACTGATTGGTAAACGTCGTGGGACCCGTGCACAAGCCCGTGCAAGGTGTTGCAGAGCTGGCGTTGATGATGCTCGTCACCCAGTTGTACACGTTGTAGCGTGAGGAGGTATCGAGCCGCGTGAACCAGTTCCCATAGGGGGTCGCTTGCTCCCCCACGAAGGACACCAAGGCGTTGATACCGATGATCTTGTTGGTGCCAGTGCGAAACAGCGGACCACCGGAGTCTCCGGGACACAGCCCGGGCGCAGCCGGGGTGTTGGCGGGACCGTAGCTCGCGACGTAGCCACCCGGGATGCTGGCCGCGCCGTCGAGTAGCAGCGGATCGATGGCTTGAGTATCGCCCACCTTCAAGCGCGAGGGGCCGCTCGGCTGACCCACGCCGTTTTCGCAGCCGTAACCGGTGAGCGTGATCGCAGCGCCGTAGGCGACGGGGGTCGAGTCGATCACGGCTTGGGGAATGTCGGGCGTCAACTGATCGACGGTGATCAGCGCGGCGTCGGGCTTCAGGCCGAAATCGTTCATCGAACCGTCACCGGCGCAGGTCGTGCAGGCCGTATACTGTGGGTGGCGCTTCACGGACGTGACCGTGAGCGAGCGGAAGTTCTGCGCATTGTTGTCCGTGGTGACGCTCAGTTGCGTTAGAGACTCGCTCACGCAATGAGCCGCGGTGAGGAAGTGCCGCGGGCCCACTTTTGCGGCCGTACAGTTGCCGATCGACACGGTCGACGGGTATTCCGACTCTGCCGCGACGTGCCCGCCGACGAGTTCGTCGTTCCTCGAACTCAGCGCTTCCGGCTCGGAAGCGGATTGAACGGTGCAAGCGGCGAACCCGAGCACGAGAGCGGGCAACGCGATGAATTGACGCATGAGGATTTCCTTTCGGAACGCGCGGCCAATATGGCTCCGGCGTTCCTGCAAGGCTTAGAGTGCGGTCGCCCACGGACCTTCGCCGGCCGGAGCATATTTTTGCGGGCGGGCGGTGAGCCCACCCTGACGTGCACGGCGGTTTTCGCCTGAGCACTCCTGAGCCGGGAGCGGCCGGCTCCACCAGCTGCCCGAGCGGTTGTCCCGCTTGTCACTAGATGGCGAGCGAAGCCATTTTCGATCGAGATCGAACGCGAAGAAAACGTGATCGGTGGCGTGCGGTGCTGGCCATCTCTTGCACAACACCATGCCGCAATCATTCGCACACTCGACCAGTCTCGTTCTCGCTCTCTCGGTGCTCGGGCTGTGCAGCTGCGCATCAGCCCCCATGTCCGCATCCGACGGCACGCAACAGGCCGGGTTGACCGGACCGTCCGCCGCCGGCGAAGCGCCAGGAAAGTCGGCGCCCGGCGTGACTGCAAAGTGCGACGCCTACGCAACTCACACGGCCGGGCCGTATCGCTACAGCAACAACCAATGGGGCAGCAAGAAAGCCAAAGGCAAGGCAGAGCAGTGCTTGCTCCTGCGCGAAGTGGAAGGGAAAACCGAGCTCGGCTGGACTTGGAACTGGCCCGGTTTCGACCCGTCGGTCTTCGCCTACCCCGAGATTGAATTCGGTTGGAAGCCATGGTCGGGCGGCAAGAGCACCGACGCGCGCTTCCCGATCAAGGTCAGCGAGTTGCCGCGTTTGACGCTGCGCTACGAGGTCGAAACGGTCGCGACCGGTAGCTACGATTTAGCGCCCGAGGTGTGGCTGACGAACACCGCGAGCGCGCCCATGGCTCCCAATCCGCAAAGCATCACGACCGAGGTGATGTTCTGGATGGACTACGCATCCGGGGCGCGCCCCGCCGGACGAGTGATCGAAACACCGACCATCGATGGCGTCGAGTACGAGTTGTGGAAAGAGGACAACATCGGCGCCGATGCCAACGGCAAGGGTTGGACCCTATTGTCCTTCAAGAGCCCCAAGATCGTGCACCGGGGCACGCTCGCTATCGACAAAATGCTGAAGCACTTGGTCGATGCAAAGCTCGCAAACCCCGATGACTATCTGGCGAGTGTAGAGTTCGGCAATGAAGTAATGGGCGGCTCGGGGACGACTTGGGTCAAGCAGTTCGAGATCCAAGTCGGCGACTGAGCGCTGCGCGCACGGCCACGCTCGGCAATCAGAAGCCTTCGGGGATTCGACCGGTCAAACAAGTAATCGTATTGGGGGCGTCGGGGGATGAAGAGCGAGCGGTCTCGGGTTGCTCGGCGCTACCCTGCGCTAGCCCTTCTGTGCCCGACCAGTGCGGGCGTTCACCCGGGCCGAGGCAGTGCAGCCCGCTTTGGTAGAAGCCGATTACGTACGTGTGTCCGGCGACGCGAGCACCGGTCGCGTCGCCAAGCGCCGCTGCGAAGTCTTGCCCGGAGCGGGCGCCCAGCGTTTCACAGGTACGAAACCAAAGCAGCGCGCCGGGCGCGAGCCGCTGACGGAACGCTTCGAAGGCCGCGTGATGACGGTGTCCGGTGCGCAGCACCTCGCGGTCCAGTGCCTCGCGTTCGATGAACGCCCGCCCCCACTTGCCGTGTCCCCAGAACTGAAGTTCCGCAATCGGGCGCTGAGGTTCGTGACTACCGAGCCACGCGAAGGCATCCGCGAAACTGCGCGCCCCGTGGGCAGCGTCGATCCGACCGAGCCCGCGATAGAGCTTCGAGCCGTAATCCCAGCTCAGTCCGAGCGCGCGCGGACGACGCGAACGTTGGGTCGCGTCGTAGACGACCAAGCGCAGCGCTTCAGTCATGAAGGCGGTTCACGGGCAGGTCGCTTGCCACGAGAGCGCGACCCCCGTCGCCTTCGTGTCCGAGGAGCTGCTGTTGATCCACAAAATGGGGGTCGCTGGATCGGAGGTGGTAGGGGTGGTGGTCAATGTCGCAGCGCTGCCGAACGTGAACGACTGAGTGACGGTCGGGGTCGACACCGTAATCGAGTCGACATAGACGATGGTCGGGTTGGACCAGACCGTTGCTGGCGCAGCATTTATCTCGATGCCCAGCCGCTTGATGCCAGTCTTGACGATGTTCGTCACTGGGGTGGCCGTATCAGGCTGACCGCCAACGTCCCAAGTGATGGTGGTCCAACCTGCCAAGCTGGGCAATCCGGGGCGCGTCGCCGTGGTTACGCCGAAGAAGTGATAGTTGGGGGCGGAATCCTGCACGTAGTTGAAGATCGTGCCGCCCACCCCGGCTTGCACGTACACGCGCATGCTGATCGACCCGACG
>Ga0247740_1000759_pt1 | contig 14508 bp, 11 predicted proteins | sample UWRJL148409B2_FD_180942 | JGI IMG/M metagenome (GOLD analysis project Ga0247740, IMG submission 180942) | Plant litter microbial communities from Arlington Agricultural Research Station in Wisconsin, United States - UWRJ-L148-409B-2 | ecosystem: Environmental > Terrestrial > Plant litter >...
GACATCGCGCGCAAGCTCGAGGTGCAGCGCGAACTGTTCCTCGTGGGCACCGAAGGCGGGCGCGTAGTTGCAACCGTCATGGCCGGTTACGACGGGCACCGCGGCTGGGTCAACTACCTGGGGGTCGATCCTGAGGCGCGGGGGTCTGGCCATGGCCGTGCGCTCATGGCCGAGGTCGAGCGCCTGCTCGAGGCGCGCGGCTGTCCGAAGCTCAGCCTCCTCGTGCGCTCCGACAACGAGCACGCCCTCGGCTTCTACCGGGCCCTCGGCTACGACGTCGACGTCGTGACGGCCCTCGGCAAGCGGCTCATCCCCGATGCGTGACCTGCGCGGCCGCCTCCTCGCCGGCGCCCTCGCGGCCTACACGGCCTTCGTGTGCATGGTCACGCTCACGCCACGGATGCCCGGAACGGGCTCGGTCGCGATCCTCGTCAACTCCGTGCTGCGGTACCTGCACGACCGCGGCTGGTTCGTCGGCACGGAGTACCTCGACGTGGAGTTCCTCGCCAACATCGGCATGTTCGTCCCGCTGGGCGTCCTCACCGCACTGCTCATGCCCCGCCGAGCGCGCTGGACGCTGCTGCTCATCGGAACCGCGTTCTCGGCCTTCATAGAGACCTATCAGGCGCAGTTCCTCCCCGGCCGCTACCCCGAGCTGCGCGACATCGTGTCGAACAGCCTGGGCTTCCTCCTCGGCGCGGGCGTCGTGCTCCTTCTCCACAGATTATGGTCATATCGACTAATATCGCGGCATGACTGAGAGAGTGAGCCTCTACGAGGCCAAGACCCACCTCTCCGAGCTGGGCGAGCGTGCCGCGAACGGGGAGGAGATCGTGGTCACAAAGCACGGCAAGCCGAAGTTCCGCATCGTTGCGCTGGAGGTGCCCAAGCGGCCCCGCGAGCGAGGCTATCTAGCGCGGACCATGACCGATGAGCAGAAGAAGAGTCTTGACGACTACGACTGGTTCGCTCCAGACGAGGAGATCGAGCGGCTCTTCGGAACGCGCGAGTGAAGCTGGTGCTCGACAGCCATGTTCTGATCTGGCGATCACAGGACAGCGACAGGCTGCCTCCCAGGTGGGCCGCGCTCATCACGGATTCCGACACCGAGGTCTTCGTGAGTGCGGCAAGCGTGTGGGAGGTCGAGATCAAGAAGCACACCGGCAAGCTCGCGCTCGCCAGCACGCTGATCACGCTCTGCGAGGACGAGCAGATGACGATCCTCGACATCACGCCGGCCGACGCGGTCCTGGCCGGTTCGATGGAGTGGAGTCACAAGGATCCGTTCGACCGGATGCTTGTCGCGCAGGCCCGTGAGCGCGGCCTGACGATCGCGACGACTGACGCGGCGATGCTCACCGCCCCCGGGGTCCGCTTCCTGGGCTAGTCGCTCTAGTGCCCGTGCCCGATCCGCCAGTACCCGCTGAACAGGATCGACTTCTTCGGCACCCCGAGCTCGTTCACGAGCCAGCGTCGGGCGCCCGTCGCGAGCGCCTGCTCGCCCACGAGGTACGCCGAGAGTGTGCCCGACGGCAGCGTCCACCGCTTCACGGCCTCCAGCGCGAGGATGCCCGGGGTCGAGCCCTCGTCGCGCACGAGCCACTCGACGTCGACTCCCGCAGGGGCGCCCAGCTCCCGGGCGTCGTCCGCGTGCGGAACCTCGATGATGGCGGAACCCCGCGCGTCCCGCGGCAGGTCCCGCAGGATGCCCGCGACGGCCGGCAGCCCCGTCTCGTCGGTCACGAGCAGGTGGTGCTCGGCGGAAGGGTCGAAGACGAAGCCTGCGCCCTGGTCGAGCAGCGCGACGCTGTCACCGGGCTTGGCCCGAGTGGCGAAGCGGGTGGCGAGCCCCTCGTCGCCGTGCACCACGAAGTCGATGTCGAGCTCGAGGGCCTCCGGGCGGAACTCGCGGACGGTGTAGTTGCGCATCGGCGGTCGGGTGGCCTCGGGCATCCTCAGGTACTGCATGTAGCCGAGCATGTCGACGCGCTTCGGCAGGTTGTAGTTGGTCTCGCCGTTCTCGCGCGGGATGAAGAGGCGGAACCAGTGGTCGTACCCGTGGTTGACCAGCGGGGCGAGGTCGTCGCCGCCGACGGTCACCCGCACGAAGCTGGGACTGATGCGCTCGGTGCGCACTACTTCGAGGTGGCACATCGTGGTGTTCTTGCGGCCGTTGAAACTCATTGCTACTCCAGTCGGGGAACGAGGACGAGCAGGGCGGCGGTGACCGCCCAGAAGAGGATCATGAAGACCCAGTCGCGCGCTCGGAACGGCACGATGTGCCGCTCGGTGCGGGTCGGGTGGGCGCCGAACGCCCGGGCGTCCATTGCGAGTGCGATGCGCTCGGCGTGCCGGATCGCGCCGGCCAGGAGGGGGACGACGTACCCGAGGTAGCGCCGTGCACCGGCGATCGGCCCGCGACCGCCGATCATGCCGCGCACGCGGTGCGCCGACCGGATGACCTCGAGCTCGTGACCGAACCGGGGGACGAACCGGAACGCCGCCAGGGCGGTGTACCCGATCCGGTACGGCACCCGCAGCTGCTGAACGAGCGCCCGCACCAGCTCCGCCCCGGTGCTCGTCGCGCCCGCGAGGAGGCCGAGCACGAGCACGGCGCCGAGGCGCAGCGCCGTGGAGAACCCGGAGAGCCACATCTCGGTGGTGAACGCGTAGTCGCCGAGGCTGAACACGTCGGCGCTGACGGGCACTCGTTCCCGGTCCGTCCAGATCCCGAAGCTCAGGGAGAGGAAGCCGACCGCGAGCGGGAGGACGACGAACAGCAGCAGGGCCAGCCGACCGTCGAGGTGCGCGCCGACCAGCAGCAGCGCCATAGCGAGGAGGATGAACGCGAGCGGCGTCGGGATGTCCCTGGTGAGGATCACGAGCAGCATCGCGGGCAGCGGGGCGAACAGCTTCGACAGCGGGTTGAGCCGGTGCAGGAAGCGGACCGGACCGTAGTCGCGGTGCTCGATGTAGGGGTTCGTCATGGCAGGTCCCGCAGCCGCGAGATGCCACGCCACGCGTCGTGCCGGGTGAGCGCCCGCATCGCCTGCCCGAGCGGCGGGTGCCGCAGTCCCGCCTCCTCGAGCAGGTCGCCCGCGAGCGCCTGCGCGGCGGGCTGCTTCGCGAGCAGCCGCCCGCCCTGCATCACCGCGATCGAGGTCGCGTGCTCCGCCACCAGCTGGAGGTCGTGGGTGACGATGAGCACCGTCGTGCCCTCCTCGTTGAGCTGCGTGAGGATGTCGAGCAGCTCGGCAGCGCGCTCGCGGTCCTGCCCGAAGGTCGGTTCGTCGAGGGCGAGAACGGGGGCGCCCGCGATGAGGGCCGTGCCGACCGACAGCCGCCGCTTCTGCCCGCCCGAGAGAAGAAAAGGATGCACGTCGCGCAGGTGCCCGAGCCCGAACCGCTCGAGCATCGAGTCGACGCGCTCGGCGATCGCGCCCGCGTCGAGGTGCTGCAGCTCGAGCCCGTGCGCGAGTTCCTCCGCGACGGTGTGCCGGATGAACTGGTGCTCGGGGTTCTGGAACACGAAGCCGACGTGACGGGCCAGCGTGCGGGCATCCGCCGTCGCCGGGTCGAGGCCCGCGGTGAGGATGCGCCGCTTGGGCGGTGCCACGACGCCAGCGATCGCCTGCAGGAGCGTGGTCTTGCCCGCGCCGTTGGTGCCGACGATCGCGAGCAGCTCGCCCCGCGCGACGTCCAGCGAGACGTCCGAGAGGATCGGCGTCTTCCGGCGGGTGACCGTCAGCGAGTCCACGCTGATGACGACGCCCCCGAGAGCGGTCGCCCCGTCCGGCGCAGGAGGCGCGGGCAGCTCGACGGCATCGAGCGCGGCCGCGAGTTCCCGCGGGGTGAGGGGCAGCGGGTCGAGGTCGACTCCCGCCTCCCGCAGTCGAAGCGCCGCCATCGTCGCGACCGGGATCCAGACCCCGAGGGCGGCGAGGGCGTCGGTGCCGTGCCGCAGCACCTCGTCCACAGTCCCGTCGAGCGCGATCCGGCCCTCCCGGTCGATCACGACGACTCGCTGGACGAGATCGATCGCGGCATCCAGATTGTGCTCGACGAGCAGGATGGAGCGCTCGCCGCTCGCGACGACCTCGGCGAGCGCGGCGTAGACCTCCTCGATCCCGGCGGGGTCGAGGTTGGCGGTGGGCTCGTCGAGCACGATGAGTGGGGATTCGAGCGCGAGTGCGCACGCGATCGCGAGCCGCTGCCGGCCGCCTCCGGAGAGCACGTCGGGGTTGTCGAGGCGCCGTTCCCAGAGCCCGACTCGGCGCAGTGCCCGCTCGGCCCGGGCCAGCACCTCGTCGAGTGGAACCAGCAGATTCTCCGGGCCGAAGCACACCTCGTCGAGGAGCGTGCCCGTCACCAGCTGCGAGTCCGGATCCTGGAACACCATGCCCACGTGCTCACTGAGCTGGGCGACGGTGCGCTCGGTCGTGAGCGCGCCGTCGACCGTCACCGTTCCCTCCAGCTCCGCGGGAACCTCGTGCGGGATCAGGCCGTTGAGCGCGAGCGCGAGGGTCGACTTGCCCGAACCGCTGGGACCGAGCAGCAGCACGACCTCGCCCGCTCCGATCGCGAAGCTCGCACCGTCGGGCGTCCACGCCCCCGACCCCTCGTGGCGGATCCGGACCCGGTCGAGGGAGATCACGCGGCGGGGGAGGGTGTTACGCGCGGAATCACGCCTCGGAGGAGACCGGGTCGGCCGGGGCGGGCTCGGCAGCCGCCGGCCGCACGACCTCGCGACCGCCGAGGCCCGCCTTGCGCAGGCGGCCCGCGATGAGCTGCCCGAGCCAGGTGACCACGAACGACGAGATGATGCCGCCCACGATGGCGACGACGAGCGCCCAGGCCGGCACCGCCTCGAACGCGAGGATGACCGACACCGTGTAGATCGCGCTCTGCAGTAGCGCGGAGATCGGCTGGGCGATCCAGAAGAAGCGCTTGCTCCACCGGCGGTACAGGGTGACGGCGAACGGCAACTCCATGACGATGCCGACGACCACGAAGTTGGTGAGCTGCTGAACCCCGAACGGCGTGAACGCGGCGTTGATCAGGCCCATGATCACAGAGGTGAGGAGGGCGATGCCCGGGCGTCGCAGCAGGGCCTGCGAGACGTACACCGGAAGGGCCCAGAGGGCGATGGTCGCGGCGTAGATGTAGTACGCGATCGCACCGGTGAGCACGCTGGCCCAGTTGAGCGCGACGACGTAGACGCCGCCGGCGGCGCCGAGCGCGGCGGCGCTCAGGAGGACACGGGTCGGGAAGCGGGTAGCCATAGTGAGGCGAGCCTAACCTAACTGCAGGCGCCCGCAACAGTCCGGGTTAGCGTCGAGTGAACTTTCCGTCACGTCTCTAGACGGATCGGTGCGCGGCCACGTAGTGTCGAAAACGACCCCCGAAGGGGGTACACCCGACGTCCCTGCTCTTCCACAAGGAGAACACCCGTCATGGCACCAAGAACTCGCAGCATCGCCGCGGCCACAGCCCTAACTCTGGCCCTCTCCGCACTGTCCGTCTCCGCCGCATCCGCCGCCGACATCACCCACTCGATCGCCGACGTGCAGGGCACCACCGACATCAGCCCGCTCTCGGGCACCGTCGTGACCGTCGAGGGCATCGTCACCGCCGACTACCGCAACTCCACCGCGAGCGGCTACCGCGGCTTCTTCCTGCAGGACCCGTCGGGCGATAACGACGACGGCCGGTCCGACGGAATCTTCGTCTACTCCAACCAGGCCGACCCCGCCGTGGCCATCGGCGATCGGGTGCGCGTCACGGGCCCTGCGAGCGAGTTCAACGGCCAGACCCAGATCAGTGCCACGGATGCAGCGGCCTACGAGGTCGTCGCCGCGGCCGAGGGCGTCCCGGCCCCGGTCGTGCTCCCCGACAGCGTCGTCGGTGCCTCCCGCGAGGCCTTCGAGGGGATGCTCGTGGTGCCCGAATCCGCGCGCCTCAGTTCCAGCCACCAGCTGTTCAACTTCGGAACCCTCTGGCTGAACGTCGGTCACGACCTCGCGGTGAAGGCGACGGAGACCGCCGACGCCGGCGACGCCGCACTCGCCATCGCCGTCGCGAACAAGGCCAACCGCCTCCTGCTCGACGACGGCTACTCGAACCAGATCAGCAACCCCGCCCACCCCGGCGGGCAGCCGTTCTTCGACACCGCGACGACGGTGCGCAACGGCGACGAGTTCGTGTCGCCCGCGGGCGGGATGGTGCTGTCCTGGGGCTTCAGCGACTGGCGCCTGCAGCCGCAGCGCCCGCTCAGCGACACCTCGCCCGCGGAGTACGCGGTCTACGAGCCGACCTGGGGCAGCCTCAACCCGCGCACGGATGCCCCGGAGGACGTCGGGGGAGACTTCTCGGTCGGCGCCTTCAACGTCTTCAACTACTTCACGACCTTCGGCGGGGATGCCCGGGGCGCCGATACCCCCGAGGCCTTCGCCGTGCAGCAGTCCAAGATCGTCGCGGCGATCAACGCCCTCGACGCCGACGTGGTCGCGCTCATGGAGATCGAGAACTCGGTGAAGCTCGGCGAGGCGCCGGACGAGGCGCTCGCGAACCTGGTCGACGCGCTCAACTCGGCGAGTGCCCCCGGCACCTGGGACTACGTGCCCACACCGGCGGCGCTGCTCGACCCGGCCATCACCGACTTCATCACGAACGCGATCATCTACAAGACCGCGACGGCCACCCCGGTCGGCGACAGCTTCGCCGACGTGGACGAGACCGTGTGGGATATCGCGCGCGAGCCGATCGCCCAGACCTTCGAGGTCGACGGCAAGGTGCTCACCGTCGTGGCGAACCACCTCAAGTCGAAGAGCCCGCCCACGGGCAACACGGCTCCCGAGCCGGCCGACCTGCAGGGCTTCTTCAACGCCGAGCGCGTCGAGCAGACCACCCGCCTGCTGGGATTCGTCGACGGCATCACGGCCGACCCCGCCAAGGGCGAGGACGTCATCCTGCTCGGTGACTTCAACTCGTACCACGAGGAGGACCCGTCGCAGGTGCTCACCGCGGCCGGCTTCGTCGACCTTGTTCCCGACAGCACGGACGAGTACACCTACACGTTCGACGGCGAGTTGGGCTCGCTCGACCACGCCTACGTGACGCCGTCGCTGGCTGCCGCCGTGACGGGCACCGACGTGTGGACGATCAACTCGCCCGAGTGGTCGGATCGAGGCTACGAGTTCGGCGCCGCCGAGGCCGGGACCCCGTTCCGCTCGAGCGACCACGACCCGGTGAAGGTCGGCATCAGCGCCGCGCCGGCCCCGGTGAACATCGATCTGCTGAGCATCAACGACTTCCACGGTCGTCTCGAGGCTGCTCCGCCCATCGCGGGCGCTGCGGTGCTCGCCGGAATGGTCGACAGCTACCGTGCGGCCAACCCGAACACCGTCTTCGTCGGTGCGGGCGACCTGATCGGCGCCTCGACGTTCACCTCGTTCATCCAGAACGACCAGCCCACCATCGATGCGTTCAACGAGATGGGGCTCGACGCGAGCGCGTTCGGCAACCACGAGTTCGACCAGGGCCGGGAGGACGTCGACGAGCGCATCCTTCCCGCCGCGGACTGGGACTACCTCTCCGCGAACATCTACGACCGGGCGACGGGCGAGCCCGCGTACGACGAGTACTACCTGCAGGAGTTCGGGGACGTCACCGTCGGCTTCATCGGAGCGATGACCGAGGAGCTGCCTGCGCTGGTCAGTCCCGCAGGCATCGAGACACTCGAGGTGAAGCCGGTCGTGCCCGAGGTGAACCGCGTGGCCGACGACCTCAGCGACGGGGACGCCTCCAACGGTGAGGCCGACGTGATCGTGCTCCTCGTCCACGAGGGTGCGGCAACACCTGACATCTCGAGTGCCACCGACGACTCGCCCTTCGGGAGGATCGTCACGGGTGCCAATGCCAACGTCGACGCGATCATCTCGGGCCACACGCACCTCGCGTACGACCACGAGATCCCGATCCCGGGCACGGACACACTGCGCCCCGTGATCTCCTCCGGCCAGTACGGCGAGAAGTTCAGCCACACCACCCTGTCGGTGGACCCGGCGACGGGCGACCTGCTCTCGATCTCCGCAGAGGTGCTGCCGCTCGCGGGCGCCTACGCGCCCGACCCGGAGGTGGCGGCGATCGTCGCCAATGCGGTGGCCGTCGCGAAGGTGCTCGGAGCGGTGAAGGTCGGCGACATCACGGCGACCTTCAACCGTGCCAAGCAGACTGCGGCCGCCAGCGAGAACCGCGGTGGCGAGTCCACCCTCGGCAACTTCGTCGCCGATGTGCAGCTGTGGTCCACGACCGAGCTCGGCTCCGAGATCGCCTTCATGAACCCGGGCGGTCTCCGGGCAGACCTGAAGTACCCGTCCTCGGGTGCGGGCGACCCCGACGGCAACGTCACGTTCGCCGAGGCCGCAGGGGTGCAACCCTTCGCCAACACGCTCATCACGCTGGACATGACCGGTGAGCAGATAGCGCAGGCGCTCTCCCAGCAGGCCCAGCCCCTCGCCTCGTCCCGCCCGTTCCTTCGGCTGGGTGTCTCCGAGGGCTTCGAGTACACCGGCAGCTACATCCCGCCGGTCGTCACGGACGGGGTCGTGACCGTGCCCGCGCAGTACGTGGTCGGAGCGATGTGGTTGAACGGCGAGCCGATCGATCCCGCAACCTCCTACACGGTGACGGTCAACTCGTTCCTGGCGTCGGGCGGCGACAACTTCGGTGCTTTCGCGCTCGGAACGAACAAGGCCGACAGCGGCAAGGTCGATCTGCAGAGCATGGTCGACTACTTCAAGGCCAACCCGGTCGCGAGCCCCGACTACGCCCAGCGCGCCATCGGGGTTCAGTTCTCCGCGCCGGACGCGGAGGGCTACGGCCCGGGCGACCGGGTGACGCTGACCCTCTCGTCGCTGCTGTTCAGCAACGGCGAGCCGAACGCGGGCACCGCGGTCGTGAGCTCCGGGGGCGTCGAACTCGGGTCCGCGGTCATCGACCCCGCGATCGTCGACACCACGGACGAGGTCGGCCGGGCATCCGTGACGGTCACGATCCCGGAGGGGACGCCGGGTGGCGAGCTGCTGCTCACCGTGTCGGTGCCCGAGACCGGGACATCGATCGATGTGCCGATCGAGGTGGTCTCGAACGAGGTCCCTCTGGCGAACGTGACGGTGCCGACCATCGCGGGACAGCCGCGGATCGGCGGCACCCTCACGACGGACGGCGGCACGTGGGGCGTCGACTCCCCGACGCTCGCGTACCAGTGGACTCGCGACGGAGCGCCCATCGAGGGTGCCACCGCCGCGAGCTACACGCTCGTCGCCGCGGACGCGGGAGCCGCCGTCGCGGTGACCGTCACCGCGAGCGCCGAAGGGTACGCCGACGGAACGGCGACCTCGCCGTCGGTCGATGTGCGCAAGGTGGGCAGCTCCATATCGGGATCGGCCAGCCGGTTCCTGGTGTTCGGCGGCCAATCGCTGACCTACTCGGTGGAGGTCTCCGGGAACGCGGGCGTGATCCCGTCCGGTTCGGTGGACATCTACGTGGACAACCGCAAGGTGACCACGGTCGAGCTCGACGCCGAGGGACGGGCTACGGTGCCGATCACGGGCCTGCGCTCGGGCATCCACCTGTTGACCGCGCGCTACCTCGGTAGCGAGCAGGTCGCGGCCTCGACGAGCTGGCCGTCGATCGTGCTGAAGTTCTAACGGATCTGCGGCCCCGGGCGTGCCTGTCCGGGGCCGCGGTTAGACTCGCCCGGTGAGCTCGATCCCCGATGATGACATTCCCTGGGATATGACCCCGCCGGACGACTACGACTCGCCCCCGCCTCCCGAGGCGCGACGGGCAAGCGCGGCCGTCGGTGTCGCGTCGGGTGTCGCGCCCGCCCAGCACGCGACGGCGTCCGAGGCCCTGCGAACGGTGTTCGGGTACTCGAGCTTCCGCGGGCAGCAGGCCGACATCATGCAGACCGTCATCGACGGCGGGGATGCACTGGTCCTCATGCCCACCGGCGGCGGCAAGTCGCTCTGCTACCAGATCCCCGCGCTGGTGCGCGAGGGCACGGGCGTGGTCATCTCGCCGCTCATCGCCCTGATGCAGGACCAGGTGGATGCCCTCTCCGCCGTCGGGGCGCGCGCGGCGTTCCTCAACTCGACCCAGTCGGCGGAGGAGAGGATGCGCGTCGAATCCGCGTTCGTCGCCGGCGAGCTCGACCTGCTCTACCTGGCGCCGGAGCGGTTGCGCGTGCCCTCCACCACCGATCTCCTGAACCGCGGCTCCATCGCCCTCTTCGCCATCGACGAGGCGCACTGCGTGTCGCAGTGGGGGCACGACTTCCGTCCCGACTACCTGCAGCTGTCGGTGCTGCACGAGCGCTGGCCGACCGTGCCGCGCATCGCGCTCACGGCCACCGCGACCGAGACCACACGGCGCGAGATCGCGAGCCGGCTCGACCTCACCGGCGCGAGCCAATTCGTGTCGAGCTTCGACCGTCCCAACATCCAGTACCGCATCGAGTCGAAGGCCCAACCGCTGCAGCAGCTGCTCTCCCTGATCCGCACCGAGCACGCGGGCGACGCGGGCATCGTCTACTGCCTGTCGCGGGCATCCGTGGAGAAGACCGCCGAATTCCTGCGAGACAACGGCATCTCCGCGCTGCCGTACCACGCGGGTCTCGACTCGGGGGTGCGCGCGTCGAACCAGAGTCGGTTCCTGCGGGAGGACGGCATGGTGATGGTCGCGACCATCGCCTTCGGCATGGGAATCGACAAACCCGACGTGCGGTTCGTCGCCCACCTCGACCTGCCCAAGAGCGTCGAGGGGTACTACCAGGAGACGGGCCGCGCCGGGCGTGACGGGCTGCCGTCGACGGCATGGCTCGCGTACGGGCTGCAGGACGTGGTGCAGCAGCGCCGCATGATCGACCAGTCCGAGGGCGACCTTGCGCACCGCCGCCGGATGGGTGCTCACCTCGACGCCATGCTCGCGCTGTGCGAGACGGTGCAGTGCCGCCGGGTTCAGCTGCTCGGCTACTTCGGCCAGCCCTCGGAGGCGTGCGGCAACTGCGACACCTGCCTCGCCCCGCCCGAGACCTGGGACGGCACCGTGCCCGCCCAGAAGCTGCTCTCCACGATCGTCCGCCTCAAGCGCGAGCGCAACCAGACGTTCGGTGCCGGGCACATCATCGACATCCTGCTCGGCAAGCAGACCCCGCGCGTGACCCAGTACGGCCACGATCAGCTGTCCACCTGGGGGATCGGGCAGGACATCTCCGACCAGGAGTGGCGGGGCGTGGTTCGCCAGTTGCTCGCCCAGGGGTTGCTCGCCGTGGAGGGGGAGTACGGCATCCTCGTGATCACCGACGCCTCGTCGACCGTGCTCTCGGGTGCTCGCACCGTGCTACTGCGGCGGGAGGCGCCCAAACGCTCGAAGGCGGCGCGCAAGGCGGTCGCGGCCGAACTGCCGGAGGTGGCGCTGCCGCTGTTCGAGGCGCTGCGGGCGTGGCGGTCGTCGGAGGCCCAGGCGCAGGGCGTTCCGGCGTACATCGTGTTCGGGGATGCGACCCTGCGCGGTATCGCGGTCACGAAGCCGGGGTCGCTCGCAGAGCTCGGCGAGATCACCGGCGTCGGCGAGAAGAAGCTCGAGCAGTACGGGGATGCCCTGCTCGGCGTTGTGGCGGCGGCGGCATGAAGACCGACCGGCTGGAACTGCGGGAGTGGCGCGAGTCCGACCGTGACGCCTGGGCGGTGATGAACGCCGACCCGGCCGTGCGCGAGTTCTTCCCCTCCGTACTCACCCGGGAGGAGTCGGACCTCGCCTTCGACCGCATCGCGACCGGCCTCGCCGAGAACGGTTGGGGGCTGTGGGCCGTCGCCCTCGACGGCGAGTTCCTCGGATTCACCGGGTTGGCGCTGCAGACCTTCGAGGCCTCCTTCACCCCGGCGACCGAGATCGGCTGGCGCTTCGCGGCGCACGCCTGGGGACACGGCTACGCCACAGAGGCAGCGCGCGCGGTGCTCGATTTCGCATTCTCCGAGCTGGGCCTGCCCGAGATCGTCTCGATGACGGCCGTGCAGAACACCCCGTCCCGCCGCGTCATGGAGCGGATCGGCATGACGCGCGACCCCTCCGAGGACTTCGACCACCCCGCGGTCCCCGTCGGCAGCCCGGTGCGCCGCCACGTGCTGTACCGCATCGCGCGCTAGCGCGTGCTACTGCTGCGCGCTCGCGCCCTGCGCGGCGACGGCCGCGTGCACCTCGTCCATGTCGAGCCCGCGCACGGCCTCTATTACCTGGTCGAGCGCCGGTGCCGGCAGGGCGCCGGGCTGCGAGAACACCAGCACTCCGTCGCGGAAGACCATGAGGGTCGGGATGCTCGTGATGCCGGCCGCGCCCGCGAGCTCCTGCTCGGCCTCGGTGTCCACCTTGCCGAAGGTCACGTCGGGGTTTGCCTCGGAGGCGGCCTCGAAGATCGGACCGAACTGGCGGCACGGGCCGCACCATTCTGCCCAGAAGTCCACGAGGGTGATGCCGGACTGGGTGACGGTCTCGCCGAATCCTTCGGCGGTGAGTGCGACAGTAGCCATCCCCCAAGCCTAAACCGACAAGCGAACCGCCGCAGGTTTGGACGAAACCACCAACGACTCGCGGCGGGCACCGTCGTGGCTTGCAGGCTCCCTACGGACCATTTCCGCACCCGCGAACCGAGTCGTACCGTGAAACCATGAGCCAGACCATCGACCGCACGTCCAAGACCCCCGCCACCCAGCACGCCGCGCCCGTCGTCGACGTCGCCGCCCTCGGCGAGCAGCTCATGGGGCAGTGGAAGGACATCCGCCGCACGGCGCGAGCGCTCGCAGCGCGGCCGGACATCAAGCGGGTCGAGGGCCTCTCGCTCGACGAGCACCGCAAGCGCGTGATGGAGCAGCTGCACCTCCTGGTCGAGGAGGGCGCCGTGCACCGTGCGTTCCCCAAGTCGGTCGGTGGCGAGGAGAACGCGGGCGGCAACATCGCCGGCTTCGAGGAGCTCGTGCTCGCCGACCCGTCCCTGCAGATCAAGTCGGGCGTGCAGTGGGGGCTCTTCGGCGCCGCGGTCATGCACCTCGGTACGGAGCGGCACCACAAGGAGTGGCTCCCGGGCATCATGGATCTGAGCATCCCCGGCGCCTTCGCGATGACGGAGACCGGCCACGGCTCGGACGTCGCCGCGGTCGGCACCACAGCGACCTACAACGTGGACAGCCAGGAGTTCGTGCTGCACACCCCGTTCCGCGCCGCGTGGAAGGACTACCTCGGCAACGCCGCAGTCGACGGCCGGGCCGCGGTCGTCTTCGCCCAGCTCATCACGCAGGGCGTGAACCACGGGGTGCACGCCTTCTACGTGCCGATCCGTGACGACCACGGCTTCCTCCCCGGCATCGGCGGCGAGGATGACGGACTCAAGGGCGGCCTCAACGGCATCGACAACGGCCGACTGCACTTCGACAACGTCCGAGTGCCGCGACTGAACCTGCTGAACCGGTACGGCGACGTGGCCGAGGACGGCACCTACAGCTCGCCGATCGCGAGCCCCGGTCGCCGGTTCTTCACCATGCTCGGCACGCTCGTGCAGGGCCGCGTCTCCCTCGACGGGGCGGCGACCGTCGCGAGCAAGCTCGCGCTCACCATCGCCCTCACCTACGGTTCGCAGCGCCGCCAGTTCACGGCCGCGAGCGACACCGACGAGGAGGTCATCCTCGACTACCAGCGCCACCAGCGCCGACTGCTCCCGCGCCTCGCGACTACCTATGCGATGTCGTTCGCGCACGAGGTGTTCCTCACCAAGTTCGACGACGTCTTCAGCGGGGCGCACGACACCGACGCCGACCGGCAGGACCTCGAGACCATCGCGGCTGCGCTCAAGCCGCTGAGCACCTGGGCCGCCCTCGACATCCTGCAGGAGTCCCGCGAGGCGTGCGGCGGCTCGGGCTTCCTCGTGGAGAACCGCCTCACGAGCCTGCGCGCCGACCTCGACATCTACGCGACGTTCGAGGGCGACAACAACGTGCTGCTGCAGCTCGTCGCGAAGCGCCTGCTCACCGACTACAGCCGCAAGTTCGCCCACGCGGCTCCGGGCGCGATGGCGGGGTACGTCGCCAGCCAGGTGAACGAGGCCGCGATCAACCGCACCGGGCTGCGCCGTCTCGCCCAGAGCGTGGTCGACTTCGGATCCACCGCACGGTCGGTCGGGTACGTCCGCGACACCGATTCTCAGCGGCAGCTGCTCACCGACCGGGTGCAGACCATGGTCGCCGAGATTGCCGGCCGCCTGCGCAACGCCAACAAGCTCCCCAAGATGGAGGCGGCGCAGCTCTTCAACAGCAACCAGAACGCCCTGATCGAGGCCGCGCGCGCCCACGGCGAGCTGCTGCAGTGGGAGGCCTTCACCGACGGCGTGGAGGCGATCGAGGACGAGGGCACCAAGCAGGTGCTCACCTGGCTGCGCGACCTGTTCGGCCTCGACTG
>Ga0247740_1000760_pt1 | contig 14488 bp, 8 predicted proteins | sample UWRJL148409B2_FD_180942 | JGI IMG/M metagenome (GOLD analysis project Ga0247740, IMG submission 180942) | Plant litter microbial communities from Arlington Agricultural Research Station in Wisconsin, United States - UWRJ-L148-409B-2 | ecosystem: Environmental > Terrestrial > Plant litter >...
TAAACTTTTAAAAGCATTGATAACACTTTCTGCTGCTTTTTTTGTTTCTGCCAGAACGACCCCTTTTCCTTGAGTTCCTTCGAGTAATTTTACGATTAAAGGCGAACCTCCAACCATTTTGATTAAATTGTCAGTATCCAAAGGAGAATTAGCAAAACCAGTTGTAGGAATGTCAATTCCGCTGTTTAAAAGCAATTGCAATGAATATAATTTATCTCGTGATTGTGTTATGGCTGTAGCCGAATTTAAAACAAAAACCTTCAAAGCTTCAAACTGACGCGTTAAAGCACAACCGTAAAAAGTAATGCTTGGACGGATTCTGGGAATAATAGCATCAAACTGATTTAATATTTTTCCGCCTCTATAGTGAATCTCTGGAGTTTTAGCATCCAACTTCATATAACATTCTTTGATATTCAAAAAATGCATTTCATGACCGCGCATTTCACCGGCTTCCATGATTCTTTTATTGCTATACAATTCGGGATTACTGGCTAATAGACCAATTCTTAAGCCGGAAGTTGCTTTTTCTGAATTTTGATACAATTCTTTTAATGCTTCAGGCGTTGGTTGTCCTAACATGTATTTTTCTTCGGGATCAACGAGTACGCGCCCACTCATGGCTTCGCGGCCTAAAAGCATACGGAATCCCATAGAGTCACGATTCGTCAAAGTCATTTCTATTGGCCATTTGATATCGCCAAGTTTAATGCTGGTTTGAATAACGTAACGGTGTTCTCTAAAACCGCTTGAACTTTTTACAATTCTTTTATCAACCAACGGAGCTTCGCAATGGATGACAGTTTTAATATTATTCTGAATTGGATTAATATCAAATTTTACCCAATTGGCATCATTTTTTATAAAAGGAGCTATGTTTATAGCGTGCATTGCCGAAGTTTTAGCACCGGAATCAACACGAGCTTTGATTGTCGGGATTCCTAGTTCTGGAAATGAGCACCATTCTTCGCTACCTAAAATGACTTTATTTTGAAGCATACGTTATTATTTGTTAAGAAATTTAATAGCCAAAAATAGCTATTTGCTTTTACTAAAGATAGTAATTTATCTAAAAAAAATACCCGTTATGTTATGAAAACGTAACGGGTAAATTATATTTGTTATAGATGTAAACTAATTTACTGATTAGTCGGTTCCTCGGCTTTATGTATTTCTACTGAAAGTTCTTGAGAATCATCTTTTAAATCCATTAAGATTTCATCACCTGAATGTATTTTTGAAGTTATGATCTCTTCGGCCAACAAGTCCTCAACATATTTCTGGATCGCTCTTTTTAGCGGTCTTGCTCCAAATTGTCTGTCAAAACCTTTCTCAGCAATAAATGCTTTTGCTTTATCAGTAAGATTTAACTTGTATCCTAATTCAGCAATGCGAGAATAAAGTTTAGCAAGTTCAATTTCGATAATCAAATCAATATCACCTTTTTCTAATGCATTGAATACGATTACGTCATCAATTCTGTTTAAGAATTCAGGAGCAAAAGTTTTCTTCAAAGCATTTTCAATGATACTTTTAGAATTTTCATCGGCCTGAGCCACTTTCGCAGCAGTTCCGAATCCAACACCTTGTCCGAAATCTTTCAATTGGCGTGCACCAACATTAGAAGTCATAATGATGATAGTGTTTTTAAAGTCGATTTTGCGACCTAAACTATCTGTTAAATATCCGTCATCCAAAACCTGAAGCATCATATTAAATACATCCGGATGCGCTTTTTCGATCTCATCTAAAAGAACAACACAATAAGGTTTTCTACGAACTTTTTCAGTCAATTGACCGCCTTCTTCGTACCCAACGTATCCCGGAGGCGCTCCAACTAAACGAGAGATCGCAAATTTCTCCATGTATTCACTCATGTCGATACGAACTAATGCATCTTCAGAATCGAATAATTCTTTTGCTAAAACTTTTGCTAATTGGGTTTTACCAACTCCAGTCTGACCTAAGAAAATAAACGAACCAATTGGTTTGTTCGGATCTTTAAGTCCGGCTCTGTTACGTTGAATAGAACGTGCAATTTTCAATACAGCTTCATTTTGACCAATTACTTTGTTCTGAATCAATTCAGGTAATTTGGCTAATTTGTTGCTTTCTGTTTGTGCAATTCTGTTAACAGGAATTCCGGTCATCATAGAAACAACATCGGCTACATTATCTTCTGTAACTTCAATTCTGTTGTTTTTAGAATCCTCTTCCCATTGTTCCTGAGCAACGGCTAAATCTTTTTCAATGCGTTTTTCGTCATCACGAAGTTTGGCTGCTTCTTCATATTTTTGTTTTTTAACAACCATATTTTTGTTTTCGCGCACTTCTTCCAACTGACGTTCTAAATCCAAAATTTGTTTAGGAACATCAATATTAGTAATGTGTACACGAGAACCAGCTTCGTCAAGAGCATCAATAGCTTTGTCCGGTAAAAAACGCTCAGACATATATCTGTTCGTTAATTTAACACAAGCTTCAATGGCTTCCTGCGTATAAGTAACATTGTGGTGATCTTCGTATTTGTCTTTAATATTATTCAAAATTGCAATAGTTTCCTCAACAGAAGTTGGTTCTACAATTACTTTTTGAAAACGTCTTTCAAGAGCTCCGTCTTTTTCAATATATTGTCTGTACTCATCAAGAGTAGTAGCACCAATACATTGGATTTCACCTCTTGCCAAAGCAGGTTTGAACATGTTTGAAGCATCAAGTGAACCTGTTGCTCCACCAGCACCTACAATGGTATGAATCTCATCAATAAAAAGAATGATATCATCATTTTTTTCCAACTCGTTCATCACGGCTTTCATTCTTTCTTCAAACTGACCGCGGTATTTTGTTCCTGCAACTAAACTTGCAAGATCAAGAGTTACCACACGTTTGTTGAAAAGAATACGAGATACTTTCTTTTGGATAATACGCAAAGCAAGCCCTTCTGCAATAGCAGACTTACCAACTCCAGGTTCTCCAATAAGAAGTGGGTTGTTCTTTTTTCTACGGCTTAAGATTTGAGAAACACGCTCAATTTCTTTCTCGCGTCCCACAACCGGATCTAGTTTTCCTTCTTCTGCCATTTCTGTTAAATCTCTCCCAAAATTATCTAAAACCGGAGTCTTGGATTTTTTGTTTGACTTATTGGCGGGATTATTAAAACTACTTTCTTTAAGACTGTCATCTTGTCCTGAATCGTCGTTATACGATTCGTTTCTTGGCAAGTTTTCTAAGAATTCTTCTTCGTTTGGAGTCATATTTAAATATTGTTCTTTAGCTATGTCATAATCTATTTTTAGTTTATTCAATAGCTTGGTTGTTGGATCGTTTTCGTTTCGTAAGATACACAATAGCAAGTGCGCCGTGCTAATCGACGAGCTCTGAAATACTTTAGCTTCAAGAAAAGTGGTCTTCAGGGCTCTCTCCGCTTGGCGGGTAAGATGAAGATTTTTCTTTTCTGCATTTACTTCAACGCTTTGATTGGCTGGGCTCAGTATTTCTACCTTCCTGCGTAAATGATCTAGATCGACTGCAAGGTTATTAAGTATATGAATAGCTTTTCCGTTTCCATCCCTTAAAATGCCTAGCATTAAATGTTCAGTACCAATAAAGTCGTGGCCCAAACGTAAGGCTTCCTCTTTACTGTAGGTAATAACATCTTTTACTCTTGGTGAAAAATTATCATCCATAATATATAATTGGTATTGTAAATTTAGTGAATTAGTGTTTGAAAAACAAAAACCATACCCTTAAGGAACTCCTGACAGCTAAGAGACAAAAAAAATAACAATAAAACAGTTAAAAAACGCTTAATTTATTAACTAAAAGCGCAAATAAAGTTGTTAATAAATCATTGAAATAAGTGTAAGGAAATAGCTGAAAAAATTCCAAAAAAACGTATCTTGGCACGCTTTGAAACTAATATAATTATTTAAACATAACAACTTATGTCTGAAGGAGAAAAGTTAATTCCTATTAACATTGAAGATGAAATGAAATCAGCTTACATCGATTATTCGATGTCAGTAATTGTATCGAGAGCGCTTCCTGATGTTAGAGATGGCTTGAAACCAGTGCATCGAAGAGTTCTTTACGGAATGTATGATTTAGGTGTAACTTCAAGATCTGCCCACAAAAAGTCTGCAAGAATCGTAGGAGAGGTTCTGGGTAAGTACCACCCGCACGGAGATACCTCTGTTTATGATGCGATGGTACGTATGGCCCAAGAGTGGAGTATGCGTTATTTATTAGTGGATGGTCAGGGTAACTTTGGTTCTGTTGATGGTGACAGTCCTGCAGCAATGCGTTATACTGAGGCCAGAATGCGTAAAATATCTGAAGATATTATGGCAGATATCGAAAAAGAAACAGTTGATTTTCAATTGAACTTTGACGATACTTTATATGAGCCAAAAGTAATGCCTACAAGAGTTCCTACTTTATTAGTAAACGGAGCAACAGGTATTGCAGTTGGTATGGCAACTAATATGCCTCCACACAATTTAACAGAAGTGATCAATGGTACATTAGCATACCTTGATAATAACGATATTGAAATTGACGAATTAATGACACATATTAAAGCTCCGGATTTTCCAACCGGTGGTGTAATATATGGTTATGAAGGAGTTCGTGAAGCTTTTAAAACTGGTAGAGGACGTATTGTAATGCGTGCGAAAGTTGGTTTTGAAGAAGTCGATGGAAGAGAATGTATCATCGTAACAGAGATTCCATATCAGGTGAATAAGGCCGAAATGATTAAACGTACGGCTGATTTGGTTAACGATAAAAAAATTGAAGGTATTGCGAATATTCGTGACGAGTCTGATAGAAACGGTATGCGTATCGTTTATATTCTGAAACGTGACGCTACGCCAAACGTAGTATTGAATACCTTATATAAATTTACATCATTACAATCTTCTTTTAGTGTAAATAATATTGCACTTGTAAAAGGTCGCCCACAAATGCTGAATCTAAAAGATATGATTCACTATTTTATCGAGCACCGTCATGATGTTGTAGTAAGAAGAACTCGCTTTGAATTGCGTAAAGCAGAAGAAAGAGCACATATTTTAGAAGGATTAATTATTGCTTCTGATAATATTGATGAAGTTATTGCGATCATCAGAGGTTCTAAGAATACAGAAGAAGCGCGTGAAAAATTGATCGAAAGATTTAATTTATCAGATATTCAGGCGCGTGCCATTGTCGAGATGCGTTTGCGTCAGTTAACAGGTCTGGAACAAGACAAGTTAAGAGCAGAATACGATGAGTTAATGAAGTTAATCGAACATTTGAAAGCCTTATTAGCAGATGTAGATTTAAGAACGAATTTAATTAAAGAAGAACTGGAAGAAATCCGTGAGAAATATGGAGATGAGCGCCGTTCTACTATTGAATATTCTGGTGGAGATGTAAGTATCGAAGATTTGATCGCTGATGAAAATGTGGTTATTACAATTTCGCATGCAGGTTACATCAAACGTACCAACTTAACAGAATACAAAACTCAAAATAGAGGTGGAGTTGGGCAAAAAAGTGCTGGAACAAGAGATCAGGATTTCCTTGAACACATGTTCGTTGCAACCAATCACCAATATATGATGTTCTTTACGCAAAAAGGAAAATGTTTCTGGATGCGTGTTTATGAAATTCCTGAAGGAAGCAAAACTGCAAAAGGTAGAGCAATTCAGAATTTAGTAAATATTGAAAGTGATGATAAAGTAAAAGCTTTCATTTGTACACAAGACTTAAAAGATAAAGATTATATCAATAGCCATAATCTTGTAATGGTAACGAAACAAGGTCAGGTTAAGAAAACTTCTTTAGAGAAATATTCTAAACCAAGGGTAAATGGTGTTGCTGCAATTACAATTAAAGAAGGTGACGAATTGCTTGAAGCAAAATTAACCAACGGAGAAAGCCAAATTATCCTTGCTGTTAAGTCTGGTAAATTGGTTCGTTTTGAGGAAACTAAAACACGTCCGATGGGAAGAACGGCTTCAGGAGTTCGCGGAATTACCTTAAAAGATGATACTGATGAAGTAATTGGTATGGTTACGGTTGACAAAGAGAATGTAAACGATACACAGATTTTGGTTGTAACTGAAAACGGATACGGTAAACGTACCAAATTAGTTGATGATGATGGAGAAGATGTTTACAGAATTACAAACCGTGGAGGTAAAGGTGTTAAAACACTTAATATCACGGAGAAAACCGGAAAATTAATTTCTATTAGCAATGTAACTGATGCTGATGATTTAATGATTATCAATAAGTCTGGATTAACCATCAGAATGGCGATTGAAGATTTACGTGTAATGGGTCGTGCAACGCAAGGTGTTCGATTGATTAACTTAAAAGGTAAGGATTCTATTGCTGCTGTAACAAAAGTGATGAAAGATGATGTTGCAGAAGTTGTTGTTGATGAAGACGGAAATGTTATTGAATCTGCTATCGAAAGAGTAAAACCGGATTTAGAAGTTCTTGAAGACGAAGGTCCTGTAGAAGATGATGAGGATGACGATTCTGATGAAGAAGTAGAAGATGAAGATGACACTGAAGAAGAAGAATCTGAAGAATAAAAATAAAACCTGTTATAATTAAATACACAAATTGAATATTATGAAAAGTAAATATGTAATACTTGCGTCAGCATTATTGATTTCAGTAGCTACTTTTGCTCAAAAAGATCAGATAAAAAGTGCTGAAAAAGCGTTAAAAGGTGGAGATGCTCAAGGAGCAATTACAATCCTGAACGATGCCCAAAATATGGTAGCAAATGCCAAAGATGTTGAGCAAGCTCAATTTTATTCTGTAAAAGCTAACGCTTATTTAGATTTAGCTAATAAAAAAATAGAGGAAAGTAAAAACCTTTCTCTTGCTGCAGAAAACTATAAAAAGTTAATTGATGTTGAAAAAGCTTCAGGAAAATTAAAATATTCTACTCAGGCTGCAGCTTCAATTACTGAAATAAAAGGAAAATTGATTAATTCTGCTATTGCAGATTCTCAGGCTAGCAAACATTCTGAAGGTGCAAAAAAATTGTATGATGCTTATTTATTAGATAAAAAAGATACAATCAATTTATATTATGCAGCTTCTACAGCAGTAAATGCTCAGGATTTTGATCTTGCATTGCCAATGTATGAGGAGTTGAAGCAATTAAATTATTCTGGAAAAGGAACAAGCTATACAGCTGTAAATAAAATTTCAGGTAACGAAGACGGTTTTAATAGTGCTAAAGACAGAGATTTAGCTGTAAAATTAGGAACTCACGAAAAACCGCAAACAGAAGCTATTCCTTCTAAAAGAGGAGAGATTTACAAAAATCTAGCTTTAATTTTAGTTCAAAAAGGACGTAGTGAAGATGCTAAAAAAGCAATCGCAGATGCAAGAAAAGCAAATCCGGATGATAGTTCTTTAATTCTTACTGAGGCTAACTTGTATTTAGAGTCTAAAGATTTTGATACATACAAAAAATTAGTTGGTGAAGCTTTACAAAAAGATCCAAACAATGCTGATTTAGTATTTAATTTAGGGGTTCTTAGTGCAAATGCAAAAAACAGTGCCGATGCTGAGAAATATTACTTGAAAGCTATCGAAATCAATCCAAAGTATACAAATGCTTATCTTAACCTGGCAGCTTTAAAATTAGAAGCTGAAAAACCAATTATTGATGAGATGAATAAATTGGGTACTTCTGCAAAAGATATGAAGCGTTACGATGTGTTAAAAGCACAAAGAGAAAATGTTTTTAAAGCTGTAATTCCTTACCTTAAAAAAGCAAATGAATTAGATCCTAAAAACGAAGATGTTTCTAAAACATTATTAGGAGTTTACAAAGCGTTAGAAATGACTGCTGAAGCAAAAGCATTGAAAGCTACAATGTAATTCTAAACAGATTATAAAAAAAAAACCATTCGCCGCGGCGAATGGTTTTTTTTTTATGTCTAAACTTTATCTTAACTTTCTAAAGTTACAGAAAGTGTAATGGTTGTATTTAATAATTTTGAAATTGGACAGATTTCTTTTGCTTTTGCCGCTGTTTTTTCAAATTCTTCAGCTGTAATATTAGGAACTTTACCTTTTAAGTCTAAATGAATTAAAGTTATGGTTCCATCCTCAAAAGTAACTGTTGCTTCTGTATTTAAATCATCTGCTGTAAAACCGCCTTCGTTAAGCAAAAAGCTTAATTGCATTGTAAAACAGCCCGAATGTGCCGCAGCAACCAATTCTTCAGGATTTGTTCCAACTCCGTCTGCGAATCTCGTTTTAAATGATAATTGAGCATTATCTAATGTCGTACTTTGTGTACTGATCTTTCCGGTTCCTTCCATGCCTGTTCCTTTCCAGTTGGCATTCGCTTTTCTTGTAAATTTCATTTTTCGTTGTTGTTAGGATTAATAATTGCATTTATTGATTATCAATAGATAATGTGGTTTATCAAATATAATCAATATTTTACAGAAATTTTTTCATGAAATTATAATACATTGTTAAGTTTCAGGTTGAAATGAGATAAATGTTGGAGTGGATTTTACCGCAATCCCGATAGCTATCGGGAGCAAAGTTTTGTGTTTCATCTTAATTATAGTCGACAATCTTGTCATCTCTGTAAAAGTCACTTATTTCGGTAACGGATTTATTGAGATAAAGCTTTGCGAACTTTGTATTGTGTTGGAATATCAAAAAAAAACTTAGCGAACTTTGCGTAAAATCTTTGCGCTCTTTGCGGTAAAAAAAACTACTGCATAAAAAAAGGCGCAATGAGAATTTCATTGCACCTGATTTTATATTTATGAATTAAAAATCTTATTCCTGACCTAAATTACGTAATTGTTTCAGTTTGTCTTTCCAAAGTTCAAGGCTTTCTTTGTGAATAGCAATGTTTTTACGAACTTCAAGAACAATTGAATTTTCTTTTTTAGCATTTTTAGTATTGGCAAAAAACTGAATATTGTTTTCTAATTGGAAAATTTCATTTTGCACTTCTTCGATTTTACGCATTAAGAAAATCTTTTCATTATCTAATTTGCGAGTATCGTTACTATCAGATAGAGAGTCGATACGATTAGAAAAGCGCATCATTTCAGTTTCTTTTTTACTCAAACTTAGTTTTTCAAAAAGAGCATCAAGGATTTTATTGAATTTTCCTTCGATATGACGTCTTGCAAAAGGTACTTTTCCGTAACCTTTCCAGATTTCGATATGTGCTTTTATCGCGTCTAAATCGGTTTTGTGATCACCCGTAAGCTGGTAAGCCCTTAAAATATCTAAGTAAGCTTTTTTATTATCAAAAGCTGCTACCTCATCAACATTTTCTTCTGATTTGTGTTCTTTTAATTTATCAAAATAATGGTTGCAAGCGTCTTTGAATTCTTTCCAGATTTTATCTGAATATTTTTTAGGAACATGCCCAATTTGTTTCCACTCTTCCTGAATTTGTTTCATAACAGGAGTTGTAGCGCCAAAATCAACACTTTCTTGTAGTTCTTTTGCTTTGGCAACAAGAGCCATTTTTTTATTCAAATTGTCGTTTTGATCTTTTTTAATGTCTTTGTAAAATGAATTTTTAAAAGAATTAAAGTTTCTAACGGCAGTTTTAAAAGCAGCCCACGTTTCTTCGTTTACATCTGAAGGTACTTTTCCGGCAGCAAAAAACTCATTTCTAAGTGTTTCTACTTTCTGAATTTGTACTAACCATTGTGAGTGAGAATTTACCTTTTCAGTTCCTAAAACTTCAATTTTTGCAATAATTTCTTTTTTAACTTCAAGGTTATTTTGCTCATTTGCTCTTTGGCCTTCAAACAAAACTTCTCTTTTATCATGGATTTTTTTAGTCAGTTCACTAAATTTATTCCAGATGATATCACGGTGTTCTTTAGAAACTGGCCCGATGTCTTCTTTCCAGATTCTGTGCAAATCTTGTAATTCACGAAACGCTTTACTAATGTCGGATTCGTTTGTTAATTCTTCAACACGTGCAATAATTTTTTGTTTTTGCTCAAGATTATATTTAAAATCTAAATCTCTGGCTTCACGATCTAAATGCAGGTAATCATAAAAATTCTCTACATGAAAGTGGTAATTATTCCATACGTGGTTGTATTTATCCTTTGGGATTGCTCCGGCATTTTTCCATCTTTCTCTTAAGTCATTAAAATGTTTAAGGGTGTCTTTGATATTTTCCTGCGGATTGATAAGCTCTTTTAGTTCTTCAACTATTGCAAGTCTCTCTTCTAAATTCGATTTTAGATTGGTTTGTAAATGCTTGAAATGTGCATTTCTTTTTTCTCTAAAAACATTATAATATTCGTCAAATTTAGATTTTAACGGATAGTGATATTCAAATTCCTCATTTGGGTCTTCTTTAGAAGCGTTGAATTCTTCTTTTTTTTCCTCTATAAGGTGGTTGTATTGTAATAAAAATGACTTTTTGATTTCTTCGATATGATCTTTTACAGACATTACTTTATCTGTAGAGATCAGTTTTTTAAGCTCGTCTACAAGCGCATCCATAGAAAAAGTATCATAATCCTGCATAGGAATATCATGACGCTCTTTTAGCGTTTCATCTTCACTTTCTTCAGCGTTTGAATTTGTTATGGCGTCTAATGCAGTCTGATGATTGGTTTCTGTTTCTTCCGCTGTATTTTCTACTTCAGTTTCAGAAGTTGAAATTTCAGCAGCTGTTTCAGGCTCCGATGCTTCAATTGCATTATCTTGTGTAGAATCGCTAATCCCGATTTCTAATTTTCCGTCTGCTTCCTGCAGGTTATCATTCTTTTCTTCTAACATTTTAAATGTATAAGGTTTTTATTTTAAACAGAGCGAAAGATACTAAAGGTGTTTCTAAATACAAAATAAATCGTTTGTTTATACGCTTTTTTAAGACGAAATTCCTATTTATTCAAGTATTTTAGGAATATGATATGGGTTTTTTACCTAATTTTTTTGAAGTAAATTTAAATTTTGGATTAATAGAATTTTTAGAAAAATAAAATTAATTTAATATTGTAAGCTTAATTTTTTAGTTTTTTTTCAAACTAAAATAAAATAAGCATTCCGACTTCGATACCGTAATTATAAGATTTATGCTTTCCAAAAGCAATACTGGGATGAATGTAGGCCATATCATTTGAAGTTATTTTTCGGCCAAATTCTACGAAAGCATTATTGGGGTATCCTTTGTTTGTTGCGTTGTACCTGAAAGCGACATCTGCTGCGATCCAGTTTTTGCCAAGAATACACATAAAGTAGTTTTCGAATGCTGTAGTATTAATATCGCTTCGATTGTCTGATCCTGCAAAACTTATTTGATTCTCTAAAGAAGCAATCCAAAGTAGTTTTTTATCTTTTATATAAGAGCCATAAAACAGGGCAGGAGCAAAGACCCATTTTCCTGATCCCAAAGTTGGATCTGCTGCCGAGTTCGAAATCACTCTGGCTCTAAAAGCAACCCCTTTACTATGATTTAAATACGGAATGTAGCTTATGCCAACGCTAATATCACCAATTCCTGTTTTGTTTTCTGATAAAGTATTGGTAGATATTAAAGGAAGATCAACTCTTAAGTTCCATGCTTTATTGGCAATGGGATGTAAAAAACGAAGTTCCGTGGTATTATAAGAACCTGTCTCTGTATCTAAATATTCATTAAAAAGTAAAATCGTTTTTAGATAATAATGATAACGTGCCTCTGTGTAAGGATTTTTTTGAGGCTTTATAGTATCCTGAGCTTTTGTAGAAAAAGTGATTAAAAGGAATAACAAATAAAATAGTTGTAATTTATTCATAACTACTTATTAATGAGTAGTCTAAATTACAAAAAAAATACACTAGAGCTTAGTGTATTTTTTATTTTTATTTATTCCAGATTTTCCATGCTTTCTCTGCCTGAGAAATAAGCATATCGTAACCATTTTTTATTACCGCACCTTTTTCTTTGGCATTTTTTAGAAACTGAGTTTCTGCCGGATTATAAATTAAATCGTAGGCAATATGTTTATCGGTAAAAAACTCATAAGGAAGATCAGGACAGGCCTCTATATTTGGGCTTGTCCCAACAGGTGTACAATTGATTATGATTTTAAAATTGTCAAATGTAGTGGCATTTATAAGATTGTAATCGATGATGTTTTCTTTTGCTTCTCTGGACACAAAAGTGTACGGAATACCAAGCTCACCCAATGCAAAAGCAACGCCTTTTGAAGCCCCGCCTGTACCCAGAATAAGTGCTTTTTTATGATGCGGCTGTAATAACGGTTCTAATGATTTTTTGAAACCATAATAATCAGTGTTATAACCTTTTAATTTTCCGTTTTTGGTAAATTTAATCGTGTTTACGGCACCAATTAAAGCTGCTTTTTTTGAAAGTTTATCTAAGAAGGGTATAACTTGTTCTTTGTACGGAATTGTAACATTAAGACCTTTTAAATCAGGATTGTTTTTTACTAATTCAGTAAAATAATTAATTTCAGAAATGTCAAAGTTTTCGTAGCTGTTGCCGGCAAAAACTTCATCGCTAAATTTTTCTGTAAAATATCCTTTTGAAAATGAGTAACTAATATTACGGCCTAACAAGCCAAAACGTCTTCTTAAAATATCAATCATTATTGTTTTCTATGTTTTTCTATATAATTTTTTACCGTTTTTTTTGACCATACTACCGGAAATAAATCTTCGATTAGGATGTAATTATCAAAATTCAAACGTAAACCGTTACTTAAGTGAAATTTCGCTTTGGTATTATCCTGAATCATGAAATACAATCCTGCCAAACGATATTCGATCTCGTTTTCTTCAGGGAAATATTCTGTAGCTTGTAGTAAGGTTTGAATAGCGCTTTCGAATTCTCCTAAAAATTGAAGAATGTCAACCCAAAACAACCAGGTATCAAGAGCGTAATCTCCAAATTCTACTGCTTTTCTATAACCAAATTCCGCTTCTTCAAAAAAGTTCATTTGTTTATTGATCGTTGCATAACGTTTCCAGTACAAACGATTTTGATTGTCGATAGCTAATGCTTTATTGACAAAAAATAAGGCTTTCTGAAAGTTTTTCTGGCGAACATAAAAATCTGTAATGGCAATCCATCCTTTGTCTAAAAGCGGATCTTCATGTACGGTTTGATTGTAATATTGAAGTGCTTTTACAGCATTACCCAGTTTTTCGTAGCATTTCCCTATACGCAATAGCGCATAAGAAGTAGCATCGTCTAACTCGATGGTTCTGTTATAACTTTCGATAGCTTCAGCGTATTTTTTAAGACGCTCATAGGCTTTTGCTTTTTCCATAAAAGCACCTAAAAACTCATCGTCAATCAGTGTTGCATAATCAAAAGCGCGAATCGCATTTTCATATTCTTTTACACCATAATGTAAACGTCCAAGCTGATGCCAGGCGATTTCGCTGTATGGGTTTTTATTGATGTACTCGTTGAGATAAACAATGGCTTCCTGATTTTGATCTAAAAATTCAAAACAATATACTACGTTATATAAGGCTGACTGGTCTTCTAAATCTTCTTCAAGACATTTGATAAAACTGTCTTTTGCCATCTCGAGGTTATCCATAAAAAGATATTCCATTCCGATCAAGTTGTACACGTCGGCGTAGTCGTCTGTATATTGCAGGGCAATTTTAAGCAATTCTACTGCTTTTTCGTGTTGATCTCTTTTAGAACAGATATTGGCTTTCTGGATGTAAATTTCCTCGTTGTTAGGTTCGATTGCATATAGCTCATTTAAGAGCTTCTCGGCGATCTCTAGTTTGTCGTCGTAAACCAACATTTCTACTTGTACTAATTTTAAGCCCGTAGATTTTGGGTGTTGGTCTAATGCAAGTTTCAAGGCCTTCTTTGCTAAATTAGCCTTGCCTATGTCTAAATAATGAAGAATAATTTCTTCGAATTCTTCAGAATCAAAAAAGAGTACTTTGTTAGTTTTTAACATCGACTCAAATTTGGATAGGGATAGGTTATAATCTTCTTCTTCGTTGCTTAATTGCATACTGTCTTTATTTGAAATTAGCCTGTTATAAATTTAGGCAACCATATTATTGTTGTGAGGAATGAGAATTAATTGTTGTGAACAATTTAATTAACAATATGGACAGAATTTTATCCTGTTTTAAATTATAATCTTAGATTTGTAAAAGAGTTAGATTTGATTTTTATTCTATTTTTGTTTAACCGTGAATCCTAGCCCTGATAGCAGCGATATCCTTTTGTTCCGCAGCGGCGGATAAAAGATAAAGCGGATAGCGGGAATAGCTCTTAATTAACTACTTGTTCTTTTTTCATGATTTCATCCATAACGCTTAATATTATGGCACAACCTTCTTTTATTTCTTCATCAGAAATGGTTAATGGCGGTGTTATTCGTATTGCACATCCTTCAAACAGCAACCAGAATAAAATGAGCCCTTTGTCCTGACAGTTTAAAATAACCTGATTTGTTATTTCGGCACTTTCTGTCATGGC
>Ga0247740_1000761_pt1 | contig 14473 bp, 12 predicted proteins | sample UWRJL148409B2_FD_180942 | JGI IMG/M metagenome (GOLD analysis project Ga0247740, IMG submission 180942) | Plant litter microbial communities from Arlington Agricultural Research Station in Wisconsin, United States - UWRJ-L148-409B-2 | ecosystem: Environmental > Terrestrial > Plant litter >...
CACGAGCATACCTCCTTCCCAGATGGGATCCGAGCCATTGACTGGAGCGGCATCATCACCTTCCTCGGCTTCTCGCTCATGCTCCTCCTTGGTCTCAACTTCGGCGGCGCCATTTTCGCCTGGGACTCGGCCAAAGTAATTGCACTACTCGTTGTAGGCAGCGGCTTCATCTTCGCCTTCATATACAGCGAGGCCAAAATCGCAAAGTACCCTTTGATACCTATGTCACTCTTCAGGAAACGAACCAACGTCGCCGCGTTAGCTGTAGTCTTCTGCCACGGCTTCTTCTTTATTGCGGCAGAGTACTACATGCCTCTCTATTTACAATCAGTTCTCGAACTCAATCCGCTGAAGTCTGGACTTTTGCTACTCCCCTTCATCGTCACTGGAGCGATAGCTGGCGTGTTCTGCGGCTTGGTCATGCACAAGACGGGACAGTTCCGAGAAATCATATGGGTTGGCACTGCGCTCATGTGTTTGGGCTCCGGCCTCTTCATCGCATTCGATGCATACACCAGCATCGCGCGCGCCATCGGTTTCCTCCTCATTGGAGGCGTTGGCGCAGGCATGCTCTTCGAAGCGCCCCTTATTGCCGTACAATCCCAGGTTGCGCAAAGGGACGTTGCGACCGCCACCTCGACGCTATCCTTCATTCGGAGTATCGCGCTGACCATCTCCGTTGTCATCGGCGGTACCATATTTCAGAACTCAATGGACGGCGAGCAGGCTACACTCGTGGCTGCGGGGTTGCCACAGCGTTATCTTGAAAAGTTGAGCGGTAAGAGTGCGATGGCGAATGTTATGTTGCCGAGCACCATGGAGAATCCTGATTGGGAACTGGCGGCGAAGAAGGCGTTTGCGCTGGCGATGAGAAATATGTGGATTACGTTTACTGTGTTTGCATTTTTGGGTGTGGTTGCCAGTGCGTTTGTGGAGAAAAGTCATTTGGGGAGTGAACATGTCGAGACTGTCACAGGGTTGAGAAAGGAGAAAGCGCCAGAAGAGGTTGGACGGGATTCATGAGCTTACTCACATTAAATTGAGATACTAGTAGGTAGAGTTGCTTCTTGGAAGCAAGACTTTCAACAGTCTTCATGGAACACAAGGGCTCGTATAAGACGATGGTCTTTGAGAAGAAACATTCTTGTTGGGTATTTGCAGCATCAGGCGCTGAGCAGCGCGTTGCAGCCCGCTTCCCTCCTTCGCGACTTTGCGACTACTCAGCAGGGGGTGTGTTCAAGTTTCTAGCCCTTAACTCATAGTCGTCTTTCCCCTTCATTCCAGCGGTTTTACCCCTCCTCCAGACGAAAAACGCGACGAGTGCAATCAGAGCCAACCCCCCAATGACCGCACCGACGGCTATACCTGCCTTGGCTCCGGTCGAAAGGCCGTTCGACGATGAGACAGTTTCCTGGGAAGGTTCCGGCAAAGTGAGTCCAGTGGCCGAAGGTGCACCGCTTGACGAGGCGGTGGGTGTCGGTGCATCGAATTCCTCGCTCGTCACGTTGAAGCAGGGGACTTGTTGCGTGAACTTTGTGGTCTCGACGAACGTCTGAGAAGGGAGGTTGTTAGTAGTTGTGGCTAGGATGGAGCAGAAAAGGGGCACTGACTATGTCTGCGCAGACAAAGAAGGATTGGTTATTCCCGTTGTTCTCCCCTTCGTATTCGGCCCAGTACTCCAGCTGGATGGTAGCATTTGTGCCCGCGACAATGTTTTCGAGCGGGTCGATCTTGTAGCATTGATGTCCCGGATCGATGTCGGTAACGTTGTCCACGACTTGGTCGTCGAAGTCGGCTTGTGTGCTCGGGTCTACACCAGCACCAGTCAGCATCCATGGAGTGCAGATGAAGTCAAACCAATGCAGTCTCACCATTCCCGATAGCAAGCCGAAAAGCAACATGCCACGCATCATCCGCGATACTCAGCGCCACCGAGCCTTGAGACAGTGGGAACGACGTCCGATTCGAAGGTCCGTCTGGACTTCCACATGGTCCAATATTGTCATCCGTAGCATTCCATGCGCGGTCTGGAGGCCACATGAAAGCTACTGGGCCCATGCTGGATCCTTCTTCGCCTTCGCCATGGCTGTCTTGGGCACTGGAGAAAGCGGTCAAAGCGACCAAAGCTACCAAAGCTGTAAGACGTGGATATTGCATAGTGATTGAAGAGAGTAAGAGAATGGGCGAAGCTCGTCAGTTGTCGGCTGGGCAGGGCTCTTCTATGCTGGACCCAAGGAACAAGACGTGGTGGCCATTGCTGCAGAGCGACCCGACGGCAGTGTCAAGTAGCACGGCACGACCACGTCCTCCTGCCCTTCACGAATCAGTTCGCATTGTCGCCAAGGGTGCAAACTATTGATTGCCCCAACACTGCTGTCCTGGGCAAGCTATATCCAGGCAAATTTCGAACCAACACGACGGGTCGCCGTTCCTCAGCGAATGCCTTGAATGCAAGCTGCTCCATCCGCGAATCCGATTGGAAGATGGGACGGCGCTCCGAGTATGCTCACGCCGACCAAATTATCAGATGGCACTAACACTGCACCCAAGCCCTCGCCGCGCCAATAAGCGACCCGTCGACCAATAGCAGCGTGAGCTGCGGGTCAGCCGACCTCCACATTCACTCAAATCAGCCCATCTAATCAATCCCATCTGATAAGAATTTTCCATCTCCGATTTTCGGCCGGCATGCAGTGGGACCGTTGGCGCGGTCGAACTGCTCGATGCAGCAGTCTGGATTCAACTGTGTAGCCAGTTTTGTGGGACTTGAATACGAGGCGGATTAAAGTTCACCGGCCACAGCACAGGTACCGGTAGTTCTGCTCATTTATAAAGTCTGCTTGCTGCGCTGCTGTGGTATAATCTGCACGCTCATCGCTTATTACATTGATTCTATACAAGAAGGAAGCCTCCACTCTCATTCATTCTTGCCACTTATACATTCGTTACCTTCCACTCGAACAAGATGATTGCTTCTCACCTCGTCCTCGCCAGCTTCATCGCTGCAGCCAGTGCGTCACTGCACGCCGAAGCCGCCATCTTCGCCACTCTCTTGAAGCGCCAAGAACCTGGTACACCAGCATACGACTGCCACGACAACTGCGGTACGCTAGAACCTAAAGCCAAAGCACAATCCCACCCCATCCTTATCTACTGACACCTTACAGGAACCGCCATCACCGTCGCCAAAGCTTCCAGCAACGTCTGCAGCGACGAAGTCTTTCTCTACGACTACAAGAACTGCCTTCAATGCGCTGGTCCAGATAACTACAATATCTGGCGTTACTATGGAGGCTCTTTGTCCTCGGTCGGCGAGGAGTGCGGACTGGATACTGAGCCATTGAGTGGAGAGCAGGAGGATGTAGGTGAGGCGAAACATCCGGGTGATGCAACGGAGCAGACTTCGAGCTCGAGCGAGGAGACTGCTGCGCCGACCTCTACCCCGGCTGCTTCGACGGAAGCTGAGCCTACGACTGCACCGTCTACAACCGTAGAATCTGCTGCACCATCTACGACTGAAGAGTCTACTGCACCGTCTTCGACTGGAGAGTCTGCTGCACCGTCTACTACTGGAGAGTCCGCTGCACCGTCTACGACTGGAGAGTCCGGTGCGCCGTCTACGACTGGAGAGTCTGCTGCGCCGACTACGACTGAGGAATCTACTGCCCCCACTACAGAAGTGATTCCGACCGGTACTGGCGCAGTTTCTGGGGCTCCATCTGCACCTGCCAATGGCACAGGAAGCTATACTTCGGTAAGTTGATGCCATATCCATAAGTACCTCTCTAACGATTGCTTTACAGAGTGCTCCCCCTGAGTTCACCGGTGGCGCCGCTGCTCTTCAGCTTTCGAACGTTGCGCCCGTCTTGGGCTTCGCTGTCTTGGGTGCGGCTTTCGGTTTTGGCAACTGAGCAACACGAATGACCAGTAATGATCAGCAATGTCGTGTGTGAGCTCCAGCTTATGAAAGGTTGCCAACAATACTGCAAGTGATTTACTGTCAGTAGATGGATCGCGAGGTCGTGTACGTAGAGTTGTAATATAATTCCAGTCGGCGCAAGTGTTCGACTATCGGGCAGTCATATAGCTACAGCTTCAATAATCCATGAGAACTTAGTTCTTACCAATATATAAGTCGTTGTAGACCTTAATCCTAGTCCGTGGAACATATGGCACCTTTAACTTAGCACCTCGCAGGTCAGGGGTTAACCCCATGCTATGCTCAAGAGACCCCAACCACCCATCCTGAATTCCTATAAAACACCCTCAGCGAGATCGGAGTACCTCTTACCCCGATTTCTCCGTTCCGACCGAAAACACGGACCGATCGGGCGTAAGTGAAGGAATCCGCGGACTTTCCCCGGCCTGCACATTCTCATATAAACCTTCGACATCGCCCATAACCCAGTCCCAAAACCACCCCCAAAATGACATCCGACCTCCTCCGCCTAATTTTCAAAACAATCACCTTCTTCCCCTCCTTCGCCCTCGCCGCCCTCCACCAACGCATCTCCGCCATCCTCCACGCACGCTCCTATGTCGCGCTCCCACCCTCCCAAACCAAGAATGTGGTTGTCATAGGTGGTTCCTTCGCCGGATACCAAGTTGCCAAACGGCTCACGGAAACGCTACCGACTGGCTATCGCGTCGTGCTGGTGGAGAAGAACTCGCATCTCAACTACGTCTTTGCGTTTCCGCGGTTCAGCGTTGCGAGGGGGTACGAGGAGTATGCATTTATTCCGTATGGTGGACTTGCGAAGAGTGCACCTCAAGGTGTGTTTGCGCAAATGCAGGATAGCGTTGTGGATGTGGACGAGGAGGCTGTATGGCTTGAAGGTGGGGAAAAATTGACGTATGAGTTTCTTGTTGTTGCGACGGGGACTTCTTCGGGACTTCCGAGTAAGGTGGCATCGGCGGATAGTGTGGAGGCGCAAGGGGAGTTGAGAGGGATGCAAGATCGAATCGCGGCGGCGGAAAGTATTGCGGTTATTGGCGGGGGCGCGGTGGGAGTCGAACTCGCGAGCGATATTAAGGACTTCTATCCGGAGAAGGAGATTACGCTGTTCCATTCAAGAACACAGTTGATGCCATTGTTTGGGAAGAGGCTGCATGAGTTTGTCGTGGCGAGGTTTGGGGAGCTGGGTGTTAAGGTGTTGTTGGAGGAGAGGCCGGCATTGCAGGAGGGTGGGAAGGTCTTGAAGTTACGCGATGGGAGTGAGATTGTGTTTGATCTGATCGTAAGTGTGCCGAGTATAGGAAGGGTCTTTGAAGCAGTGTGCTTACACGAGTCCAGATTCCATGCACAGGCCAACGCCCAAACTCGTCCATCCTATCCACACTATCACCGCCCTCGATATCGAAGCAAACGTCCCACATCCTCGTAAAGCCAACTCTTCAACTCGTTGACGAGCGCTTCCCCCACGTCTTCGCATGCGGCGATGTCGCAGCGACCGGCGGGCCGAAAATGGGCCGCGCGGCGTTGTTTCAAAGCGAAGTGCTTGTTCACAACATCGTTTCTCTGATCCAAGGCAAGAAGCAGTTGAGAGCGTACAAGCCTTTGAACTGGATAGAAGGTTCAATCAAGCTTACGTTAGGCAAGGTGAGTATCTTGGTCCGATCGATTCTTGGTACCCAATTGAAGTAAAGTGCTAACGGAATTGTGATTAGACTCGGATTGCGCTGTATGCGAAAGAGGATAGCGGAAAGGAGATACTCATCCCACTTAACAAGGGGAAGGTGGATATGGATGTGAAGAAGCAGTGGTGGTTTTTTGGGGCTGATGTAGGGACGGTTGGGAAGAAGTCAGATACTGGCGCGGCTTGAATTGTCAGAGGATATTCTTTTCGGTTGAGCAGTCGTAGCTCTTTCAGATAAAGTCATTTAATGTTATAGCTGTGATCTTCATGACTTTTAACAGGTTTTCCCAGTGGTAACGAGGGTAATGTTGAGTATTGAAAAGTTGTTCACAGGTTTGATCGAGACATCGCACAGCTAACATTGCGTACGATTGGCCAGCGCTCTACTCAAGAACACATGTTCTTCAATTCGATTGCGCTTGCTCAAGCTGTCCTCATGCTCTCCATGTCTGACGGTACTCGCGAAATTGATCACATGTACTAATGTCTTTTGCAAAGTCTAAATTTACAAGCAGTAAAAGCTCCTTGCAAGTCTTTTGCCGAATGTAGTCTTTGGTATATATTAAATAACGATATGTGTACATCTAAAGTAGCCAGACGCAACCGACTTCCCAACGCCACGCTATGCAAAGTGTTCTCCAAAAAGATCCCTCTCTTTAATCTCTCAAAACTGCACCATCAACTTAGGATTCGTCCGTATCCTCTCCCCCCGATACCTGAAGAAAATCGGCACCGGAATCAGCGCGAACGCTATGAATCCCAACAAGCTGTTTCCCCACCCCAGCCCAAGCTTGTCAAACATGTCAAGTCCAGCAAGCGGCAAGAATGCTCCGAAGATCGACCTCAGAACAGTGTTAGCGGCGATGGCGGACGCGGCGTGGATAGTGAACGCGTCCACGAGATATGTTTGGACGGTCATCATGCCCGTGAGGTTGCCGAGCCCAACGAGTGCGGTGCCGATAATGGGCACGATCCAGTGCACGCGTTTTTCGGTGGTCCAGGCGTAGATGAAGACGCCGATGGGGAGACAGACAGCGCCGGGAAGTGAGAGTATAAGGTGCAAACGATGTTCGGGAATCGCAGTACCGCGCGCTTGTTCTTTCTTGATAATCTTGTCGGAGGTGATGCCGAGGAAAGCCATGCCTACGATGAGCCCGACACCCATCCCGAGGTACGAGAGTCCGACCGCGCCGGAGGAGAAGTGGTATGTCCCCTCAAATACGAACGTCATGGTGGTAAAGAAGAGGTACAGAATGCCGTAGTTGATAGCGACGTATATGGACATGAGGCCCACCATAGGTGATAGAAAGAGCATTTTCATGGGTCGCACGATGGAGCGGATGAAGACCTCCCTTGGGGGAAGTCCCGAGTCGAGTCTGGAGCGAAGACTGGTGTTTCCTGTTTCCTTTCTCAGACGCGCTGTTTTGCGAGACAGGATGATGGGATGGTATGTTTCACGGCCGAAGACGAAGAGGAGAAGGGCGAAGGCGCCGCCGAAAATGGCGAGAATCCAGAATACCCAGCGCCAGCCTTTAGCTTCGACGAGGAAACCGCCGCAGACGGGACCGAGGACGGGGCCGAGAAGGGGACCAATGGACCATATGGCCATGGCGCCTGCGCGTTCTTGCGGAGGAAAAATGTCGGCGATGGTGCCGCCCCCTAGAGTGAGAGGTGCGGAGCCTGCGCAGCCTGCAAGGATGCGAAAGGCGATGAGCATGCCCATGCTATTACTGAGGGCGCAACAGATGGTGAAGATGACGAAGAAGACGTTGCAGACATTGTACACAATGAATCTGCCGTAGAGCTCAGATGCAGGCGCAATGATTAGCGGTCCCAGGGCGAAGCCGAGGATGTATATCGAGACGACGAGTGCGGCGATGACGTTGGATGTTTCCCCAAACGTTGCCATGACTAGCGGTACACCGGGCGCAAAGAAGGACGATGCGAGGGGTGTGACAAGGGTCACAGCACCTAAACAAGCAATCAGGCCCCATTTTCGACCTTGGGTCCAGTTCAGCGGGTTCTCTGGGTCGTCGGAGCCGTCCCAGTCTACTATGTCTGATTCCGTGGACTGAACGGGTGCGGGTATTTCTTGATGCGTTTCTTCATCGCTGAGCGTGGAGGTGGCGGTGCTTTGGAGACCCTTCTCGACGTCGGCGTTTGGGGAGAGGTTTGTAGTTTGTGAGTTGGGATGGTCAGCATCGTGGCCTTGTTGATATGCTTCTGCGACTTTTTCGTCTTTCAGGTCTTTGGTTTCTTGCACCGGATTGGTGAGGGTGCCAGGAGTTGCCATTTTTGGCGCGGGTGCTGTGAGGTAGCATCGTCAGTGATGATGTTGGAAGAAACGAGCGGTGCGATGTGGACTGCGGCGACCTTCCTGTTCGGGAAGGAGAAGAGACACAGTGACGGCGCCGCGTTTGGAGTAAAAGCGCGCCAGGGAACCTACCGACAATCGCCACCTCTAAGACCGCAGGCGGGGAAAGCTGCTACAGTGGCGAGGCTCTCAGTCCAGCGTAAGTCGAAGAGTAAGAAAGACAAGAAGCCACAAAAGAGAATCCGGACAGCAGCGAACTATATCACCTGCCTACCACCTAGTACCCCAACGGTCCGGGGTGGCAGGGAGGTTCATCCTCCCCTTTTAGACAAGGATCGCGCAAGGCTGCGGAAACAAGACGAACCCGTTCCGAACAGTGGTGCTTCCACGAGTATCGCGCCTCGCTTGTGGAAACAAACGCTTCGGCCGAGCCTCATTGCGGCAGGCGGAAACTGAGAAGTGCCGCTACGCGTGCTACGCAATGTTTGTGATTGGCTCATGGTGCGCCGGGCATCGGGCGTTGGGGTCCTCTGTGCTTATGAGGCGGAGGATCGGTAGACGGTCGCGGAGGATGACCGCCTCGGCTGCGGGACGAGGGCTGCAACGGCACAAAGGCTCTCGTTCCGGCCTGTGTCATCGTCTCGAACAGTTCGACCGTCGATTGTTTCGAGCCGGCTTCGAAAAGATGAGGACAGGAAGTTTCGAAAGTCGGCATGCTGTTTCGCACATGGCGCCTAGGATGCGACCCGCCACCCGCCCCGTTCGTTCTGGCGGGATCTGCGCTGGGATGCGATAGCGAACCCGCGGAACGAAGACGAATGCGATACCGGGGTGCGCCACCGTTGGCAAAATTAGCGTATAATTATATTCCTGTGGTAGCTCGGTACATCGCATTTGCTCCTTTGGATGTCTTTCTCGTTGCTTAGCCACCGAAATTGCGCATTTCCGTTTGCGTTTGTGAAGAGATCGGGCGAGAGCATGGGTGCATGGTGCCTCAAGCGCGACTCACTCGTCGAAGCATTGAACCGGCAGATGACTATTGGCGTAAGCATTAGGATCAAACAGAGTCGAAGTGATACACTGTTACCTTTCTCCGGCTGACGGGAGATGCAGATGGGTAGTCTTACCCAGTACTACCAACTACTACCACACTACTACCACCTGTTACCACCTATTACCACCTACTACGACCTAGCAACCACAGCAATCAAGTACCCTTTTGAAACAAATAGAAACGGGTGTAATTCTGATGACACCAGGCATCTCACCAAGTGCTTACACCAATATATGTAGTCATGCTCCTTATTATGCTGGATCACCAGATTCGCACCTCCTAATGCGTGCGACTTATAACGATGGCCTTCGTAAAGACATCTTCTACGCCTATTCCGGAAGACTTCGAACCAAGCGCAAATCTCCTCACGCCTTACCATCCTCTTTCTCCTTGTTCTTCCCCTTCCCCTTGACCTTTCCCCAAAGTCCCCCCACCCACCTCGCCACAGCCCCAAATCCAAAGCTCCACCCCTTGATCCTCACACTCCAGACGAAGAAGTACACCAGCGCCCAATTGCTAATGCAGAAAGCAAAGAAGATGCCAAAGTCACGCCACTTCTGGTCCGCCCTGATGCTGAGCGTAGTGAGATACTCGTCGCCGCTGGCGTAGGGACAGTACATGCAGTTCGAGGTGTCGTTCGCATTGAGCAGGTACCCGGGCGATTGCGAGAGGAAACCGCCGGCGTAGGACGCGCAAGTTTGGCCAGAGGGGACATTAAACATAGCAGTTTCGGTCTCCTTGCATTCGATGGGTTGGCCGGTCAAAGTTGCGGCCAAGACGCCGCTGATCCAGTAGGTTGAGGGGTTAACCCAGTACCTGAAGTTCACATGTAAGCAGATGTCGCAGAACGAACGAAGATGGAAGAAGACTTACATCCAATACCGCCAGAATACTGGCATCTCAGAATAAGATTTTACCACACCGTTGAAGAGACTGAACATAACAAAGAAGAAAGGGAGAACGTTCGAAATGACGGTGAAGGACGGTGCAAATGCACAGATCCACTGGCCCCAAGATGAGATGAAGAGGAAGAAGAGCATCGTCATGAGGAAGACGTAGCCTGCAGTGGAGCTGTCGGTGGGTAGACCGGCGGGGTAGTACCACAGTAGCCAGTAGAGGATTGAGGACACGATTGCAATCGGAATCTCCGCCACCACCTGGGCAGTGGTGAAAGCAAACCATCCGTATATACGTGACGGGAGCTCACGCGCTTGCCAAAGTGCCATGTTGTTGTAGAACTTGGGGACAACGGCGTTGACAATCGTTGGTGGAATGAGTAGGATGAGGAAGGCCGTGAACATGCGGTTCTGCATGTCGCCGATCGAGTTGCCAAGCATGTAGAAGGTGAAGCCGTTGAAGATGCCGATGATGATGGCAACGAACAGCTTTCCGTAGAGGTAAGAGGGATCACGCCAGTACTGCGTGAACAACCTCTTCGTGAGCATGGTTGTCTGTAGCCACACTGGGGCCGCGAACTCCGTAGCTTCATCGTTTGACTGTAAGGCTTTCTGGCTGCGGTCTGACTTTATGCGTCCAATTTCCTTGATGACTTCTGCATTATTGGGAGATTTGACCCATTCATCATTCCAATTGATACGACTGCCGTCCTTGCGTTTCACGGGCTTCGCAGCAGTCTCAAGGATGAATTCCGCGACGTTCTTGTTAGGTGGGCACTGGACGCCACGGTCGGCGAAGTATTTGATAACTTCACTCCCATTTTGGCCAACAGGGCCGAAGTAGAATGTGTTGCCGCCCGGATTGAGGGCGAGGATCATGTCAAACTGCTGAATAAGGACGGATGAAGGCTGGTGAATCGTGCAAACGATAGCCTGACCTGCAGCAGCAAGCTTCTTCAAGAACCGCACAATAGAGTAAGCGGAATTGCTGTCCAACCCGGAAGTAGGCTCATCGAGGAACAGCAACAGTGAGGGCTTCGCGGCGAGTTCAACACCAATCGTTACACGCTTCTTCTGTTCGACACCCAGGCTGGAGACCAAAGCGTCTTGAACATCATGGAGTTCGAGCAGGTCGATGATCTTGTCAACGTAGTCGATCTTTTCCTGACGAGGGATTTTGTTGTCCTGTCGTAGGATGGCGGAGAATTCCAGGGCCTCACGGATGGTCGCCGTTCCGTCGTGGACATCCATCTGTTCACAGAAGCCGGTGCCACGCTGGAAGTCTCGTGCCAATCCTTTGCCATCTACGAGCATATCGCCAGACACAACGCCCATAGTCTGGCGCTGCGACAGCGTATTCAATAAAGTTGACTTGCCAGCCCCGGAAGCTCCAACCAGAGCCACCATAACACCAGGTTTGGCGTAACCGTTGACTTTGTTCAACAGCTTGCGCTCTCCACCTTGGTACGGGACGGTGTACTCCACATTCTCCCATGTGAAAACGCTTTCGGAGCTTGAAATCTGATCCAATGCTTCTTCTTCGTTTTGAGCAGCAGTAGCTGACGTGTTGCTGGAAGTACTCTCACCGGCCACAACCTTCTCTTCGTCGGAAGGCGCTTGCTTGACACTTTTCTTTGCGCGCTTCGATTTCTTGAACACGAGGGCGCCGCCGCCGCTTGATGCGAATGAGATGGTTTCGGTGGCGACCATGGTGACGAGTATGTACAGCACGGCGAATGCAATGACTACCGCCCAATTCCTCCACAGGTTGCTTCTGGTGTACTCGAAGGTGGTTTGGAGATATGCGGCTCCGGAAACGGTTTGAGCATTGGGCTGAGCACCGGTCAAAGCGCAGCCTTGGAACGCAGGATCAATGCCAGGGCCCTGGGGTACGAGCTGCGATGGGGCACATTCCATGGTACGGTCCGCGAATTCGTTTGCGAGTACACCTTCATAGGCGTACGATATGGGGTTGACTGCACAGGTTAGCAAATTCAATTTGATACAAGTCCTGAGGTTGCTTACCATAGTATAGCCATCCGAACCAGATGTACTCGGAAAGAAGTTGTGGTTTGGGGATGACATATCCAGTGTATAGAATGAGAAGGTTGAGTGCCAGTCCAGAAAAGCGCACAGCATCGTCGATACTCGGCGACAGAGCAGCGAACATGCGGTAGAGCGAGGTGATACAGAACGTCGTCGTGTAGACGAACAACATGTAGATGAAGAACTTCGATACATCCACATCCAGCTCAGTCATGAAGTACATGATGACACAAAATGGGATAACCTGGGCAAAAAGTAATGGAAAGTCTTGTACGACTCTCGCGACAACGACAGCCGAAGGTCGATAAAACGCGTAGTCTTCGTGACGCTTCACGACGGCGCGGCCAGACACAGCTTTCATCAGCTCAGAGAGCTGAAGCCATCCAAGGAAGAGGATGCTGAAAAATGCGGCACCGCCTCTGCTGAATGCACCTGAAGTGTTCAAGGACTCACCATAGAACAAGCTCCCGACGATGAAGCCGTTGCTGACGATGATGAAGAACTTGGTACCGAGTGTTGTTTTGTCGCCCCACGTCAACCAGAACTCTCGCTTCGTGCAAGCTATGACTTGACGCACAAAGCTGACCGTATACGGTGATTTCTTGGAGACCGTCTTGCTCTTGCTTTCACGAACGGCCCCTTCAAACTCCTTGGCATCCTCGTAGTCGCTCTTCTTGAGATCCTCCTCATACTGATCGATGTCGCGTAGCAACTTCTTGTAGTTCTCAGAGCTTCTAAAGGCGTTTTCAAGATCCTCAGGAGTCTTCGGCGCACTGTCTTCGTATCCTTCGCGATACTGTCGCTCCGTCGGATCGGTGACCGCAGTCAGGAAGTCGGCTGTGGTCTGTCGTTCAGGGCAATAGAATCCTAGGTCGAGGAAGTACTGCTTAGCTTCTTTGGCTGGACCTTCAAAAATACAACGACCCTGATCGATGACCAAGACCTTGTCCATTAGCTCGTAGATGCCTTCACCAGCTTGATACAGAGTGACGAATGTCGTGCGGTTGCTGATATCTGTCATGATACGTAATGACCTTGCGTAGTCCAAGGCTGTGGAAGCGTCCAATCCTCGCGTAGAGTTGTCCCAGCACACGACGGTTGACTTGGTAGCCAGTGTTTCCGCAATTGACACCTATTCTAGTTGTCAGTCTGAGGCATCTGAGTTGATGAAAAGTAGACTTACCCTCTTTCGCTCTCCACCACTCACGCCTCGAACCATCTCGTCGCCGACTTGGGTATGTTTGGTGTGCTCAATGCCAAACATCTTCAGAAGCGCTTCCAAGATGATCGGAATTTCGTCCTTCTCATTCTTTTTTGTCTTGTTCATTAGTGCGAAATACAGCGTCTGCCACACGTTCAAGTTGGCGAAATGGGTATCGTCCTCGGGGTTGTAGTTGACTTCGCCTCGAAACTGCTTTTTCTGCTTGTCTGCTGGAATGCCACCATACGAGACCTCGCCTTCGACCGACGCATAGCTTTCCCGGTTGTTCGCGATGGCCTTCAGGAAGGTCGAACACCCTGAGCCGGGACGGCCAAGTACAAGCACCATCTCGCCATCCTTGACGACACCCGAGAAGTCGTTCAGAAGCGTTCGGGTTTGTGAATGGCGACCCAGCTTCAGAGCAGGAATGTAACCCGAGACAATCTTGTACAGATCTGGCCCGAAGGTACCGAGGATAGCATCAGGCAGCGTTCTGGCAAAAGTAGCTGTAGAGCCAAGGCCCTTGACGGTGAGGTTCTTCCACACGACGCCCACTTTCTTCGCGGACTGCCCATCCTTTCGCTTTTCGAAATGTCCTTCTTTCATGAACTGATGTAGCTGAAACCCGTCGTCATCCTCGTCATCAGTAAGTTCCAGGTCATGGTCGTCCCCATCGCCGTCGGCGTGGGTGATAGACTGTCGTCGTTGCGTACTCCTACGCGTGCTCTTTCGACTGAGCGTCCTTGCTAGACCGGTATTGGGTCGCTCGGATTGAGCGTGTGACTTTGTTCGTGATATAGATGATAGCGCTTTTCTCAAAGCTTCAAACTCTTCCAATGCCATGCGGGTGTCTGGGTGGCCTGCATCTCGTTCACCCCACGTTCCTCCAACGTAGTCTCTGCCTTCTGCAGTCGCGCTGCCGCTGCTGTCCTCGGGAGAAGGCCTTTCATCTATGCCATCTTGGTGACCCTCTGCTTCGTTGTGCCAGGGATTTCTCCTGTTTTCGCCGGTTTGGGACCGTTCGAGAGTGGAACCCCACATGATGCTGCAATGTCGTTTGGGGAAGGACAAATGACTTTGTAGGTTTTCAAAGAAGGCAAGATTGCCTCGGTGGACTACGTACGAGCCGAAAAGAAACACAAGGCGGAATCAAGGGAATCAAGGAGGCTACAAGGGCTCGTAGGGAGAAGGACTTCTATACGGCGACCAGGGCAGTGAGCAGGAGTTGAGAGGGCATCTCTATGTTGACAAATGCGGCCACGGAGAATTCGGACTTATGATTTTCTCACTCCGTCATAGCGGATTAGCAATGCAAGTGGACCCTTT
>Ga0247740_1000764_pt1 | contig 14456 bp, 10 predicted proteins | sample UWRJL148409B2_FD_180942 | JGI IMG/M metagenome (GOLD analysis project Ga0247740, IMG submission 180942) | Plant litter microbial communities from Arlington Agricultural Research Station in Wisconsin, United States - UWRJ-L148-409B-2 | ecosystem: Environmental > Terrestrial > Plant litter >...
ATTTTTAATGATATCAACATTCAAAGATGCTTCAAAACCTCTATTATTTACAGCTCCTACGTTTCTCCAGATACTTGTAACACCAATTACTCCAGGCAATGGTACTCTGTATAATAAATCTGAAGTATTTTTATTATAATAATCCAATGTAATATTTACTCGGTTAAAGAAACTAACATCGACACCTACGCCGCCAGTATATGTTTTTTCCCAGCTTAAATCCGGATTGGCCAATTGCGAAACCAATGCTCCGGGATTTTCATTATAACTTTGAGAGAAAGAATACAAAGGAAGGTGAGGGTACAAACTGTTAGGACGATTTCCTACCGAACCATAACTTGCTCTTAGCTTAAGATTATTGATATAATCGGCATGAAAAAAGGCTTCGTTATGAATGTTCCAACCACCACTTACAGAGAAAAAGTTACCATATTGTGCATTTGCTCCAAAGTTAGAAGCTCCGTCACGACGAAAAGAAAGTTGTGCTAAATAACGATTGTCATACGAATAATTCACATTCGATAACAAAGACTGCACAGCCCATTGCGATCTGTTACCACCCACTTTTTCAGGCACGGCAGCAGCATCTGTAACTATAATTCCAGGAGGAATTCCTGTTGCTACGCCAGTACTTGTTTTAGAGTTGTATTCGTTCCATTCATAACCTGCAAGAGCATTAAAGTCATGTTTCCCGAATGATTTATTGAATTTTAATAATTGGTTGGTGTAGATTCTGTTATAAGTAGAAAAGTAATCTTCGATTCGGCCTTTTACCGCTTCTCCCGCAGAAGATCTTGGATCTGAATAATAAGTTGAATTATAATTACCAAAAATGTAATTGTTTACAGAAGAATATGTTAGCCAGCTGTTAAATTTAATATCAAAATCAAGATTTGCCCTAACCGTATAAGATTCAGATTCACCATAATTCCATTGTAAATCATATAAATAGTTAGATCCGGTTGTATTTACCCAGGTTGGGTTTGGCGCGTTTCCTGCCAAAGATCCATCTTCCAGATACGGACTATCCCAAGGCATGTTTCCGTAAAGCGCACCCACAGAATGTTGTTGGTCATCTGTTGTTTCTCTGGTTAAATTTACTTGTGGTCTCAGTGTAAACCAGCTATTTGGTTTGTACTCAAATTTCATCAAACCGTTATATTTTTTGTATTCGTAACCTCTTATAGCACCCGTTTCGTCATAAAGACCAATAGAAACGTAGCTTTTAAAGTTATCTCCGCCACCACTTATGGATAGATTGTAATCCTCTGCAAGTCCGGTTTGTGTACCATTATTCCACCAGTCAAAATTTTGGTTTCTCAATTCCGGTTTCCACCACCAAACATTTTCAAAATCTTGTTTGTTGGCAAACGAATCGTACAAATCATACAATTGCGATCCGTTCATGATTTTAAAATTTCCATTATTGATAGTAGTTAAAGCTGTTTTAGCAGAAAAACTAATTTTAGATTTACCCGCTTTACCGCTTTTTGTAGTAACTACAATAACACCATTAGCACCCTGTGAACCGTAAACTGCTGTAGACGCGGCATCTTTAAGAACCGTTAACGTTTCGATATCAGATGGATTCATGTTTGCCGAACTATTCCCCACAATAACTCCGTCAATTACCCATAAAGGATCTGTACTTCCGTTAACGGTTGTTCTGCCTCGAATGATTATTTTTCCTACTGCTCCCGGCTGTCCGCCACCAGTATTTACATACACTCCCGTAGCTTTTCCTGCCAGCATATTTTCTACAGAAGGAGTCGTTACATCTACAATTTTTTTATTGTCTAAAGTTTGCAGCGATCCGGTTAAACTCTCTTTTTTAACCTTAGCATATCCTACCACTACCACCTCGTCCATTTGCTCACCGGCTTCTTTCATTATTACATTAATAGAACCGTTTCCTGCCGCAACTTCCTGATCCTGCATTCCTAAAAAGGAAAAAACTAAAATTGTATTGACATTGGGTACATCTATGGCAAAACTTCCATCCATATCCGTTTGCACTCCTTTTGATGTTCCTTTTATGATCACATTTACTCCGGGAATCGGAATTCCTTTTTCATCGACAACCTTACCCTTCGTTATTTTTTGAAATGCCAGTAAATTGGTTTTGTTTACCGGAATTTCTTTTGAAGGTGCTGCATTGGTAACTTGAAAACTTAAAGACAACAACGAAAGTAATGTTGCTTTTAAACTTTTTTCAAGTACAGTATACAACCTTAAGTTTCCAGGTTTTTTTGAGAATACTTTTTTCATACTCTTTGTTTGGTTTTGGTTAATGAATGTGTTTTTGTTTAGTTATTTTTTTCGATTTTTTTACAATTTCATCACTCATTTTTTCGCTTTTTTGGTGTAATAAAAAAGGCCTTAAAAGCGGTGAAAAAAGGTAAAAAAAGCCATATTATTTTTTTATTCTTCGACGAAACTATAGATTATATTTTTATTAACCAAGAAAAAACACAAAAAATGTGCTCGAACACACAAAAAAAGTGTTCTCGAGCACATAAAATTGTGCGATACGTTTTTTTTAATATAAAATGATGCGATTATTCTAAAAAAAAGCACAAAAAGCACATTGCTTTATTTTAGGCGTATTCGCAACTATGATATTTTATTTTTAAGGAATAAAAACAAGTTGTTTGTATTTCTAAGAATATCGCAATCATCAATTAATTTGTTTAATAATAAATCAAACTTTTAAAGGTTTTAATTTGATCCGTTTTTTCTTATTTTTTACTTTTTAAATAAAAAAGCAATAAAAAACAGCAATTAGGTTTTAAATAAAAGTTTAACTTATATTAGCGTTTTTATAAGAAGATTTTTTAAGGCGATTTTCTGTCCTTTGAAATGATTAAAATGGGTTAGGATTTTGTTTTCATTAAATAAATTTTTCCAAAAAATATGCACGAAATTTTAAAAGAATATCAGGTAGTTTTGATCGATAAAAAACAAAAAAATGATAAAGCTATTTTGACTTCTTCATTATGGGAAAAAGCAAATTGTTTAACTGATTTTTGTTCTCCCTGGAAAAGTGGTTCCTTTTCGAAAATTGAATTTAAGGCACTTCATGATCTCGAAAATTTCTATTTTAATTTTAGGGTTTTTGATACTGATATTTATATCGATCAAAAAGACAATAGTTTCCTGAGTATAGGAAACTCAGACAGGGTAGAACTGTTTTTTAGAACCAATGAATCCTTAAATCCTTATTATTGCCTTGAAATGGATACATCAGGCCGAATAATGGATTTTAAAGCGCTTCCTGAAAAGAATTTTGATTTTAACTGGAAATGGCCTAAAAAGGATATAGAAGTAAAAACGGAAAAGGATGAAATTTCCTTTATTGTCGAAGGCAGCATTAGTATTCAATCCCTAAAAGATCTAAATTTAATTCAGAATAATACAATTGAAGCCGGAATTTTCAGGGCAAAATTCTCTCTGGTCGAAAATCTGCAATACGATGCCACCTGGATTTCGTGGGTAAACCCAAATACAGAAACGCCTAATTTTCATATCGCTTCTTCGTTTGGGAAGTTTGTTTTTAGCCACTAAGGCGCAAAGGCACCAAGTTAAAACGCTTTATTTTTAAAGTTAGTTTGTCGCTGGTTTGTCATTTCGACCGAAGGGAGAAATCACACAAGTAAATCGACAAAGTTTAGCAATATTCTATGCTGAATTTTTCGTGTGATTTCTCCCTTCGGTCGAAATGACAAAAAATGAGAAACTATAAAAAAAAACTTTGTGTCTTTGTGTCTTCGTGGCTATTTAAGATACGTAAAACGAAGCATTCTCTACATTAATAATATCAATAGGCAACAAGATCGTTTCCGGGATATCTTTGCGGAATAAAAAATGCTCTACCAAAGTACTAACACCTAAATAGGCTTGTCTTTTTTGATTTTGATGAATTAAAAAATGCACCAATCCCTGATTCAGGAAGTTGACATTCTTTTCGACTAAATCGTAACCAATAATGGCAATTTTTTTATTTTTTAAAGGAGCTAAAATCGAAGCAATCTGATATGCTTTAGAAGTTGTGATAAAAATTCCCTTCAGGTTTGGATTTTCTTCCAAAAAGGCCGAAAATTTACTTTCGACATTAGGATGTTTTAATTTTAAAGTAGTTAAAGAAAAATCAGCAATTTCCTTTTCGTCGAAATAATGTCTGAAACCCTTTTCTTTTTCCTGCATGTGAACCGCATTTTTTACACTTTCATCTATATGTACAATCGCAATTTGCCCATCAGTTAAAATCAAATTCATTAAACTGGCGGCAACACGACCACTTTTATGCAAATCCTGCCCCACAAAACTCTTAATAGATTCGCTTTCAATTTGGTTATTAAAAGTGTTTACTATTATTTCTAGTTCATCGTATTGTTTTACGATTTCAAGCGTTTCCTTATGAAATAAAGGAGCAATTAAAACAGCATCTGGCGATTGTTTAAGAATCGTTTCATGCGTATTTAAAAACGATTTTTTACTTTCAGGATTAAAGTAATGCGTTTCTATAACAACACCATACGCTTTAAACTCAGTTTTGGCTTCCTGAATTCCGTTTACGCACGGCAGCCAATACGGATCTATTTCCGGATCCGGAAGCAAAACGCAAATACGATAAACCTTGGTGTTTTTTAAATTACGGGCAATTAAGTTAGGCTCATAATTAATGACGTTCAAGACTTCATTAATTTTATCCAGTGCCGTAGGAGAAACTTTTCCTCTGTTATGCAAAACCCTGTCTACAGTTCCTTTTGAAACTCCTGCCATTTTTGCTATATCCTTAATAGTGTACTTTTTATCCATATAAGCAAATATAGAAACTTTGCTTTAATTATTTAAAAAAATATTGTTTGAATTAATAAGTGTGCTCGAGAACATTAATTTAGTGTGTTCGAGCACATTTTTAGTTTTTTTCTTGGTTTATAAAAATATAATCTATAGTTTCGTAGAATCAAAACCAAAAAAACAGCGTAAATTCTTAACCTATTAATGTTGTAATTATTTGTATTGCAATGTTTTATTATAAAATTTATAAGTGAAAAAAATTACTTCATTAGCTCCCGGCCGAACGTGCCTGTTTGGAGATCATCAGGATTATTTAGGATTGCCGGTTATAGCCTGCGCAATCGATCGAAATATAAAACTAACTGCTGAACAAAATAACACCAATACGTTTGTGCTGAACATGATCGATATTGGCGAAATCAGGGTCATTGATATCGATGCTACTTTCGATACATTAGAACCTCGCGATTATTTTGCCTCTTCGTTACGCGTCTTGCGGCGATACGGTTGTGTGCCCAATGTAGGTTATACCATTACCATTACAGGAGATATTCCTATAAATTCAGGAACATCGAGTTCATCGGCTTTATTGATGGCCTGGATTCGGTTTTTGATTGATGCTTTTGGAGTTGATCACGAAGTTACTCCTGAATTTATAGCCAAAGCTGGATATGAATCTGAAGTTTTAGAACACGGAGAACCAGGCGGAATGATGGATCATTTTAGCATTGGGGTAGGGAATGTGGTGTACATTAATACAAAAGAACCTTTCTCGTTTAAAGTAATCAGATCAGATTTGAAAGGTTTAATAACAGGAGTTTCTGGTGTTCCCAAAGAAACAATTGGATTGATTGGCGAAATAAAAGGAAATGCTTTAATGTCTATTGGCATTGTAAAACAAAACTTTCCGGATTTTGATTTGAATACTTCTGAAATAGAAGATATAGATCGCTACAGAAATTGTTTACCGGATCGATTGATTCCGTTTTTCGAGGCCGCGCTAAAAAATTTCCATTATACCAAAGAAGCTTTAAAAGAATTCGAAAATCCTGTTTTAGATCTCAAAAAAATTGGTGCATTAATGAATCAGCATCACGAAGTTTTGCGTGATTTATTGAAAATTACAGTACCAAGAATCGACGATATGATCAATGCAGCTTTGCGTGCAGGAGCGTATGGAGCTAAAATTGTAGGCTCCGGCGGTGGCGGAAGCATTGTTGTAATTGCAAATCCTGAAAAAGAAGCTGCCGTTATCGAGGCTATTTTAAAAGCCGGTGCAGAGGAAGCTTATGCGGTTGCTGTAGATCCGGGTGTGAGAATTATAGAAAATATTGAAATTTAAAAAATAAATATGCACAACAATTTAGTTATTCTGGCAGGTGGAGCATCATCCCGAATGAAAAAAGAAGCCGTTCTCGATAATTTATCAGCAGAAGAAATCGCTCAGGCAAACGAAAGAAGTAAAGGTTTAATTGGCGTTGGCGCAAGCGGAAGACCTCTATTGGATTATCTTTTATTGAATGCGAAAAAAGCGGGATATAAAAATATCTACATTATTATAGGAGAACAAGGGGAGTTGTTTAAGGAATTTTACGGAAGCCAAAATCTAAATAATGATTTTCACGGACTCAACATTTCCTTTGCCGTACAATATATTCCCGAAGGAAGAGTAAAACCTTTTGGCACGGCCGATGCTTTGTTTCAGGCGGTTGAACAATTCCCGGAATTAAATACGCAACAATATTCGGTTTGTAATAGTGACAATTTATATTCGGCGAAAGCCTTATTAACACTTAGAGAAACAACCAGTCCTAATGCTTTTATCGCTTACGATCGTGATGCATTAGAATTTCCGTCTGAAAGGATTTCGCGTTTCGCCATTGCTAAATTAGATCAGAACAATCAATTATTAGACATTCTTGAAAAACCTTCTGCCGATGTTTTAGCCGATTATAAAGATGTTGAAGGAAAAATAAGAGTGAGTATGAATGCTTTTAAATTCAACGGAAGTACTTTATATACTCATCTTAAAAATTGTCCCGTTCATCCCGAAAGAGATGAAAAAGAACTGCCAACCGTACTTTTAAATTCGGTAAAAGAACATCCAAATACCACTTTGGGAATTCCGTTTTCAGAGCACGTTCCGGATTTAACCGCCAAAGAAGATATCGCCGATGTCAAAGCATATCTAAAGCAACATTATCCTGTTTTGGACTGGCAAGCCTAGAAAAAATTAACAAAAAATTGATATCTAATTTACCAGTAAGTACAACTTATTGGAGTACTTTTGCTTTAAATTTGCAAAAAAAATGCAACAAACTGTGTTTAATTGCGATATATTTGCAAAAGTGTTGATGGTATTTTAGGTAGAAATAAGAACTAATCTATTAATAATCAACCAAAAAAATATGTCAAACATTGAAAGTGTATTACAAATAGAAAAACGGAGTACTATTATTCCAATGGTCATTTTAACCGCTTTATTTTTTATTCTCGGTTTTGTTACCTGGCTCAACGGTCCGTTAATACCATTTTTTCAATTGGCTTGTGAGTTAACCTCTTCTCAGGCCTATTTTGTAACTTTTGCTTTTTACATCGCTTATTTTGTAATGGCAATTCCGTCATCATGGGTAATCGAAAAAGTAGGGTATAAAAATGGTATTTCGTTAGGATTATTGATTATTGCTGCGGGCGCATTTATGTTTTATCCCGCTGCCGAAAGCCGAACTTTTGTATTGTTTTTAATTGCATTATTTGTAATGGGAACCGGTTTGGCCATTTTGCAGACAGCATCAAATCCGTATGTGGTGGTTATTGGTCCAAGAGAAAGTGCAGCAGCGAGAATTAGTGTTTTGGGAATTGCAAATAAAATGGCAGGATTCGTAGCTCCGCTGATATTGACAGCTTTGGTTTTGTCTAATATGCAGGAGTTTACAGCAGATAAAATAGCATTGTTGGATTCGGTTTCAAAATCAAATGCTCTAAATTCTCTTGCATTGCAATTACAAAGACCTTACCTTTATATGGGATTGATTATAATGGTTTTGGCACTTTTAGTGAAGTTATCGCCGCTTCCTGAAATTGATTTGGATGAAGAAGGAAATGTGACACATTTGAGTATTTTTAAACAAATGAGAAATGCGTTCAAACGCCCTCAATTGGTTTTAGGAGTAATCACGTTAATGCTCTATTTATCTGCCGAAGTTTTGGCCGGAGATTCTATAGGAGGTTTCGGAAAAGAATTAGGAGTTTACGGAAAAGAAGGGAATTTTTATTTAAAGTTAACTTCTTTCACAATGTCGGCAATGGTTGTGGGATATATATTAGGAATAATATTAATACCTAAATATCTGTCGCAAGTCACGGCGCTAAAGGCATCCGGAGTTTTAGGCGTAATTTTAGTTTTGGCAATCGTTTTTATTTCGCCAAAAATAATGTTTCAGTTACCCGGAATTCCAAATTTACCGGTGGTGATACTTTTAGTAGCATTACTGGGGTTGGCAAATGCATTGTGCTGGCCTGCAATCTGGCCAATGGCGCTGGAAGATTTGGGAGGCTATACTAAAATTGGAAGTGCAATTTTGATCATGGGTATTATAGGAGGAGCAATTTTTCCTTTGTTGTACGGATTGATCACAGAAAATATAAACGCATCAAATATCGCAAACGGAACCGTTGAAATTTCGAAAAGCGGAAATCAGGTTGCTTATTTAATGTTGTTACCATCTTATTTAATGATCCTTTTTTACGCTATAAAAGGACATAAATATCGAAGTTGGAAAATGTAACGAGAGGAATTAAAAAAAACTATATCATGTTAAAAAGTAAAACAGACAAAGCGACAGGATTCGAGAAACGATTTGAAAACATCAATACAATTGTTTTCGAAAATTCAGGCGAAGCATCAAAAGCGGTAGCGCAGGAAATCGCAGCTTTAATTCAATCCAAACAAAAAGAAAATAAGCCTTGCATTTTAGGACTTGCAACAGGATCTTCTCCTAAAGGATTGTACGCTGAATTGGTTCGCTTGCATAAAGAGGAAGGTTTGAGTTTTAAAAACGTAATCAGTTTTAACTTGGATGAATATTATCCGATGGAACCAAACTCAATCAACAGTTACGTTCGTTTTATGAAAGAATTACTGTTTGATCACGTTGATATTTTACCTGAAAACGCTCATGTTCCGGACGGACTTTTAACAAAAGAACAAATCGCAGATTATTGCCACGAATACGAAGCTAAAATTGAAGCTCTTGGCGGAATTGATCTTCAGATTCTGGGAATTGGTGGTAACGGACATATAGGTTTTAATGAATCAGGTTCGTTACAAAACTCTAAAACCCGTTTGGTCGCTTTAGATCATATTACAAGAGTAGCTGCAAGTAAAGATTTCTTTGGTTTGAGCCATACACCAAGAACTGCTATTACTCTTGGAGTTAAAAAAATCATGGAAGCTAAAAGAGTGATCTTATTGGCCTGGGGGGAAGGAAAAGCAAATGTGGTAAAAAGATCTGTAGAAGATGAAGTTACGAATAGAGTACCTGCTTCATTTTTGCAAGAGCACAACAATGCCGTTTTTATCTTAGATAAAGAAGCTTCTTCAAAACTTACCAGAATCAATAAACCTTGGTTGGTAGAAAAAGTAGAATGGACAGATAAACTGACTCGTAAAGCAGTTTTAGGATTGGCACTTCAGCTTAAAAAACCAATTTTAATGTTGACAGATGCTGATTATATCGAACACGGAATGAGCGATTTATTGGCTGATTCTGGTCCTGCATACGACATCAATATTAAGATTTTTAATAAATTACAAAATACAATTACAGGCTGGCCAGGCGGAAAACCAAATGCAGACGATTCTAACCGTCCTGAAAGAGCAGAACCGGCCAAAAAACGTGTCTTGATTTTTAGTCCGCATCCTGATGATGATATCATTAGTATGGGAGGAACTTTTATGCGTTTGCAAGATCAGGGACATGAAGTGCACGTTGCGTATCAAACTTCGGGAAATATCGCTGTAGCGGATGATGAAGCGTTGCGTTTTGCAAGATTCGTAATTGATTACAATGAAAAATTCGGGATAAAAAGTCCTGAAGCAGATGACATTTACAAAAAAGCCCAAACTTTCCTTGAGAATAAAAAGAACAGTGAAATAGATATTCCGGAAGTTCGTTACATCAAAGGATTAATCAGAAAAGGGGAGGCGAGAGCAACAAGTCATTTTGTTGGTTTAACAGATGATCAGATTCATTTTATGGAATTGCCTTTCTATGAAACCGGAACAATCGAGAAAAAACCAATCGGACAAGAGGATATTCAGTTGACAATGGATTTAATCGAAAAAATTAAACCACATCAAATATATGCTGCAGGAGATTTAGCAGATCCACACGGAACGCATAAAGTTTGTCTGGATGCTATTTTTGAAGCGGTAAAAGCACTTAAACCAAAATCGTTCATGGATGATTGCTGGTTATGGTTGTACCGTGGAGCTTGGCAGGAATGGGGAATTGACGAAGTTGAAATGGCTGTACCAATGAGCCCGGATCAGGTTTTGGCAAAACGTCACGGAATCTTTAAACACCAATCGCAAAAAGATGGTGTTGTTTTTCAGGGAACTGATGCCCGCGAATTCTGGCAAAGAGCCGAAGACAGAAATGCAGAAACTGCTGCTTTGTACCAGGAATTAGGTTTGGCAACGTACGCAGCGATGGAAGCTTTCGTGAGATGGCACTATTAAGATTCTGAGTTGCTGAGGTTCTAAGATTCTAAGCCTTTTAAGCCTTTTTAAAATATTCGCCACGAATTCACGAATTATATTTAAAACTAATTCGTGAATTCGTGGCGATTTTTTTATCATCGCTCGGGTCATGGAGAAAATCATTAAAATCCTTTAATCTGTGGCAAAAAAAATAAAAAATTAGAATAGCTTTGCATCACAACAAGAAGCAAGAAAAGAATAAATCTATATTCTATTTTCTTGCTTCTTTCTTCTTAAAAATATGGAACCAGACAAAAAACTTCTCATAAAATTAGCCCATACCAAAATGCCTTTCGGGAAATACGAAGGACGATTTTTAATCGATTTACCGGAGTATTATGTCGTTTGGTATCATAATAAAGGCTTTCCTAACGGTGAGTTGGGGCAACAACTGGCGCTTGTTTATGAATTGAAACTTAATGGTCTTGAGGAACTGATTCGGAACATTAAAAAACAGTATCCCAAGCCTTTAAAATAAAATAGTAAGAAAAATCTTTTGCTATTTTGATTTTTTTATTTAAGTTTGATATATAAAAATATTACAATTTTTAAAAACTAATTGATACCACAGAATTCAAGACTGAATTTGCGAATGTGTACAAGTCAATATTTTGAAATTATAATATTTGAATACATAAAAAATATTATAATTTTTAAAAACAAATTGACACCACAGAATTCAAGACTGAATTTTTAAATGTGTACAAGTCGATGTTTTAAAATTATAATATTTTTTTTTTTATGCCAAAAAAATACTTCAATTACGAGTATGACAGGAAGTTTTTATACGTAATGCTCCAATCTTTTTAAGTAACAGGAAATGCCTTTTGATTTTTTTTGTTAGTAACTTTCAAGTGTTCTCTATTGCTGCCCTGAGTGTTTTTCTATTTTTGTAAAAATTAACATGAAGAACTAAATGGAAAACAATTTTAAAACCTCAAACTCAGGTGAAAATTTTAGTATTGCAGCTTTAGTTTTAGGAATAATTTCTATTATAGTAGCTTTCATTCCTTGTATAAATGTGGTGGCGCTAGTTACTTCACTTCTAACCGTAATTTTTGCAGCAGTTGGTTTATTTAGGGCAACAAATGCAAATTGTCCAACTTTGCTAGCTAAAATAAGTTTGATTTTGGGAATCGTTGCACTGTTGTTCTCAATAATTCTCGTATTAGTTTATGGTCTTATTATTGGAGCCTTGTCATTTTGGGATTAGTAAAAAAGGCTATGATTATTAAAAATAATAAGAAATCCCTTTTTAATTTATTTGTTAATAACTTTGAAGTATTGTTCGTTGTTCACATAAGTGTTTTTCTATTTTTGTAACAATTAACATAAAACACTATATGGAAGATTATAAACAACCGTCAAATGCAGGTCAGGGCATGGGTATTGCGGCCTTAGTGCTGGGAATCGTAGGTCTTATTGCAGCATTTATTCCTTGCTTTGGTTTTATTGCCGTAATTTTTGGAGTACTTGCCATAGTTTTTGGAGCAATTGGTCTGTCTCAGGCAAAAAGAGAACAAGCTTCAACTACAATGCCACTAGCAGGTTTGATTTTAGGGTGTGCAGCAACAGTTTTTGTTGTTATATGGGTGCTAGTTGTAGTAGGTTCTATAGGATCTGCTGTAATGTCTCATAAAGATGAAATTACTAATGCCATGGATTCTGCAACTATCGAGTCTGTAAAGATACAAGATTCCCTAAATGATATAGAAATAACCACTGATACTATAAAGGTAGAAGAAACAAAATAATACATCTCTTTTGTGGAAATAAAATCTTCTTACGAAATAGATTCTTATAAAAAGATAAACACGATTTTTATTGTAATCATCATGTTTATCTTTTTTTATTGCTTTATAATGCCATTTTTAAACTTTGGTTTCCGCTCGACTTGCGAAGGAATGCCTTTAGCCTATTGTAAAAGCCGTGGTTTAACAAGGGCTTTTGCTCAAATTTTAAGATTAAACTTTAGTGAGGCAATTGTTTATAATCCGTACAGTATAAAGATTTTTTTGTTTTTTCTAATTCAATTATTTATACGCTTATTTATCAATAAGATAGTACGCCTTTCTAATTTTAAAAGAATAATGATTGGTGATGTTTTGTTGAGCGTTATATTATTTGTTTTTTCATTTTATAATCTTGTCGTAATCTGAAAACTTAAAATTAACAGGGTAATATTCAAAAAAACATCCAATTAAAAGTTAAAATTATCGATTACGAAATCATCTAATCGTTCTAATTAAAATTTTGCAAATTATCTCATTCTCTAATTGGCAAAATATCTAATTAAATTTGTACTTTTGCCAAGTTTTTTACACAACTACATACAAACAACAACAGAATGAATCAAACAAAATATATTTTTGTTACAGGCGGTGTGACTTCTTCATTAGGAAAAGGGATTATCGCAGCATCTTTAGCAAAATTGTTACAAGGAAGAGGATATCGTACAACTATTCAAAAATTCGATCCATATATCAATGTGGATCCGGGTACGTTGAATCCATACGAACATGGAGAATGTTATGTAACAGATGATGGTGCAGAAACAGATTTAGATTTAGGTCACTACGAGCGTTTCCTGAATGTTCCTACTTCTCAGGCAAATAACGTTACTACAGGAAGAGTATATCTTTCGGTTATTGAAAAAGAACGAAGAGGAGAATTTTTAGGAAAAACGGTTCAGGTTGTTCCTCATATTACAAACGAAATCAAAGACAGAATGCAATTGTTGGGTAAATCCGGCGATTATGATATTGTAATTACTGAAATTGGCGGAACTGTAGGTGATATTGAATCATTACCTTATATAGAGTCTGTTCGTCAGTTGGTTTGGGAATTAGGAGAAAATAACGGAATCGTTATTCATTTAACTTTAGTTCCTTATTTGGCTGCTGCAGGTGAGTTGAAAACAAAACCTACACAGCACTCTGTAAAAACATTGATGGAAAGCGGAATCAAAGCTGATATCCTGGTTTGTAGAACTGAGCATGAGCTTTCTGATGAATTGCGTAATAAATTAGCGTTGTTTTGCAACGTAAAAAGAGAAGCCGTAATTCAGTCTATTGACGCTTCAACAATATATGAAGTTCCAAATTTAATGCTTGAAGAAGGATTAGATGTTGTGGCTTTAAAGAAATTAGATTTACCTAAAAAAGCGGCTCCGGATTTGAAAAACTGGAATACTTTTTTACGCAGATTAAAAAATCCAAAACATACCGTAAATATTGGTTTGATTGGGAAATATGTAGAAATGCAGGATTGTTACAAATCTATTTTAGAGGCGTTTATTCATGCAGGAGCTTCAAACGAAACCAAAGTAAACGTAATTTCTATACATTCAGAACACATTAATAGTGATAATGTTGAAGAGAAATTAGGACCACTTGACGGAGTTTTAGTAGCACCTGGTTTTGGAGAAAGAGGTATTGAAGGAAAAATCGAAGCAGTTCGTTTTGCACGTGAAAATAATATTCCGTTTTTCGGAATTTGTTTGGGAATGCAAATGTCAGTTATCGAATATTCAAGAAATATTTTAGGTTATGCTGATGCCAATTCTACTGAGATGAATGAAAAAACCAAACATCCGGTGGTGAATTTAATGGAAGAGCAAAAAACAATTACAGACAAAGGCGGAACAATGCGTCTTGGAGCCTGGAAATGTGATATTAAACCAAATACTTTAGCACATAAAATATACGGGCAAAAGACTATTTCAGAACGTCACCGTCACCGTTATGAGTACAATAATAAATATGCCGATGAATTGCAAAAAGCAGGATTAATTGCTTCAGGAGTGAATCCGGATACAGGTTTGGTAGAAATTGTAGAACTTGAAAATCATCCGTTTTTCATTGGCGTACAATACCATCCTGAATACAAAAGT
>Ga0247740_1000765_pt1 | contig 14447 bp, 20 predicted proteins | sample UWRJL148409B2_FD_180942 | JGI IMG/M metagenome (GOLD analysis project Ga0247740, IMG submission 180942) | Plant litter microbial communities from Arlington Agricultural Research Station in Wisconsin, United States - UWRJ-L148-409B-2 | ecosystem: Environmental > Terrestrial > Plant litter >...
CCTGCCGTGTCCAACGTCTCATATCAACGGCTACGCCGTTGCTCTCCTCCCCCCTCTCCCCCCTTTCCCCTACCCGTCGTAAGACAGGGGACTGAGGAATTGAGGGAGATCATCGCAGAGGCTGAGATGTAATCTTGCAGCCATAGGTTTGCTGTAGATCCCTAGCACAGCGAAGCTTATCTGGTCGTTAAAGTCGTGCTTATGCACGCACGACCCTTTAGGACTTCGCAACGTAACGCCTTAATGAACTCGCCGTAGTAGCCGTCTGTCGCTACTTGTCATTTCCAAGCCATCGGAGTCTGTGGGACCTCCTTGTCAGGCCATCTGACACCGGCGAATGTCATTTGTTGAGAGAGAATGCGCAGGCAAGCAAACTCACCTTGACCAGTCGACACTCACACACCACAACTGTGCCTCACCGACAGTCAACGATCTTCCTATTCTGGCCCTAAACTAACAGCTCCGTCGGTCGGAGAAATTGCAGTGTTCTGTACACGCCGGTACTACACAGGGATCAACGTACGACAACTTGGCACCGCCATGGTATCGACAGGCCGCATCGGGACTCTAACCCTTTATGAGTGTGGGTCGGCCCAATTAGCGATGACCTGAATGTGCGATGACCTATGATTGAACTTCAAAGCGTTGAGTCCTCGGTCATATCAGGGCCCAAGGTCTTGGGATTAGCGCGAATAAAAATCATGGTGTACGTCAGATAGTGGCTTACTACTGAGGGTTTATAGGTGTCAGCATGTCCACTTCTTCCTGCGACACGCTGTCCTTGAATTCTCGTTCAATTCAACATGGTCGTCTATCGATTGCTTGCGGTGTTCGCTGCCTGTTCCCATCTCACCTATGCAGCATGTCCACTTATGGATCATGGGGAACGAGACCTTCCTGCCAATCACCCGTTGACTCGACGAAACGACCAACCTCCGACCGATACCGAACAACACCTCTCGCAATTCTATCTGGATGATTCCGATGCATACATGACAAGTGACGTGGGCGGGCCAATATCTGACCAGGATGCACTAAAGGCTGGGGAACGGGGTCCCACACTCCTCGAAGACTTCGTCAACCGCCAGAAGGTAAGGGACACCGACTAAGAGACTATCTTTCTGACCATGTTAGATCATGCACTTCGATCACGAGCGTGTGCCAGAGCGAGGTATACACAATTTGAGCCCGTTAACGGCACTGCTAACTTCCCGAAGCCGTACACGCCAGAGGTGCTGGAGCCCATGGCGTCTTCACTTCTTACGGAGACTGGTCAAATATCACTGATGCGTCTTTCCTAAATTCGGCTGACAAGGGGACGCCGGTGTTTGTGCGCTTCTCCACCGTCGCTGGGAGTCGCGGGTCCGCCGATACTGTTCGCGACGTTCATGGTTTTGCTACTCGATTCTACACTGACGAAGGCAACTTTGGTGAGTGCTTCTACGTTGACATCTGCTTCTCCGCTACAAGTCCGGCCATATTGGACTGGGACCTTACGTTACCAATAACGAGACCTTTGCAAGCCACTAACATTCGATACAGACATCGTGGGAAACAACGTCCCTGTTTTCTTCATCCAGGACGCTATCAAATTTCCCGATCTCGTACATGCCGTGAAGCCACAACCAGACCGCGAAATTCCCCAAGCTGCAACTGCTCATGACAGCGCCTGGGACTTCTTTAGCCAGCAGCCTAGCACATTACATACGCTCTTTTGGGCCATGTCTGGTCACGGTACCGTCCGCTCATACCGGCATATGGACGGGTGGGGCGTGCACACGGTACGTAACAATCACTCAGATTCACACCTTTCCCAAACATTGGCTAATCACCACCTGCTTCAGTTTCGATTCGTTGCTGCGGATGGCAAGACCAAACTTGTAAAGTTCCGATTCAGGACCCTACAAGGAAAGGCTTCACTTCTTTGGGAAGAGGCGCAAGTCATCGCAGGCAAGAATGCAGACTTCCACCGCCAAGATCTATGGAACAACATCGAGAACGGCAACTATCCCGAATATGTGGTATGTCATCGTACGCTCTTATCTTGGTTGTTAAGCTAATCTTGACGTCCTAAAGTTCGAAGCTCAGATCATGGAGGAAGAAGATCAGCTCCGTTTTGGATTCGACCTGCTCGACGCAACGAAGGTCGTGCCGGAGGACATAGTACCATTCACTCCTCTTGGAAAGCTAACACTCAACCGCAATCCGCGGAACTACTTCGCTGAGACGGAACAGGTCATGGTATATTCTCCACAGCTCCTGACGTACTCAGGCTAAGACATATCTCCAGTTTCAAGTTGGTCATGTAGTCAGAGGAATTGACTTCACGGAGGATCCTCTCCTCCAAGGTCGCATCTTTTCGTATCTCGATACACAACTCAACCGCCACAACGGTCCGAACTTCGAACAATTGCCGATTAACCAGCCGCGCGTTCCGTGGCACAACAACAATCGTGACGGAGCAGGGCAAATGTACATTCCTCTTAACAACGCAGCATATTCGCCGAATACTTTGAACAATGGGTCGCCGCGTCAAGCAGATCAAACAAAAGGCAGAGGGTTTTTCACGGCACCAAACCGCGGTACAACAGGCAAGCTGGTGCGCGCGTTATCTTCCACATTCGCCGACGTGTGGTCTCAACCAAGACTGTTCTTCAACTCTCTTCTGCCCGTTGAGCAACAGTTCCTGATCAACGCTATACGGTTCGAGACTTCTCAACTCCAGAGCGAAGTCGTTAAGGAAAATGTCCTTATTCAGCTGAATCGCGTCAGTCACGATATTGCAACGCGTGTTGCCACTGCATTGGGTATGACGGCTCCCGAAGCAGACCCTACTTATTACCATGACAATACGACCATTGGTGTCTCTGTGGCAAAAGAGTCACTACTGAAAATCGACGGCCTCAAGGTCGGCTACTTAGCTTCTACAGCCGCCATAAGTGGCTCTAAGATTTCGTCTCTTCGCTCTTCACTCGACGCCCTTCACGTAGACTTGGTCGTCGTGGCGGAAGTTCTCGGCGGCGATGTCAACCAGACGTACTCGGCAACTGACGCCGGCCAATTCGACGCCATCGTCGTCGAAGCGGGGGCCGAACCGATTTTTCTGTCTTCAGGCAGCCTCACAAATTCCACTTCGACATCTGGCTCCTCGAACGATAAATCGACTCTTCACCTTTCGACATTGTATCCGCCTGGGCGTCCACTCCAGATACTCCAAGATGGCTACCGTTGGGGAAAGCCGGTTGCTGCTATAGGACCAGCAAGCTCCGCGTTCGAGGCTGCGGGCTTTGTGCCGGGTTCACCGGGTGTACACATGGGCACTGATAGTGACGCTTTGGTGAGCTTTTTGCAGGAAAGCTTGACGCAGTTCAAGTTCTTGGACCGTTATCCTATGGATCAGTGAATGAGTAAGAGAGGCGAAGAGCTTAAAGAGAATGAAAACATTTTTGGTAGACTTTCGAGTATGAGGTAGTCGAATATGTCCCTCCAAAATGTGAGAACAGTAACGATTGTTATTTAAATACACATCGCTTGCCATCTTGAAAGCTTGCCCTGATATCTAAAGACGGAGGTGGTGAGCTGGAGGCCGTGCAGTCTCTCGCAACGACCTTGTGTGACGTGTCACTCTAGCGGTGATCAGTCTCCAAGTCCGGGGTACAGAGTGCATCGCAATTACAAAACAAACCCAGCTCAAGATAGCACGCACTAGTACCCTCTGAATAAGCTTTGTAGAGTGTGACTTCGTGAGCCAACTTTACATTTGCTGGGGGTACATAGTGCGTCGCAAGAGCAAAGCAATAGAGGATCAGGTTTAAGACGATACATGCTTAGAGCCCTTTAGCTAAGAACAACACACTTCCAATTTGTGGCCAACTTTCGGTCTCGAACTTCGGCTTCACTAGGTACGAAGTGTCTCCTCCAATTCTGTCGCCCTGCCGAAATTGAACAACCCGACCTTCCATATAGCGTCAACAGAAGCGGACCTGGTAATATCTTCAAGAGTGGCAAGTCTTGCTTCTTTGGTTTCTATTAATCAACTTTTCCATTCACTGTTTGGCCTCGCAAAGTAAAAGCAAACACAAAAAGATGGGTACCATTAATAACCGTCTAGACCAGATCACAGAGAGACGCGGAAAGAAGGCTCGACTTGACCTTTCACTCATCGCTTACTTCTCTGAACCTCGGTAGAAAAATAAGCGGACTTAGTCCCTTTGTAATTCAAATTTCTATTGAATGCACTGTAGTGCACTTTGAACAACGAGCAAACCTTGGTGACCATCGAAGGCAAAAATGGTGGACATCACGTCCGCTTCAAGACCTGGCATCCTTGGGAGCACAGCAGCAGGATTGAGCTGGATGAATCATGTCGGGGTTCTACGACTGATATAAATCAGCGCTAGCGCTAGCTATCACATCTATGGGAGAATCCATACATACCTCCTTCCCACCAGTACTGATGTCACTCTACCTACAACTACTACCTGCTCAGCGCAGGTCGTTACTTGAATGATTTGAAGCGCATCAACATGATGTATCTTCGCAACATTGTTTTTTCATTCGCCCTTATCGACCGAAGGAACAACCTCTAGACGTATCGTTACAGTACAGTAGTAGTAACAGACTACACAACAGTTACCCCTGGTGGCCCATCGCAACCAGTAACGAGGGTGGCCCATCGCAACCAGTAACGGGCCTAGCACTCCACGCCATGTCCAATATAACCGAAACTGCTCCTACTTTTAACGGTGCTCCTTCCGACTGCGTCATGATGTGCCCCTCAAATTTGATTCTTCCCTTTCACTCCACGTTCACTTCGACTTCGGGGACGGGTAGTAACCCCAAGGGTACAAGGGCCATGTTAAAACCCATGTACACCTCCGTAGCTGCATTTTTGTTCAAGACAACGATTTCACCGATCACGAATCACGGGATGCTGATTCGTGCCCCGACTTGTCCTCATTTCATGTCACACTCGGTGCCGGAGGAGACGATGACTGGCCGCGAAGCGGATGCTCCTCCTACTCCCTCTGATGCCATTTCAGTAGCCGGCGTGGTGAGGTGGTCTCTTCGAGGCGTAAACGTAAAGTGCCAATTGCTAAACATGATGTAGATATCGGTTCAACTGAACCCCCACATTCCAGAGGCAACAGACGAGGACTCGATGAAATTGTCGACAACAGACCTAAACGTACCTGACCCAACAGAAATCATCCTCCAAGCCGAGGCCTCACCCAAAACATTTCTCCTGAGCTCTACGAATCCGCAAATCCGACCAATTCCTGCCCCTGGAATTGGATATGACGAAAATACTGACGATGTGGATGTTTCTCCAGGAGAGAAAGCTATATGAATCCTCGCGAGAACAGGGGTCGAGATGAGATGCGGTCCCCGGGGAGGACAGGACGTCTTGAGTAGTGTGATCGGAGGCTCAGAGGCATCGGGTTATGCGTTGGCTAATCGACCGTGTTGGTTGGAGCGGAGACAAGGAGCTTTGAGCATGTTGTATTTTAGTAAGCAAATGACATCTTTCAATGTTGTATCTTTGCCGCTCTAGTGATTAGAGTCTTGTGCATAATTACCTCGTCAGTAGTTGCTTCGATCAAATACTACATCTCCTCTCCAAAGGTCAGAACCAGTCAGTATTGTCATAGCTTTCAGAGGCGTAGGCCGAAATTCTGCGGGGAAAATGGTGGCCATTGGTCACAGGAACAATTTGTCATATTCTTCGCCGTAGAAGTTGAATAGCCATAAAGTTGGATCCGGCTAAGTTGTGTAGTGGCAGCCGCCTGCTACCGTGCCATAAAATCAAAGCTATTTCTCTGAAATTCCGCAATCCGTTTTCCATCATAACATCATGATCTCTTTGACGCCAACCCGTGTAAGCGATTCCACAACCACTTGGTGGATACCTTGACGTCTCGCCAGTCGCAACTGCGGCATCCCTTGGAGGCCGTTGTCGCTCGGGGCTTTTCCGTCATTGTCGAGCTCGTCGTCGTCGTCGAAGCGCGGTTCGTGCTCGGAATGCGGGATAGTGTTTCGGTGTTGAGGCCCACAGGAGTCTTGAGGTTGATCCTCCTGCGCGTGTTCACCGGTTTTGTGGGCCTCGCCTCATGCTAATCGATACCATGCTGGCGCTTGAGTTTTTCTAGGTTCTCCTGGCGCTCTGCGAGATCGTTCGCTGCTTTGATCATTTTCTCTGGTTGGTGATATAGTACTGCAGCGCGCGTCAGCCATCAATACTGTGGGATTGAGAAAAGGCAAGACTTGCCCACGAGGTAGCGATTCTGGAAGTTGAAGCCATTGAGCTTGTCGCACGCCGATTTTGCATCCATTACGTCTTCATAGACCACGAAGGCAGTGCCCTTGGTGTTGTTGGCGATACCCTGGCGAATTTGGCTGCTACTCGTTAGCTGATGCGCGCGCTCGGATTGGACGCCAGTGAGCGCATCGGAGAAAGCGGAGGGCGACGTACCGCACAGGGCCGAACTTGCCGAAGAGGTCGAAGAGCTCCTCTGGGGTGACGTTGAAGCTGCGGCGAAGTCAGTGTTGAATCATGTGCAATGGGCAGGAGGGTAGCGACCTCAGGTTCTTCACGAACAGAGCTCTGTACACAAGAAAGGTCAGCGAAGGTCGTGTGGGCGCATACGTGCGCATGCGCATGCGCTTGCGGACAATGGCAGGATCTTACCGGTTGACTTCGGGGGCAAGCTTTCCGCCGCGACTCATACTTTGGCGACTGGAGGTGAACTGGGAAAGACTGGCTGCGGGGAGGATAGAGACGGCGAAGGCGCAAGGGTGATGGGGGTGGGGTGGATGGCGGAGATGATGGAGTGGAGGGCGAGCACGGCATTCGCGGAGCACGGACCAAAGAGTCACGTGGGCGAGTGGGAGCAGATCACGTGCTGAGGTTTCGCGACAGCACTCAATGCTGCTCGCGCATGAATTGAGTGCTTGCACACCTGCTACTGTGCTGTGGAGGCCACGGGGACTTGGACGGCGGCTCGTGCTATGGTCTCTTGCGTGTTGCATCCCGAATGGGCCGAGACGGGCACGCTGCGACGGGTAGTCGCTGCTCAAGTCGTTGTAGACCGTGCATCCGTGCGCGCTGGAGGCTGTCGCGGACCTCCAGACGTCGGCGCGAGCGATGAATGGCTGAGCGCACCGGTTGACCACCACTCCTCTCCCAGACGCATCGCCGCGCCCGCAGTGTCGCTCTCGCCCTCCTTCACCCGCCTCTACCCTCGTCGCCGTCTCTGCACCCATTGTACTGCTGTGCACGGCGCCCGTGGCCGCGCAGGACGGCACGTCGACGATTGCTACCACCGAGTGAATCTCCCCGCCGCTAACCAGTTGCTCGCGACGGTACCGTCCACACTGCTCCTCCGCCAGTTCTACCCACAACACGCACCCACCCACCACATTCGCTCATCGCTCTCTGCGCACCCGTCGCCGCGGCCGCCAGAATACATGTCTTCCGCGCCCGCCTGCAACGCCAGCCCCCCGAGCGCTGCCCCGTAGCATTCCCGCGAGACACTCCCCCCAAGCCGCACCTCCGAAACCACCTCCGCAGCGTGCTAGACGCCCCCGACCGCCGCAATGCGCGTGTCCTCGTTCAAGTCGCAGTACAGGCAAGCTCCGCCGCGCTCGTCGACCCCGCCGCGCCCTGTCCTCGAGCCGCTGTCGCCCATCCTGCCGCCGCACGAAGCGCCCACAGCAAACCCCGCAAGTAGCAACGGCACCAGCACCGCGAAACCCAGCAGCAATGGTCTTGCTGGCACTGCACACCACGAACTCGGGCACAAGACAGGAAGCCGCGTGCAACTACATCTGAGCTCGCCGGCGGTGACCTACGAGCCCTCGCTGCGATCCGCGCCGCTCCCGCAGCACAGCGCGCCCTACTCGCCGATCCTGGGATCGCCCATCGAAGCTCTCGCTGACGCTGCCATATCCTCGCTTCAAGCCAGTCCAACGTACGTCAGTTCTGCCCACGGCTCGTCGCACGCCCCCATTTCCCCCGCCACCATTACACACCCACCCGGCCTACGCGCCCCGAAACACGCCTACCCACACAACTCCAGCTATACCTTCGATGAACGGCCTGCAAAGCGCGCCCGCTCCGAGTTCTTCTCTACACCACACTATGGCCAACACCATGCGCGGCCGGCCACAAGCCACATTCCGGGTTGGTCTTACAATGTGGAGCAAATGGCCGACAATGGGCACCGCATGTACCAGGACAATTCCCGTTCGAGGCAGCAGCCGGAAGAGAACAGTCTCAAGAGGCTTTCGGACGCCCAGTTGCTGATGGACTTCGCAGTACACGCGTCGACGTCCACGCCCCGCCCGCCCCAAACAGCAAAACGGTGGAGCATATCCCACCACGACACCCCTACCCCGTATTCGCAGCAACAGTCCGAGATGAGCAGCCCATACGCCGAAGCACCACATGTTCCACGTTCTCGCCTTCCACTTTTACCCCCTCCGCCAGCATACGGCTACGATGCAGAACCGCCGGCGGACATGTCTGGCCACGCCCCCAACTCTTCAAATGCGCAGACCCAGACACCACCCGAGGACCCTTTAAATGTACCGCTGCCCCAATCAGATGAACAGGCCGGCGTAACTGAAGAGACGAAAATCAAGAAACAACAAGGGTGGCCCAAGGGAAAACCTCGAGGGCCACGCCCTGGTCCGACGGGCGGGAAGAAGAAGAAATCAACACCCAAGCCTAAAGGAGCCCCTTCCAATGTGGCTCCGGCAGTTCCCGAACAGTTACACTCGCCTCAGAGTCTTCCGGCCGAGCAGCAAGATGTTCACAAGGAGAACGCAAACGCTGTACCAGCGGAGAGACCAACAGTGCCCGACACGGGATCGCGGGCACGCCGGCATTCCTTTTGCAATACAGACTCCGCCAACGCCGGTGGGGACGCTGCTTTTGTACGATCGCAGTCGGTCCCTTTAGACGCTACCATGACAATCGTACCGCCGGTCAACGAAGTGCGTCAGGCCGTGAATGATGTTGCTGAGCCCGATACGATATGCGCTGGTTGCAACTCGTCTGATTCGGAAACTACGATTGGCGACGGCGAGCAATGGATCAGATGCGACGGCTGCAAGGAGTGGTATCACTATGTATGTGCCGGATTCAAGAGCGAACGGGAGGTGCGCGATGTAGACAAATTCTACTGCGCCCCGTGCCAGCCCAAGTTCGGCGAGACCACTAAAGTGCGCAAGTCTACCCGGGCGCACACCGCAGTAGATTATGCTGGCCTCAACGAAGGAATTTTGAAAACCTCCGACGACAATCCCGAGCATCACTATATTTCAGCTTTCAAGAACGGTGAGATTGAGTTCACGCCGGAGGTGTTTGCCCGTCTACCGCCCGAACTCATATCAGCCGATTTCCTAGAGAAGACAAACGGTTTCAAAGAGCCCATACTGGTACCCGCTGCGCTAAACCCTCGACCGGTATCACCAGCTCCCAAAGACGGTTTTCTGAATAATGTAATCGAGCAGGGTGACGACTCTGCCGAAGATCCGTACACATATGAGATGGTGCCAGACGATGGCCAGGACAAGCTCGACATGGTCATACCCGGCGGACTAACGGTCCGCCGCGTCTCCGAGCTATATGGTCCGCAAGAAAGAGTGCCCGTAATTGATGTCAAGGCTCAGGAAGGCGAAGACAAAAGGTGGACCATGGCAAAATGGGCCGACTACTATGAACAACAAGGCGAGAAGCCTGTTCGCAATGTCATCAGCCTCGAGGTATCAAAGAGTCGGCTAGGGAGATTAATCCGTCGCCCCAAGGCAGTACGAGATATGGATCTTCAGGACTTCGTATGGAGGGAGGATGACAAAAAGGCCCCGCCTGCCGTGCAGTTCTATTGCCTCATGTCTGTAGCGGACTGCTACACGGATTTCCACATCGACTTCGGCGGATCATCAGTCTACTACCACATCGTCAAGGGCCGAAAGGTCTTCTTTTTCATTCCCCCCTCCAAACAGAACTTGAAGAAATATGAAGACTGGTGTCTCTCGCCAAAACAGGGACACGAGTGGCTTGGACATCAAGTAAAAGAGTGCTACCGGGTCGACCTGTATCCGGGAGACACCATGCTGATCCCTTCCGGCTGGATTCACGCCGTTTGGACGCCCGAGGATAGTCTAGTCATCGGTGGTAACTTTCTCACGCGACTTCACTACGGCATGCAGATCAAGATTCTAGAGATTGAGAAGGCCACAAAGGTGGCGGCCAAATTTCGCTACCCATTCTTCCAGAAGATCATGTGGCTCACGGTCATCAAATATCTTGAAGAGGATCCACTCCCACCATCAGTGGAACAGCAACTGCTCAAGGGCGAACAGTTTGCGCGTGAAACTCCGTTATACTGCGAGACAAACCGGTTCGGTCATAATTCGCACTTAGGCCCACACAACTACAACCGACGGTACTACGCAAAAGCCGAACTGGAGGGTCTTCCTGATCTGGCGAATTTTGTCTGGAGGACAGTTCTGATATCGCTTGGCCGCATTGATGGTATCACCGACACTGTACGCAAAGCTGTTACCGGGTCTATCCCGAAGGGCTTCGGTGAGCCGCTAATATTGGCGAGGCGTTTCGCAATGTGGATTGCCTGGAAGAAGGGAAACGAGAGCATTCCTCAATGGGCGTATCCAGACGCATCGCTACCGGACGTCCCGGACGCGTCGAGCGAAAAGAAACCGAGTGCAGCCCAGGTGAAGAGAATGGAAAGAGAAGCCTGGAGCGATGCTCTGAGAGCGACTGCTGAAAGGCATTCGGCTAGGATCAAAACAACCGAACCTCGTGCGAATGGTGTCGATGCCCAGTCTTCTGCAGCGTCGCCACCGCCACCGTCAACGTTTACCGGCTTTTTACAACAGACGGATCCTTCCAGACCTCTGACTACACCCAAGACATCACAGCTTGGTCCTAAGCGAATTGCATGTGACGCTTGTAGGAAGCGCAGAATCCGCTGCAAACACAAGGATGAGCTTGTGGAAACTACGAAACCAGGCAATGGCATGAACGGCGGTATGAACACAATCGACCTATCTGGTTCATTGGGACTTTCGGTCAAACGACGGTATAGCGACGTCGATAGTTCTTACGGGCAGCCGTCCAACTCTGCTGACACATCTTCTGTTGCTAACGGAGGACCCCTTCTCGCCGATGTCAACGCCGATCCATATGCGCTCAAGTCTGGTCGTGTCAAAGCTTGCGCTGACTGTCGTAAAAGCAAGGTGAGCATGGTCCTTTTTCGCCTACGGATGAAGCTAACGTTGTCACCAGCGGCGATGTATACATGACGAATATGGCAATGTTGACCCAATCAAGGCGAACGAGATACCCATTCCCCGAGGAGCCGCCTCGAAGAAGCGACGGATCAGCGAGGAAGATTCCAATTCCGCAAGCCGCAAGATGAAGAGAGAGTTCCACGACAGCGGCATGACGAACGGAGCGATGCACCATCGGAACTCTTTGCCTAACGCTCTAGGTATGGCCAGCACGAGCGAGCTCCAAGGTCTTGCATTTTCGGCCCAGCAAGCCCTGAGCGAGGTGCAGCCCGAGGACCTGATGCCCATCGATCCCGGCCTACAATCCTATGGCTACGACGAGGATACGATCATGGTCGACACGTCCTCTCTGCCAGCACATAGGGACACGGTCATGTCTTCGATCGAGCATGTTGCCGATGGCCTGTTTGATGGTATCGAAGGCCGACCGACCAGCTCTCGCCGTGGTCCTAGCGTGGAGCCGCTAACTCCGCGTCCCATACTAGAAGACGTAGTGGCTCAAAGCAACGGCATCAACCATGGCCATCCATCCCCTCGGGACAACGATGCTGTCATGGTAGCTCCTCCTATTACACCTAATGCTCCCCGATCAGTCAACATGAGCTCCGGTCGGAGACCCAGCCGAACCCCAAATACCGCGAACCCAAACAGCAGCACGCCAAAATCTACGCCAGGGGGTCTTCGGCGAGGTAGCAGTATCAAGATTGAGCCGCGTTCGGAACAGAAGTCTCGCGACATGTCTTCGGCGACCGCGGATAGCCCTGAAGAGCTAGCGAGTGTGGCGCTGGCGCTCAAGTTAGCAATGGAAGATCATGGATTGAGAAGGCGCAGCAAGTAATTCTCCATCTTTGACTGTGTACAGTTTTCATTTATCCCGCGCAAGTTTTTGTGTTCCCGAAGTCTTATGTTCTCAGCATTTCCTTTTTGGTAACGGCGTTTATGGTCTTGGTGCATAAGGATCACATCCGGATGGCGTTTTCCTGTGTTTATTTCTGCTAGTTCTACAGGATAATGGGGTCTCTGGCGTTCATCTCGCGCGTCTTTTTATACCCGAGTACTAGGTATAGTTTGTATTTGTGCTATCGGTCGCTTTGCGGCATTTACCATTGACATTACGAAGGATTATGGCCGAAGGTCCCTCGGGACTGGGCTCGTGCAAGGAATTTCTCACGATGTATTACACGAATGACAAGACAACGTTGCGAATGAAATTGGGTTCTCGTGTTGCAATTGTTGACATCCCTAGGCAGCACTTTCGATATCGAGAAAGCCTCAGGAGGCTCCACTCATGTCCTGGGAAGGATGCTCCGTAAAGTAACAGTATTTCTACGTGCTTACATCCACCGTTCCAACCTTCCAAATGGTGGGAATCTCAATTCACCACTCCCTCTCTTTGTACTCTCTGGGCTCGAACTCGCCACATTACTACTCACGCAGTCCTATAATGTTCGCGTACGAGGTCAGTGTATGTCTTACATGCGTTTCGTATATGAACATTCGTACCCAATCCCAAGGAACCTCCCTTCCAAGCAGCTCGTACCCAGCCACTCTTCTCAGTCTGCCCATTTGCCTCCTCTCTGGCCGTGCGTCTCTCAGCGCGATCCTGGTTGTTTCGCGAACACGGTCTGTGTTCGGCTCTACAACCTGCGTCCTGTATATCGGTTCCCGTGGCGAAGCGCAGGAGGGTGGTGGAGCAGGTGGGGGAGGGTCGCGCTTCTTTCCTGGCCCGTGGAGGTAATATGGACGGTGGGGACGATGATGGTGGTGATGATGATGCGGAAGAAGAGATGTGGGGTGCATATGGAGAGGATGTATGTGGGGTAGATGATGGCCATGATGGTGGTGGTGTTCGCCAGCTATCGAGACATTCGGTGTTATGATACGGACCTTGCTGTAGCGAGACTTATGGGCCGAATGATGGATCTTGACGAGTTCTTCGGCAGAGGATCCATGGGCGGAATGAGTGGCTGGATGATGGTGGTGGTGGCTTGGAGTGCGTTTGGGTGTGAGGGTAATCCAGCACATGTTTCCTTGGAGTTGAGGAGATGTATGCTCCACAGCGCGGGGGTTGGTAATCTAGCCGCAGCGGTAGCGGTCGGATACGTGAGGGAGGCGCAGAACGATGGTATAAATACGATGAGCTAGGGGTGTAGCAGTGTTGAGGCCGTGTAATGGGAGTGTAGTAGTGATTTTGGCGGGACATGTGTGGGACTGGAGACCAGAGACGGGCAAGAAGTAGTATAGGCTCGCAGAATATGGTCTAGAGAGAAAATGATTCGGGATATAAAGGTGCAGGTCGCTGCCATTTACCATGACAAAGTCCATCACGCTGAGCGATCACGCCGGAGCGGACCATTTCCATGCTTGCACGCAGATACAAGGCAAAGGAACTTATGACGACGGCCGGTCCCAAAGTATGCAAACATGTGTTCTCTGTCTGCGGGCAAATGACTGAGGCTGGTGGTCGGAGGATGCACATGGTGATGGTTAGTGTCTTGGATGACCCGGGTCTCAGACGGGCACATGGCGTGGCGTGCAGAGCAGGAATCCAGCATTGCGTTACTTGTTCGGTAAGGACGTCGGGCAGCCCTAGTATACTATGTCGACGGATGCTAATGTCCGTTGTTAGAGAAACTGGTTATGTCGTTCCAAATGGCGGGGACACGGGGGCCCGGGAGCACGTCGGTGGTGAGCGTGGAAGGCTGCCGTTGACGCGCCAGTGCCAAGCCCTACCGGTACGACAGCTATCGGAGCTTCAACACGACCTCACGCAACAGCATCCCCACGCAATACACACGACCGCACCAACAGCACCAACACCTGCCGCCCCGAAAATCTCACAACCACCGACCCGACGACACCACATCCACACCCACACATAGACGACAGCGATGGACTCATTAGTCGCGCAGTACGCGCAGCCGGCGTTTGCGAACGAGGGCCAGTCGGCCGAAGAGCAGCAGGAGCTCTGCCTGCCCACGCCCGAACTCTCACTCAAGTTTGCGCTACCGCCCGTAGCCCAGTCGGCGTCGTGGCTGCGGGCCATGACGGACGACCACTCGAACCCAAGCTGCCCCATCAAAATCGCCCACGGCACGACGACACTGGCCTTCCGCTTCCAAGGCGGC
>Ga0247740_1000770_pt1 | contig 14389 bp, 12 predicted proteins | sample UWRJL148409B2_FD_180942 | JGI IMG/M metagenome (GOLD analysis project Ga0247740, IMG submission 180942) | Plant litter microbial communities from Arlington Agricultural Research Station in Wisconsin, United States - UWRJ-L148-409B-2 | ecosystem: Environmental > Terrestrial > Plant litter >...
CGCAAGGTAGCCGTACTCGGAGCGGGATCGTGGGGCACGACCTTCGCGAAGATCCTGGCCGACGGCGGCTCGGACGTCGCGCTGTGGGCCCGCCGGCCGGAGCTCGCCCGCGAGATCACCCAGTCCAAGCGCAACAGCGACTACCTGCCCGGCATCAACCTGCCGCGGGGGCTCTGGGCTAGCTCGAACCTGCACGACGTGCTCGACGACGCGGAGCAGGTGTACCTCTCGGTTCCCGCCCAGTCTCTGCGCGAGAACCTCCGCATCGTCAAAGACCTGATCCCGCCCGACGCCATCGTCGTGTCGCTCATGAAGGGCGTCGAGAAGGGCACCCGGGCGCGCATGAGCGAGGTCATCCTGCAGGAGCTCGGCATCGACTCCAACCGGGTCGCCGTCGTCTCCGGCCCGAACCTCGCGCTCGAGATCGCCAAGGAGCAGCCGACCGCCGCCGTCGTCTCCTCCGACACTCGCGAGACGGCCACTGCGGTCGCGGTCACCGCGAACAACCCGTATTTCCGCTCCTTCGTGAACACCGACGTGATCGGCACCGAGTTCGCCGGCGTGCTCAAGAACCTCATCGCCGTCGCCATCGGCATCGTCGACGGCGTCGGCTACGGCGAGAACACCAAGGCGGCGATCATCACGCGCGGGCTCGCCGAAATGACCGACTTCGCCGTCGCGTACGGCGGCCGTGCCGAGACCCTCGCCGGCCTGGCGGGCCTCGGCGACCTCATCGCCACCTGCGAGTCGTCCCTGAGCCGCAACAACACGGCGGGGCGCCTGCTGGGCCAGGGCTACAGCTTCAGCGAAGTCATCAAGCAGATGAACCAGACCGCAGAGGGGCTGTCGTCCGTCGCGCCCGTTCTCGAGCTCGCGCTCGCGAAGGGCGTCGAGATGCCCATCGTGAGCCAGGTCGCGGAGGTGCTCGCCGGTACGCTGGCACCGCGGGACATCGCCCCGCACCTCACCACCGACGAGCTTCCGCAGGGAGAGTAAGAGTGCCGAAACTCACCGTCGCCCTCCTGTTCGGCGGCCGGTCGTCGGAGCACACCATCAGCTGTGCGACCGCCGGCGGCGTGCTCTCGGCGATCGATCGCAGCAAGTACGACGTCATCCCCATCGGCATCACGCTCGACGGGGCCTTCACGCTGCAGCCCGACGACGCCGAGCTGTTCAGGCTCGACCCGTCGAACATGCCGATGGTGTCCGATAACGGCTCTCGCATCGGCTTCCCGCAGTCCGCCACCTCCCGCGAATTCACCGTCACGGATGCCGCGGGCCAGACCCGCTCGCTCGGCGACGTCGACGTGGCCTTCCCGATCCTGCACGGCCCCTTCGGTGAGGACGGCACGATCCAGGGGATGCTCGAGCTCCTCGGTGTTCCGTACGTCGGCAACGGCGTGCTGGCGTCCGCCCTCGGCATGGACAAGCACTTCACCAAGACCGCGCTCGAGGCCGCGGGGGTGTCCGTCGCGCCGTGGGTCACGGTCTCCCCGAGCCAGTGGCGCAACGACAACGCCCTCTGGCGGGAACGGGCGGCTTCCCTCGGGCTCCCCGTGTTCGTCAAGCCGGCGCGTGCGGGTTCGTCCGTCGGCGTCACGAAGGTGCGGTCGGCCGATGAGCTCGACGCCGCCCTCGACATCGCCTGGGCGGAGGACGGCAAGGCTCTCATCGAGAGCGCGATCGTCGGTCGCGAGATCGAGTGCGGGGTGCTGTCCGGGCGTGACGGGGCCGCTCCCCGCGTGAGCCTAGCGGGCGAGATCGTGATCAGCGGCGACGGCTTCTACGACTTCGAGGCCAAGTACCTCGACGACTCCGCCGCGCAACTCGTGTGCCCGGCATCCTTGACCGAGGGTGAGCTCGCCGAGATGCAGCGACTGGCGTCGCGCGCCTTCGAGGCGATCAACGGATCGGGTCTCGCGCGGGTCGATTTCTTCTTCACGGGCACGGAGTTCATCGTCAACGAGCTCAACACCATGCCGGGTTTCACGCCGATCTCGATGTTCCCGAAGTGCTGGTCGGCGAGCGGGATGACCTACCCCGAGCTGATCGACGAGCTCATCACCCTCGGGCTCGAAGCGGTGCGCTGAGGGCTAGCCCACGTCAGCGATAGAGATGCACTGGTTCTCCTGCGGGATGAGTGCGATCGCGGCGGAGAGGTCGGTGAGCGCCTCGAGGCCCGAGACGCCGTCGTTCTCCACGTCGGGGTCGCCGTCGCTGTCGATCAGCACCTCGATCGCGGGAGTGCGGCCGTAGGTCGTGAAGGTGAAGTTCGGGTCCTTGCTGTCGTCGCGGATCCAGTCGACCCCGTCCACGGGCAGGCACTCCGACGACGTCGGATCGGGAGCGGCAACACCGCACCGCAGGATCACGTAGGCGGGCGAACCCCACGCGCCGGTGCCCTGGGCGTCGGTCTCGCGCGACGTCAGCCCTGCGACCGTCTCGGGCAGCGCCACGACGACCTCCGCGCACCCGGGGTCAGCAGCGTCTTCCGCGGCGGGCAGCGCGACGGCCGGGGCGCATCCCGCGAGGGCCAGCAGAAGCAGGGGCACAGCGAGTAGTGCGGGGCAGATCTTCACAGGGGTCAGGGTATCGCGCGCTCCCGCGCCGACCCTGCGGATACGATGTGCCCGTGAGCGACCACGGACACGGGCTGGAGCGCGTCGCGTCCACCCGTGGCTCCGGGTGGATCCTCGCGGGCGCCGTCACCGCGGCCCTGCTGGCCGGTGTGGGTGTGACGCTCGCAGTGCTCGCCCCGGTTGGCGCTCCCATTGCGGTGCCCGCAGCATCTCCCGCGCCGAGCGCGATCCCGAGCATCGGTCCCGCGCCCACCGCGAGGCCCGAGACGACGCCCGCGCCGCCCGGAACGCAACTCATACAGCCGGATGTCGGAGACTATGTCGCGCCGTCGTGGCTCGCCGAGCGCGACGAGGTCGGTCGTGGCGTCATCCTCTCTCGCGTGGTGATGGGCGAGGTCGAGGGTGATGTGGTGTGGGGAGCGCTCCTCGATACCGGCGACGTCTGCCTGAGCGCGAGCTCGGAGCAGGGTGGCGGCGGCCAGTGCACGGCCTACGCTCAGTTCGTCGAGTCGGGCCTCACGCTCGACCAAGGCGCGTGGTCCGTGCACTGGACCGCGGACGGCACCGTCACATGGGAAGGTGTCTCGTGAGCGAAAACACCGACACCCTCGAGTCCGTCGGCGAATCCCGGGTGCTCGCGCGCATCTTCCCGCGGCTGCCCGCCGCATCGGGCGAGCTCCTCGGCCCCGGTGACGACGCCGCGGTGATCGCGGCGCCCGACGGCCGGGTCGTGATCACGACCGACATGATGATCCACGGCCCTGACTTCCGGCTCGCCTGGTCCACCCCGCACAACCTCGGCTGGAAGGCCGCCGCCTCCAACCTCGCCGACATCGCTGCGATGGGTGCGGTCCCGACCGCCCTCGTCGTCGCGATCGCGGCCCCCGCAGACACCCCGGTCGCCTTCCTCGAGCAGCTCGCCGACGGATTCCGCGACGGCTGCGAGGCCATGGCCCCGGGCTGCGGGGTGGTCGGCGGCGACCTCTCCGTCTCCGCCGCCCTCACGATCGCCGTGACGGCGTTCGGCGACCTCGAGGGCCGACCTCCCGTCACCCGCTCCGGCGCCCGAGCCGGCGACGCTGTCGCCGTAGCGGGGGTGCTCGGCGCCGCCGCCCACGGACTCCGCCTGCTGTTCGAGCAGGGCGTTGTCGACGGCGAGCCGGATGCCCGTGCCGCAGCCGCACTGAAGCACGAGCATCCCGCCGCCGTTGCAGCACAGCTCGCGCCGCACCCGCCGATCGCGGACGGCCGAGCCGCCGCGATCGCCGGCGCCACCGCCATGCTCGACCTGAGCGACGGGCTCGCGATCGACGCCCGGCGCCTGGCAACCGCGAGCGGGGTCGCGCTCAACCTGTCGTCGGAAGCCGTGGCGGCGGGCTTCCCGTTCAACGAGCCGCACGACCCGCGGGTCGCGCTCGACGGGGGAGAGGACCACACGCTGCTCGCGACGTTCCCCGCGGGCGCCACCCTGCCCGCAGGCTTCCGAGGGATCGGTTCGGTAGTCGAGGGCACGGGCGTGCACGTGGACGGCGTCCCGTATCTCGCGAGATCCGGGTGGGACCCCTACGAGAACTGGGACGGCGCCACGGGCTAGCCCGAGATCACCTTCGCGATGTCCCGCACGATCGATACTGGGTGGCCGGTGCGACCGCCCATCGTCACGACGAGGTCGTCGCCGTAGGCGGCGACAGCGAGGGTCGCCCCGGAACGGACACTGGGCACCGACACGGGCGACCAGTCCTTGCCGTCGGCGGAGAGCCAGACGACGGGGCCGGAGAAGTCGTCGTTCACGAGCGAGCCCGAAGCGGCGAAACCGCCTGACACCGCCACGGGCTCGCCGAGCGTCACACCGCGGCCGGCGCGGAACGTCTCGGTCCACGTGGAGCCGTCGGTGCTGAGCTGCAGGGTGTCGCGACCTGAGATCGACGCGGACATGATCACGCCGTCCTCGCCGCTCGCGCAGTCACCGGCGGAGCCGCTCTTCGTTCCGATATCGCCGATGTCGGTCCGTGCCCACCCTTCTCCCTCGGGCATCCACACCGCGGTGCGGTAGCTGCCCGCGCTCTCCTCGACCCAGCCGACCGCGACGCCCGTGCCGTCGGGCAGCGCGCAGACGTCGTTGATCGAGGTCTCGAGCGCCCCGGAGCCGAAGTCTCCGGAGGGCTTGCCCCAGGTCACGCCGTCTGCCGAGGTCCAGATGACGCCGTGCTCGGGGTCTCCGACCGAGCTGGTTTCGCGGCTCTGACCGACGGCGACCCAGGAGTCACCGATCTTGGCCACCTTGTAGAAGAAAGTCGCGCCGCCGGTGTCGAAGCCGACCGCGGGCACGAACTCCGTGTCGGGCGAGGCGCGGAAGAACGCCTCAGCGAGGATGACGTCCCCGCCCACGGGGAACGACGACCCGAGCACGAGCTCGGCGCCGCTCTCGTCCGAGGCGAGGCGGACGTTGGTGAGCTCGCCTGCGCGTGCGGGATCCCATGGGACCTCGGTCAGGGAGTCCCCGGAGAGTTCGCCCAGGCCGTACACCGTGCTGTTGCGCCAACCGAGGTCGGAGTCGACCGTGAATGTCGGCGTCGTCAGGGTGGCCAGGATGCGTTCCCCGACGGAGTCGACCGTGTACGCCGACGCCACGTCGCTCCGCGCGGCGATCTCGCCGCTGTTGTTCCAGCCTCCGCCCGAGAACGTTCCCGTGCGCAGGGCGCCGCTATCGCCCAGGAAGCCCGTGATGGTCGAGCCGTCGATGCTCATCGCGATGCCGCCCACGCCGTTCCCGGAGTTGACGCTGGTCTGTCCGATGAGGCTCCACTGGCCACCGACGTCGCGCTGGTACACGCCGCTGATCGCGGCGTTGTCGTTGCCCATGATCGCCACGGTCACACCCGCATTCGCGACGGGAGCGCCGAGTCGGGCATCCGCGCTGCCGTAGTAGAAGAGCGAGCCCTCGTCGCTCGGCGCGGGCACGCTCTCCGCGCTCCACGTCGTGCCGTCGGCCGAGAACCAGGCCGCGACACCGGAGACGCTTCCCTCGCCGCGGGGGACCGCACCGGTAGCCACAAAGCCGCTGTCTGTCACGGCGACGCCGCTGACGTAGCCCAGCTTGTCCGTGATCGGAGCGGAGTCGCCCCAGCTCTCGCCTAGGTCGTCGGACACGTACGCGGCGGTGTCGTTCGGTTCGCCCTCGGGGCCGGGCGAGGCGACCAGCACGAGCTCCTGATCGCGGGCGACGACGATACCGGCGTTCAGCTGGTTGTCCTCGCCCGGGTCGGGCAGGTCGAAGGCGGTGGCGTCCTTGCCCTCGACACGGATGCCGCGGCTCTCGCCGTCCGCACTGGTGGCGATCACGACCACGGTCGAGCCGCTCACGGTCGCGTCGGTGGCGCGGTAGGTCGTGGCGAAGTCATCGGGGAGGTCGATCGCCGTCCACGTCTCCCGGTCGGTCGAGGTGTAGAGCACGGTGCGGGACTTCCCCGACTCCCAGGCCACACCCGCGAGGGCGCTCAGCTCCGATGAGCCGGCGATATCGCCCGAGAACGAGCCCGTGAAGTCTGGGTCGACGTCCGTTCCGGCCCAGGCGGTTCCGTCGACGGAGGACCACACCGTGGGCAGCGAGCCCTCGCCGGGCGCCGCGAGACCACCGCCGAACAGCGCCGGCAGGCCGTCGACGGCGGGGATGATCGTGCTGTCCGCCACCGCGTACGGTTCGGTCGGCATCATCGAGTCGGGAACGGAGACCTCGTCGATGGTCACGGTCGGAGGGGCCGTCTCCGTGGGGTCTCCGCCCACGCATCCGGCGAGCAGCAGCACCCCCGCAGTGACCGCGACGACGGACAGGACTGGATTTCGCATCAGTGGTTCCCCCCAAAGAGTCGTAGGACCACACTAGGCCCCTGCCGGGGATCCCTCAGTTTCCACCGGTCAGCCAGTACAGCGTGGTATCCCCGTAGTCCTTCCGGCGTTCGAACTCGAGACCCTCGGGCCACTCCGGTGCCGGAGTCCGCGAGCTGCGCTCCAGCACGACGACGGCATCGGGGGAGAGGCGCGGCACGAGCGCCTCGAGGTTGTGGGTGAGTTCCGCCAGCCCCATGTCGTAGGGCGGGTCCAGGAAGACGAGATCCCAGAACGAGCGCGCCGACGTGAGGAAGGCCTGCACGGGCTGGCCGGTGCACTCGATCTCCGGGCGGGAGCCCTTCGGCGCCTGGCGCAGCACGAGTGCCGCGTTCCTCTTGGAGGTCTGGATCACCCGGTCCACGAGGGTGACGTGGGAGGCACCGCGCGAAGCGGACTCGAGTCCGAGGGCTCCGGACCCGGAGTAGAGGTCGAGCACGCGCATCCCCGCAATCGCATCCCGCGCCTCGAGGGCGGAGAAGATCGCTTCTCGCACCCGGTCGCTGGTGGGCCGCGTGCCGAAGCCGGGGACGGCGATGCTGATCGATCCCGCGAAGCCGGCGATGATGCGTGTCATGAGGATTCGAGCCTAGTGAGCGGGGGGACTAGCGCCAGAACTGGAACAGCCCGTAGCCGGCGCCGACGTACCCGGCCGGCACTCCCAGCAGCGAGAGGATGCCGTCGATGCCGGAGAAGAAGGCGGAATTGATCGCGGGGATCCAGAGCAGGGCGAACAGTCCGAGCACCGCGTAGGGCGCGATTCGGGCGGCCTGGGCGGTCCAGGTGCGCGGCAGATAGGGCTCGATGATGCCGTACCCGTCGAGTCCGGGGATGGGGAGCAGGTTGAGCACGGCCGCGGTCACCTGAAGGAACAGTAGGAACGCGATCGCCGCCCAGAACGGCGTGGGCTCGCCACTGAGGGCGAGGGCGATCGCGAGCACGATGGCCACGGCGAGGTTCATCAGGGGACCGGCCGCCGAGACGGCGGTGTGCGCGAACCGCGTCCGGAGCGCGCGGCGGTCGATGAACACCGCGCCACCGGGAAGCCCGATGCCGCCCAGGAGCACGAACACGAGCGGCAGGACGATGCTGAACACGACGTGCGTGTACCTCAGGGGGTCGAGCGTCAGGTACCCGCGATGGGCGACCGACACGTCACCGTTGCGGTAGGCGACGATCGCGTGCCCGAACTCGTGCAGGCAGAGCGTGACCACCCACGAGCTCGCGATGAAGACGAAGGTGACCAGCCCGAGACCGATGCCGCCCCCTGACGCCGACCGGTCGAGGCCGATCAGGTTCCACAGCGCCCATCCCGAGATCGCGGCGGCAGCGACGAGCGCGAGGAAGAGGGGGCTCGGCGCCCATCGCGTGCGAGCGCGAGCCTGGTCCTGGGTCATGGAGGCAATCCTGACATGGGAGCCGAGTACCGTTGAGCCGTGGCTATCTCACCGCTCGACGCCAAGCTGGAGAGTGCCGTCGGCGACCGCACGGCCGCCGCGTTCGGCAAGGGCCTGGGGCTGCACACCGTCGGCGATCTGCTGAGCCACTACCCGCGCCGCTACGCGAGCCGAGGCGAGCTCACCGCCCTCACCGAACTGCCCCACGACGAGAACGTGACGATCGTCGCGGAGGTGCTCAAGGTGGTGAACCGACCGATGCGGGCCAAGCGCGGGTCGATCCTCGAGGTGACGATCAGCGACGGCAAGGGCATCCTGACGCTCACGTTCTTCAACCAGGCGTGGCGGCAGAATGAGCTGACCCCGGGCGTGCGCGGCATCTTCGCGGGCAAGGTCGGCGTCTACAAGAACACGGCGCAGCTCGCGCACCCCGACTACGAGCTCTTCGAGGAGGATCCCGACCCGGCGAAGGCGAAAGCGTGGGCCGAGCTCCCGATCCCGATCTACCCGGCGACCGCCACGGTCGCGAGCTGGCAGATCCAGAAGGCGGTCGGGGTCGTGCTCGACACCCTGGGTCGTCTCGATGACCCGATTCCGGATGCCGTGCGCCAGAGCCGCTCGCTCATGACCTTCGCTCGCGCGCTCGAGTTGATCCACAGGCCCACCGTCGATTCGGACTGGGGTGCCGCCCGTAAGACGCTGCGCTTCCAGGAGGCGTTCGTGCTGCAGGCCGCCCTCCTGCAGCAGAGGGCTCGACTCCGCGAGGTGGCGGCGACCCCTCGCACGCCCGGGCCGATGCTCGAGGGTTTCGACGCGGCACTGCCCTTCACGCTCACGGGTGACCAGCGCACGGTCGGGGAGCAGATCGCCCGCGACATGGCCGAGCCCGTGCCGATGAACCGGCTCGTGCAGGGCGAGGTCGGCTCCGGCAAGACCCTCGTGGCGCTGCGGGCCATGCTCGCGGTCGCCCAGTCCGGCGGGCAGTCCGCCCTGCTCGCACCCACCGAGGTGCTCGCCCACCAGCACCTGCGGTCGATCGTGAAGACCCTCGGCCCCGATCTCGCCGCCCGCCTCCGGCCGACCCTGCTGACGGGACAGCTCCCGGTCAAGGAGCGGCGCAAGGCCATGCTCGCGATCGTGTCGGGATCGTCCAGCATCGTGGTCGGAACCCACGCACTCCTGGGTGACTGGGTCGATTTCTACGATCTGGGGCTCGTCGTCGTCGACGAGCAGCACCGGTTCGGGGTAGAACAGCGCGAGGCTCTGCGGCTCAAGGGCATCCACCCTCCGCACGTTCTCGTGCTCACCGCGACTCCGATCCCGCGCACGGTCGCGATGACGGTGTTCGGTGACCTCGACATCTCGTCGATCGCCGAACTGCCCGCCGGCCGCTCCCCGATCGAGAGCTTCGTCGTGCCCCTCGCCGAGAAGCCCGGGTGGGTCGGTCGTGTGTGGGGGCGAGTCGCGGAGGAGCTCGCGAAGGGCCACCAGGCGTTCGTGGTCGTACCCGCCATCGACCGCACCGTGACCGAGGGCGAGCTTCTTGCCAGCGAGAGCACAGGGCCGGCACCGGCGCCGACGGCCAACGTCACCGACGTGCTCGCGTCGCTCCGCGCGAACCCGGTGCTGGAGGGCCGCCGCATCGAGCCGCTGCACGGGCGCCTGCCGAGCGACGAGAAGGACCGCCTGATGCGCGAGTTCGCGGCAGGCGAGATCGATGTGCTCGTGGCGACCACGGTGATCGAGGTCGGTGTTGACGTGCCCAACGCGTCGACGATGGTGGTGCTCGACGCCGACAGGTTCGGGGTCTCCCAGCTGCACCAGCTGCGGGGCCGGGTCGGGCGCGGGGGAGTGCAGGGGCTGGCGCTGTTCGTCACCTCGGCGGAGGAGCTGACCCTCGCGCGCGAGCGGGTGGAGGCTGTGGCGTCCACGCTCGACGGGTTCGAACTTGCCAACAAGGATCTCGAGCTGCGTCAGGAGGGCGATGTGCTCGGCAGCACGCAGTCCGGCGGGAGGTCGAGCCTGAGGCTCGTGCGCGTCGCGAAGGACGGTGCGCTCATCTCCGAGGCACGCGAGCTCGCGGCAGCCGTGCTCGCGGACGACCCCGCCCTCGAGCGCCACCAGCCGCTGAGGGATGCCCTGGCACGACGGTTGGACGCCGAGTCCGAGGCCTTCCTCGCGAAGAACTGACTGGTGCTGTAGCGCAGCGAAGCATTAACGAGTCCGTAACCTGCGCCGGGTAGGGTGGCACTCATGCACAGGATCGCCGTTGTTCCTGGGTCTTTCGACCCGATCACGCTAGGCCACATCGACGTGATCGAACGAGCGGCGGGGCTCTTCGACGAGCTCCACGTTCTCGTCGTCCACAATCCCGGCAAGACGGCCCTCCTCCCCATCGCACAGCGCGTCTCGCTCATCGAACAGGCCGTGCGTGAGGCTGGGCTCCCCGACAACATCGTCGTCACCAGCTGGAGCGTCGGACTGCTCGTCGACTACTGCACGGATGTCGGTGCGAGCGTTCTGGTCAAGGGGATCCGCTCCCAGATAGATGTCGCCTACGAGACCCCGATGGCCATCGTGAACCGCGATCTGGCGGGTGTGGAGACGGTGTTCCTGCTCCCGAACCCCGCGCACGCCCACGTGTCGAGCTCCCTCGTGCGCCAGGTCGCGTCGCTGGGAGGCGACGTGAGCCCGTACGTTCCGCCGGTGGTGGCGAACTTCCTCCAGACCGGCCGCGACTAGGCAAGGTCCCTAGCTCAGCCCGGCGACCTGTCGCGCCGTGCGCACGAACGTGTCGCGCATGGTGTCGGGGCCGTCGAGGTAGCCTCCGACAAGGGCGGCGTCGCGGAGGAGCACGAGCGCTCCGGCCGCCTCCTCGGCGTCAGCACGGTGAGCGACTTCGAGCGCGCTGCGCACCTGCTCCCGGAACCACGAACGGTGTGACGTCACGGTCAGGCGAACCGGGGACTGGGCATCCGGGTACTCGGCGGACGCGTTGATGAACGGGCACCCGCGGGTGTGATTGCGGCTCACGTCGTCCGCGATCGACTCGATGATCACCTCGAGCCACTGCTCGCCGTCCAATCCGAGTCCCGCCGCCTCGGCAAACTTGGAGCGGAGCGCCTCGTCCTCGGACTGGAGGTAGGCGAGCACCAGGTCCTCCTTGCCGGGGAAGTGGCGATAGAAGGTCGCACGAGTGACGCCGGCTTCGGCAATAACACGGTCGACGCCGACCGAATGGATGCCGTCGCGGTAGAAGATGCCCGACGCTGTCTCGAGCAAGCGCTCGCGTGCCTCGGAGGGCTTCCTCGTGGTCGTCGTGGTGCTCGCGGTCATGGATTCCACGATAGCAGAACGTTCTTTCTCTTTCAGGGTTGACAACCTCCCCGTCGCATGGCAATCTCAACCCAAGAACGAACGTTCTCTCTACTAAAAGCGAAGGATTGACGCCATGAGCAGCAAACCGACCATCGTCCTCATCCACGGACTCTGGATGACCCCGAAGAGCTGGGACACCTGGGCGGAGCGCTTTCACGCCGCCGGCCATGATGTGATCGTCCCCGGATGGCCCGGCGTCGAGGACCGCACCCCGCAGGACATCCGCCGCCACCCCAGCGCGCTTGAGGGCATCGGGATCAAGGACGTCGTGGATCACTACGACGCGATCATCCGTGCCCTGCCCGAGCAGCCGATCATCATGGGCCACTCGTTCGGCGGCTTGTTCGCCCAGCTGCTCGCCGATCGTGGACTCGGCCGCGCGATCGTGGGTGTCACCCCGGGCCAGCCCGCGGGCATCCCCACCCTGCCGCTGAACACGCTGCGCAGCGGTCTCCCCGTGCTCAGCAACCCGTTCAAGAAAAACGGAGCGTCGCCGATCTCCAAGCGACATTTCCACTTCACGTTCGGTAATGACCTGACCCGCGCGCAGTCCGACGTGATCTGGGAGGAGCAGGCCATCAACTCCGTCAACCGCGTCTTCTTCGAGGGCGCTCTCGCGGCGCTCAACAAGAATGGTCCGAGCCGCGTCGACTTCGCCAAGGCCGACCGCGCGCCGTTGCTGATTCTGACGGGCAGCATCGATCACGTCGTGCCGCCTGCCATCGGTGAGGCAATCGTCGCGAAGTACTCGGGCCCCGCAACTGTGGACTATCGCGAGTTCGCTGGCCGCACCCACCGCATCGTCAGCCAGGACGGTTGGGAAGAGGTGGCTGACTACGCACTGACCTGGGCGCTCGATCACAGCAAGTAGCGGAACCGCTTCGTCCCGGGACGGCGCAGGGCATGGCGCGTCGCCACGGTCGCGCGGACTCGTTGTCACGGTCGCGCGGACTCGTTGTCACGCGGATCTCATCAGATGCCGGAGGGCCGGGCTCCTCGATTCGAGGCGGAGAGGGGCGACCCCGCTGCCGGGTGGCCAGTGCCACCAGTATTCGGCTCCTCGCCGCTCGACATGGCAGCCAGTGTTGTGAAGGAGCATGTGGTGATATCGGCACAGGCAAACGCCGTCTTCGACACTGGTCTCACCGCCCTCGATCCACGGGATGATGTGGTGGACTTCGGTCCAACTGGCGGGTCGATCACACTCCGGCCCGATGCACCCGCCATCCCGGGCGGCGATCACGGTGCGCTGGCGATGATCGTGGAATCGTTGGCTGTCGCCGAGGTTGAGCGCCTCCCCGCCCTTCCCGAAGAGGATGGGGATGAATCCTCCGTCGCAGCCCAGCCGCTCCACCGACGCGATGCTGATCGCGCTCGTCTGGCCGTCGATGTAGCCGACGCCGCGGCGGTTGTCGAGATCGCGTTGCGTGACGAGAACACGAACTTCGGGACGTCTGGCCCCGAGTATCTGAGCCGAATCGCCTCGGGTCGCGACATCGATGAGCTCGACGATGGCGTCGAGGGCCAGTTGTTCCGTCGTGCGCGGATCTTTGACGATGCGCTCGGCTCTGGCGACATCGTCCGGGTTCACGAAGCGGGGCCCGCCCCGCCGTGGAGAAGTTGCTGCATCCACGGCGGCGCTGATGATGGCGTCGGACTCCGGATCTGCGACGAACACCCAAGTCGCCATCCCATCCGGTCGGCGGTGGCGGCGCGCTGAACGCTTCTCGCGGAGCTGCTCCTCGCGGAGCGCTATGCCAGCCGCATCGAGATCATCACGCCCCTCGCGCGCGAGCGCGGCGAGTCGCTCGAGAGTGACAGAGGGTGCGAGGCCCAAGAGGTCAAGGGCAGCGCCGGCAAGGGCATCCTCGGACAGCGTCTCGTGCGGTGAGCCCAGGCCTGCACGAATTGCATCAACCTGCTCGAGGGACAGGTCGCCCGATCCCGCCGCGGTGAGAACGTCGGACAGCCACGGTTCGACTGGCGGCTCGAAACTGCCGGCATTGCGGGCGACAAGCGTGCCGACCCGCACCTGTCGACGCGCGGTCGCAGAGCTGGTACCAGCCACGCTCTGGATGAGTGCTTCGGGGGTGCGAGCTCCACGCTTCTGGGCGAGGCCCGAATAGCCCAGTTCGCGACGGGATCTGTGATCGACCTCGGCTGCGAGTGCCGCGGCAGCAGCGTCGAGCACCCGAGCCGAGGCCGCAAGTGAAGCCACAGACCTCAGCAGCTCGTCGTCGGAAAGGGATCCCGACGAGTTCGCTGCTGCCACGCAGGTCGCCGCAACCGAGGTGAGCTCGGCGAGCGTGACGGGGAGATCTGACATGGATCAATTTTCCCATTTTTCGAACGTATGTTCGACTGAATGTGAACAACCTCTCTCCACAGATTTCACGCGGAGAGGAGGAGTTTTCCGCACGGACACGGCGGCATTGCGGGTCGGTGGCTGTCCGGGGAGCGGTTTCATGCGGAGAAGGCGCAGCGGAGAAGGCGCAGAGGAGGAGGCGGAGAGGAGGAGGCGGAGAGGAAAAGGCGCAGAGGAGGAGGCGCAGCGGAGGAGGATGCGGCGTGCGTGCGCTGCGAAGGTGAGACAGGAGTGAGCGCGCTACCCAGCGGCGCCACCCAGTCCGAAGCCCAGCCCCCGCGCACCCACCCCGCCCCCGAAAGGCACACAATAGACAGGTGACCCTCAAACTCGGATTCAAGGCATCGGCAGAGCAGTTCGACCCGCGGGAGCTGGTCGAGATCGCGGTGGCGGCGGAGCAGCACGGCATGGAGTCCGTGACGGTGAGCGACCACTTCCAGCCTTGGCGGCACGAGGGCGGTCACGCCCCGTTCTCCCTCACGTGGATGGCGGCGGTGGGCGAGCGTACCAGCACGATCACGATCGGCACGAGCGTTATGACGCCGACGTTCCGCTACAACCCGGCGGTGGTCGCTCAGGCGTTCGCGACAATGGGCTGCCTGTACCCGGGCCGCATCATGCTCGGCGTCGGCACGGGCGAAGCCCTCAACGAGATCGCAACCGGCTGGACGGGGGAGTGGCCCGAGTTCAAGGAGCGCTTTGCCCGGCTCCGCGAGTCCGTCGACCTCATGCGTGCACTGTGGACCGGCGACCGCGTCAACTTCGACGGCGAGTACTACAAGACG
>Ga0247740_1000771_pt1 | contig 14365 bp, 14 predicted proteins | sample UWRJL148409B2_FD_180942 | JGI IMG/M metagenome (GOLD analysis project Ga0247740, IMG submission 180942) | Plant litter microbial communities from Arlington Agricultural Research Station in Wisconsin, United States - UWRJ-L148-409B-2 | ecosystem: Environmental > Terrestrial > Plant litter >...
GAAGAACAAGAGGAAAATTATTGTCGCGGCCATCGCAACCTCGAAGAGTATCCGCAGATGCCACCATACTCGCCACCGCGACGCACGACTCTCGCGCAGAGGTGTCGATGCATCTTCGCTATCTCGAGAATCTGAGAGAAAAGCCTGTCCTTCTTCCTCAGTTTCGTGTTTGCCAGGCTTCATGGTCGCGGAAGGCTCAGAAGTCGTCCAGGAGCGAGGTAAGTAGAATGACCAGAAAGAAGTTCCGAGAGGCTCAGGTGTCATAGCAGGACAGTTTTAGGCAATGGCATCGTTGCACGAAGCGTTTAGCGCGTCCGCTGTTAATTAATCTGGGGTAGATTGCCCGGCATATGACCTCGGATAAAGACGCAAACCAAAGACCAGAACAGTGGTTCAACGAAACTCGTACATAAGCATCGTTCGATGAATTGCTTTTTAACAGCTGCCTTTAACTGTGCTCAGTCTTGTTGCTTGCTTCTGGTGGCTCTTATTGGCCCTGAAGCTGACGGGCGTTGTGTCTTTCAATGTTCCAGTGCAGTTCGATTACCGGCACGCGCGTAGGGAGATCTTCCGCGGGAAAAACGGCATGTTACAGCACTGTCCAGGTTGACTGCACATTGGGAAAAATAGGCTGGTGTTGCAGCTCGAAAGAAATAGCTGCAAATGAAAGAGGTCTCCTGTGCTTTTGCGGGACGCGCGTGTTGTGCCACGTCTTATCGCGCCATCACGTGAACGTTACGAGGCGGTTTTCAACGGGTACAGGCAAGTACTCGAACAGTGAGGCACATGAGTCTTCTTGGATAGCTCTCATTGTTATACGACTTTCCCCGTGAGAATCCGCGCTACCACATCCTATCCAACAAACCACGCCACCTCCAGAAAGCATTAGCACCGAAAAGATACCATACCACCGAAGTCTCTGGATCCGGCACCTTCAACACTTTCTCCCACAGCTCGTCCATCCTCCACGACCAGTTCTCAAACTCTAATCCTGCCACCAGGACCTGATGATCGATGGCGTTCTCGAAAGCTGTGCCTGCATTTGCTAGTTCCGATGCACGGATGCCGCTCAAGTCAGACCAATCATTCAAGCCGATATGCGTATCTGTAATGCCTAGACGAGGTCAGTTGCGGTATTCAGCTATTTGGAAGGTGTGCAGGGTAGGAAAAATGTCCGCTGCATACTTGCGATCGCCCGAGAGACAGCCACAATAACGCACACATGATCACCGCACATCATTCCCCTCTCATCTCTCCCCTTTCCTTCTTCCCGTGCACAACGTAGTCTCCATAGTAGTAGTAAAGCGAGAGGTACGATGCCACGAGTGACTCCCCACCTCCTCTTTCTCGTGTTCAAGTTGACTATCAACATCGTACACATCTCCTCCATGCATTCCAGAGGCTTCGGTAGGAGCTCGGGCTGACAACGAGTCTCTTCCAGGACGGCGGTGAGTCGATCCGGGTTGAGATTCTTCGTTATAGGTGTTAAGACATGAATAGGCGCACGAAGAATGAATGTAGCGATGCGCGAGACTAGTTGATGTAGAATTAGCCCGTTTCTCGGGAAATTTGTGCATAGGAGATGCTCACGATAGTCAACGCTATACGGCTGTTCAACAATAGCAATTGGTACAACTTTGGGGCAATCACCGATGTCCGACATAATGGATGTAATGATGGCAACTGGAGTAGTGGCTTAATGGAAAGGTTTGTTTGGGCGAGCCTGGAATGCAACAGATGCGCCATAGCAACTTCTGCCGGGGAGACAAGGACAAAGAAGCAGAGTTGGATCAAACTAGGAAAGCTCGACCGTATTGAACGAATGAGTTTTAGACGAAGTGAACTGGAAAAGTCAAATAGTAACAGCAGAGGGCCTTGTCTTGCGCAGAATGAATGCGTTTGAGCCGAAGGTAATGCGGAATTGAGCGGCGTTAAACTTTTCTGTGTAGTCAACGTTATTGTGGGTTGTTTCCTTGGCCGATGTTGCATTCAGGTACGCCACAAGGAACGGGCTCCTCGCCCCTGCGTTATGATCTAGGCGGCCACTCGATTGGTAACCTCCACAAACTTCTCCCACTGCCGATGAGCTTCTCCACTGGTGATCGCCCATTTTGCCCTCCGTACACCTTCCTTCCATCTTCCTCCGCCAGGGCCGACTTCGGTGATCACGTTGCCATCGTCGCCGTGACCCATATCACTCGTGTCCGCATCGCAAACACCGCTTATGACAAAGAGTGCCGCGGTATTGATGTATACAAAGTGCAGGATCGGATCATCGGGCGGGACTTCCCCCGTCAAGATCCGCATCAAAATTTCAGCGTTCTTTTCGGGGGATTGCCCTGGTGACACATCGCTAAGGGGATGTGAAGGCAGCCCAAAGTCGGCTGGAGTGATCGTAAAATAGTTGATGTCGACTTCCTTAGTATTGGGGTTCTCGACGAGTTGCCAGCAGTGAGTTAGGCCAGCACAAGAGAGCTCATCTAGTTCCTCGTCTCCGCAGATGACCAAGGCTTTTTTGGAGCCAGACTGGCGTAGAGCTTCGGCAAAATCAGGCCCAATCTCTTTACGGGCCACACCAAGAACACGGGCTTCTATAAGGGGATGAAGTGGGTTGGACAGGGGCCCTAATAGGTTGAATATGGTACGCCACCCCAGCTGTTTTCGGATGGCAGCTGCGTGTCTTGCGCCAGGGTGGAAAATGGGCGCGAAAAGGAAGGCGTAATTCGTGCTCGAGTAGACTTCGTGAAGTGTCTTTGATGTGATGGCTGCAATCTGTGGTGGCTTTGGTGGCGCACAGGAAAGGAGATCTGCCGAACCAGAACGGGACGTGCTCGCACGGTTGCCGTGCTTTCCCATCATCAAAAGAGAGCTGGCTAGAATTGAAGAGGTCGTCGATATGTTGAACGTATTGTGCGAGTCGCCGCCTGTACCAACGATATCACACTGATGGTCACCGTTAGGTCAAGTGCTTCAACACCGAAAACATGAAAGTGACATGGATATCGAAAGGATGATTGAGAAATAAGCATACCAGACCGCCGAGATATCCACCTTCTTTCCTTCCTCTTTTAGCAAGTAACTTTCCCAAACTGGCAGTGTCGATACTGGTTGCGTATGTCCGCATCGCATCGGCGCATTTGGCCAGAACATCTGCTTGCCGATCCCGTTCGGTGAAATGTAGACATGTTAACAACGCACCTGCCTGTACCTCAGACAAGCTGTTGGTAAAGATGAGGGAGAGGGCTGCAGCGATCTCTGCAGCATTCGGTTTGGTTGATGCTGACTCATGCCATAGTCGCTTGAGAAGGGGCGTAATCGAGGTCTTGGGGACGTCTTCGCTTGGTGCGGAGGCCATTGTGTATCGGTGGGCGGTCTATAGCCTTCAAGGATGCCTGTTGGAGAAAGGGTGAATCGCACAGGACTCTTCAATGTCTCTTTAATTAAGCTGAGTCACCCGCGGAGGCTCAACCGCGTCCAAAAATGGACGGCTGGCCTTGGGAACTCTTCAACCCCCACTACGCCGATCGCGGCTAGTGCACGGGCACACGGCGCAAGGTTATTCCGGCGCCGCGAGACAAATTCGATGGCAGTCACAGCTGGCGTCGTCCAAGGTCATGACGGGTCAGAGTTTGCTCTCTGACGGACCTTGCTGCGATACCACCCGCGCCGATACCTTCAAATGGGCAAGAAGCGGACCCATGCCGAGACGAAAGATGGCTTTGCGAAGCCGTCGCCGGCCAAGAGCCGGCTGAGCGCGAAACCGGACAAAAAGGACCAGCGGAAGAACGGCGAGACGAAGCATCCCAAGTCCGCGCTGGTACGTGTCGCGTGTGCGCGTACTGATGATCTATGTTGCTGACTTCGCGATAGCTGTTCACACCGCAGCCGGAATGGCACGCCGTCGCGCTGCCCGAGCTCCCCATCATCGAGAACCCCAATGTCCCGCCGCGGTACATTCTCGACGAGCTACACAAATATGCCGATGAGCTTCTGGAAGCCGAGGCGACCGAGTATGCGACCTCTCACATGTCCAAGGACTCGTCGCACAAGTTCATGTCGACCGTCATGGCCTCCGGAACCATGGAGGACAAAGTGTCGGCCCTGACATTGCTAGTGCAGGAGTCGCCGCTACACACCACTAAGGCGTTCGAGCAGCTGGTGGGTCTGTCGCGCAAGAAGAGTCGCAACGCCGCGTTGATGGCGCTGGCCGCGCTAAAGGATTTGCTGGGCCAGGGCGTCGTGCTTCCTCCAGACCGGAAACTGAAGCATTTCACACGGCAATCCGGGCTGATTTGCGCTCTGCAGGGGAAGTCCGTGCAATGGAAATATGGTGAAAAGCTGCCTGGCCAGCTCCAGAAGGTGCATTTGCTTGCATGGGCTTACGAGGATTGGCTCAAGAAACAATATTTCGAAATGCTCAAGATCATGGAGGGCTGGTCCAATGACGAGGTCGACTACTCGCGCAATCGGGCGGTGACATTCGTCTGGGAGCTGCTGAAGGAGAAGCCCGAGCAGGAGGAAAATCTGCTTCGGCTGCTGATCAACAAGTTGGGAGACAAAGAGAAGAAGGTCGCGTCCCGGGCGTCCTACCTTCTGCTGCAGCTACAGATCACGCATCCGCTAATGAAGAACGTCATCATCAACTCCATCGAAGCGGACCTTCTCTTCCGACCCAACCAGAGCGCCACCGCCAAATACTATGCCATAATCACGCTTAACCAAACGGTTTTGAGTGTACGGGAACAGGAGGTCGCCAACAAGCTTCTCGAGATCTACTTCAGTCTGTTCGTCGGGGTCCTCAAAAAGCAGAGAGAAAAGGAGAAGGAGGACAAGATCGAAGAAAAGAGGATCAACAAGTTTGGCCATGTCCAGGGTGGAGGTGGCAAGCCCGGGAAGCTGGCTAAGAAGAAGGCAGACAGAGAAGCAACGCAGGCCTGGAAGTCGGATGACGAAACCAGAGAGAAGCTGATTTCATCAATTCTTTCTGGTGTCAACCGAGCGTTTCCCTTTGCCAAGACAGACGATGAGAAGTAAGTACCAGCACTCATGGCTTCAAGGACTCTACTGACAGTGTACAGATTTGAAGTGCAGTTGAACACCATCTTCGAGGTCACTCACTCTTCCAACTTCAACACGAGCATTCAAGCCATGACCCTTATTCAACAGATTTCCACGACAAAGCACTACTCTACCGACCGTTTCTACCGCACCCTCTACGAATCTCTACTGGACCATCGCCTTATCACAACTTCAAAGCACATCATGTATCTGAATCTCTTGTACCGGTCTCTCAAGGCGGACGTCAGCATCAAGCGTGTTCAGGCTTTCGTGAAGCGCTTGCTTCAGATCATCCACATGCATGAACCGCCTTTCATCTGCGGAGTCTTGTACCTGATCAACGAACTCATCATCACGTTTCCCAGCATCAAGTCAATGCTTTCAGCACCGGAAGACAACGCGTCTGACGATGGGGAGGAACATTACGACGATGTGCCGGAGGATGGTACCGGTGCTGTTGTCAAGGAGAAGGACGTGTCGAAACAAGATGGTTATGATGCGCGGAAGCGGGATCCTGACCACGCAAATGCGGATCTGTCCTGCCTCTGGGAGCTCCTACCGTTGCAGGCGCACTACCACCCTTCGGTACATGTCCTGGCCTCGAAGTTGCTCAACCAAGAACCTATCAAGGAGAAACCTGACCCCACTATCTACACTCTCATGAACTTCCTCGACAAGTTCTCGTTCCGTAACGCCAAAACGAAAACTCAAGCAGTCCACGGATCCTCAATCATGCAACCCATGTCGGGTACTACCAAGGCTGCCGACTATCTCATCACTGGACGTGATGGCGACAGGAGCCACGATCCTCTCAACTCGGAACAGTTCTGGCGCAAGAAGGTTGATGAGGTGCGTGTGGATGAAGTTTTCTTCCACACATACTTTGAGAAGGCCGGCAAGGCGAAGCAAGCTGTCAGGAAAGACAAGAAGAAAGCGAGGAAAGAGGACGAAGACAGTGAGGATTCCGGAGAGGAGGAGATCTGGAAGGCGCTGGTCAATAGCCGACCCGAAGTGGAGGGCGGCGATGATGATGACGATGATGAAGGCTTCAGCGACATTGATATGGACGATATGATGAGCGATGATGGCCCTGGCATGGACGAAGGCGTCGAGCTCAACCTCGGAAGCGATGACGAAGACGTCCAAGCCGAGCCCGATTCAGATCAAGGTGAAGCCGATGATGGTATGGATGGCTTTGATCTCGACGATGAAGACGCCTTCGTCGATAGCGATGACGAAATTCCGGTCGACATCAACATGGATGATGGCACGGATGTCGAGGAGCTCGCGCCAGCTAAATCAGAGAAGGATAAAGAGAGGGATGAGAAGAAGGCCAAGAAGAGGAAGCTCAAGCATTTGCCAACCTTTGCTTCTGTGGAGGATTACGCGAAACTGATTGGCGATGATGATAGCGAATAGGCGATCTTCTGGATATGAAGTCAAAAGGGCCCCAGCGGATCATACTTATTTGACGGGAGCCGTGTTTAGCGACTGTAATCAGTCTAGTACCTGTGCATGATTCACATTCGTGTAGATATCCCCCAGTTTTGTAATGATTATTGTCTGAAAGCATGGTTCTGACCACTATGAATAGTCGCTCTGTCGCATACGACAATCTCATACGCGTGATATCGAATAGTGGATGATCGAGCTCGCAACCTGCCCGGCAGGTTCCATTCAATCGTTCGAGTGCTTGAGGTGTGGCTCTTACTTCTTAATGCAAAAAGGCTCCGATCCAAAGCGGTGCTGGCTTTAGTACTGAAAACTGTGGGGCCAATGACAAAATGTTACGCCACACAAAAATCTCGAACATGTTCGCAATAGCAAGTGATCTTCGCGGAGTCCTGCCCTACATAAATTACGAGTCAGACCTATTCCTCCTACGTTATGGCGACGATATCCTCGTAACGGTTCAGCACGGTTTCATCTTAAGAACTTCGTCCAACATCAACACCAGGAAGCCTCCTACATAATGAATCAACACAGTCTCCACGAGGAAGACACATCCAGCACATCTAGCTCATCCTGGCGTCGCCGTTTGAGGAAGCTTCACAATACCCCAGTCCTACCTCAACACAAAGGACAGGATCTACGGCTCACCACTTCCAAAGGCAGGATTTATATCCTAGATCAATTCAAAGACAAAGTTCCCTTGCCAGTGCAGAATCACGTCATCGCTATGCTCTCCGAGTTCGTAGGAACCTTCTTGTTCATGTTCATTGGCCTCGGAGGTAACAGCGTTGTCAACAACACCGCCGCCAGGGGCATGCAACCTGCGGGCGGAGACATGTCCGCAGATCCCTCCAAGATTTTGTTCATCGCGATGGCATGGGGAATGGCTGTGGTAGTGAACGCTTGGGCTTTCTTCCGCGTCTCGGGTGGATTGTTCAACCCAGCTGTATCTATCGCTATGGTGATTATCAGGGCTATTTCACCGCTGCGTGGGGTGCTGATGGTTGGGACGCAGATGGTTGCTAGCATTGTGGCGGCGGCGGTATGCTATGTGTTGTTGCCTGAGGGGAGTTTAGCGACTACGGAGTTAGGGGCACAAACGAGTGTGGTGCAAGGGGTTTTCATTGAGATGTTGTTGACGGCTCAGGTGGTACTAGCAGTTTTCATGCTCGCCACTGAGAAGCACAAGGCAACGTATATTGCACCAGTGGGTATCGGCTTAGCAGTCTTTGCAGCGATCATGATGTAAGCCTTCCTCCACGCCGCCCTTTCCTGTCGTATTCTAACAAGCGCTTAGGGGCGCAGCTTACACGGGTGCCTCCCTCAATCCTGCGAGGTCTTTCGCCGTCTGCGTCATATTGGGCAGTTTCACCACTTATCACTGGATATACTGGATAGGGCCTGCCATGGGCAGTTTGCTAGCGGTGTCGTTTTACCTGTTGATTAGAAAGCTGGAGTATTGGACAGTGATTCCGGATGTGGATCATTATGAGACGAAGATTGGGCATGATATTACGATCGTCAAGGATAGGGTTCAGACTCATCGTTCGGAAACAAAGGGAAAGGGTATGGCTCGCAGCAATAGCTCAATGACTTGAGATTGTGTTTTTGATTGGTAGTAGGAGCTTTCCGTGAAAATAGTGTTTGGCATGCCTCACTGGCTCCTCTTGTTCTTCAATAGACAGGCTTGTCAACAACAAGCTTTTCTCCATCCCAAAGCGGCCCGCCCGGGTGCGTGTAATCTGCATCCACTGCTTTACGGTCACCCATTGCCCGTGAGATCGTCATTCCTACAGGCACTCGTCAGTCATTGACACGATGACGCACACCACATGCATGCGGTGTCACCCACCTGGAGAATCCCCAGAGAATATCTCAGGAATCTTGACACCCGCCGGAAGCTCACCAGTCGAACTTCCAGTTACCGATATGTGGGCGCAGCTGGGGTACACTGCAGGCAGAGCAGTACTGATTAGCAATTTTCACAGGCCCGCTTTTCGACGTAGAATCACATACATTGAGCTCCGCCAGCCACCCAATATGCCCAGATGAGGTCGATGCGTAACAGGTACTGCCCTGAGGGCGTTTGTGGCGGAATCTTGAACACGAACTGTGTGCATTAGCTGCCCCGCCATCATTTCCATGGAAAGAAGAAAACGTACCCGCGGCACAGGGGTCTTCTCCTCGTTATACGCCAACCAAAAAACCGGCCACTTCGTGCCATTGCGATACTCGAAACCGAGGCTATAAACCTTCGTCCACTCCCCAGACCCATCATATTCCGTAACATCCACGCCATCTGGCACCTTCCCCAGATGCGCCAACACCGGTCCCGGGTGGTTGATATCCATGCCGTATTTACCGCAGCTGCCTCTGCCATCGGAACATCCATACCACATGTCATCCGTCCAATCTCTCGGGTCATACCTCATATGCGCGAACTCGATTTCGTCTCCTGCGTTAACGTGGAGGATGTCTGTAGCGCCGGCGTGCGCCATATTGTCGCGGCCACACCGGACCGACTCGGGTTTGTTTACGTATTCTGTGGGGAAATTATACCAGTGTTCTGGATCGAGGCCTGGCTGTTCGAACCAGGTATCGTTGTAGGGGCTGGTTTTGTTACGGATGTAGCGGGTGGGTTCTTGCCAGATGCCGTTGTGGGCGAGTCGGATGAAGGTAACTTGAAGGTTGTTAAGAGGTATGTTTGGGGCTAGGAGGAGGAGATGACCTACAGTGACCATGGACTACAGTGGTGGTTGCTGCAATTGCAGCGATGACAACCTTGGACACCATGTTTAGGACGTGACAGAGTGTTATCCCATTTTCCGATAAGTGGGACCTATACTTATATCTTCTAGATACTAATGCAAATGCAATCATACACCTGCTCCGCCGCAGTCATAAAACTCACCTTGGACCCGGAATAGCACCCGCAGTCCCAAGTAAATTAGATGGTGCGCTTGGGTTAATTCATAGGGCCTTACAGAAAGCGTTACTTTAGCCGCGATTCACAAACAATGATCATGGGAGTTGTTGCAGCACTTTAATATACAAGTAGGCGGGCGGCCTCGTGGAACATCGCCAATCATCGACCACAGAATTGCAGAAAGCTTCGGAAGTTTTCTTCGGGAGACCCATCCGACAATTTGCCTGGGTGCTGCTGGTGGACGGACATTGCGCGAGAAACGTGGGGAAAAATCGTTGTGGGTTTACCCGGGTTCGACGCACTACCTGTATGTGGCTCTCGTGAACGCGTGACGATAGACTCAATGGTTTAAGAAGGTCGATTCGGATCGCATGGATCTTAGACGCAGATGGGTTGCAGGGCTGAAATGCTCGCTTCCCAAAGACACGACATCTGGACAGGCTAGACATAGTTATTAGTCACTAGACCTGGGTATAGTTTAGCGTACTTTTCGCTCTCCATTACAAGCATTGGATCTTTCGACATCGTCTTTCCTCGCTCCCGTCGTTCGACACCCTGGTTAACCAATGCAATGAGCGTATCATGCCAATATCAGCGCATCATTCGTCGAGATTACGGCCGTAACGCTACCCTCTTCTCTACAAACATTTTAAGAGCGAACCGTGGCCATGTACGAAAACTGCAGGCGGCCAAAATAGGAAGACATTCTCCCATGTGACTACCTACTTCTTATTGGCAAACTTTAAGTAGCCCAGCCACTGACGCCATACCTCCCTGTCTTCGGTCACTTTGCCGCGTTCAGGCTCAGTAACCAAGCATAAACCTTCACCTTCAACTGCACCAGGCACTTCTCAGTCTGGCATCTTTCCCAAGCAGTCTCAATGTAAAGGCATTCAGTCCTCAATTTGGCCTTTCTATTCAAAACCCTCAAGGTATTTGCTAAGCCCTTCGCCGCAGAGCACATGTTAGCTGTGGGAACGAGGCCGGCGCAACCACGTGTGAGACGTGGGCGATCATCAACGGTGGTCTACGTTCCGGCTCACCCGCTCTCATTATTACCGACAAAAAAGGCCATTTGTACTCTCCTGTAGGTCACCACATATCGTCCCTCCCTTTAATCATGCATTACGACTTCTTCCTCTTCCCCTCACCCAAGAAATTTAATCCACACCGGTGGCTTGAGGTTCCGAGGCCTTTTTGCGAGGACGTTTGAGTGGGGACCGAGGAGCTGCATTCGGCAGACACTTGCTTTGTTGAAGCTGAAGGTGCGCTTGGTACGATATCGGCTGTCGGACCGTGAGTATAGCGATGTTCCATGTCAACATGCAACTAAGCTCTTTCAATGAAGGGAAAAGGACGCGGAGGCGGTGCATAGACGAGAGAGTGTTTGGCCGCTATGGAGACGTTTTTGGCGAAATAGTAATAGATGTTGTCAAGTGTCGAGCCCCTTATATCCGAGATACGAAGACTCTCCATACTCGAAGGAAGACATTTATCAGGCCGAGTCAAGCGGAGAACAGCAACGTACTGTCTGTCATTTTCAGTGGTAAGATTATAGCCGATTTTGAGGTGGCGAAGGTGTGAAAGTGTATTGAAACTTCTACAGGTTAGCACGCAGGAAACATTTTGGGTCGTAGCTTTGAGGTATCTCCATTTATACTCCTGCCGCTCAGGTAGATGGTTACATGTAGCGTTGCTAAGCCGACTAAAGTCGTACAGATCTCTCAGCCGCCCGTTCACAAAATTGTAGCCCACACCGCTTACCCACCCCCAAGTATGTTCACTCATAATTGCTACATGCTAGAAAACATTCTGTAACAGGGAAGACGAAGGCGTTCTGAAAGTCCTGAAGTTAGCAATCCTAGCTTGCGATGTTGAAGACTGACTAGAACGTGATCTTACGTAATCAAGCGCTCGTTCAAATGTTCCTCCGCGAGCTGCTTGAACGTACAGCTCCACCGCAACACGGCCGGTCTCTCGTCAACTCTTACCATGGCGTCGCGCACCCGTCTGGCAGCCTCGACGGCTTCCAACCTCATACGGGCTTCAAGATGGCAATCGCTGGCCCGAACATCCCCCCTCGCCGCCGCCTCGACCGCCTCCTCTACCCGCGCCTTCAGCCAGCTCAACGTGCACAACGCTGGCTCTTCGCATAACACGCCCAACATCTTCTCCTCTATCGGCCAGCTAGGCGCAGCATCTGGCCCGCCAACGTACTTCCAGTCCTCCAAGCGCACGCCGACCAACACCATTGTCCGCTTCGTGCCGCAGCAAACAGCATGGATCGTAGAGCGCATGGGCAAGTTCCACCGCATCTTGGAACCCGGACTGGCTATCCTGATGCCGGTACTTGACCGGATCGCCTACGTAAAGAGCCTGAAGGAAAATGCGCTTGAGATCCCGAGTCAGAGCGCCATCACGGCCGACAACGTTACTCTGGAGCTTGATGGTGTTCTGTACACGAGGGTGTTTGATGCATACAAGGCAAGGTGAGAATTCCTTCCTCCAGCTCATGTGATCGATGCTCATCCCAACAGCTATGGCGTCGAAGATGCTGAGTACGCCATTTCGCAGCTCGCGCAGACCACGATGCGTTCCGAGATCGGCCAGCTCTCGCTGGACCACGTTCTCAAGGAACGCGCCAACCTCAATGCCAACATCACCGCCGCCATCAACGAGGCCGCGCAAGACTGGGGCGTCACCTGCCTGCGCTACGAGATCCGCGACATCCACGCCCCCGAGCCCGTCGTCGAAGCCATGCACCGCCAGGTTACCGCCGAGCGCTCCAAGCGCGCCGAGATTTTGGAGTCTGAGGGTCAGCGTCAGTCTGCCATCAACATTGCTGAGGGAAGGAAGCAGTCGGTCATCTTGGCCTCTGAGGCTCTGAGGGCCGAGCAGATCAACTTGGCGAGCGGAGAGGCCGAGGCCATCATCGTGAAGTCACAGGCCACAGCCAACGGCATTGACGCCGTCGCGCGCTCCATCGCACAGGGCAAGGACGCCGCACAGAGCGCCGTCTCGCTCTCCGTCGCCGAGAAATACGTGGATGCCTTCGCCAACCTAGCCAAGGAAGGCACAAGCGTCATTATCCCGGGCAACGTTGGCGACATTGGCGGCATGATTGCCAGCGCAATGGCCGTCTATGGCAAAGTGAACAATGCACAGGTTAAGGGCATTGCGGCAAACATGGTAGAGGGCGGCCAAGACTCTCCCGCAAGCAAGAAGATTGCGGAGCTTGAGGCGGAACTGGCGGCTGTGGAGAGCGAGTCGGGAGGTGTACAGAGTGCCATCAACAAAGCGATGGACCAGAGGCTGAATAAGAGATAGACACTCGGAGTTGTAGTATCAATGATGGGTTGGGATATGGCATAAATGTACATTACAGCGCTGTATTAACAGGGTCGCCAACGAGCGAGCATAGCATTGGATATCAGGGTCGCCCCAAAAGTAGGCGTCTTGTTTTCGCCGAGTCTCCTCTCTGATGGGAAGACTCCACTTTTCGAATGCTGGTAGAGAGCAAAATAACACTATATTGACCGTCCAAGTTCCTCAGCTGCCGTATAGTTTCTCTATCACATCCTTGATCATCTCAGCAATCTGCACACCATCCTGCCATATCTCGTCATGGCCATATTTCAGGTCTTTGATCTCTACTACCCTTGTCCGCGTGCTTTCATCCTCGTCTGTCCAGCCCTCGTATTTCAGCTTCGCCAACATGACGTCCCTCTGGGCAACTTCCACAAGCTCATCTTCCACACTATGTCCTAATACCACCAGCCTCGCGCCGGGCCACGCAGACTCCTTGTACGAACCGGAGACCGGAGACACGGCATCGTAGGTGGAGGCATCTCCGAAAGCACCTCGAATAATATCGTTGTAAATGCGTGAGATGTTCTCCGGACATGTCGGCGGCTGGTGGTTTTGAAGAAATAATGGGATAGAATAAATGCCCTCCAGGAGTATCAGGGCCTCCGGCTGTGTAGAGCAAGGCTGATTCAAGCCGATGCCGGCGACGCATTGCAAGACGAGTGTCGCACCACATGAATGCCCGACGCCAACCCAGCGCGTAACGCCGTGCTCTTTATTCAGAAACTCGATCGCTCGATGCACATCCTGTATATGGTGGGGATGCTGCACATTCCTTTCGGGATCGTCCGGCTTGCTAGGCTGGGTGGCATGGTTTGGGTAGGGAGACAAGCGATAATTGATACTTGCTATACCAGCAATCTTCTCCACGGCGCCTGGGTGCATTTGCTCAACGCGCTTGATCGTGGGGTGCACGCATCGCGAGTCCTGCGTGGGATCGCGCCATGCGCCGCCGTGGATGTAGACAATCCACGTCGTATTATTGGGGTCGGACTGGGAAATTGGGCGCGGGAGCCAGAGGTCTAGAGTTTGCAGGCTGGCTGATGGTGAGGTGTAAGGGATAGCGGAGTGGTATATGGGATAATCTGAAGTGGTAGATGTGGTTGAGGTGGCCATGTTTCGTTTCGTGGTTGTCAAACGTCGAACGAACGGGATATACGCGGGGAGATCGGTTGGCACGAGGCTTGTGGAGTGTCGCCCACGGTAGCGCACAATACAAAGTCACAACACCCGACAACATACTAAGGATGCCAGTATAGTGTTTCAATTGTGTTTTATTCGAGCCGCTGATGGCTACAAACTACATACAACATCGATGATGGTCTCGTACACCACTCCATCTTGCTCAAATTACATATTACCAGAACCCAATGCAGGCAAGTCCGGACCCCATCCTGGAGCAGTGCCCAATCCATGACGCCGTTGCAGTGAAGCAAATCAATGCAGACCCAGAGGTATCTTAAGGACCGAAATGGGGTAGCCAATCGGCTACCAACCCCAAGTTTTTATAATGTTGCGAGGCGTAACTGCACGACAGCGAAGTGTTTACAAGAAGGCAGCGAC
>Ga0247740_1000772_pt1 | contig 14356 bp, 11 predicted proteins | sample UWRJL148409B2_FD_180942 | JGI IMG/M metagenome (GOLD analysis project Ga0247740, IMG submission 180942) | Plant litter microbial communities from Arlington Agricultural Research Station in Wisconsin, United States - UWRJ-L148-409B-2 | ecosystem: Environmental > Terrestrial > Plant litter >...
CGCGGCATCATCACTGAAGCTGAACCCGGCCGCATCGATGGCGGCGAAGACGGCGTCGGCGACGTCGCAGCCCTCGGTCTCGAGGCCATCCTTACCACCCCCGAACAAGCCGAAGACTTCGTCTCCCTGGGTATCAACTGGCTCGCACCCGCATTCGGCAACGTACACGGCAAGTACGGACCCAGGGGCCCGCAATTGGACTACGAGCGTTTGAAGAGGGTGCATGCAAAGGTGGGCGACAGGGTGGATTTGGTGCTGCATGGCGCAGGGAAGGAGTATTTCAGTAACGAGAAGATGTTGAGGAGCGTTATTGAGTGTGGTGTTGCGAAGATCAATTTGAATGATGCCGTGAATGATTCTTTCGTGAGGGTCATGCAGGAGAAGGCAGGGAGTGCGCCGTTGACTGCGTTGTTGGAGGAGGCGACGAACGAGATGCAGAAAGATGTTGAGAACCACATGGATTGGATGGGTTCGACGGGTCAGGCTTGGTAGGAGTGAAGTAGTGCCATAGGGATCTTAATACAAACATGAGCGTTGCTGTATGAATGTGCTATCTCAATCATGATGTCTGAATTGAAAAGCGGGATGTGATCTACAACAAATGTGTGCATTGCTTATTGTTGCAAGAGTATATCGATATAACATGGCATTCTATGGGTATTTTTCTGCCACCTCTCATTTAAGCTGTAATCTCAACAGCATCTAACTTCACACCCTCAAGCTTACCGTTTGCCTGCCCCTTCGCATATCCATTACTCTTAGGCGCCAACCCTTCAACATAATCCCTTACAATCTCATCAAACCCAGCATCCCTCACGAACCCCAAATCCAACGCCTTCTTATTATCAAACAGCGCGGGCCACGAATCCAGAATCTTCTTCAAGGTAGGCTCCTCCTTCATCTCAAGCAGCGCAAGCTTATCCTTCCCACCGACCCTCGCAAGCGAGTCCATCATATCTTGCACCGAAACTCCGATGCCGGGGAAGTTTAGACTGCGGTCGAATTTGGCAAGGCGGTTGAGGTCGAGTTTTGTAGCGGCGTACACGAGGTTCTGGACGAGAATGCGAGGAGAGCAGAGCCAGTGTCTCCATTGCTTGTCTTCGATTGGGATGACGCATTTAATTCCGTTCATAGGTTCGCGGATCATGCCGCTTATGAAAGAGCTCGCGGCGGCAGTGGGCTTGCCTGGGCGGACGGAGACAGTGGGGAAGCGGAGGGAGATGCCGTCGATGAAGCCGCGGCGGGTATATTCGGCGACAAGGTACTCGCACATCATCTTCTCAGCGCCGTAACTCGTCTCTGGCGTGGGCATCTGAGATTCCGTAACAGGCAGCGTAACGGAGTTGTTGTATACCGCCTGACTTGAAGCGTAGATAACTCTCGCGCCGGGGCATGTGTTCTTGATCGCGTCCAAGAGCGCGCGGGTAGCATCGAAGTTCGCTTTCATCCCAAGCTCGAAGTCGGCTTCCGCGCCTGAGGACATGATGCCGTGGAAGACATAGACGGCTTCGACGTCCTTAGTGACGACGGAGCTTGATTGCGTGCAGAGGTCTGCTTTGATGGCCTTTGCTTGGTTTGAGCGGGCATTGGAGGGAATAGGCGGCTCGATTATGTCGGTGAGGATAAGGGAGTGTGCGGCGCTCTCGTCGTCGAGGAGCTTCTTTGCTACGAGTTGGCCGATGAAGCCCGCGGCTCCTGTAATGAGAACACGCATGGTGTCTTTTGATAATCAAAAAGTAGTATTATTGAACTGTTCCGAAAGCGTTCCGAAAGCCAAGATACGAGGGGAAGGATGGAATATCGACAAGTCGTGCGAAAGCATGCCGCCTTTCCTAATATACCTAGCCATTCTCCAGCAACACACCGGCTGCCGTTACCGACCTCGATAGCGTCAAAGGCGGTTCTTGCGAGATTCCCCTCGCCGTCGCATATCCGCCGAAGCTAGATGCGACGATCTAGGACCGAGCGTTGATGATGGGGATGGCTCGCCGCTGGCAGCGAAGCTATCGGCGTTTTCGCCGGACCCACTCGCCGGGTAGTCGCCTCGGTAGAACGGCGAGCGACGCGTCTTCCGCAGCCAAACAGGTGCGTTCCGATATAAGCGCAAAAGTCGCATCGTACAGATCCGACAGAATTTGTTACTTCCAAGCTGGACTCATCGAACAAGATGGCAGACTCCGTTGTTTCCGTCGAAGAGATCAAACAGCATGCCAGCGAGAATGACTGCTGGGTCGTAGTCGATGACGTGGTGTGGGATATAACGGAATTCATTCCGAAACACCCTGGTGGCAATGAAAGTGAGTGACATGTGAGCTTAATCGTGAACTGGACTGATAGTTGCAGTAATCTCCAAGCATGCTGGACACGATGCCTCTCTCGCCTACAATTCCGTCCATTCTCCCTCGCTCATATCAAAAACCCTTGGCCCTACAAAACGAAAAGGCAAAATCGATTCAACAACAAACACAGACCTGCTAAAGCCGCCGCCAACAGTAGAAGCACAGCCAAAGCTTGAGGTCGGTGCAAAGCCTCCTCTAAGCACTCTAATCAATAGCTATGACTTCGAGGCTGTGGCTGAAAAGACGTTGACAAAGAAGGCATGGGCGTTCTACTCTTCAGCTGCGACAAACCTCGTGACACGAGATGCGAATAGGAGCATGTTTGACCGGATATGGTTCCGCCCAAGGTTACTGAGGAACATCAGGCACATTGATACTAGGACGAGCATTCTTGGCCAGGATGTGAAGATGCCTTTTTTCATCAGTCCGGCTGCTATGGCGAGACTGGCGCATCCGGATGGTGAATTGGCGCTTGCGAGAGGTGCTGAGAAGTTCGGCATTGCCCAATGTGTATGTTTCAGGGATGGCTTCCTGCACCAACATGCTAACGAGTCCAGATTTCAACAAATGCTTCCTACACCATGGCCGAAATCACAGCAAGCGTACAGCCAAACTCAATACCCTTCTTCTTCCAACTCTACGTCAACAAAGACCGATCCGCTTCCGAAGCTCTCCTCAAAGACGCGGAAAAGAACGGTATGAAAGGTGTATGGTTCACCATCGATGGCCCGGTTCAAGGAAAACGAGAAGGCGATGAGCGTGTCAAGGTCGAGTCTGCGACCTTCGCCAAAGCAGCGATCAGCGGCGCTCAAGCAACGAATGACACAAAGGGCGGAGGTCTTGGACGGACTATGGGCGGCTACATTGATGACACTTTCAACTGGGACGACATAGCGTGGCTTCGAAAATCGACAAAGTTGCCGATCGTTGCGAAGGGCGTTCAAACGGCTGAGGATGCGGTGTTGGCTGTAAAACATGGCCTGGACGGCATCGTAATAACCAATCATGGAGGCCGCAACCTCGATACGTAAGTTTCTTCTCCTACTTAACATATGCAAGCATCCACTGACGCACTCGTAGTGCTCCACCATCTCTCCTCACTCTCCTCGAAATCCGGCGCCACCACCCGGAAGTCTTCCAACATCTCGAAGTCTACGTCGACTGCGGCGTTCGAAGAGGTACCGATATCATCAAAGCCCTTTGCCTCGGTGCGAAAGCGGTAGGAATGGGCAGGCCCTTCCTGTACTCACTGACATATGGCCAAGAAGGTGTTGAACACTTTATTGATAGTAAGTTCGCTCCATCATCTTGGATGTAGGGCCTTTACTAAAACTTTTGGCAGTCATGAAAGACGAGATGGAGACTACGATGCGTCTTCTAGGCATCACCAGTCTCTCGCAATGCCACCCTAGGTACCTTAACATCTGCGACGTTGAGCACCTCATTCCGAAAAGCCTAGAATCTCCGCTTCCGGAGATCCCACAATCGGTACCGCGATCGAAGCTGTAGATTCATTCGATCAACTCTGGGTGGAAGATTTGGGCAATTTTACAGCATGTTCAAGTCGTATGAATCCATCGAACCTGCCACAGGTCTTGCGACCACGTCGCTGGTCGTGAAGCGAGGCTCGGTGCATGACGCCATCGTGACATCCAGAATCTGCTGAGAAGCTTGTTTGTGCACGCGCTGGAGTCAGTCGAGGTCATATCAAGGTTCAAGCAGGTGTGTTTGACTTGAAGCGCGAGTTTGGGTGAAGTCTTGATACATTTTGGGACAGAGTCATAGATACATGTAACTGAGCCAGCTTAATGCGCCGATGTCAAAGTAGGGTGCTTTATAACCACCCAGCAAGAACGTATAAATTAAATAATGCAATACAAAATGTCAAAAAGACTGGCGGAGCTTTTGCTGGTGTTCGGTGCATGCGGTGTGTAGCGCAATACCCCACAAATATGTGATGAGCCAGAAAATCACTCCGCCGGCCAGTGATCAAAATCGCCTTGACCGAGCAACGTCTCATCGAACCCGAACCCATACGAACCAATTAGATCGTACATATTATACCCATCCATGTAATCGACCCCTGTTCCACCTAACCCGATTGAATTGACAGTTTCCAAGGGCCGCGTCTCGCTCGCATCGTGTTGACTTGGTGGCACAACAGTAGTACTCGCTGGCGTTCCGGGAGCATCGAAATGCTTCAAAAGCTCTTTAATACCGCGGGCTATGTGTCGCGTGAGATGTTTCTCATTCAAGCTCTCGGCAACCTTTGCGAGGAAGTTGGCCGACCGTCTCGAAAGCGAGAGCACCTGGCCAATATTGAAGTTCAGGCCCAGTCCTACAGGCTCCGTCGCCCATTCCGGTGATGCTGCTTGGGTCACGCCGCCCCATGTTTTCGCCATTTTCAGCAAGAACGTTGCACAGAAGGCGATCATGGTGTGAGTAAAGATGGGTACGGCGGTCATCGCACGTCGCAAATCTGGTTCTTCGAAGATGAGCGTCAAAGTGCTTGTAGCTGCTGAAATTGCGATATTGGCAGCTTCTCGTCGGTCGTAAGAAAGTGTTTCCGAAGAAGCGGCACTTGGAGGCGGTAATGCACGTAGTGCGAGGGAGTTGAGCTGGAAGCGTGCGAAATGATAGTACAACACGATTCCTTTGGAAGGGTATGATCCAATAGGTGCACTGTCTGCCGATCTAGGCTGCCAAAGTAGTCGCCACTGTTCGATCGCGAAGTTGTACATGCGTAGTTGTTGAAAATCCGCTTCCGTGAGAGGCTGCTCCGGGTCGCTTCCGAAAGTTTGGTAGGCTTCGGTAAGTGTTTTGAAAAGAGCTACCTGCGCGCATAGCCTGATGTCGCCGGGCATTGTATTCGGGGTGTCAAGAAATCGTTCAATGTTCTTGGTAGCGACGTCCTCGTGGAGTAGTGGTGGTCTTCCATACGCTATGCTGAACTGTCGTTCGCAGACATAGACTGCGTACCATAGTTGGACATTGTCTCGTTGATCTGCATGGCCTCGCATGAGTTTGTGGAATGACTGATGCAAGTTCATCTCGATTGCATGGCGAACGGCCAAGCCCGACAACTTGTAGCTCAAATTCGAAAGATAGAATGCCGCGAGACATAGAGCACGGATATCATCAAGGCTATTGACTCGAGAAAGGAGGGTACTATATGTCAGTGTGACGAATACGTTGTAGCACTTCTGTAAGGCTTCACTTTTTCCGGGGGCGTGCATTGCCGCTATTGTAAGGATTGCGGCTGTGAGAAGTGTAGAATGGCGCCTTGCATCTTGTAGAGTGTGGTGAGGGACCAGCATGCCGGCCCAGAGAAGTTGATACACATTTTCCATATACCAGTTGAAAAGGACCTCTGCTTCGCTTTGTGAGATGATGCCTTGGCCGATAAAGTCGTCTTTCATCGAATTGATGTCGGACTTGCGTCGCACGTTGCTGCGTAAATTGCGAATTCTGGTGAGATCGTATAAGCTCCTCATCGGTGCTGGTACTAATTCAGATTCCTCGTCCAAGTCAGGTTCCACTGAATTTTCCCGCGTCATATCCATTGGGGGGACGACCATAGTGGTGTGTGCGCCGTTCTCGGACGAATCTAGTGGGCTGATAACCGATGTGATAGGAGTCCTCTCGGCTACAGATGCGAGACCTGGAAGCTGATTGTGGCGGAGAAGAAGTTGGACAGCATTCCGCAAAAGGGAGAGCTCTGCCGCGGCGTTTGATTTCCATCTACGCTCGTCAGGGATTTTCGGTCTTCATCAAAGTTCGATAGTACTTACATGGCGTCTTCGTCTTGAAATCTCTGGTTGGGATTATGAGGAACACAATGGAGATTGCTGCGGAGACATTTTGAACATTTCTGCTCACCGGCTACCGGCTCGCACTTGATCTTGTGCCTCTTACATTCAGCGCCTACATGCAACATAAGTATGGAGCGTCAAACTGCCCAGCTCGGCTAAACCAAGAACTCACATGCTCTGATCTTCGCGATGCGTGCAGACTGTGACTGGGGGCCCGCGCTGTGATCGGCATCATCGTGTGAACGTTTCTGAGACATGGCAACGCCATTGGCGCGCTCAAAAAGTACAACGTGGAGCTTGGAACGTTGCGAAGGTGTGTGTTATTGCTTGGCTCAAATAACAACGCTTCGCTGATCGTCAATTGATGGGCTGGCCTGTTCGTGGCTGAGATTTGCGAGGGAAAGGCCCAGCGATGAGGTTCACGCATCTAGCTCCGCTTTTTCGGAGATGCTTCGGATCTAAACATCCGACATCTCCACTGTCGTCCACGCTCAAGCTTCTTTCATCCCGTCGTCTTCCCCTTCCAACCCACACATCACCCCATCTACCTTTCATTATCACGCGAAGTACAGTATCCCTTCTTGTCCATTTTTATCAACGTGCAAGGGACAGTCTTCTCGCTAGCGCGGCTGGCACATATCTCACCCAATGGACACTATAATTAGCAATTGCGTAAGACTTGTCTCGACGCCCACCCGAATCGTATGAGAGGACCTCATTCGGACTACTATCCTGAAGAGACTCGATTCGGTGTGACGACTTTCACGTGTGAGTATCATGGGCAGACGCACTGACACAGGCAAGCCACACCGACCAACAGCGCAAGCTGTCTGGCACAGGTCAGTCGACACTTCTCTTCATTGGTTGAAGCCATGTGGGACGACTGCTCTGGCACTATCGCATCCCGCCTCATGCAGTCTGACTTCGTATCCTGCGCGACTTGATGCCGGTTCACAACCTCTTCCACACCAAGCCCCACGATGCTTCTTACATCGTCACCCGTCTTGTGACCTCAGACCAGGAACGCATCTACGTTACAGGAATAGATACGTCGCAAAGTCGCGCAAGGCCCTGGCGTACGACTGACCCATTTGTCACTGAAGCGATTCTAGCCTTTCGATGCTTTTTGACCTTGGCACTTTCTTTGAGCGGACGTCAACCCATTCTGGAGCCTCTACACCCGCGATTTAATATACAAGTACTAGTTGTGGGTCTCTTTCTATCACATTGCTTGAGAAAGGCCCCTTCAATACCTCCAACGCAGGCTGGGCGGGTGCGCGATCCGGTCTCAGCACGGATCTATTTTCGCTTTCACCCAGCACTACGACTTCGCATGGTCTTCGTGTCACGATAGACAACATTTACGAGAACTCGTGGTATCTGATGTCTCTGGGTTGGGTCACCGACCTCCGCATACCCCACATGAGAAATTGTGGGGATGCAGTCGGAGACGCCACCACAGTCAGCCACCCAAAGGGCAGATCGTTTACCCACTCTTCATTTGGTACCCGGCTAGCCGTATATGCAGCGACCATGTTCAAGTAATAATGTCAAGCACGTATTTGGAAGGGTCAAACGCCTCCGCATGTTCGAGAAGCATGATCGCGCGCTAGTAATCGCTTAGCTTCAACTCAATCTACACCTCCCTTTACATTGGGCTTGACTGATACAATCTTCATGTTACTTCTAATGCTTGCCCGGCATATGGGATGGCTTAGGCTATTTATGCCAACGCCAGTAATTGCTTTCCATATATTCTACATTCTTTACACTATACGGATAAACGCGCTGACCTCTTACAGCTCACAGATACACCATTACGCGACCACCCCCTGCACTTCCGAACGAAGTCACATCGCCACGGTGATTTGCACGACACTGGGCGATCATGATGGCAAGGCGAATGTTCACTACCCACGCAATCAACGTCACCCCTTTACACACCTTCCGAGTTCGCTTGCATGCCGCCACCAACGTCTCCTGCCGAACCGGGTCGTTGTGCCTAGTCACGCGAGAATGCGGACTAGACCTGGAAGCCGTTTTATTGTATCGTGCGCCGTATGCTTGTATATCGCGGCCTACTCGAGCCCTAGACCCGGGATCTGAACTGGATAATGACAGATAAGACCTTGGCAAGTTCAAAGGTAGAAATATCTTAACCTTGCAGTTCCCGGATCATCAGCATTGCCACAATCGCTCCCGTTCTTGTCCTATAAGACTATCAATTCGCCGAAATCTTTTCTCACGTCGCGGCAGTATAACTTGTCGAATTTGGAATCGTCGGCGAGATGAAGCTTTCATTCGGACTTGCGGCGCTCGCCGGTAGTGGTCAGTCTCCACGCATTGTCTATACGAATGTTTTTTGACGCAGGTCTCAGCATACGGTTGGCCATCGTCTAAAATCACCACCCGAGCGGAATCCGCGGTTTCGTACACCGACCCAGATACGGGCTTCGTCTTCTCAGAGTTCAAGGCTGCGTTCACTCTCCAGAGCAACATTGTCTACCGCTTCGCTGTGGCTAGTAACGCGCCATCCGGCGCTTATGACGTCGTAATTCAAGTTGTCAGCCCAAACCAAGTGGGATGGAATGGACTTGCGTGGGGTGGCAACATGGTCAGGAACCCTCTCACTGTTGCGTATCCGAACGGAAACAGGGCTACCGTGTCATCGCGCTGGGCAACGTGAGTCAATACACCTCCGCCATCTTCACAACCCCCCCAAAAAGCTAATTCGTGAACGTAGCGGTCACACGACACCCACTTCGTACACCGGCGCAACCTACACTCTACTCACCAATGGCCAAAAGTCGAACGGCTCGCACTGGCAATTCACCGCAAAGTGCAGTGGCTGCACAACCTGGACCGGATCCAACGGCGCGCAGCGCATCAACCCAGGCGCCACCTCGCAACGCCTCGCGTTCGCCTGGTCGCCAACCAAACCCGGCTCCCCAGGGTCAAACACCTCCACCATCGCCGTCCACGATACCCCCAACTACTGGTACCATGACTTCTCCAAGGGTCAGAACCCCAACTTTGCGGAATTGCTGGCTAGGAACGGTGTTTCATAGGGGAGAACTCGTGACGCAATGGTGACCTAAGTTGGCATAGGAGGAGAACTGGTACATAGCTATGATAAAATTTGCATTCGTCGAATATATTGCCTGCATCATATCGCAGTTGCTATTTTTACTGCGGATCCACCATATTTGATGATCCTGAATTGAGCCGCAAATGCTATTTTGGCAGCAAATCGCATCGTGCGATGCCGAGTCTCTGTTTTTCGTCACCACCGATGATTCGGTATTTAGTTTAGTAGAAACAACGATAATAATTGTTCCCAATAGAACACTGTTTGAGTACAGAGTTGATACCCCAGCTTTTCAGCTGCGAGAGGAAGAACCCCCGGATGGCTCTTTTCAAAAGTCACAAAAGTGTTTCATAGAAGGGTACCCTGCGAAGACGGTTTTCATAGCAGTGAGCGCAAAGTGCAGAAAATGCCAATTGCTATTCAGGAACGAAAACACGACACTCTAGCTACACACCAATCTGCATTCGATGAAGTATACAAGTGGCAACGAAGACGAAAAAGCGAGTGTAAACAGAAACACCGCCACGGCTAATGCCGCCCATCCGCCCCCACATTTGATTGACGCAGCGGCCCGCCAGTATATTAAACAAACAAGCTATCACCGCACAACTGCCGAGCGCGAAATGTGGAGAAGAGAGAAAACGCCACATGGAGCTAGCTGACGACGGATGGGAGAATGCAATATAGTTCTGTCTATGCTTTGATGGCCATCTCGCCCAACGGCATCGCTTGGAGCCCTGTAGTAATAGATTAGTATGTTGGGAGTGTTTAGTTGGAGAGATTGGGTAGAACTTACAGCCGTCGACGTCCTCGGGTGCTTGTTGCTTCTTGTTGCAGGCGCTGTATTGTGCGTCGGACTGGACGGTGAGACCGGCCTTGGGGCAGGCCTGGTTGAGGGTGCAGCCGTTGTCCATGGCCTTCTGGAGCGAGTCGCCCTCCCATCCGAAGACGTAGTCACCGTGAGCGGCGGAGCCACTGTGCATCATTAGCGTCACTTCCCCACAAAGATCAGCGCAGGATTGAGGCTTACCCGAGGTTCATGCTGTAGACGAACGGCTTGGAGCCATCAGTGGGCCACAGGTTCTTGTCGGCAAAGGAGGTCACGTTCCACATAAGCTCGTACATGATCTGGGGAAGCTTGACGGGGTGAGTCGAGGGGCAAGCACCGCCGCCGGAGGCGCCGGAGCCCTGGCCGTAAGCGACGTGGCTCTGGTGGTTGGGAGAGTCGAGGTTGACACCGTCCCAGCAGGCGGGGAAGATGATGGTTTGACGGATCATCTTGCACTTGGGGTCCGAGGGAATGGCGACAGTGTCAGTTCCGGAGCAAGGCGCACCACCCACGAAGGTACCCTCGTTGGGCGATGTCCAGCATCGATGGCAGATGTTGCCCTTGGAGACTTTGCCGTCGTCGGTGTTGGAGGCGGATCCAGCAAGCATACGGAAACCCTTCAAAGCATTAGACCCATCGCATTGATACATTTTCAGACGAGCTTACCTTCTTGAACGCGGTCGTCTTTCCGCTAGGGATGTAGTACAGATCCATACCACCCTTGTTGATGAGCTTGCCCTGAGGACCACCGTTTCCGACCTGGGGAACGCGAGTGTATGTTCCGTTCTTCGCCTTGAAGAACATGACTGCGGTCCAGTAGTTGGACTTGTCCTGCACGAACGAGCAGGATGTGCAGGTCGACGTCTTGGCGAGGTCAACGGTAGGATCCATGGTGACGTTGAAAGCGTTGCCTCCAATGATCTGGTGCAAATGGGGAGTGTACTTCATTCCCGGGTTGACGAGAGGATCTGTTCGCTCAACAACAAGTTGTGAGCAAGCAAACCGCAGCATCTGCTGGGCAGCAACATCCTGTGCGAAGAACGCAGCGACGGCGGCGAGAGTAGCCCACTGCATTTTGGCTAGTGACTGTCGTGTCGACCTTGATCCGAGAGGTGGACTGGAGAGGGTGTACTAGGACTGAAACACAAAGAATGAAGGCGGCAGCAGAACAAAAGCCGTGTTGGATTCGTGCTCTTGCCTTATATCAGAATAAGGACCCCAGTTGCCACCGACAGGCTAACTGCCGACCGTGCAGAAACTTGGTCGTTGATTTTCTCGACATTATGGGGTAATCTAAGTCATTTAATGATTGGGCGCAAGCACTTCGTGTCCGATATTGTGCCCGCATCCTCTTCCGGAAGGCGTCTCCCTCACGACTTCTGGATGGCCCAAGAAGTAGCAACGGTAGAGTGCCACGCGGAGGCATCCGAGCACCCGTGGATCATGTAATAGCGATATCCCGTAGTTCCGGATGCATGGCACCCTTCTGGCGGGTAGCATAGTGCTACTGCGGTGTGGGTACGCAGAGTCACACTTCTATGGTGAGACCAAGTCACTTGGCATGTCGAATAAGGTGGCAAACTCTCCACAGGAGCAGATGCTTGGGAGACCCACCTATGAGATGGGGTGAAAGAGGAAGGCGCATGACCGGAATGCTCTGGTCCGCTTGGCCATCAGCGACGCTTGGGTACTAATGCAGAGATGCGAGATGATGGTAGTACACAAGAGGAAAGAATCTACGTCACAGCGTAGATGATGCATACCACGAGTTCCGCAGAAAGGTTCGAGATGCAGCGAAGCATGAGGAAGCGCGATATCCTGAGGGCGATCGGCCGATTCGCCTAGGCCACAGACTTTTCGCCGTGGTCCAACAGGTGATCCGGGCACGAGCTTTTCTGCCTCAGGTGGCCATAGAAAATTCTTCGGCCTATCTAGAAGGTTTTAGCCAATTCATCGTGGAAGAGCCTCGATGTTTCGGTCCTAGCAGACGCGCAAGACGTGGGGGACATGGAATTTTGGCCAGGCGCGACAGAAATTATCTGATTGCGATACTAGCGTGGGAAGAGTAGAATCCCGGAGGGTGCGAAAGGCGGTAGTAAACTCGAAACGAGCGTCTACCAAAAAATCGCCCGTGCGATACAGGGAGGCCGTTCTGCTTGGGATGGCGACGAAAGCTTCAAGGGTCGGCATTCTCAATGAACCAATGCGATGACACTGAGACTGTGGCAGATACTCAAGTCGAATGTAGCCCGCGCATATGCTTAGAAGAAACGTGGGATGTCCATGGACAACCAGTCAACCAACGAGTGCAGCACCTGAGGTTGAAGCAGAGTTAATGTGGGGTCGCCACTAAGAAACGCCCCGTCTAAGAAGCAGGCACCATCTGACCGCTCCGAATAAGGTCAAACCCCTACGCACGACCACGACAACACTTCGCACCCTCTCTCACCCTCCTCAAGCCCATTGGTTCCGCCCCAAAGGAAAAATCGTTCAGCATTTACCCGCTGCCCATCTGCAGCCGCTTCTCTATAATCTAATCCCATGATTTGCTTCTGCTCGAAAACCCCCTGCAGCGCAATATCCGGCAATTCGACCCTGCACACGTGTGGGGTCTGGGGTTAAACTGCGTTTGCTTGCCGGAAGGATCGCATGGGTCATGGGCAATTAATCTACGCGCATGCGGCTGAATGCGGGGGGCATGGAGCATGGAGCATGGAGCATGCCTAGAGAATCGGTCGTCAGATCCCGATGACAGGAGCAAGTGCCGTGGTGGTGCTGACTTCTGGACTGGCTTGCTGAACAATACATATCGGTGCCTTGCCCCCGGATTCTGGGGAAGATGACGGGGAGATTGAAATGTGTGGACAATGTGTACGCGTGGAAAGTTTGTTGTTTCTTCTTGCTACCCAACAGTTCCGCCATCTACCGATCACTCATCACGATGATGGCTCCACTGTGATAAGAGCACTATGTACCGCCTGATACCAACCACAGCAGTCACGAGCCAATAGGACGCTGTCGCGCCCCACAAGGAGGGAGCAGACAGAGTCTTATCGAACCGTATTCGCCTCCGCCTTGACTGCCCCGCGACACTCGTCAGCACCTACTGTATAGTACAGTCTACCAAGCGATCTTGGCGATAAGGCTCTTCGGGAACGTGCGTATCGCCCACTTGCGAGCTTCGTCGATGAGGAGAAGACCGATACCGAAAGCGACGGGGAGAAACCAGTATTCAACGGGCACGGTGGTTGTGTCGATGACGCTCTGGATTTTGGGGATGTAGCAGACTACACATTGTTAGTCGGTGGTAGGATGGTGAGACATGACTGGTATACTTACATATGAAAACGATGACTATGGCAAATACCATGGCCGGGAAGAGCAGTAAGTTCTGGGTTTCTTTGTTGAACGCAGGAGGCTGCTGGAAGACGCTGAGACGGCGCGTTCTGGTAGCGAGTAGGTTAAACAATTGCCTGTTCGCGATTAGCACTGCGAACATTCATGAGTTGCAAGCAAGACTTACATGACCACCAAAGTTACGAAGTAGATACTCGATGCGGTGTTCGCCGTGGCGTTGACATAATCCGTGTCGTACTGCTCATCGTACTTGCCGAACTTCAACCACATCGCAGTGAAGGGCACTCCTTTTCGCTCCATGTACCAGAACGCCATCGCGAAAGAGCAAAGACACTCAATCAAGCCAACCACAAAATAAGCATGGAAGATGAGTCTCGCATCGACAAGGCGATCCTTCTTCGGGTTACGAGGCGGTCGTGTCAGGACATCTGCTTCCGGCTTCTCGTACGCCAGTGTGATGGCAGCTGCACAGTCAGTGAAGCAGCAGATGATGATCTGTGACGAAAGGTCAGTATAGTCCGCTGCTCATTCTCACTGCGGTGGAAGGTTACCATGAGGAACGACGACAGAATCTGCGGGATACCAAACGCTACGTTCGTAACGACCGGCCACAGCTCGGAGAAACTTCCAGCAGGAAGCAAGTACACAATCGTCTTCCTCAAATTGTCGTAGACCAGGCGTCCATATTCCACAGCGGGTACGATGGCAGCGAACGAGTCGAGAAGGACCATGTCGGCGGCTTCGATGGCAATGTCCGAGCCGCTGCCCATTGCGATACCGATATCAGCAGCCTTGAGCGAGGGGGCATCGTTGACGCCGTCTCCCGTCATGCCAACGATGTTGTCGCGCTTCTGAAATTCCTTGACGATGCGAAGCTTCTGCTCGGGTGTGGTCCTGTCCACTGTTAGTCTCTAGCGACAGAGGTAGACGG
>Ga0247740_1000773_pt1 | contig 14352 bp, 15 predicted proteins | sample UWRJL148409B2_FD_180942 | JGI IMG/M metagenome (GOLD analysis project Ga0247740, IMG submission 180942) | Plant litter microbial communities from Arlington Agricultural Research Station in Wisconsin, United States - UWRJ-L148-409B-2 | ecosystem: Environmental > Terrestrial > Plant litter >...
GTTAGGTCGCGCAGCAAGACCTTTCGGACGCTATCAAATTCAGGTACCGCCGCGGGAAGCACAGAGCCTTGGGCACCCTCGACCACCCGTAGGCTTTCCACCACTTCCGACTCTCACGAGCACCGTACCGAAATCCACCGTCACCGTCATATGTCACCGGCTAGCCCGAGCGATCGAGTGGACGGCAGCACAATTAGGTCCCACCGCTGTGCCTGCCTGTTCTAGGACCAATGCTGTGCATAGCAGCCAACGTCTAGCGCATAGCCGAAGGGTACCGCGACTCGTTGCTTTTATTGTGTCGGTCGCAGTCCTGGCAGAAACGAGCTACCAACCTGCCGCGCCAACCGTCACCTCTGCTTCAAAATGGGTCGTCCTCGGGGATCCAAGTTCTTTTTCCCCATTCCTGGCCGCAAGTCGCACCCCAAGCTCGACAAAGTCGACAGCAACGACACTCTCAGCCCAATTCCCTCGAACTCCTCGCTTTCCCCGGTGTCTGAGTGGTCTCCGCGCTACAAAGAGCCTTCGACGCCGAACTACTCGAACTCGAAAGCCCAGCGTGTGTTAGGCACCGCAGGCCCACCCTTCCGCGCTGCGTCGAAACCACCGCCCGCCCCACCCAGCCCCGGATACATGACAATCGCCGTCTCGGAAGGCGGTTCGGAGTTTGATGATAGAGCCTCATCACGGACAGGAAGGAACGGAAGCCTCGCGCCGCCGCAGCGACCGAGTCTGTCGAACAGGGCATCGTCGAATATCTTGCCCGCGGAAATGGCGTACACCGAGCGGCGGGGCTCCAACTGCAGCTCGGTCAGTAGGCATCTGAATGCGCGCACCTCGAACTCGACCTTGCGTTCCCACTATGACGCCCAGAACTCTCCGCTGGCCATCTCCCAGCAGACCTCCGACTCGGCAGTCCGCGATATGGCGCTCCGCAAGGGCAAGCCTCAGATTGCAACGTACGCACACGACCACCACACGCCCAGCCCGCTCGCGCAAGAATTCTCGGACGGGGGAAAGAAGGAACAACGGAGAACCAAGCCTCCGCGGCTGGATCTGTCCAAACTCTTCCCGAAACCAAGGGGCGATCAAAAACGGGGCCACGGAGTACCAATGCTTTCACCAACGAAGTTGGTGAACTCTCCCACAGCAATGTCGACCATGTCGGAGGTCTTCCCTCGTCCCATGACACGCGAGCCCACCCCCGAAAGAGGGCATGCAAAGTTGACCAAGAGGCAGCCGCAGGCTCCTGTTTTTCAGCCCGCGAGGCCGACGTCACCTGCGCGGGTGCACAAGCGCGACGAGTACGACAGTGCCAAGATCAACATCCGACGACCGCCCCGCGGTATCCAGCATTGGTTTGATGGTTATGATGAAGACAGCGACGAACTGGACGAGGAGGAGCAGGCTCCTGTTGTCGCTCCGTCGCCCATAAACCCCACCAGCCTATATCCGGCTGCTGCACGGAGGAGCTCTTTGAAGACCCAACCCCCACGTGCATCACAGTACATTCAGGATTCTAGAAAGGGACACCACTTGTACGCAAATCTAGCCGTGGCTCACAGTCAGTTGTCTGTCCAAAGTCAGTCATCACTCGGTACTACTAGAACCAAGGAGTCGTCCATCTCGAAAGTAAACCTGCAGGATTCAAGCGTCTTGTCATTCTCCTCGTCAGAAGACGAGGACGAAGGTAATGCGCGCACCAAGCGCAAGGTATCAGTGCGCGACAGCATTGATATGTCAGATCTGCAGGGTGACATCATCATTGGACAGGCGCAAGCACTGGAGGTCCGGCCGCAGCACATGAGACGCCCGTCAGCCGGAAAGCTTAGTCTGATGTCTACCTCTACCAACACTGCGACTATCGAGATGATCTACACCCCAGAACCTTATATCCCACAACGATTTCCCAGATCTGTGAGCAGCACCAGACGATCAAGTCACCTGAGACAACCCTCGATCATACCTGAAGATGAAGACGTCCGTCCCAAAACAGCTACCGGACCACCCGTCTCGCCTTCTGCACAGAGCTTTCGAACCTCCAAGAGCGAACCGCGATCTCGTCAAGAAACCCAAAACCTGATGGCGGTCACGGCTGAAGAGATGGCACTGTTGGAGGCATTGCGAAAGAAACGGGCCGATATGGCACAGCAGAGTTGGGTGGAAGGCTATGTGACTGCAGTTAAGCAGGAGGAGGTACGCCAGACGACGCCACCGGAGACGAAGAACAAGTCTCATCGCACGTCAGGCTTCTTATCCACCGAGAGTCCGTTCGCTAGCCCGTTGCGAGTTGTGGAAACCAAGAAGGTCGCGCAGAAGTCCATTGCTGCTAGGCCAACGCCGTTGCTCGTCCCTACTCGAGGTCGTTCGGGCAAGTCGCAAGACTTGGGCGTTGGCACTAGTATGCTTCGCGATAGCTCGTCGTGCGGTCCACGGACTAGTCGCCAACTGTCTCCCATCAGCCTCGCACACCACCTGTCGCTGCCACTCGAGATCTCTCCGCTCGATCCCTTCCCCTCATCACCTACACAGTCTGCGAGTATCGCCTCGTTGACCACAACAAACCTCCCCTCCCCTCTTCCCTCCCCAGTTACACCCGGTCCGCGCCATGGCGAAGGCGATGTCCTCGTAAAAGTCGCTAGCAGTGAGCCATCATGCAACGGCGACGAGGAGGTTGGCGCACTCGAAACAGGCGTCATCGACGCACCCACTGGTAGCATCAGACCAGACGAAGCCGACAGTTCCCAACGTCAACGCCGCCGCACCGCCTCAAGTGGAGCCGACGTTCCTGTAGGACTCCCATTCAAGCCCAGCGTTCGCGAGCTAGGCGATCTCAACACTGTCTCCGAGGCCTCTTCCCCGGCCCCGAGCCTCAACGATACCTCCCCGTCTCAGCCAAAACTGCCGACGAAGACCCACCACCGCCAAAGCACGCTCTCCCTCTCTACTACCGCACTTCCGCAGTCGCGGCACACCAGTATCGCGTCGCTGCGTACTGCGTCGCCACATTCCCAGACTGAACGCAGGAGAACTGCAAACCGAGTGAGCAGTGGTAGCAGTGTCAAGCGGGAGAGTGTGGCTTTGGGGCCGACGAGTACGCGGTGTAGTGTGAGTGAGGATGTGCTTGCTGCGTGGGGGAGTCTGGGCGGGTTGAGGGATTATGAGAGGCCGAGGTATTGATGAAGATCCGCATCTTCCTGCCAAGTCCTTGTCATGTTTCTGTTATCTCTTCACCATTTGTATGAAGGATCCGGTGGAGCTTTGGTGTGTCTCCACTTGCTCTGTCTCTTTGTATCTCCTTTGGGGCCCTCAACGGGCTATGCACGACATCTTCCCTTTACAGCATTATCTTTTCGCGGGCTGATACCCGTTTAGCGTTCCCGCGCTCTTTTACCATGGCCTTTACATGAGCCGTCTAGTATGTTGTTTAACTCCCGACTTCTCCGTTTTGGGTTTATGGGCGAGCATGGCTGGGAACGATTTTCCTTTTGTGGATGGATATCTTTAATGGGTATTTGGTTTCAGGTTACATTTGGAATGAGATGGTATGGGGATAATTCTCCTTGGGTCTTTGGGTGGTGGGTATAGGATAGGAGGTGGGGAGGTGGCGTGCAGTTTGATACCTATGTAGCTTCTTTACTTGTGGTTGAGTTGATATGTATGGTCATATAATACAGTGGTTGTTGAAGACTCCGGATCTGAGCCCATTCACCGTGATTGATTGATTGATTGATCGATTAATTGCGCCAGCGCCGGAACCGTCTAGCGTCTTCGTCAAGTCTCATTTCAACATTCGAGTGTACACCACTCCCGCACTTTTGGACATCTACATGGCTACGGTCCACTTCGTATTACAAATCGGTGTACTCCACTTTCGTACATCGCGAAGCTTTTCTCAAGAGTGCCGGTAGCCAGGCCACGCGTACGATACACGTGTGGAGCTGGAGCTTGCGTCATTGGTCTCGACTACTTGATTGTGCCTTTGGGTCCGAACCAGACCGATCGTCTTCAATTCGTTCGTCTTCGATTAGTGCGTGGAATACTTACGATTCTAGACCGGCGTCTTACTGGGTTTACTACTCTAGCTGGAGAACAAGCACTCCGGGATGATGGGGGTTCAGCCCTAGAGCACGATTTGCTACTACTGACATACCGTCCTGGATCCGTACAGTTCTACCAGGCGGATTAGGTTATATCGCCTACAACGTAGTTGCTTATTCTCCCGGAGGGTAGGGTTCTACTTTCATCATTTAAGTTGCAGCTTCGACCTCAGTAGCGCTTTCCGCAGCACTCCGGCGCGTCGCGTCGCCGCGTTCGGCCGCCACTATGCCGTCATCTTGCCTTCCGTTTGTTGTCGTCACCTCACCAATGTTGAAACTTTGTCCCGTACGTCTGTCGACACAGAACTTGACTTGCCATCATTAGGGCTGCATCGCTTCCGCTCAGCATTGCAGCCGCCGTTCATTTTGTAACCTCACTTCCAATGTTCTCCCTACTGTTAATTTCTCTTTTTGCAACTCCTATATTTGCGCAAAACACTGTCTTGTATTCTTCAGCATCCGGTACTAGCGATTCATCGACCTCAATCAGTACAGCCTCCGTATCTATCGATACATCAACCGTATCAACTTCTTCTATGAAACCTGTTGTGGGGATTACGGGTCTTCACTCCACAAGTACGCAGACAACTACAACAGCATTCAATAGCGCCGCACCTCAAGCGACTAATGTCCAGCCATGTAACGGATACGTCGAGCTCTGTGATCGGAAATTGAGCAATGTGTCCCTTGTGGTCGCGCATAACAGCCCTTTTGTCGTGCTTCATAATGCGGCGAGCAATCAGGATCTGGGTGTTTTGACGCAATTGGGTGATGGGATTCGTGGATGTAAGTTCCTGAAACAAAGTGCCTTATGTGGGCCTACTTTTTCTAGCAAATGGCCGACTTGGTATCAGGATAACAATGCAACAGTGCTCAGACTAACCAACACATATAGTGCAATTCGAGACCCATTACCCCAACGCGACCGCCGGCCTGCGCCTCTGCCACACCTCCTGCGACCTCCTCGATGCCGGCCCCCTCGAAACTTACCTCAAAACAGTCTCGAACTGGCTCTCGGATAATCCCTATGAAGTCATCGCCATCATGATGGGCAACGATAATCGCGTCCCACCAAGCACCTACATCCAACCATTCGAAGATGCCGGTCTTCTTCCCTACCTATACACGCCACCAACCCGCAACCTTACTCTCTCCGAATGGCCCACCCTATCCGAAATGATCGTCCAAAACAAACGCGTAGTCGTCATGCTAGACTACCTCGCCAACCAAACAGAAGTCCCCTGGCTCCTCAACGAGTTCGCGTACCAATGGCAAACACCTTTTTCGCCGACCGATCCCGCATTTCCGTGCACTGAGCAGCGGCCGCCTAACCAGGCTGACGAAGTCTCTCGGGACAGGATGTACCTGATGAACCACAACCTCAATATCGATGTCCAACTCCTGGGTACTGACATTTTGATTCCGGCATACACCCTTCTGAACGAGATCAACGCCGTCTCGGGCAATGGTAGTCTAGGCCGAAATGTTGAGAATTGCACGGCTGTGTGGGGACGTCCGCCTAACTGGTTGCTCGTGGATTACTACAACTACGGCAACTTTAATGGGTCGGTGTTTCAGGTTGCTGCTACCGCGAATAACGTCTCGTATAATCAGAGTTCGTGCTGCGGTGGTACTGACCCGACGAATGGTGCAGGGAGATATTGGGCAATCTCGAGGCCGGTTTATTACTTTTTCGGTTTTGTTGCTGGTCTGTTTTTGGTGCTGTAAGCTCCGGGGTCGCACATTGTGGGCATTCTGGTCTTGTCCTTGTTGTTTGGGTCGCTCACATGCCGATGAGTAGGTGAGTAAAGTAATGTCAATTTACGTATTACAGAGACAATTAAAATCGAGAGCAGTTCCGACATTGGTAAATCAGCCACTGCATTATTTTCAACGTAAGCAGTGGGTGTGTTCTTACAAGCTTGTGCCAATGCGTTGATCCCCCCACATAAAATTATACGAGCCAGGCTACATCTGTCGCCAGCCGTAACCGACCTCTGTAGATTGGTTGTCATTCTTACGTCTCACAATTCCAAGATGCGTGTAAAATGGCAACTAATGCATTCGCACCGTCTTAAGCCATCCCTACGATGTCTCACCTGTCGCTTCAAATTGAGAGCGACCCTAAGTCACATTTCCACTCACTGCGCAATCAAATCGCTAGTATCCGGCCTTGTGAGGTATCACACTTGGGGCATTGTTTCCTTCTCTTGGACTCGAACTATTTCCATCTTTAACCAATTGCCGTTTGCCGTACGCAACGGCGTCTTCAATGGAGTCCTGCCATTGAAACATATCTACTTCGGTAGGAAATTGGATTTCGATAGTAGTGCTAGCAAAATCTGCCGGATACAACCTGAGCTTGCCTCGTAGGTCTCAGTTTTCACACTGTTCGTGCGTTGAAGTGTACCACTTACCAAGACAATCAGCATAACACATGTATAAATTTTCCAGTTTTATGCGGAGATTAAGGTATAGCAGGCTTGAGATAATTGACTCCTTCACCATGGGCGGATCCGATGCCATTTTCCCACGTCGGCATACGAGCAGTATCCTCTCAAATAAATACACGTCCCCCTGTAGAAGTATTGTCAGCTCCCACAAGCATGGTTGAGACATTTATTTCAATTACCAGTCTCTCCTCCTGGGAAATGGGATTGTAGAAATATTTCACATGTACACGAAAGGACCCATAACGGAGAAGCCTGCCAAAACTTTGTATCTCCGAGTCTTTACAATCCGTCAAGCACGATCTGAGGGGAACTAGAGGGACATCTAGCTCTGTATTGACCGGGCATAGATTCCAAGTCTCTACACCAGGCGCGGTGGCGTTCTCGAATCGGTAATGCTCGGCATTGCCTATATCGGCTCGGAATAATGGCAGTGCAATGGCCGATATCGCGGAGATTTCCGCAAGGCTAAGACCAGTAAAGACAGACCAAGCTACCGATCCGAGGCGGGATGTGGCGAAGGAAGTGAGGCTGTGGGCACGTCTCACTCTCCTGTAGACACGGGAATTATCTAGATCGTCCTGTAGGCGCACAGCCGATGTATGTGGTGTACCCTGGCTCGCAACGGGGGCAGAAGCGCCATGTTTGTCTTCGCTTGGTATGGAAGCTTTGACGTTGAATGCATCCTCGAGATCCCGAACTTTGGCTGCGAGAGCTTCGTTACTATTCAGCAGTGTTGTGACCTGGACCTCTAGTTTTTGTTGGAACTTTACAGCGGCGATATCGGACCGGCTGTTATTGCATACCAGCGAGGATATCACACAGTATTGAGAAACCGACCATTGGAAGATGTTTAGTAGTGCCGTTATAGAGTTCAAAAAGTATTGCAACTGATCGGCGATACCCGAAATCTCGTTCTTCTTTCTCACCCATAGCACCCGCTAACGTAACCCAAATTGCGCATTGCCTACATCTAGCGGCTTGAACGGCTGTAATAGCCCTTCAAGCCTAGAGAAGAGAAGGACACCGTCCGTGAACAGTACTACCAGGTGGTCGATTGGTACATAGCTTGCGCGAGCACTCGCCTGGGTGGCTGGCGTTGCTAGGTCTTCTAGCATTGATTTCAGGGGCGCCAAAACTGACTTGACGTGCAAAGCCTGGAAGTAGATAGTGTCGGCCAAATCGGACGCAGCTTTAGCGTCGGAAATGAGAGCGAAGACGATTTCGGCGACTTTTGTCGTGGCGGTTAGAATGCCAATGATAGAAGCGGCGACGCTGAGTGGGTCCATGGTAGCATATTTGTAGATCAGAATGAGACTGTATCACGGGCGATCTCAATGAAAGTGTAGCTGCCATGGAGCACACCAGGCTGCGAAGAGGTTGTGTCTCGATGCCGTGTCGGCTTGGCTGATCACATAACCTCGGGCGCAGTGCATGCATATGTCCGCATATTACAGCCTTGTGGCTGGCACTTCCGCTTTTCATTGGGCCAATGGTGTTTGTCATGAATCTCCTTCGATGCACCTCTCTTATCATTGAAGTCGTAGTCTCAAAGACTAGCGTTATTGCCCAAAACAGTCACGCTGGCTAATTCGTACCTTCGAACCCGAAATTGTGGTGTTTGGAGTCATGTTAACAAAGCAGTCCCGGTGGATCGAATATCTTCGTAGACGACGGAATTGCGGTAGACATTGCCTGATAGCTTCTTCCCGAGTTCCATTTGTAGTGGTGGTAGGCTTACTAATAAGTCGAACGACTTTTCCATCTCGTCTCAAGCCCAAACCGGATCAGCCTTTCAAGCAAAGCATTTAGATATCTTCGCACGAAATGAATTGAACTACTGTTTGTATGTGAAAAGCTAAAAGATCTTGGTGAGGAGAGTATAGAGCGCACGACGTTCGTCGAGAATGCCGGACCCTGACGCAATGCCCCACCAAAACCCCACCCATCAAGCCACCACGTGACAAAGCGTTCCCCTGCATTACCCAACTGGGCAACTTGTGCCTTGGCTGTGGAACGCAGATTAAATTCGGGCTTGGCGCACGGATGCTTTGTTGCCTTGGGAGCATACTTAGCTGCTTGGCGGATGGGAATGGCATATATAACTAACGGCTAATCATTGTGATGGTGGTGGCGCATGTGGGTGTTGCTGGGTATGGACGGCTACAGGGTAACATAGTGGGAGTAACTTGAAGTAGGGAGGAATCAGTCTCCCGATCTTAGAAAGTAAGTTCGATGTCATTGTGCGGCCAAAGTCACAATACTCTGCCTTCGCTGTAGGCATCGAAGTGGACCTTCAAGCCTGTGGAAAGGTATTGGCGCTTACGACATGTTGCTTGTCGTCGCTATCGGTGAGGAGGTTGAGCAGTTCGCCGTTCGAAACTAAATTTTTAGGAGTGGTATGGGTTTCACGTCGCGGACGAGGTTATGGATGAGCAAATTCCGTGGTCTCTTCCCGTTTCCTAGAGCATTACACCCGTTAGTACAACGTTGGAATGCGCATGACTGCCGTCATTATGCAGCCACAGCGCATGTTCCACTCTCCATTGGGGACCAGGCCGCGGAACGTATGCCCAAGCTTCACTTACGAGTCGGTCTTGAAAGGATGGTATTTATGCATTTCGGTAGGAAATTGTAGAGTGGAACAATGGAGAGATAAACCGAACAAGTGACCACAGGAACAGATCGTAAAACACGATGACGCGGGGTGAAATGAATGCGAGGAGACGGCCGAGAGATGATGAGGCGGGACCGATCAGAGGAACATCGGTTGCACAACACGTAAAGTCGCGGCTTCCTCTAATCCGCACGGCTTGGCATGAGACTATTTTGAGAAACACTAAGGCCCGCAAGGAAGTTGGGGGAACGTTGTGAAGGATGGGCGCTATTCGTGAGACTCCAAGAAGTTCACGGCGATAGTTTAGCAGCCTTTCCGTTGTTCGAGGCGGCTGTCGTCCTTGAAACGGATGCAGATTTCAAGTGCTCCGGTAATTCGGAGTGCTTGCAGATGCTGATGTGATTTTGTTTGGTTCTGAGAGGACCCGAACGCCTAAGTTTGATATCCCGTGGCTTGCGAACATTGTATGTAGTGTTGTCGGTCTTTTGGCCGCCGGACGTATCGTCCATGTGCAAACATTGAATCAGATAGGACTTCTGGTAGGGGCTCTTTGGCTCATTCTATACGCCGTGGAGCAGAGCTTCGGCCTGTACGTGCTGTGAGTACCCAAGCTTCAGATGGTTTCCAGCAAAGAGAGTGCAATTAACCGGGCGAGCGGTCCAGGAAGAAATCCGGGTTTGCGTTGTATACAACGAATATGACGCAACAATGAGTTATCCAAGCTTGATATCAGCGACGGAAAGTCTCTGATGATTTTGATAATCATAGTATGCGACAGGATGGGTTGCAGAGTACAGAAGGGAACTCGTTGAGGTCATTGCCAAGTCAGGAACTAGCTAAGCCTAATATGAAATAGCATGAGCTCAAGCGAGCCTCCCACAACTTCTCTCAGTGCTTAGAGTACGGCGTCGACAACAGCATAACTGTGGCCCATTTCGAACGTCTCCTTCTTTAATTTTTATTACTGCCTCAACGCCAACTGCTGAATAGCCTGCACTTCAAAATTCTGCTTAAAAATACCCGCAATGGCCGACCAGAAGGCGTCCAAGTACTATCCTGCTGAGGAAGAGGCCCAGCTAAAGAAGGTGCGTGGATGAACACACTCAATGGTGAAGTTCGAGGCTTCATCGAAAGGCGATGTTGTCCGGGCTTTGTGATGCAAAGTGAAGTTGACCGTATAATAGGCTCGCAAGACAGCACACCCAACCAAATACCGTGCTTCGCTTGCGCCTGGCACAGTGCTCATCCTCCTCTCTGGACGCTTCAGGGGCAAGCACGTCATTCTTCTCCGCCAACTATCTCAAGGTGTTCTTCTCATTACGGGCCCCTTCAAGTCAAATGGTGTTCCCATTCGGCGCGTCAACCACCGCTACGTCATTGCGACCTCAACGGTCGTCGACGTCGACGGCGTAGACGCCGAGGTCCTCGATCGTGTCAGCAAGGACGAGTACTGGGCTCGTGAGCAGAAGGAGAGTAAGGGCGAGGATGACTTTTTCAAGGATGGCGAGACGCCGCAGAAGAAAGAGATAGACCCGCAGCGGATCGAGGACCAGAAGAAAGTGGACAAGGTGGTTTTGGGAAATGTCCGAAAGACTCCTGATCTGGAGGCTTACCTTGCTTCGAGCTTCAGCCTGAGGGGTAACGAGAGGCCGCACGAGATGAACTTTTAAGGGCGACTTTACGAGCTTGTGACTTGAGAGTCGATTGATGGTCGATACCAGAACAACCCTGAGACCATCTTTCATGGATGTTAATAAATTTGGCAATTAATAGCAAAACCCTTTCGGAACTGGATGTTCCGAACCATAGATTGAGCGATACACTGTCTGCAATACACGATACCCATACAAACTCTGTGGGCAGCCTTCACATGCCCGCACAGCTACCGGATGGTACTGGTCTCGACTCTCGAGCACTTCATCCGTGGTAGGTACAAGAAGGACGGAGAGTGCAACATTACGATCACCCAAATCATGTACCAGCGTAACGAGCGCACAATCAGCCCACACCCTGCGGGTCATTGTGCTAGCGTTACCGCCTGGCTGGGACCGATTTTACTAGTACATAGGTCACTAGCGTAATACAATTATGAAGCTACAGCCTCAATACAATGCACGACTACCGTCGCTACCGTGTGCTAATATCGCCGGGTAACCGAGCTCCTAGTTATGGAGAAAACTCCCGTGACCATCGGACATCGGTCCTACCTTCGTCTACACTAGCATTTGTAATTTTCTTCAGTTTTGATCCGTGTTCACTATCTTGGGCGGTTTAGTCAAATGCTCAAGTGTGTCACCTGATTATTCGGATGAAGTGCCCCATAAATACCGGTGGGAAACTGATATAGTTGCAACCTACACGCGCAGGGAATGTTGGTCTCATATTTTCCACTGTTGCATGTTTCACTATGGTACTCATCGCCACGTCGCAAAGGAAGCCAATACACTCGAGGACATAAAAACAGAAACTCTTTCTCTGGTCAAGTACACCGTAGCCAACTCCGCACTCCAGTATGCGCTTAGCCAAATAGATTCAATAGCTTGATGGGTTAAGAGGTTCAAATCCGATATAATATTACGCGAGTTTCACATCTGGACGCCGACAACCCTTTGGTACACGCCTTCCTACTTAATATACACCCTTGGGCTTTTCATCCATGCTCGTCACACCGTCTGCTACACTCTCGTGAGGCGAGAACTCAGCATGCTCATCGCGCTCGCCATCAAAGAAACCGTCTCTTCCCTCGGCCACAAGATACTCCCACGTAACCGGCACATCATCGAAACCGGTAGGGAAGACCTTTGGCGGGCGAATTTTGATGAGCGCAAAGTAGACAACACCCGCGGTCACAAAGGTCAGGACCCACCCCATCTTATACATGTCCTTTCCTGCTTGGGGGATGAGCTTGGGATTGTATGTTGCTACAAGGCCCGGCATGCCCATGACTGTGCCCGAGCACCATGCGAAGACTGCAGATGGGTTGATGCCGTAGTTGAACCAGTAGAGCGCGCCATTTGAACCCTGGTAGAGGGAGGGAACATGGATGTTTCCTTTGCGTGCGAAGCAGTAGTCGACAATGATGATCTGTACCCTGTTAGTGGGACAAAGTTTCTAAATCACGATTCTACTCACCGAGCAAAGTGGCGCCATGAATATGCTGTAGCTACCCAGGAATGCGATGAATTTGTCGGCGGTGGCAATGAGCTTCCAAGGCACGAGCGCAACGCCCAAGAAGGCACAAAGTACTTGGCCTCGTCGAATAGTCAAGTACTTCGGCAGAAGACCCGTCATGTCGGCTCCGAATGGGATCGAATTCGCACCGAGATTCGTACCGAAAACACTGAACAAGTATGAGAAAGCGACGAGGAAGATGCCGAAGCGCGCAGCCGGAGTCCAGTTGTGGTCCAAAATGGCCTCGTTCAGATCCCACATGTTCCAGTAAGCCTCGCCATATTCTCCCTGCATTGAAGTCGTGGCCATCAGTCCGAGCGAGAAGATCAACACTTTGCTGACGAAGACTGAAACACCCTGCAGCCATCCCGCATCGCGTGGCTTCTTGCAGTAGCGAGCCAAGTCTGGTTGATTGACGAGCATGGGCGAGAGAGTGCCCATGACCACGTTGATGCCATTCATGATCGCCCAGCCGGTGCTAGTAGCCGCTCGGACCTTTGCTCCTGCCGCGTTCTGGGAATCGATCGTGGAGAGCCCGGTGCCATTGGCCATGCACCAGCCGAACAGGCCGAAGGTTGCGAATGGCATGATGAGCCCTTTGACGGTGAAGAGATAGTGTATCCGGCGAGGATGTACGAAGCACTATCCATTGTCAGCATTCTGCCACTGCTTGATGCTCGAAGTACTTACGAAAGGAAGCTCCATAAACCAAACAAGGAAGAAGCACAGCAGCTGCTTCGATGTCACGTCCGCAGACAAGGGAAGCTGGTTCTCCCAATTTTCCCATTTGTGCCCGAATATACATCGAAGACACGTCGACATCAGATTTGCACCGTAGTACGATTGAATCCCATACCAGATTGCCCCGACGATGGCACGAATGAAGACAAAGAACATGGAACCGTACATGCCCATGACAGACCGACAAAGCACGGGGTACCCAATGTGATATTGAACTCCGGGTCTGGCCATCCCGGTAACCACCAGAGCGCTGATGAGTGAGCCGATAATGCATGACGCGAAGGCTTCCTGCCAGGTAAGGCCGACTGCGATCATAGACGCCGCAGCGTTCCAGCCTGCGGTACCGAAGGCGGTGGAACCCCAGTACAAAGGCAAGTTGTACCAAGTCCAGGTCCTCTCCTCTGGGGGTGTGGGCTCAAGACTGGACTGTTTAGTTCAAAGGATTGATGACAAGAATTGTTTGACGTACTCTTTGTTGGACCATTTCACGTTGCCAACCTTCAGATGCTCTCCATGAGAGTCAGTCCTGAGGGATGCGAGAAATGTTTCTTTTGATTCGAAGCGAGCCGTGAACTTGGATGCGCTAGGGAGACGCATGTTGAATTAACGAGCTGGGGAATGCGACCACTGGGTTGGTAACTCTCGAGAAACGCGTGGGTTCATATGCATTTGCTAAATGCTTCGATATCAACATCGAATGCCCCGAAGGTTGAGTGGCGCCCATCGCCCTCGCACTGGCCAAGTCCATGGCGAACATGTCGGATGGGTTTGTCCGAGACTCGGTAGCAAGGCCGAAAGGAGGGTCGCTCGAGCTAATGGGATAGAGATCATATACCGACGACAAGATAAGGAACGATAGAGCCGCTAGCTGCAATGATAAGAGTGCTTGGCCATTGGCCCTGTCCAAACAAGTGTAAATCGACAACGACGCCGCGGGGGATGAACGTGGTTGCTCCCAGGGTGGCTAGGAAGATGTACACGCGATTAGGCCGCGAACGAAAGAGTCCTCGGAGCATAGTGCCTTGTAGTTGGGAAGCAAGGTAACGGGTGATGTTGGGGACGACGGCAGGTATGGCCGTCAGGGGAGAAGGGTTTGTCGTGCGATGAGACGTGATTTGCGCACGAGCCGAGCGCATTAGTCATGCAGCCTGCGGAGCGTTATCTGGATCGCCGGCAATCGCCCAACACCCCAGACACCACGTGCTGACTTTCGGCAGGAAACTGGCCGAATGCAAGATCAACATATCAAACGCCATGGCTTTCTTTCGAGCGCCCT